>Ga0302324_100001518_pt1 | contig 56177 bp, 58 predicted proteins | sample Palsa_T0_1_FD_201949 | JGI IMG/M metagenome (GOLD analysis project Ga0302324, IMG submission 201949) | Peat permafrost microbial communities from Stordalen Mire near Abisko, Sweden - Palsa_T0_1 | ecosystem: Environmental > Terrestrial > Soil > Palsa > Peat permafrost | place: Sweden: Abisko...
CGGTTCAACCAATGCCCACAGTTCGTCGGGCACCAACAACTTGCCCATAGCGTCCTCCATGACGTTTAGACGCTATACATTGGCCGAAGCCGTCTATCGTGACAAGGGGCATTTTTAGAAGCTCTAACGGTGTTGCTCGCAACGCGATGAACTGTTGCAATGAGTGGCATGGCACTACCGTTTCATCCAAACGACTCGATTTTTAACCATGCCAACGCGCTCTACCTCGCGCATGCCTCCGACATCGCCTACCATCGCTCCCCCGCCGCCGCGGCGATGGAGCGGCTTGGCCTCAAAACCATCTCGTTCCGCAATAAGGTCACCCGCGTCCGAGGATTTCTCGGCGTTTGCGATACTCACGCTGTGCTGGCTTTTCGTGGGTCGGTGCCGGTGACGCTGCCGAACTGGGTGACGGATGTGGTGGTTCGGCTGGTGGAGCGCGGGGAATATGAAGGCCGCGTGCATCTCGGTTTCAGTTCCGTGCTCAAGCGGTCGTGGAGCAAAGTGGCGCAGATTCTTAAGGAGGTGCAGGATTAGCCACTGTTTGTGACCGGGCATTCGCTGCCACGGTCAAAAAGACGTCAGGATCATTCCTATTCCATGCCGATCGTGACGCCGTCCCCGCTCTTGGTCCCCGGCTGCATCTCGTAATGGTTCACGTCGTCCGCGTAGTCCTGCGTGATCGACATGGCATGGCCGTCGAAGAAGGCGGCGCTGACGTTGATTCCCTCTTGCGTACCGATTGGATAAGCGTAGCCGCTGGGCTGCGTCTGGATGGCAATCACTTGTTTGGGAGCGATGCCATGGTGAGTGGTGAGGCGGTCTTGAGGCGGAGAATAGTTGCCGTCATTGGGGCCAGGTGGGGCTGGGGTGCCGGTGGTAGGCGCGTACTGGCCCGCATCTTCAGTGAAAAGAATCTTATCCGCTGCATGCTGAAAATCAGTGATCTTATGCGGCTGCCAGCTAGATTCTGTGAGACCGCTGGTGTTGCTGCTGGCCACGTTACCGTTGATCGTGTAGCTGTAACGGTACACTCCCTGTTTCAACGCGATGTCGCTGGGAATGTCCTGGCGATCATTCGGATTGTCATCCGGGCAGTGTAGTATCTTCTGAAGCGTCGCACCGGTCCCAAGATACAGAGCTATCGGCGACTGATCCACGTTCCGATCCTGTTGCCACCAGAGCCAATCTTCGTTCATCTCCTGGTACGAGGTCCCGGTTGCGCGGATATAGTCGGCCGGCGTGGGAAGAAACCCGTGATTGTCATTGCAATACATGACGATCGCCATGCCCAGCTGCCGTATATTGCTCAGACAGACAGCGCGGTTGGCGTTTTCACGCGCCTTGGCCAGGACCGGAAGCAGAATCGCAATCAGCAGTGCAATGATGCCGATCACCACCAGCAATTCGACAAGGGTGAATCCCCGTTTGGCAGCGGTGCGAACCGAAGCGCGTTTCCCAAGCGGATGATTCATGATGTGCCGACTCCTGAACCTCGCTGGACCTGGACAGTCAGGTTATCCAACGCGCATCTGTGGGTCAATCGATAACATACGCGAAGCAAAAAGCACGGTTCGCCTTTCACGTGAGAAGCACGGATCAGTTATGGAGATCACCGCCTCGGCGTCGGGGCGGCCTAAGGATCGCCCATCAAATAATGCATCGGATCATCGGCGAAATCCTGGTTAATCGCCGCGGCGTGGGCCATTGCCACGCGCGGCAAGAGCTTTCACGAAGGGATCACCGACCATCTGCTGGCCAATTACATCCGCGGCCTTGAGGGGAAGATCAGGAAGAAGCAGACCGGCATCCGACGCCGAATCCGCGTGGATTGAACGGTGGTTTGTCTGATAATGGCGGCTAAGCAATGCAAGAGTTACTGCCACAGATGAAATGCGAGAAAATTTTGTTTTGATTTATCCGTGTCCATCGGTCTGCATCCGTGGCAATTTCCTCAATCAATATGCAGGGGACGGCGGGTTTGTTATGTCATTGCGCACCGGAAAGGTTATCATCTAAATCACCAAAATGCGGCAAGTGTCTTGCATCTTCAACAGCTTCATGGAGGAACGTTCCATGCGATGGACCACACCGCTGATGTGGAGGCGATCATGAATCCTGAGGATTCGCAGCAGCAGCCGGGGTTTCCACAGATGGTTGTGCCGATTGCGTTGCCGTATTCCGGTATCTCGATGCCCCGTCCTCCGGGGACACGATTGGTCACCGCGATGGGCGTGATCGGCATTATCGTGGCGGTGATCGGACTGCTGACGGCGATCTATGGGGCGCTGAGGGTGTTTTCGATTTTTTTTATGAGCAGAGCGATGCCGGCCATGGCGCAGACTCAGGGCGCGATCATGGTCCTTGTTTGGGGAGCAATTGCTGGAGCAGTGCTGGCAGCGATGCTGTTAACGGGATCGATCGCCTTGCTGCGCCTGTGTGCCTGGAGCCGTCGTCTTTTGAATTGGTGGGCCTTTTTATATCTGGCGAGCGTTGTTCTATTTTTATTACTGGAGATTCAGGTCGTCGTGCCGAGTGAATCAAACATGTTTGCGAACATTGCAGCGTCGATGCCGCAGTTCACGGCGCCCACAAGCGCCGCGGGCGGGGTCACTATCACGAGCAACATGCCCCAACCCACAGCAACCACCAATCCCGCAGGTGGGTTTACGATGACAGCAAACGCAGTCGCCCAGCCTATGCCCGTGATGGTGCCCGCACAAATGGCGGCCATGATGAGAATAACCTACAGCGTGATGGCCTACGTCAAAGCGTTCATATGCCTGATTTTTCCGATCGCTGTATTGATTGTCATGCAACTGCGAGGTGTCCGTGTGGTGCTTGCGCCCGTTGGCTTTCCGCAACATGGGCCCGGTTCTCCAGAAATGCCGGTTAGGTGATCAGCCCGTTGCCCAGCGCTTCGCCGCCCTTAAAAACCGTAACCTCTCCGCTCGCTTTCGGTGGTTAGCCTCGGTACTGCTCGTCCGTGACCTTCTCCATCCAGTCGACAGCTTTGCCGTTGAGTTTTTCCTGAATGGCGATATGGGTCATGGCGGTGGTGGCGGTTGCGCCGTGCCAGTGCTTTTCGCCGGGTGGAAACCAGATTACATCGCTGGGATGGATTTCTTCGACGCTTCCGCCGTCGCGCTGTGCCCAGCCGCAGCCGGCCGTGATGATCAGAGTCTGGCCGAGCGGATGCGTGTGCCATGCAGTGCGGGCGCCGGGTTCGAAGGTGACGCTGGCTCCGCTCACGCGCGCGGGTTCGGGCGCATCAAGGAGCGGGTCGATTCGCACGGTGCCGGTAAACCAATCTGCGGGTCCTTTGCTGGAAGGCCGCGAGCCGATGCGTTTGATGTCCATTGGTTTTCTCCTTGTGAGTTTCGCATCGAGACTGGGACGCAGGTTACTGCATTAAAGTTTGCGTTCGTTCGGGACCGACGCTGACCATGCTGATGCGAACCCCCGCGAGTTGCTCCAGCCGCCGCACGTAATGCTTGGTTTCCTGCGGCAATTCATCGAACCGGCGGCAGTTGGAGATGTCCGCTTTCCAGCCGGGCAATGTTTCATAGACCGCTTCAACATCAGCCAGCGTATCCATATCCGCGCGGAAATAATCCAGCCGCGATCCGTTGTGTTTGTAAGCGACGGCGATGCGGACGCTTTCCAAACCGCTGAGAACATCCAGCAAGGTCAGGGCAATTTCCGTGGTTCCGGACAGATCGGCGGCATAGCGGACGGCCACGGCGTCAAACCATCCGCAGCGGCGAGGGCGGCGCGTGACGGTTCCGTATTCGTTGCCGCGCTCACGGATGTAGCTGCCGATGGAATTATCCTGCTCGGTCGGAAAAGGCCCGCCGCCGACGCGGGTGCTGTAGGCTTTCATGATGCCGATGAAATTCTTCACCATCTGGGGCGGCACGCCGGCGCCGGTAAACAATCCTAGCGGGCTGCAACTGCTGCTGGTGACAAACGGAAATGTCCCGTGATCGATATCCAGCAAAACCGCGTGAGCTCCTTCAAAAACAATCCGCTTGCCGTCGGTTTGATAATTCAGCAGCAGCCGGCCGACATCGTCAATGAAAGGCGCAAGCCGCCGGCCTAAATCCCGGTACTGCTCAAAAATCGGCTTCCAATTCATCGGCGGCGCATCGTAGAGCGCCTGGAACACTTTGTTTTTCTCCGCCACCACCTGGCTGATGCGCTCGCGCAGTTTTTCTTCACGCAGCAAATCGGCGACGCGGATGGCAGTGGACCGCTGCATCTTATCAGCATACGCCGGGCCGATGCCGCGCTTCGTGGTGCCGATGGCGCTACCGTCCGCCAGCGCTTCCCGGGCGGCGTCTTCCTGCTGGTGATAGGGCATGACCAGATGGGCTTTGTAACTCACCCGCAAATTCGCCGGCGACACCGGCACGCCGCGCGCAGTCATAGCATCGATTTCTTCAAATAAAGTTTGCGGATCGAGCACGACTCCGTTGCCGACCAGATTCATCACGCCGGGCCGAAAGATTCCCACCGGCAGCAGTCGGGTGGCATATTTTTCCCCGCCGATGCGAACCGTGTGGCCCGCATTGGCTCCGCCGCAGTAGCGCACCACCACATCCGCATGATCGGCGATAAAATCGACAATTTTACCTTTGCCCTCATCGCCCCATTGCAGACCAAAAACAACGGCGTTGCCTTGCAGGAATGATGCCACAGCACATGCCTTTCATCGAAAACTGCGCTTTTCGCCGCGGCCTACGGGGCCGCGCATTACGTCAATATCCAGCGGCCATGAACAACGAATGATTTGGATCGTGGCCGCGGATCGAATTCAATTTTCCAAATTGACGCAGCGCGGTGGAAGTGTCAATGGTGTGTGCGACGGGCTTAACAGAGGGAGATCGGATGCGAACAAGCCAGCTTTGTCAATCAGTGGAGACTTCTTAGCTGCAATTCAAGTTCGTCGATGCGCGGCTCCAAATTATTCGCCTCTGCCTTCGCATGTTGCAGTTCCTCGACATACGACAGGCCTTTTTCGAGTTTCTCGCGTTGCCCATTCAGGTACTGAAGCCGGGCATTGCGATCTTGCTGGGTAATAGTGAGATCGGTGAGTTGTTTGCGGAGCGCGATGATCGTGTCGCCACCGGCCGCCGCGACGGCTTGTTCGCGCTGTACAGCGGCTCGGGCTTTCGCTTCGGCCAGTTCCACGGCTGATGATTCGATGTCCGCCTCCGTCACCGAACCGCGGAGCTGGACCATTCGATCATACCCCTTTTGTTTTATAGCAACGACTTTCTCCAACTCGGCGGTGGCGATATCGTGATCGCTCACACGAGTGGTGGCACTTTCGAGTTTATCAAGCTCCTTGAGCAGCGCGTCCATCCGCGCTTTGCCGGCAGCATCCTCCAGTTCCAGGTCCATCAGTTGATCGTCCAGTTTCCCTGCCGCTTGGTGGAGTATGTCTGCTGACACCTCGATCCGCCCCGCGTCTCTGCGAATCTCCTCCGTTAGCGCACGAACCATGCCGATTTGCTCAGCATACTTCTGGCGCGCATAGTCTAGCTCTGAGCGCACCGCCCGGACGCGAGGGTTGTTGTCTCCGAGGTAGCCGTTCGATGCCGGCTGCGAGGTGCTTTGCGCACAAAGCGGCAGGGCGCAGGCCATGCAGAATAGAAGCCAGGGCATACGAGAGACTCGATAAAACATAGTTTCTCCGTTTTATGAATGAAGTTGTTTCAAGCGTTCACCGGCGGCGGCTGCCCAGGCGGTTCCGGGATAGAAAGTTTGCACCCGGTGGTAATCGTCGACTCCTTGCTGCAAATGTGCCGGATCGCGAGCGAAATGGTCACCGGCAGCTAAAAGCGTGGCGGCGGTGGCATCCTGATCGAGCCGCAGTTGTTCGGCCGGGTCGAGGGTGGGCAATGACATTGCAGTTTGCTGGTGACGAAGCCGCAGAATCGCATCGGCAGTTTTCTGAGCGACGATTGCGTCCAACGCGTCGGTATCGGGCGATGTCATTGGTTGCGGCGCTGGGAGTGTCGAAATGGCCATCGGCTTGCCGGGTACTGCGGCGTGTCGGAAGAACATCAGCGGGATAATCGCCAAGAGAACGGCAACCACGGCCGCGCTTCGCCGGGCCAGCTTTCGTCGTTGTTCCCTGCGGATCACCCGTCCGTGTAAATCGGGCTGCAACGACGGCCGCTCCATCACTCGATCGGCTTCGTTCAGAAGATTGAACAATGAATCGTCGTTCACGGTGTCAATTCTCCGTCAACTCATCAGGCAAAATGTTCCGCAATCGCTGTCGCGCCCGGTGCAGTTGCACGGCTACGGCTCCTGGCTCTTTTTTCAATATCAAGCCGACATCGGCGATCGACATCTGCTCGAAATAATGGAGCACGATGATTTCTCGATCCCGCCAGGCTAACGCTGCGACCAATTCCGAATGCGGCCAAATTATTCGCATCGCCAAACGCCGGATCCGCTGTTTGCGACAATGCGCTCGACAGCGGTTAAGGGTGATGCCGGTGAGCCAGGTCCATAGCGAACTTTCACCCCGAAATCGGCTGCGGTTTTGCAAAGCCGCCAGGAAAATGTCCTGCACCATGTCATCCAGGTCACCGTCGTATCCCATCAGCCGATACGCCAAGGCCGAAATCCTTAGGGCGTACAGGGCAATCACTTCCGCCAATGCATCCGCATCGCCACGGGCAAACCGAGCCGCGAGGTCCGACGCCTCTGCCCGCAGATTCTCGATTGACGCATCGGCCACGCATTGCATTCCTGCATAGATTAGTTGCACGAGACCAAAAGGGATTACAGGAATTCCATTTTTTCAAACAATTAGCCGGCTCGGGGTGGATGAATCGTGGGTAAGGTGTCTTAGGAAGGCCAATCGGGGGGCAGTTTGGAATAGAGGGTTTAATTTGTGGTGGATGGAGAAGACCGCGAGCAAGCTCGCGGCTAAACGGGGAAATAATTGGTTGATGCCGACCCTTGCGAGCCGGTTTTGTTCGGGTTAAGTTCGCTTTCGTCCAAGGACGCCAAACGGAGTTGGCCACATGAGCCAGATCGCCGATCCCATCGCCGGGCAATTTGATCGTCTTCCGCCGCACTCGATCGAATCGGAAATGTCGCTGATTGCGTCGATGCTGCTCGACAAGGAAATGGTCGGGCAGGTCGTGCAGATTGTTGATCGGGATGCCTTTTTCCAGGCCGATCACCAGATCATTTATGATGTGATCGTCAAGCTGTACGAGCAGAACAAGCCGATCGATTCGCTGATCGTGCATGATGAATTGGCGAAGCGCCAACTGCTCGACGAAATCGGCGGCACGGCTTATCTCGGCCAAATCATTTCCAGCGTGCCATCCGCGGCCCATGGAGCACACTACGCCGGCATCGTTCGGGAAAAAGCGCTGCTGCGGCAACTGATTGCCGCCAGCAACGATATTTTGCGTGATGCTTACGCTCCGCATGAGCAGGCGGAATTGGTTCTCGATAAAGCGGAAAAGCGCATTTTTGCCATCGCCGAGAAAAAAGTCGGCGGCAGCGTGTCGGATATCGGTGGCTTGGCCGCCCAGGTCTATGACATGCTGGAGGACAAAACCCGGCGCGGGATCATGACCGGTTATCTCGAGCTCGACGACATGCTCAACGGCTTGCAAAACGGGGAGATGATTATCGTCGCCGCGCGGCCTTCAATGGGGAAGACCGCGTTTGCCATGAACATTGTCGAAAACGTCGCCACCGGGGAGGCGATGCTGCCGTGTGCGGTCTTCTCGCTGGAAATGAGCAAGCAGCAATTGGCCCAGCGCATGCTTTGCAGCCTGTCACAGATTGATGCCCACAAAGTCCGCCGCGGGATGATGAACAATGAGGAATACATCCGCATGGCCCAGGTGGTGTCGTCGCTGGAAAAGGTTCCGATCTTTGTCGACGACAGCCCCGGCATGACACCATTGGAATTTCGCGCCAAAGCCCGGCGTCTCAAACTGCAGCACGATGTGAAGCTGATCATGCTGGATTACATGCAGTTAATGGACAACCCCGGCGTCGAGAGCCGCCAGCAGCAGATCAGCGAAATTTCCCGGGCGATCAAATCCGTGGCCCGTGAGTTGAACATTCCTGTGATCGCCTTATCGCAGCTCAACCGCAGCAGCGAAACCCGTGATGGTCATCGTCCCCGCATGAGTGATCTGCGTGAATCAGGGTCGATCGAGCAGGATGCTGATGTCATCATGCTTCTGCACCGTGAAGATTATTACCGCATGAGCGAGCCTGATTTTGTACCGGACAATATCGCCGAGATCATCATCGCCAAGCAGCGCAATGGGCCGACGGGCACGACCAAACTCACCTTCATGAACAAGACCACCCGCTTTGAAAACCTTTCAACATATGCCGATCCGTTCTAGCAAATGATGCATGGCGGTTTGACAGTCGCGGCGTCGCCATTAGATTGGCCGCACTCATGAAAATCAGCTTGGAATGGCTCCGCGACTTTTTGCCGACCGCCACCGATCCCCATCGGCTGGGCGACGCTCTGACCAACGGCGGTCTGCCTGTCGAACTTTTTGAAAAGCACGGCGATGACGATGTGATCGATGTCGAAGTGACCAGCAATCGCAGCGATTGCCTTTCGCACCAGGGTGTTTCCCGGGAATTATCCGCCCTGCTCGACCAGCCGATGCGGTTGTCTGCATCCAAGCCGGGCGAATCAGCGACCCGCACGGATTCCGCCACGAAAGTGCAAATCGACGCATTGTACCTCTGCCCGCATTACACGGCTCGAATCATACGCAATGTAAAAATCGGCCCCAGCCCCGCGTGGATGATGCGACGACTCGAAGCGGTCGGCCTGCGGTCGATCAACAATGTCGTCGATGTCACGAATTATGTGATGTTCGAGATGGGCCAGCCGCTGCATGCGTTTGATTTCGATAAGTTGAAGGATCACCGCATCGTGGTTCGGCGGGGTGCTGCCGGCGAAAAGTTGATGAGCCTGGATGGCCACGCCCACGTTCTGGACAGCAGCATGCTGGTGATCGCCGACGCCGTCCAGCCCGTTGCATTGGCGGGAATCATGGGGGGACAGGCGACGGAAGTCACCGATCGCACAGTGAACATTCTATTGGAATCGGCCCGGTTCGATCCGCTGGTGATTCGCAAAACCGCCCGGGCATTGTCGATGAAAAGCGACAGCTCCTACCGCTTTGAGCGTGGAATTGATCCGACTTTGCCGGCTGCTGCGTCGCTGCGAGCCGCTGAATTGATTCTGCAAACCGCCGGCGGTGAACTGCTGGCCGGTCTCGTGGAAGCCGGGGCAACTGGTTACACACCTAAGAAACTCACGCTGCGTCTTTCGCAATTAAAACGTGTGCTCGGTATCGATGTTTCCCCTGCGGATGCGGTGGCCTCGCTCCGGCGATTGCAGTTTTCTCCAACATCCGTCGGCGACAACATCGAAATCACCGTTCCCCATTGGCGATTAGATATCAACCAGGAAATTGATCTGGTCGAAGAAGTGATTCGGGTGCTGGGTTACGATCGCCTGACCACGCGGCCGGAGATTTCCATTCGTCTGCAGCCGATTGATTTGCAGGCCAAGGCGGTGCAGAAGTTGCGGGACACGCTGATATCCGCTGGATATTTTGAAGCGGTTACGTTCAGTTTCGTGAGCGACTTACTGGCGGATGATTTCAAGCCGGTGGATGCAACCGCCCTGCCGCGTGCTCATCCTGCGGTGCGCAAAGCCGATGGGCGACTTCGTCCGAGCATTCTCCCGGGTCTCCTCGAAGCGATTCAGCGCAACGAATACCAGGGCAACGAGCAGGTGAAACTATTTGAAATCGGCGCAGCGTTCTGGACCGATAAGGCGGGTGCGATTCAGGAACGCCGCCGCGTCGGGCTGATCGGCGGCATGGATTTGCGGGAAATCCGGGGCGTGGTCGAAGAAATTCTGACAAGGCTCGATTCCACCAAACCTGTTAAGATTGTCCCCGCCGACGGCCCCGGATTCGCCCCGGGAACCACAGCGCAAATTAATTGGGATGGCCGATTCATTGGCTATCTCGGGCTGATCAATCCCAGCACGACCGCCAAACTCTCGATCAAAACCCCGCCGCCTGCCGCGGAGTTGGATGTTGATGAATTGTTGCGGGGATTCTCGCCGCTTCCCACGCTCCAACCGTTGGCCAAATTCCCCGGAGTGCATCGTGATCTATCGCTGATCGTCTCAGAATCCGTGCGGTACGAGCAACTCGACGCGCTCATTCATCGTGTTCGGCCGGAGCATTTGGAAGAATCGCAGTACGTCACCACCTATCGCGGCAAACCTATGGAAAAGGGCCAAAAAAGCGTGACGATCAAATTGATCTTCCGTTCGCCGCAGCGCACGCTCACGGGCAATGAAGTCGAATCGGCCGTGAAAGTGATTACCGACGCCGCCGGTCAGGAACTGCACGCGACCCTTCGCATATAATCGACCGCAATGGAGATTAACCTATTAGCTTTGAACATCGGCAATTCCCGCCTGGCCCTGGGTGTGTTTGAGGCCGGCGAATTGCGTTACATTCGTCGGCTTGGCCACGAGCAGCGTAGCGATTGGCCGGCGATGCTCAGCGATGCATGGAAGCGAATCGCCGATACGGAAAATCCGTCGATCGCCGCGGCTTGTGTGAATTCAACGATTTTCGAACCGCTGGAACATGCCGTACATGCGGCGACAAGCCAGAAGGTGCAATGGATCGGCCGCGACATTGATCTGCCGATCCCTGTTTTGACCAACGAACCGGCACAGACCGGCGTCGACCGTGTGCTTAACGTCGCTGCCGCATATGAACAGCTCGGCAAGGCGTGCGTGGTTGTGGACGCCGGAACTGCCATTACCGTGAATTTCTGCAATGACCGTGGCGAATTCGTGGGCGGCGCCATCGCACCGGGCATTTCGATGATGCTGGAAGCCTTGCACGAGAAAACCGCCAAGCTGCCGCGGGTGACATTTGAAACCCCGACCGGTTCGTTCGGAAAGAATACCACGGACGCCATTCGTCAGGGCGTGTTTCACAGCATTCGCGGCATGGTCAAGGAAATGGTGGAGAATTACGCCACGGAACTGGGCGCGTGGCCGGAGCTGATAGTCACCGGTGGCGATGCGGTCCAGCTTTTTGAGGGCTGGGAACTGGTGCATGCCATTTCGCCCGATCTGACTTTGTACGGCATTGCACTGGCGTACACCGAACATCACATCAAGCACGGCACGTGACCGGTAGCCGCAACATTGCTCTGCTGCTCACACCGCCGCATCCCGCGGCGATTGCCGTCGTTAGATTGATTGGGCCGGGCGTCGAATCTTTTCTGGCCAACCATTTCAGTAAGCCGCTGCCTATTGGGCGCTGCGTTCATGGACCGCTTCGGTCAGGCGATCAGGTGCTCGATGATCCGTTGATCGTTCGGCAGGCCGATTATGCTGATGTAAATCTGCATGGCGGACCATGGATCGTGCGGTCATTTTTGGATTTGGTTGAGAAGCATGGGTTTGAGGTTTCGGATCAATTGGCGAGCCCCCTGCCGTTCGAGGCGGTCGAGGGAACCACGGAATTGGAAAAGACAGTTCTGTCTGCACTGCCGCTGGCCGGGACTGAATTGGCTCTGCAACGTTTGCTTGAGCAACCCACGAGTTGGAAATCGCTGCACAATATCACCCCCGATCTGCGAGCCATGGCCGATGATTGGGAATTGTGGTGGCTGCTGCATCCGCCGCATGTTGCCATTGCGGGAATCGCTAACGTTGGTAAATCAACGCTGGCCAACCAGCTCTTTGGGCAGCAGCGGTCTATCACTGCCGATCTGCCCGGCACCACCCGCGATTGGGTGGGCGACATTGCCGATATCGATGGCCTTGCGGTTCATTTGATCGACACGCCGGGAATCCGCGATACGGATGATGCGATTGAAGCGGAGGCGATTGCACAGGCGGCGGTGCAATTGGAGCAAGCCGATTTGATTTTGGTGGTGCTGGATGCGACCGTGCCGATCGGCGAGCAGGAACATTTGCTGCGGCGGTATCCGAACGCGCTTCGGATTGTGAACAAATCGGATCGGTCGCCGATGGATGTACCGCAGGGAATCCGGACCATTGCGACGACAGGGATGGGGATCGATTCGGTGAGGAAGGCGATTTGCCGACATTTTCATATCGGCCGGCGGCCTGGTGAGGCGAAATGGTGGACGATGGAGCAGCGGAAGATTTTGTTGGGGGGATTGCTGCCGGTATTTCTTGGAGGATGAGGGGTTTCCCCAAGGCGAAAGAAACCCCGCATATTCATGCGGGGCTTCGGGCTTGCGGTTGTGCAACCTAAGCAAAGTTCAATCCGCTGGTGGTGAGGCGGGTTGCGGGACGATTTGAATTCTCACGCGATTCACTTTTTGCGGCTCGGCGTCAAGAATCGTGATCTTCATGTTGCCCTGCTCCATCACCGAGCCGTTGCTGGGAATCCTGCCCATGGCGACGGAAATATAGCCGCCGAGTGTGTCGTACCCTTGATCGTCCGGCAGCGATTGGCCGAGGAGCCGATTGAAATCATCGATGTACATGCGGGCATCCGCTTCGAAAGTGTGGTCGTCCAATTTTCGCAGCATGGCGGGTTCGGTCGGCTCGTGCTCATCGGTGATGTCGCCGACCAATTCTTCAAGAATATCCTCGATGGTGACAAGACCCGTGGTGCCGCCGTATTCATCGAGCACGATGGCCATGTGAACTTTCTGGGCCTTAAAATCCTTGAGCAGATCGCGCAGGGGTTTGCTTTCAGGAACATAAATCGCGGGACGTATGGCCGAGCGAATGTCAAACTGCTCCGGAGGCAGACCAAGATGCTTGAGCAGATCACGGGCGTATAGAATTCCGACGATGTGATCGAGCGTTCCTTCGTAGACGGGAATGCGAGAATGGCCGCTTTCTTCCAGGGCGTTTTTTACTTCGGCCAGCGCGCTGTGCGCGTCGAGCGCCACGATCTCCGGCCGGGCGGTCATGATCTGGCCGACTTGAATGTCCCGGAACTCGATGACCGATTCGATCATCTCGCGCTCCTGCTCATCCACGACGCCTTCTTTTTCCCCCTCTTCGACGGCGGACATAATTTCCTGCTCAAATTCCTCCGGCTCCGACTGATCGCTGGCGCCGGTGGCGCGGCGCATCACATCGTCCACCGCATGACGCAGCGTGGTGACGGGCATCAGGCAAATACGCAGCAGATTCAATGCCCGCGCACATGCTCCGATCACCGATTCACCGGCGTAGCGGGCGGCGGCGCTGGGGATAGCCACGGAACAAAGCAGCGTGATCGACAGCGTGAGGCCGGTGGCCGTCAGGTATTGCCAGCGAAGCGATTGATTCGTGCCGGCCAGCAAACGCAGCATCGCCAGGAGGATCAGAAGATTGGCCAGGAGCCGCACCGCCGCGGTCAGGAAAATCAAATCGTGTTGATGCGTAACAATTAAATCGAGAAAGCGAGCTTTGCCGCGCATTTCCAGGTATTCGCCGAGCTTTACCCGTGAAAAATCCCGCAAGGCGTAACTGAGGGTGGCGAAGAAGAGGGAAACGGAAGTCGCTAACAGGAGAATGATCAGGAGCAGCAGCGGACTCATGATGCGTCGACTCCGCGCTGGGTAAGTCGCTTGCCGGCAGGAGCGGCGAAGACCGGCCCAATGCCCAAACGTTTCAAGATGTAATCTTCCCGGCGGTGCATGCGGCGGAAATCCGGGGCGGTTCTATCGTCGAAACCTTTCAAGTGCAACATGCCGTGCAGCGCGTACAAGAGCACCTCGTGCAACGGTTTGATACCACGTTGCCGAGCCGTTCGCCGGGCCAGCGGAACGCAGACATACACCTCGCCGCTAAGGGGTCGGCCGCGGTGATCAACATCAATGGGAAACGTCAGGACATCGGTCACGCTCGGATCGTTCATGAATCGGTGATGCATCTCGGCCATGCGGCGATCTCCGACGAGAACCACGGTTAGATCACGAAGGGGCGAATCGCAAAACCTGCCAGCTTGTTTCAGCAAGCGTTGTAGCGGCACGAGGAAAGATCGCCCGGCGGAGCCGCTGACGGTGATTCGCAGTGTGGATCGGCGCGGGATCACGCGGCGGGGCTGGCGGCGGAGCCACCGGTGGGAGCGGCCTGCTGTGGTGCAGACGGATAGGCGATGCGGCCGTGATAAATGCCGGCAAGTGTTTTCACGAGGGATTTTTCAATTGTCGCTAAATCGCGGAGCGTGAGATCGCATTCCTCAAACTGGCCGTCCATCAGCCGCTTCATGGCCAGGCTGCGCACCAATTTTTCTAGGGCCACTGGAGTCGGTTCCTCAAGGGTGCGCGAGGCGCTTTCGGCGGCGTCGGCGAGCATCAGGATCGCTACCTCCCGAGTTTTGGGCTTGGGCCCCGCATAACGGAAATTCTGCTCGGAGATTTCCGGCTCATCGGGTCCGAGCTGATCGTGACGTTTCTTGGCCTTTTCGTAAAAATATTCGATCAGCGTGGTGCCGTGATGTTGCTGAATGAAAGGAACGACTTCCGGCGGAAGATTGTACTCACGGGCCAAGGCAACGCCGTCTTTGACATGCCCGGTGATGATGTGAAACGACATGCTGGGCGTCAGATGAATGTGACGGTTGTGACCCTCGCCTTGATTCTCGACGAAATAGTCGGCTTTGTTGATCTTGCCGATATCGTGGTAATAAGCGGCAACGCGGCACAGCAGTGCATCGGCACCGACGACCTCGGCGGCGGCTTCGGCGAGGACGGCGACTTGCAGGCTGTGGTTGTATGTGCCGGGCGCCTCCAGTGCGAGGCGGCGCAGCAGCGGCTGGCTGGCATCGGCCAATTCCAGCAGCGTCATACCGGTGGTGATGCCGAACGCTTTTTCGATGAAGGGGAGAATGCCCAGGACCGCGAATCCCACGGCAAGGCCGGCAGCGCCGGTGTAAATGGCATTGTCGAGAATGTAGCTGGCCCGTTCATAGGTCACGGCTCCGGCGGCGATGGTGGCCAGAATCATGGCCAGTGCAGTCAAACCACCGACTTCGACCAGCTTACTGCGGGAGCGCACTTCATCGAGCAGAAACCCGCAGGTGAGCACGCCGACCCAGATGATCAGGAAAAATCCGATGCCCTGGTCCAAAGCGGCGGTTACCAGCACGCCGTGCATAGTGGCCACACCGATGGCGAAACGCTGGTCGTACGCAACGGCCAGAATCATGGCCACGAGAATGGTCGGAGCGATGCCGAATACATAGAGCGGTCCGGTGCCGATGGCCGCCAATTGGGCCAGCAGGAGCATAGCAATCAGCAGCGAACCCAGTGCGACCGCTCTGAAGGGATTGCGAATAATCCTCGGCTGGAAGCGCCCGACGTAATAACTGAGGACCGAGAATATCAGCACGACCATGCCGGCCAAGCCGAGTTTCGATTCCAAAGCCGCCATGCCGAGGCTGGCAACGAACGCCTCTTTTTCGGCTCGGAGAATTTGCCAATCGCGCTCGGTGATGACGGAACCCTTTTCGATGAGCGGCTGGGTGGCCACGAAATGCCGATCACCCGTATTGGATGGGACTTGATTCGCGGCCCGATTCTGGGCCTCGGTCGTTGCATAGGAATCCATGAGGAACGACGGCTTGAGCGTGTTCATGGTAAACGCCACGATCCGCCCCGCCAGATCGGGCGGGAAAATGCGGGCGGCGGTTTTGAACTGGTCGCGCAAATCTTCCATCCGCTGGTGATCATCGGGCTGAAAGGCCGTGGCGGGATAAAGATCTTCCTTGGGCTTTCGTTGTAGCTCGATCGCCACATCATGCCGCACGACACTCTGCCGCTCTTCGCGATATTGATCTTCCGGCACGATGATCGGATTGGCGGCTTCGATAGCGGAAATATACACCTGCACCTGCCGCTGGAAATTCACACGCAGCGGTGATTCGGGTTTGGCTTCGGCGGCAAGATAGAGGCTATTCAAATCGCCGCCGTGATCGGTGGCTTCCAATGCATCCTGCAGGGACTTGGGCAAATCGGAAATTTTGTGCCCCGCCAGGCGATCGGGAAGCGAATCGAGGTCGCGGTGCAGATCGCCCCACGGGTCACCGTTTAGTTTGTATATCCGCGGTTCGCTATCCCGGGCGTTTTGGCGGGCTTCGGCGTAGCGGGCCTTGTCATGGAAGGAAAAATCGACCCGGCTGAGAATGGCTTGCGATACCCATTGGCCGGGCCGGTACGGGACCACATCCTCTCGCAGCATGACGATCAGAATTGCCACGGCACAGAATGCGGCGGAGATTCCCAAGGCACGCAGCCCCCCGCTGTGCCGAAACCGGCGCCAGTTTGCGCCGGCGTTATCGGGACAGCGGTCCCTAAGCACCGCCCGCCTTGAAGTCGATCTGAATTCAGTGTCAGCCATAAACGACCGAGATAGTCCGGTCCGTCAGATCACGATGAACCAACGCCACGGCCCGGGGCCTCCTTGTCCCGGTCCTTGCGTGGGCGGCTATCCGTTTGCCGCTCATAAGCATCCACGATGTTCTGCACCAGCCGATGGCGGACTATATCCGCTCGATCCAACGTCACAATGCCAATGCCTTTAATCCCCTTCAGCTTGTCCACCGCATCAGCCAAACCACTGCGGACGCCGGCGGGCAAGTCAACCTGGCTGGTGTCTCCCGTTACGATCATTTTGGACTCGTTGCCCAGTCGAGTCAAAAACATCAACATTTGTGCCGGGGTCGCATTTTGGGCCTCATCGAGAATAATCACGCTTTCGTTGAGGGTGCGGCCGCGCATGAAAGCCAGGGGAATCACCTCGATCACGTCATTGACGATAACCCTTTTCACCTGCTCGAAATCGATCATGTCGTGCAAAGCGTCGAAAAGAGGCCGTAAATACGGATTCACCTTGGCTTGCAGGTCGCCGGGCAGGAAACCGAGGCGTTCACCCGCTTCCACGGCCGGTCGGGCCAGGATGATCCGCTTAGCCTGGCCGTGCTTAAGAATGCTGGCGGCCGCGGCAACCGCCAAATAGGTCTTTCCCGTTCCGGCGGGGCCGATGCAGAACGTTAGGTCGTTCTGCAACATCGTGTCAATGTACGCCTTTTGGCCGGGCGTCTTGGGCTTGATGCCCTGCCCCCTGGCGTAGACATCGATCTCATCCGCCGACCGCTGCCGTGTCTCGTGAGCCGCTTCGCTGATGGCCTTGCCGACATCTTCGGTGCTTAACCAGTCCTGGCGACGCAATTTACGCTGCAATTGATCAAGCACAACCGTGGCCTTGGAAACCTGGTCGTTTTCGCCGGACACGCGGATTTCATCATCCCGGCTGACAAGCTGCACGCCCAGGGCATCACGAATCATCCGCAGATGCCGATCGGCCGATCCGAAAAGGGCGAGCTTCTTATCAGGTTGTTCGACGGTGATGTATAAATTCACGGTTGGTCGGCCAATCCTCGGCCGATGGGAAATTGTCCCTAAATCCTTGGTAAAAGTCGAGTCTTTTAGTCGCTGTTCTATCGATCAAACCATTTTGGCCGGTGAACTTGGGGTAAAGGGCGGGCCACTATGGAGTTAAAATAGGCTAAACATGAGATATGCGAAGGGGGCGGCAAGGAGCGGGCTGTCGATCACATCCAAAATCCCTCCGAAGCCGGGGATGAGTTTGCCACTGTCTTTCACTTCGGCGTCGCGCTTCATCAGACTTTCCAGCAGGTCGCCAAGCTGACCGATGCCGCCGATGACGATGCCGAAAATGAGACCTTCCCACCAGAGGAGATGCTCGATCCATGGCGCGCAGGCCATGCCGACGAGTCCGGCGGTCAGCACTCCGCAAAAAAGGCCTTCCCAGGTTTTGCCCGGGCTGAGCCAAGGAATGAGCTTGTGGCGGCCGAGGGCCTTGCCGCCGAAATACGCTCCGATATCGGTGAATTTCACGACCAGCAGGATCATCAAAATGATTCCCGTGCTGCCGATGAAACGAATATGGCCGTCGGCGCGAATCGAATGCTTGACACGGATGGCCATCAAAAACCAGCCCAGGCCGCCGAGATAGAGCATGGCCAGAACGGTGCCGGCCATGTCGTGGATCGCTTCCTGAGATTCCCGCGACCATGCCCGTTGCAATGCGGCCAGCAGCATGACGAAAACGACGATGAAAGCCAAGGTGGAAGCGGCGGTGGGTTGAAACCAATCGAATTGCGTGAGGAAAGCGTGAATTGCCAGCGATCCTGCGCCCACGGCGGCGGTGAAGCGATGCGGCCGCACTCGCTCGGCGGCAAAAAGTGTCGCCAATTCCAGCACGGCGGGCGGTAGGATAATCATCAGCAGGATTAGGAGGCCGACGCCGCCAATACCCCAGATTCGCCCGGCGTCGTGAACCCAGCCAAAGGTGTGGAACTCTATCCAGGAATCCAGATATAGCAGACCGAAAAGGGCCACCAACATCATCGAGCCAAAGGTGAAGCGATTACGCAGCGATCGTTCCATGCTTGCAGTTTATACAGGCGCTCATTGAACCGCGCTTCCGGATCCCGGTTCTTTCCCTTTTCAATTGTAATGCTCGGGGTGCGCTTCTCCATGTCCGCGGACACTACACCCCAATCATCTATTTCAAAAACCCCGCCAGACGGTCGCCGGCCAGCACCACTTGCCGCCTGGCAGTGTCCCGGGCGCGGCGGAGATAGTTACGATCAGGCGTCACCGATGTGCGATTAACATTGGTCAGCAATTCGCCGCTGCTGTTGAGCTCCAATCCTTCATACACCACCGTCTGGGCTAATTTCTGGCCTTCCTTGATCCAATCTTCCACCTTCAAATCCTTCGCTTGTTCGGCCACACCAGCGGAGAATTCGGTCGTGGATTCATCGGCGGTCTTAGCCACCGCATCGAGATCGCCGCGCTGGCCGAGAAGACCGTCCCAAAGTCCGTGCAGATTTCTGGCGACATCTGAATTCCTTAACCGAATGCTATTGCCACCCTTGTCACCCTGCGGGAAATCAGCATCGAAAAGCGACACGCAGTGCAACGGCTGATGAAGATCTCCCACCAGGTGAAGCACCCAGCAGAGCGCTTTGGCCCGGGCGATTGGATCGGCGTCTTTGTCATTGAGGATATGCCGCTCAAGATCCAGGGCCTGCAGCGCATTGGTCGGTTCAGTGGCGGGTGGCCCCATCTCCGGCTGCGTTGCCGGCATGTGCGTCGGCGTGATCGGCTCATCAATATAATGCCAGGTGGAATGGCCGTCCGTTACCTCATCGGGAAACTGCGGACTGCGCACCATGTCGGGCCAGGTCGCCGCCTTCATGAAAACGTGCATGTCATGATTCGGGCCCGGGGCCTCGTCGAACTCCTGGGCATAGTGCGGCATCGCCTTGAGGATCGTCGAACACGTTTGCCGCGCCTCCGGCGTCATCTGTTGCCAGGCGACGTACGCCACCACTTCATGGCCATAGGAGTTCCAGGCCAGGGCGCGAAACGCCGACAAGGTGCAAATTAGAAAAGCGAGATAACGTCGCATGATGTCTCCCAATGATTAACTTCACAGGCCTTCACGGATCGGATTGTTGCAGCGCAATAGTAAAATGTCACGTTTGGGTCCCGGCCTTTTACTTTTCGCAGTAATGGTTAATCTTTCTGTGCTTCACCCAAAAAAGGCGGCGCTATGAAACAACTATTGGCTCTCTTCGCGATGGTCTACATTTGCCTGTCGGCTCACGCCCAGATTTCCTCCGACGAGGCCATGGCGAAGCTCAAATCAAAAGAATCGGCAACCACCCAGCCAAGCGACACCACCCGAGAATTCCGCGCCTTGAAAACCGAAGTCGAAATTCTTCGCATGCAAGAGTTGGAGCTAGCGGCCCAAGTGAAAGAGCTGCAAAAGCAACTCGCCGATTTGAAAGGGCCGATCGCCACGACCAATCCAACGGCCAAGTTGCACACGGATTGGAAAGATCAAATAAAGCTCGGCATGTCAGAGGATGATGTCGATCTGGTTTTCGTCGGCATGAAACACGTAATCAAAAAAATAGTAGCCGTCACGGAAACCAGGGAAACGGTTCTGTGGGTGCAAACCGCTCCCCCGAATTTCGCACCGAATGATGATTCGTCAACGTCGCTTGCCAAAGTCACCTTCGTTGGTGGAAAAGTTTCGGCGATTGTGTTCCCGTGACGGTGACAGATTTTGGCATGATTGTTTCAGTCGGCTTATCAGCTTGCGCATTTGCTCGAGGCAACCACACCATCTTGCATTGTATTGGATACCCGGACGAGAGGGGCGAATGGGTCCAATGGCCAAACTTATCGCAAGGTCGCACGGCCAAACAGACGACGGGACTCCGGCGTTTGGGTCCGACTGCATGACTAGGCGAGAGATTGACGACTTGATTAACGACATGGTCCTAGACCTTGAAGCCGCCAGAACACAAGCGCATGAACGCTTTGAACGTTAATCAGTGGACTGTGAATCAAAAGCAATCGAAGGGGCGGCGGCGTATGAAAACACTAAAGGCAGGCTGAAGTTCACCGCCGCTTACGGCTGAAAAAGGAAGCCGCTTCGATTGCTATTATTTCGTGTTAGTAAGCCGCTTCTCTGCCTCGGCCCGTGCTGCCTGCAATGCCGCAAGCCGCTTTTGTTCTGCTGCCTTCCCTGCTGCTTCACGCTCCGCTGCCTGCCGTTCCTCATCATGCGATTGTTGTTCGGCCAAGGCCTATCATAGACTGCCTTACCATTCTCGCCCTTGTAAAAAAGGGCATCTTCATTCTTGCCCCATAGGGCATCTTTGGGCATCTTCGCATTATTAGAGAAATACTCTGAAGAAGCCCATAAGGCATCTTGGAATATGCCCTCAGAATTTATTAGGCATCAACGGATTATTTCGCTAACAATGAGGCCTACAAATTATCTGTCCAGTCCCCTGAATCTTTACCGTGAACGGTTGGCAGTTCGCATATCCAACCGTCCTCCATTCCCTTTTTCGTGCCTTTCACGCCCAGCTTTTCCCTAGCGGTCCGAAGCTGTTTGAACGTGTAACCTGCGGCTAGTGCGTCTTTTTTCATCTGTTCACTTTCCCTCGGTCCGTCCGCAAGATAATCCGCCACCCACTCTTTCGCGGATTGCATATCTTTACCGCCATTGGATTGCCTTAGAAGGTCATCCAAGCTCATATTTAACTGTTCATCCAGCCAGACTACTTTTGCGGTCTCTATCGTTTCATCCGTCACGGGATTTTGTATCGTGGCGTCTATGATACGGAACTGCAATGCCGAAGTGGTTAGCCTGACGTTCCTTTTTCCGGGTGCGAAGATTTTAATTTCAGGATCATCCTTTTTTGGCACAACGCCCCAACATGCTCGCGGCTTGCCAGTGAACGCCATACTGCCGATGGTTTTTTGGTTTGCGTTGTCGGCCTTAGCTTTTCCAAAATGATGCACGCCGACAACGGCCACGTTGCAGCGGTTGGCCATCTTCTGAATTGCTTCCAATGATTTGCCCACAGACTTCGTGTCCTTATTCATGTCACCGGCAACTTGTTCGTAAAGTGGCTCGATCATCACCAGTTTTATTTCTGGATCGGCCACTAATTGCCGTTCCAATTGTTCTAGTTGGGCAAGGTCAAAAGTAGTCGGCCACTTCAGCACTTTTGAAATATCTGCACCTGCGGCCATCAGCTTCGGGCCTGCGGAGTCTTCGGGGTTGTCTTCGCACGATAGAATCAATGCCTTGCACAACGGAGCATCTTCGCCATCAGGAAACTTTGTCCCACGGGTAAGGCGGGCGATTATGTCATACATAATTGAAGATTTCCCGTGCCCTTGCTCGCCGGAAAGATTTGTCAACGCCCCCACCGGAATGCGATATTTCCAAAGCCATTTTGTGTTCGTCATATCCGCTTGGTTCACAAACTGCGGTAAAGGTTGATCGTCGGCGAATGCCAGTTAGTGAAGTGGAAGCAATCCCCTCACGTTTGTCTGCTCGCGGCGTGCCATTCTTAGCAGCACTCGTAATTTTGCCGCGCAAATCATCTTCGGACCACGGCGGCGAACATTGGCTGTTCCAATCTCGCATAACTTCTAGGACTTCACCCTGCGACAAGCCAAAGGAAAGCATGTGCCCAGCGGTTTTGAAAGTGTGTGAATCTCCGCCTTCGCCCTCAACAGCTACGGGGATTTTCTCAAGGTAACTTTTAACGCGGCGAATTGTTTTCGGTGAAGCGGGCGCGCCATCATGTTCGATGCGTTGGCCAGTTTGTGCCGGTTGATACTTGCGACGTTCGGCAAGTTTTGTGGCGTTTAATGATTCCGCTTCAGTGATATAGGATTTTGCCCATGCGATAAATTCCGCTTGTGGCATCGGATCACGTTCGGGATAAGCTCCGATGATCGCCCGATTTCTTGCAATGCGGCCTTGCTCTGGAATTTCTGGTTTGGTTTGATTGATCGTACCGGGCACGCCGAGAATTCGTGACGGATCGCCAACCACTCCCGTGTCCAGTTCGCAAAAGTCCGTGTCATAGGCAATGGCGAGACAGTTGGCTAATTCTTTCATCAATGCAATGTTATCGATTCCCTTTGGAGCACTGGCATCAAACGGATCATCGACAGTCGCCAGTGTGATAGGAAACAAAAGCAAATGCCCATTGCCGGTCATTACATGCAATGGTTCGGGCAAGCCACGGCGAATCAAATCAGATTTGACCATGCTCACATGCTCGCCGATACGCTGTACCTCGGCATCGGTGGCACACGCTCGCGGTGTAAACGGCGGTAATACGTTATCAAAATCTAATGCGAGAAATCGAAAGTCGCTGCAATCTTCAATTTCCCATTTATTTCGCCCGGCATGGCCTCCGCCGCGATGAATTGACGACCAGACCGCCCGTGCCCCCCGTTGTGATAAGTGTTCAGCGGATAATGCGGCGGCGGCGGGATTATCAACGATATGGCCCCAATAGGTCATAGGATATCCCGCCCGTTTGTGTGATTCGGGAAAGACAGTGCCCAGCGGCGGGATACATGCAACCACTATTTTCGTCGTGTCGGTTCCCGTTGGGTAAAGCCATTCAAAGTATTTTTGAATTGTTCCGGTTGTATCGTCCAGTGGTGCAAGTAAGCCCGCGTGATTAGCGGTGAAGTGTGCAGTTGTCATAATCATTCCCTCAAAAGAAAAAGCCCAGCGTTAGCTAGGCTTTTTCTCTTGCGAAGGAATTGGCCTTGCGGCCATGTAGTATGTTTTTTTATTCGTCGGGTTTCACGCACTTTCCTTCGCAAAAAGAATTGCAGCTAACGCCTCGATACATTCTTTATCGACCAATTCGATGCCACTTCCATAGTCCACGAAAATACCGCTGGTGTTTAGACTAATTCAGCGGCGGGGAAGATATGGCCGCACAACTTCGATGCACTTTTCTACAGCTTCCGAAAATTCTTTTCCGAACGTGTCATTTTCCTCATCCATGGAAACGACGGCTTGGCATTTTGCGAATTCGTTCATACCGTGCGGTTGTTTTGGGGGGTTTTCCATATCCATCGCTCTGAAATATTTGCCGCAAATGAGCAGATAATGGCGGGGAAAATTGAGAATATCGACAAGGGGTTTGACCGTCGCTTTTCCCCAAAATATTTCACCTTCGACCGTCAATGCTGCCAGTTCCGTCATCGCCTTCCCGATTCGCTTTCGGGCCGCTGGAAGTGAATCGAAAAAAAGTCCATCCGATCTGACACCCTGTACAGTGTCAAAAAGATTGTGAATTGCTCTAGCAATGTTTCGAGCAAGCTCAAACTCCTCTTTACCGTGTAATTGTTCTCGCCATGTCCGTAATCCCTGCCATCCGACAAAGACTCCAAAACCGGCAATTCCCACCTCGGCAAATTTGATAACCCAATCGGCGATATGCTTAATACGCTCGATGTTCATGGGTGCATTATATCTCAGTCGCTGGGAAATAGGCTCGATAAACAGCATCGCAAGCGGGCCTGACAATCTCCGGGGACCGCAGCACATAGCTATCCTGCATTCCCGCTGCATGGCCCGCTAATACCTTGGCGAGTCTTTCATCCGCGCCGTTACAAGCCGCTGTAAAGGCTCCATCACGCAATTGAGCAAAAGTTACGTCGTCATTCACATTGGCACGGGTTCGCAAGTCAACAAAAGCATTGCAGCGTGATCGGCTCGAAGCGTATCGGGTTCCTGACGGCGCGGTGAAAACGTACTTCGGTTTGCGGTCAAGTTGTTTTAATGCTTCGATCGTCTCTGGCCAAAGTACGGCGGCTCGCGGAATCCGTTGGCGACGGGTCTTTTGGCGGAGCATGGCCAGCGTTCCCCTATCCAAATCAATCGCCGACCATTCCAAAGCGCACAGTTCTTCAAGGTACATGGCACAATTCAAACCGAGTAAAAGCCATGCCTTCCATTCCGTGCTGGCGGCGTCAAGCAATTTGTGGAAGTCCGATTTGCCGATCGGCTTTGGTTGTAATGCTGGCAATGCTTCCGGGGTCCACAAAAGTTTACACCGATCAAGTGCGCCGCGGATTTCCTGTTCATCGAATAACGGGCACTTCATGCCGAAACTGATAATGCTTTTAATCTGGCCATACATCCATTTTCGAGTGCCCGCGCTTCGGATATCCGCATCATTCTCGATTGATTGCTGGAAGTCATGGATTTTAGTTTTGCTCAGGTCGGCCAGTGTCTTGGCCTGCGTGTGACTCACGAACCTATTAAATATCCGTTCCGCTGATCGCTTGGCGGCGTCACTCGATGGATTGTGATTTTTGTAATGCTCGATGATCTTGGCCAAGCGGATTGACGGTTTTGGCAAGTTGAATTGGCGGAGTGTGGCGAGTTCTGGAATCCCGGTTTTCTCAGCGATAAATTCCGGGCGGATGGAAAGCTCATCACGCAACCAATTCCACAAAATGTCCTCACTCACTTGCTGGCTTTCGATGGGCTGATCGCTGTTGAGGTTTGAAAATGCTACTGGCCGACTATCTCTGATCGACTCCGCCATTTTCACCAATGCCCGCAACGTTCCGACGTGGCCGCTGTCATTATCTCTTTTCACTTCGGTGCTGATCGTGAACGTGGTTGGCTTTTTATTTTTGGACACCCAATCATTGAAGCGGTTGACGGCTCGGCGTTCATCGTGTTCGGTAAACTTTTCGCCAGTGGCATTGATTCGCCAGCGGCCATCGGGGCAATGGTACAGACCGGGGATAACAACGTATTTTCCATCGGCTCCAAGCCATGAGCATTGGTGCGGCTTTTGTTTTCGTCCTCTTGCCATGATGTGAATCTCCCGATTATGATAATGCGATGCGAACAATCGAAACGGTTTCGATGCTTGACGGAACGACTTGCGACACGAATTTCGGCACGTTCAATTTCACAGTGAACGGAATCGTAACAAAAGTGTCCAGAATAGTCCAAAATAGTGTCCAGAATTGTTTTCGATCGCTTGTAAGTGCTTGTAGGTGCTTGTAAATACTAGGTTGTTGTCGCGGGTGTAGCTCAGTGGTAGAGCGTCACGTTGCCAACGTGAATGTCGAGGGTTCGACCCCCTTCGCCCGCTTCCAAAAACGACCCGGCGCCGCAAGGCGCCGGGTCGTGCCATTTGATGCCAACTCCATTGGAACGCTGAACTTCTGAATCGTCACTTGAATCGCTTTGTGTGGGTGGTGCGCTCTTTCCGTTTGTGCCATGGACTGCCCCGGAATGACAGGCAAAGTCGCTGTTCCGCTGCGCCGGCGCTGCGCGCGAACCGGCGTTTTTCGCTGATTTTTCCGGAGTTTGCGAATCCTCTGACCCTGTTTTCGACTTTCGTACAACGCCCGCTCCCTGCGTTGTGGACGTTTCACCATTCGCTCCGGCGCGCTGGCGCTGCGAATTGGAGTGCTTTGCATCGCCATTGGAAGTCCCGGCAGCGATGTTGGCCGTAGCGCTCGTCAGGCTCGGGAGGCGCGGAACCTTCCCGATCTCCGCAGCCAGCGGCAACAGCGCTTCGTCTGTATAGACGCTCGCGGTCAGACGCGGGTCGGTATGACGGGCTATCGCCATTGCCGCCCGCTGGCTGACGCCGTTGGCGGCCATCGCGGTGATGAAGCTCTTGCCGAGCCCGTGGAGGTCGGCAAACAACCCTTCGGCATCAACGTCCTCGACACCAGCGAGTTTGAGGTCGGCTCTGAGCGCCTTCATGCTCGGGACCGTGCGGACGACCGACTGTTGAGGCAAGACGTCCTCCGGACGAAATGCGCGAAGCTCGTCATCCAATTGAGGGTGAAGCGGGATGACATCAGCGCGTTTCGATTTGGTGGTGTGCGCACGTAGCTTCAGCTTGGCGGGGTGGGCGTCGAAGTGCAGGTCACTCCACTTGAGCGCGCGGATTTCGGAACGGCGAAGGCGGCCGAAGAATGCGAGCATGTATGCAATCCGCCGCTCCTTCCCGAGCCGCTGACCTTCCGCAATTGCATGGGGACGTAAATTTGCGATGAGTTGTCCTCGGCGCGGCCCGGTGCGGATCGTTTGCATTTCCATGAGAGGCCGCCGCTCCGCGGCGTCGAGCAGCTGCGCGATCTGATTTAAGGTCAGCGCCCTTCGCGGATGCGCTAAGCGAATCGCATTTTGACCAATGCGACGCAACCCTAAGAGTGGGTCGTTGGGCAGTCGTCCATTGGTGACAGCCCATTTCGTGAATTCCTTAATGGACGCGATGTACTCGTTGACCGTGCGGTCTGCCATCTGTTCGTTCTTTTGGCACGCTTGCAGAAATTGTTCGATCCGCGGTGTGTCAAACTCGTGGATGCGGTTCACTTTCGTTCCTGCGACAATTCGATTGATCTGCATTTTCTTTTGCGGCGCGCGCTTGCTCCGTTGGCCGGCAAAGAAGGCGTCGATGTGCTGATCGATCGGCGTGCGGCGGTGGTCGTCGAATCCGTCAACAAGCCCCTCTCGACGCTTCGCAACGGCGTCCTCCAGTCGTTTGCCCATCGCCTCGGACGACTCCTTGTCCCGATACGCCTTGACCGTCCGGCGGCGGCCGTTCTCGTCGTCGTAGGCGACGTAATAGGGATCGTCCTTGGCTGGAGGTAACACGATCCGATCGGCGGCGCTGTTGATCGCGGCCTCACGGTTTTTTCCTTTGTCGTCAATCCAGCGAGCCAATCGCTTCCCGTTACTTTCGACAACCATCGTGCCGCCGGGAAAAGGCTCATGGCGATTACGTTTGAATAGGCTGGCCATCGTTGATCCTTATTGCTTTTTGCCTTCGATTGAAAAACCCGGCATAGCCGTCACCCGACGGATTGACCTGGGAGTCCCGCGATGAAGGTGTCGACTTCTCCGTCCAGAACGCGAGTACCGCGAGCACCAACACGCACCGCTCTGAGTTGTCCCTGGGCAATGAGCCGCCATGTCTTTCGCGTGCTCACGCCAAGACGTTCGGCCACTTGCGGAACGGTTAATAGCCGCTGGACTGCCGAAGTTTCCGGGCGCTCCGCGCGAATCGCGGTCGTCAAATTCTGAAAGGCCATAATAACCTCCGGATGCAACAGCAAGCATGTGCGGCACGAAGCCTTTGTCGATTAGAATTCTACTTTCGAATATGTTATAAATGTCATCGTTAAAGTCAAATTATTCAACGCAATATGGGCATCCGGCTCTGTGATCACAGGTGGTCTTTGGGTGTTTAGATGAATTCGCGGTTGTAGGCATTCTTTCCCTTGTTGAAGGTATCGCGTGGTGTAGACAACTTGAAACCCCACGAGCGACCTAAATTCCGAAGGTCGCAGGCACACCTAAAAAATATAATATTTTGCCCAATATCGCGCTTGACGCCGGTTGGAAGAGCATTATCTTGCGTATGTTGACTGTTGGGACACACAACACAATGTCTACCACCAGTAGGAGATAAGAGATGAAACAATACCACAGCTTCGGCGAAGCCGCAATGGAAGCCCGTAAGACAGCCGGCCTTTCTCTTCGGGAAGCAGCCCGGTCATTGGACCTATCCCCGAGCTACCTTTCGAAGATTGAACTGGACAAGTCCGACCCACCCTCGGCGGATGTCATCCGTCGAATGGCCCTCCTATACGGACTTCCGATGGTCGAGCTTCTGAAACACGCCAAGGAGCGCGTGCGAGACGTGATCGGGAACGATGTACGGGATAACGAAGGGCTGTTTGCTCTTTACCGCGTGGCCAACGGGATGAAACCCGAGGAGATTTTTTCGCTGATTAGCAAGTTGCTCGCTCAGCTTCCTCCCGACGAAAAGCAGCGGTACGAAGCGAAAATTAAATCGCAGTTTCCACGACTGTCGCGAGGACAGTCGCTTCTCTATTCAGCCCGTGTCCGTCCTCGGTACCTATCAAAGCTGCAACTTCGGAACATCGCCGAGCGCGTTCTCGCCGAGCACGGGCTTACCCGAGCAGCCTATGTGCCGCCAACTCCGATCGAGCGAATAATCGAGAACACCGCAGGCATTCACCTCCATCCGAGTGACAGCCCGGAGATGCGGTGCGAAAAAGATGGATCACCGCTCGTGCTTGGCCTGACTCGCTGGGACATTGATGGCCAGCGCAGGCTGATCGAGATCAACGAAAAGTTGTACGACAGCGAGGAACAACGGCTTCGGCGAAGGCTCAATTACACACTTGCCCACGAGTATTGGCACGCGATTGAACATCTGCCACTGATGGATCGCCAAGCTCGGCAAGATGGCGGCCTCTTCCGCATGAACATTGATCCTCGCCTCGCTTCTGCGGACACCACCGAATCGAAAAAGTGGTGGGAGAAGTCCGGCAAGCGCCGCTTCGAGACAAACGAGGATTGGCAGGAATGGCAGGCCCAATTCTTTGCCAGCGAATTGCTAATGCCACATTGGAGCGTCCGCGCAGAATTCCAGAAACGGTTTTCGTCGGAATCAATTTGCGTCACAGATGATATTTCGATGTGTCGCGCCGCCGACCATCTGGCAGGCGAAATGACGGTTGCATCGAATCGGTGGTTGGTTCCGCTCAACGATTTGTTCGAGGTAAGTCGCCAGGCAATGGCGATTCGGCTTATGGAACTGCGGCTTGTTCATTCGGCCGCCAACTCAACGGAAGGAGGTATTCGACACGGCAAATGAGGGCATTGGGGGGAAAGCAGTCGGGCCGGGATGTTCCCGGCCCGAAAGGATCGTAAGTCTGGCCGCATGAGCGGTCCGGGCACCGGCCGGCAAGCCGTTGCCCCCAAAACTCGCGAAAGCGAGAGAAAGGTAGTCCATGACTACCCAAACTGCAACCCGTTCTCATACGGGTCAACGATGTGAGATCTCAGGCGTCTACAACTTCGACGGATATCTCGACGGCACTTCTTATCCGCCGCCGAGTCCCCAGGAGCAGCGCGAGCCCATCGCTCGTCACAACATCTTTCCGCCAATTCGTTCGAGCGGAAAAGGCTGCTACTGGAAGCTCGTCGAGCGTGCCTGAATTGAGCAATTGGCCCTTGTCTGGTCAACCAGACAGGGGCCTTTTGTTATCGCATGGGCAAACCACAGATCGTCTAATTGGCGATCCGCAGATCGAACCAATGACGAGCCGCCAACCCGAACGAGCCGCTGTGTCTGTCACATTGGTGCCCTCAGTTCTAGGTCGAACATTCGAGGCGAGCTTATGAGCGATTCAGTGCCAGTTCTCAATGACCGAAAGACCATCTTTCTCAGCCATGCGAATCCAGCCGACAATCAATTTACACAATGGCTCGCCTTGCGCTTGGCACGAGAAGGTTACGAAGTCTGGTGCGACGTGACCAAGTTGCTCGGCGGCGATGATTTCTGGAATGATATCGAACAAGCACTTCGGCAGCGCGCCCGCAAGGTTATATATGTCCTCTCTCGGACGTCAAACCAAGCGGGCGGAGTGCTCAAGGAAATTGCGGTCGCCAACGCTATTGCAAAGAAATTGAACGACGCGGGATTCATCGTTCCGATTAAAATTGATGATCTACCATTCGCGGACCATAATATTGAAATCAACCGGCTCAACGCGCTTTCGTTTACGAAAGGTTGGGCGGAGGGACTCGCCGCCCTTCTCAAGACACTTCAGGATGATGGCGTGCCCAAGGCCGGTACGAGCGGGCCGAGCGTGGTCGCCACATGGTGGAATGCCCACCAGTTGAACAAAGAGTTGGTTCATAATAAACCTCAAACACACTGGACCAACTTTTTTCCAATTCGGTCCATGCCGTCGGGGATATGGATTTGGCACATACCCCCGTCGGGCCATCCACCAGACAAAGTGAATTGGCCGGCGTATCGAATCAGCGACAGATACGTCTCATTCGCCAATGCCAAAGAACTGACGGGGATAGACCATTCTCCGACGGGCGGTCGTGGCGTTCAGGTTGGGATGGATTTGAATGCGGACCCGCCCAAGGAAGCCGCGCTGAATCGCGGCGAACTTCGCACCGCAGTTAAGCAACTATTGCGTCAATCGTGGGACATGCTTGCGGAAAAGCGAAAGCTACCGCTCTATCAACTATCCAGCCGGCGTCGGACGCTGTGGTTTCCAAGTGGGTCGGTTTCTCCAAACGGAGTATCCTTTATTGGCACGGATGGAAAGCGTGCGGATCGCCAACTTTACGGGTTCAAATCTGTCGGCCCTAAGGGCGGAAAATACAAACGCTTCTATCACTATGGCCTTGAAGCGCAGGTATTAACGTATCCGTATGTCATGCTCGCGCTCAAGAGCCATGTGATTTTTACACTCGATGGGAACACACCGCTTCGCGATCCAGCGTTCCAACACCGTGCGCGCCGCAGCCAGTGTAAAGCATGGTGGAATGATCGGTGGCGCGATCTACTTTTCGCTTCCATGGCAGCGCTGACCGACGGAAAGAATGAAATTGCTCTGCCCCTAAGTGAAAAGAACAGCGTTTTCATAGGCAATCGGCCTCTCGAACTAACCAGCCCGGTCAGTTACCGCGACGAAGACGTGAAGGAGCCGAGCGAGGAACAGATCGGCGGCATAGACGACGCCGAATCGCAAGATGATGATCTGGCCGCTGAGGGGAGTGACGATGAGTAATGCGTTGATTCATTTTCCTGAGCCCAGATTGCTATTTAATTACGAACAAGCAACGCAAGATCCAAGGGACGGACTGACACTATTCGGTCCGCTGGACAAGGGAAAGCCATTTGGAATCCGCTACGGCGTTGTCGGTACCAAGGATGGCGTTCGTCGTTTTCGGGCCTGGGTCACGAAATGCGAAAGGCCGATTGCCGCACCCACACTCGATCAAGCAAGGCCAACCTTCCCGGGCTTTGAGGTGGCATTTGGAATTCCGTGGAAGCCGACACCGACGCATGAAGTAGTGATCGATGAAACTGAACTTCACCGCCGCATTCGATTTGATGATCGCCATGTGAGAGTGTTCGAGGCGGTTGACCTCTACGCGTCGGTCATTCTGTCAAATATTTCAGGTGAAGATACGCCCGTTGACATATGGTTCGTTGTACTTCCAGATGACGTTTATCGCCTTTGCCGCCCTCAATCATCGGTGGCCGCCGACGAGCGGATTGTCGCGACTCCGTCGCTCAGCAAAGAGGACAAAGCATCGATTCGCGATGGGCAGAATCTTCTCTTTGCGGGACCGGAAGTATCAAGTGTTTCAAAGGCATACGATTATGAAGTCAATTTCCACAACCAGTTGAAGGCACGCCTTCTGGAAAAACGGATTGTTACCCAGCTCGTCCGTGAGAGCACTATCGCGCACGAGGATGTACTTAACGACAACGGCAAGCCGCTTCGTGACATGTCGAAGATGTTGGTGGATATCGCGTGGCATATTTCAACCGCCGCATTTTACAAATCTGGTGGCCGGCCATGGAAGATTGCCGGAATGCGTGAGGGTGTGTGTTACATCGGAATCGTTTACAAGCAGGACGACCATGCGAAAGATCGACGGACAGCCTGCTGTGCTGCTCAGATGTTTTTGGATTCAGGAGATGGCGTCGTCTTCAAAGGGAACAACGGACCATGGTATACAGGTCGTTTCGGTGAATTTCATCTCAATGGACCTGCGGCAGAAGATCTAATAACGAAGGCGGTCCAAGCCTTTAAAGACAAAAAAGGCCACGGACATCCGCCAAAAGAATTGTTTATCCATGCTAGAACAAAATTCAATGACGTCGAGTGGCAAGGCTTCTGCAAAGCCGCCGGCACGGAAACGAAGGTGGTTGCTGTCCAAATCCAAGAAGAGACGGACCTGAAACTATTCCGGATCGGGACTCACGCTGTTCTGCGAGGAATGGCGCTGCCGGTCGACGATCATATGGGTTATCTCTGGACTCGCGGGCTTGTCCCGAGGCTGAGAACGTATGTTGGAAAAGAGGTGCCTAACCCGCAGATCATCAAAATCTGCCGTGGTGACGCTGACATCAAAGTGGTTCTGCAGGACATTCTCGGTCTGACTAAGTTGAACTACAACGCCTGTCGATTTGCCGATGGCGAACCCGTAACTCTCAAGTTTGCAGATGCCGTCGGGGAGATTCTAACGTCAGGCCCGGTCGCGCGTGGCGACGTTCCCCCGTTGCCGTTCAAGCATTATGTATGATCAGCAGCGAACGTCTTCTTTGCATCTTCTGGTTTCGGGCATGTCCGATCACTTTCCCGATCCGTACACAATGCTTGGCGAATCCGTTTCGTGTCGCGTTCCGTCACTGGTGACCAACGTCGCCTTGGAGGGCGCGACTTACACACGACTTAATGGGATGCCAAGCACGTTGCAAATGAAAGGCGAAAAATGATCTTTTGCGCTTGTTTCGCATCACGCAGCGGTTTCCGCGACGACGCTGATCCGCATTCGCTCAAAGAGCGATCGGCTAATCAATTCCGATGCAATCAAGGTCTTTAACATTTTGAATAATTAGATGACTTGCATGACATCGAAACCTTTTATACATTTATCGCATGGCAACTGCAAAATCGCGAGACGCGTCAAAAGGGGTCCGAAAGCCAAAAACGGAGCAGCGGACCTACCGGTTCCATGCCGGACTTTGGGCGGAGTTTGAGGAAGATTGCGCCCGCCACCTCCGTAACCCCCGGCTGGTCGTCGAAGCGCTCGTTCGTCACTGGCTGGATACCGATGACAAGATAAAGGGTGGGATCGCACAAAAACATCGTGAGTGGTCTGGCGGCGCAGCCGAGGACGAGTAATCTATGATGTCGTCACGCTTCGGCTTTTTTCTGTGCAAAGCTCACGCATTTTTGGGGCGCTCGATCGGTCAGGATAGTGACGGCGCAGCAACGCTTGCCCTCTGGACAGCGCCTTTTGAAAGCGCATAATCCTTCAAATAATTTGAAGGATCGTACATGACCTACCGTGACACCCTAGAAGCCCGACATGCGCTCCACGCGATCGCGGTCTCCCAAGGCGGATTCTTCACCGCCAAACAAGCCTGCGACGCCGGCTACCAGTACAGTCACCTTGCATATCATGTGCATTCCGGCAATTTTGAGCGATCCGGTCGCGGTCTGTATCGGCTGAAAGATATCCCGTCAGCGGAACATGAGGACCTGGTGCGACTGGCCCTGTGGAGCCGCGATCGCGGCGACACGCCGCAAGCAGTGGTGTCGCATGATACAGCACTGGCGCTGCACGGCCTCAGCGACGTGATTCCTCCGCGCATTCATCTGACGGTCCCTTCCACGTTTCGCAAGACTGCACCACGCGGTGTGTTGCTTCACAAGGCACGGCTGACCACCGCCGACGTCGAAGATCGCGAGGGATTCCGCATCACAGCGCCGCTGCGAACGCTCATTGATGCTGCGACAACCAAATCAGTTTCCGACGAACAATTCAACAAGGCCGTTGCCGATGCGCTGGACAAAGGATTGATTCGGAAATCGCAAATCGCTTCTGCAATCCGCACCGTTCCGGCCGCTGCGCAACGGCTCACCGATGCCATTCACGCGAGCGCTTGAGGAAGTGAAATGGCGAAGTCCGAGCCAAAACGATTCGCCAACGCCGCGGCTTTCAAGGCATCCTTGGAAGATCGGCTCAAGCGAACGGCGGCAGAGCGCGGCATACCGCTGAACACGCTGCGGCTGAAGTTTGTAATGGAACGGTTGCTGGCGCGTCTGTTCGCCATTGCCGATCCGCCGTGGCTGCTCAAGGGCGGATACGCGATGGAACTCCGTTACCGTCCTCGCGCCCGGACCACGCGCGACCTCGATCTCTCGATAGAGAATCCGGTCGCTGCTGCCACGGTGCTTGCAAGGCTCTCGCTCGTCCGCGAAGAACTACAAACCGCGGCGGAAATCGACCCAGGGGATTACCTGCGGTTCACGATCGCGGCTGCGCAAACCGAATTGCAAGGTGCGCCGCTCGGCGGCGCGCGGTTTCCATGCGAAGCGACCCTCGCGGGCAAGTTGTATGGCCGGTTCCATCTGGACGTCGGCCTCGGCGACGCATCGACGGGTGCGCCGGAGCGCCTGACAGGCGACTCACTTTTGGAGTTTGCCGGCATTCAACCGGCTGTGGTGCTCGCCATTCCCAAAGCGCAGCAATTCGCCGAGAAGATCCATGCCTATACATTCCGGTGGAAGGACCGCACCAACACGCGCACCAAAGACCTCGTAGACCTCGTGCTGTTCATTCAAACCACCTCGCTTCCTGGACCGAGCGCATTACGGGAAGCGCTCGCAGCAACATTCGCACGTCGTAAGACACACCCGCTTCCGGATCAACTCCCGCAACCGCCGATTACTTGGGAAGCAGATTACATCGCGATGGCTGGCGAGGCTCAGTTAAGCGCCGCCACCCTCGCGCGGGGCTTTGAAGTGGTTAGTGAATTCTGGAGAAGTGCCCAGCTTGGCACCGATCCGAAGAAGTAAACGCATCCCGTCGCACGATCATTTCTCTTTGGGTCATTTCATTCAATCTCAAAATCTTGGAATTTTTCTCTTGCAATTATCGCGCGCGGAGCGCATTGATATAAACGATGACAATAAATCTAATCAAGCGATTCGATGGCGTGTCGTCGCGAGTCGCCTTGATTTGACACAAGGAGTCTCAGATGTCGCGTAAGAAATTCAAGGTGTGGAAGCCGACTGTAGCCGGTGCCGTGGCGTGGGTGTTGGGGTCCCCTGGCGCGGTCTTCGCCGCCGGCGGCGCGGGTGGAGCCGCGCAGGCGTTGCCGTGGGAAGGTCCGCTCAATCAAGTCCTGGCCAGCTTCACGGGTCCGGTCGCCAAGGCCCTGTGCATCCTGGCGATTGTCGTGCTGGGTTTCGGCTTCGCGTTCAGCGACGGCGGCGGACTTCGCCGAGTCCTGGGTCTGCTGCTTGGCGTATCGATCGCCGTCACGGCCACCAGCTTCGGCGTGACCTTCTTCGGCTTCGACGGTGGCGCGGGCTGGTGAGGTTGGTGCTTCGACTGTGCAGGCGGTGCGGTCATGAAACGTCCCGAAGACATCGAAGGCTACGAGATTCCCTTGCACATCGCGCTGACACAGCCCGTGCTCATGGGCGGCGCGCCGCGGACCTTCGCCATTCTCAACGGGACGGTGGCGCTGGTCCTCGGAATGGGACTTCATCTCTGGTGGCTCGGTTTTCCCGCCGGGGTGGTGCTGCACGCGACCGCAGTGGTGATGAGCAAGAGTGACCCATATTGGTTTGACATTTTTCGCCGACACTTACGACAGCCGACTCATTTGGATTCGTGAACTGGAGTGACCCATGTGGAATCTTGGTGAATACCGGCACCGGCCGCGTCGACTGGCCGACTACCTGCCCTGGGCGGCATTGATCGGCCCCGGCGTCATGCTCAATAAGGACGGAAGTCTTCAACGCACGATCGGCTTTCGGGGACCGGACCTAGACAGCTCGACCATGTATGAACTGGTCGCCGCGCGGGCCAGGATGAACAACGTCCTTCGCCGCCTCGGATCGCACTGGTGCGTACACATGGAAGCCGCGCGGCGGCTCGCGCCTGCCTACCCCGCCTGTGAATTTCCCAATTCCGTTGCAGCATTGATTGATCGGGAGCGGCGCGAGGCGTTCGTTGCAGAGTCGCTCCATTTGGAAAGCCAATGCTTCCTCACGTTTACTTATCTCCCGCCCGCCGAGCGGATGACGCGGCTCGGCGACTTCTTCATCGAGCGACCGAATTCGGCCGGCAACGCCCAAGCTGTTTCGTATCGCGCCCAATACGAATATTTCGCCGGACAAGTGGATCAAGTGACGAATCTGATGGCGTCATTCATGCCAGAGGTGCGTTCGCTGAACGACTCTGAAACGCTTACCTACTTGCATTCCTGCATTTCGGATCGTCGGATCGACGTCGCGGTTCCCGATGTTCCGTTTTATCTCGACGAAATGATCACCGACCGCCCGTTTGCCGGCGGCCTGTCGCCGAAGCTCGGACGGAACTTCCTCAAAACCGTCTCTCTGCGGGCATACGTCAATCGCACGCTTCCCTGCCTGTTGGACCGGCTGAACGAGCTGCCGATCGAATACCGATGGGTCGGCCGATACATGCCGATGGACAAGCCGGATGCCACCCGGCTCCTGAACAAGCTGCGCCGCCAATGGTTCGCCAAACGCAAGGGCATGGTGACGCTGCTGAAAGAAGCCGTCACGAAACAAGAAAGCAAATTGGAAGATTCCGACAGCCTGAACAAGGCGGCGGATGTCGATGATGCATTACAGGAATTGGGCGGAGATCATTGCTCGTTCGGTGACTTCACGCTGACGATCACGGTGTGGGACGAAGATGAGACGGTCGCCACGGAGAAAGCGCGCGCAGTTCAGCAAATCGTCGATGGCGTCGGCCTCATTTCCGAAATCGAAGACTTCAATGCGGTCCAAGCGTGGCTTGGCAGCTTACCTGGCCACGCGTACGCGGACATTCGGCGGCCGATGGTTTCGTCCCTGAATGTCTGTGACCTGGTCCCGCTGAGCGCGATCTGGTCTGGTCCGGCAACTTGCGCGCATCTGGACGGGCCGCCGCTGCTCGTGACCCGCACCAAGGGTTCGACGCCGTTCCGCCTCTCGCTGCATCAAGGCGATGTCGGTCACACGATCATCGCCGGACCCACCGGCGCCGGAAAGAGCACGCTGCTCAATCTGCTCACCTGCCAATGGCTGCGCTATCCGGCCGCTCGTGTTTACATCTTCGATAAAGGCGCAAGTTGCCGGGCGATGACGCTGGCAATGGGTGGCGACTTCTATGATCTGGGCGGCGAGAACGAAGACATTTGCTTCCAGCCGCTCGCCGGCATCGACGATGAATCGGAGTTGGGTTGGGCGCAGGATTGGTTGCTGGACCTCCTTCACCGGGAGAAGGCGGCGGTCACGCCAGCGACGAAACAAGAACTGTGGGCCGCGCTTAGCAATCTCGCGTCGATGCCGCGTGTGCAGCGGACCCTTAGCACGCTCCTGGGCATTGTGCAGGACGCGGACATTCGCCAAGCGTTGCGGAGTTACACGCTGGATGGTCCGCACGGTCGGCTTCTCGACTCCGATCACGACACGCTCGCGGATGATGGAGGAACCGCGACGGCCCGTTGGCAAGCGTTTGAAATGGAACACCTGATGCAAAGCCGTTCCGCGCTGCTGCCGGTCCTCACGTATTTATTCCGCCGGCTGGAAAAACGGTTCGATGGATCGCCCACGCTAATGATCCTCGATGAGGCGTGGCTTTATCTCACCGAGTCATTATTCGCCGCCAAGATTCGCGAATGGCTCAAGGTGCTGCGAAAGAAAAATGTCGCGGTCATCTTCGCCACTCAAAGCCTCTCCGATATCGCAGATAGCGCGATCGCGCCCGCCATCATCGAAAACTGTCCGACCCGAATTTTCCTGCCCAACGGCAACGCGCTCGAGGAGCGGACGCGCAAGGTGTACGAGTCGTTTGGATTGAACGAGCGGCAATTGCAGATCCTTCAGCAGTCGATCCCGAAAAAGGACTACTACTACCAGAGCCGCGAGGGCAACCGCCTCTTTGAACTCGGCCTGGGTGAACTGGCACTGGCCTTCTGCGCTGCCGGATCACCGCAGGATCAAGCGCGAATCACCGAGGTTCTCAATGAACACAATCGCGTTCGCTTTGCCGGGGCGTACCTGAATAAACGAGGCCTCGATTCATGGGCCGATCTTTTGGAACCACTCAACAGTGAAGGGATAGACGATGAACAACTCACATTTGGTTACGACGCAGAGGATTCCGAAGTCTCTGCGGCGACGACATAAGCTTGTCCTGCTTCTTGCCATCGGTGCGATGCTGGTTTTCATGCCGGTGCGCCGCGCGCACGCTTTCTTATTCGACATCGTTCTGGACCCGGTCTCACTGATCGAGCACGTCCTGCAGGTCGTGTCCATCGGCGAGCAGATTGATGCGGTGGTCCAGCAAGTGGCGAATCAAGTCAAAGAACTGGAGCATCTCAACCTCAACGTCACCCCGAATATTTCATCAATGGTCGCTGGCGTGGAGGGCCAATTGGACTCCAGCCTTTACAGCACGACCACTCCCGCGAGCCAACTCGGCACACGGTATCCCGCGGACATGAGCAGCGTCGCGTGGTCGCAATACCAATCAGATGAATCGACCTGGACCGCAAATCAGCGCCAAGCGCTGACCGAAAACCGCCAAGTACAGAATCAGGTTTATCGCGACATGGATACGACGACGCAGCAAGTGCAGGGAGTCGTGGATGCCTCCAACTCAGCGTCCGGTGAAACATCGGCGATTCAGGCCCACAACGACCTGCTGGCGGTGGCGTCCGGGGAATTGGCCAAGCTCCAATCGTTGAGAGTCGCTCGATCGCGGCTCAAAACTGAAACGCTGGCCCAGCAACAGTCGGAAGCGGCGTACGCCGCCGCCGAACAAGCGCGCGTCCGCGCGGGCTGGGAGAATCCCGCGCCACCAACCGGAACGGTCACCGATCCATTTCAGAACTAACAGGAACGGAAACACACTTTTGGAGATTTGCCATGGCTCGCTCAAAGAAACACGTTCTCATTGTCGCCGCAGTTGCCGGATTGCTGGTCGTGCCGGGTGCCGCCATCGCCGATATCGTCTTTGATCCGACTAACTTTGCCGAAGCGGTGCTCCAGGTGGCCGATGATGCACAAATGGTTGACAACCTCTATCAAGAGGTCACCAACGAAGCGGCCATGCTGAAAAGTTGGAACTTCACCCAGCTACCCGGAATCCTGCAAAGTATGAACGTCTGGCAACAGGTATTTGGCCAGGCCGGCACAACTTACACCTCCGCCGATCCCGGTGGCACGCTCAATAGCCAGTATCCCTCCGATCCAAGCAGTTACGCGAACATGACAGATGCCAATTACCAATCCATGCAGAACGTTTGGAATCAGGAAGAGAGAAACGCCCTGGTCGAAAATCGTACCGTCCAAAACCAAACGTATCTGAACCTTCAGCCCACAGCGCAGCGCATTCAGGCGTATGTGGAGCATTCCAATTCAGCCTCCGGCGCCACTGCGGCCATGCAGGCAGGCAACGAAGAGGTGGCAACGCTGGTCGCGCAGCTCCAGACGCTCCAATCGCAGGAAATCACCGATGCCCGCGCCGAAACGGAACGAGCCGCCCAACTGCAAGCGGAGGCAGCTTACGCCGAACAGCAACGGTTGTCCGTTCGGAGCGGTTGGGACAATCCCGCCGCACCGTCAAGCTCGGTGGTGGATGCATTCTCGTTGGCCAATCAGTAATCCGCGTTCGACGATGCCGCGCTTTCGTCGTCACCGTGAAAGGGCAGTCCCATGACAAGCTTCATCTTGGCGGATTTCGGTGGGTATGGCCCGGACCTCATCAATGATGTGGCCAACCAGTACATCAACGCCATCAACACCGGATTTGGACTGATTCAGGGTGATGTGACGCGAATCCTCAACGTGCTGATCATTCTCAGCATCATGTGGTCGGCGACGCTGTGGGCCTTGAGCGAGGACCATGTCATCGCGGAGTTCGCGCGAAAGATTGTCTACATTGGCATGTTCGCGTGGATCATCCAGAATTGGCAAACACTGACGGACAAGATTGCCCGATCGTTCATCGCGCTGGGGCTGCAAGCCGGCGGGTTCGACAGCGCCACCTACACCAACTACCTACAGGAGCCGGGCAACATCGCGTACCTCGGCTACACGACGGCGCAGCCACTGATGGACCAGATCGCGCGGCTGTGCGGTCCTGTCGCGTTCTTCAAGAACTTTGTGGAAATCGCATTCCTGGCCATTGCCGTCGTCGCGATCGTCGCGGCGTTTTGTGTCATGACGATTCAAGTGGTTATGGCGGTGGTAACATTCAAGTTTGGCAGTCTGGCCGCTTTCGTCCTCGTCCCGTTCGGAGTTCTGGCAAAGACCGCATTCATCGCGGAACGGCCGCTGGGCTGGGTCATCGGCTCCGGCGTACGGCTGATGGTTCTCACGCTCGTCCTAGGCGTCGGGAACAGCATCTTTCAAAACCTGAAATTGGCTCCGGGAAGCACGGTGACAACCTATCAGGCGTTCTGCATCGCGTTGGCGGCATTGCTGCTCATGGTCTTTTCACTGGTTGCGTCGCGGCTGGCCACGGACCTCATCATCGGTGGTCCCAGCCTCGGGGTCGGGACAGCAATCAATACCACCGCCGTCGCCTACAACACGACGGTGGGCGCGGCCACATCCCGCCCGGCCATCATGGCGATCAAGGCCGCTTCGGCGGTGCCCACCAAAGGTGCTTCGCTTATTTATTCCGCCGGGAGCGCCGCCGTCCGCGGCGTATCCCGCGTCGTTATCGGCGGCGCGGCAACGGTCGCGACGGCGAGCGCCACTCCGGCGTCTTCGACCGGTAAATCGTCGGGCACGGCGGCGGTAGCCAGCCGCATTCCCGGCTCGGGCGCGGGCGGCAAAGGTGGACCTTCGACGACCTAAAGGATCAATACCATGAGCTTTCCGAACACAACAACAAGTTACGGCAACGGCGCGCCCGCAAACGCCAACTTGAATCCCTACGCGCGATCGGCGGCGGCGTGGGACGAGCGCATCGGTTCGGCGCGGGTGCAGGCAAGCAATTGGCGCTATATCGCGTTCGCCTCGATCGCGCTGGCGTTGATCTCCACGACCGGAGCCGTCGTCATTGGCGTCAAGAAGCAGGTCGCGACATACATCGTCGAGGTGGATAAGGCGGGGATGCCGGGGCGGATCACGCTGGCGAGCGACGTGTTTCGTCCGGACGCTGCGCAGGTGGGGTATTTCGTCGGGGAAGTTGTTCGGCTGGTGCGGGAACGTCCGTTGGACCCGGTGGTCATGCGTCAGCAGTGGACTAAGGCGTACCAATTCCTCGCAGGGCCCGCCGTGAACGGAATGAACGAATATGCCGCCGGCGACAGCGGTTTGCGAAGCATTCCGGGGCAGGGCGCTACCGCGCGCACGGTTGAAATCAAAAACATCCTGCAGAAGTCAGACGGAACCTATCAAGTTCGCTGGTCCGAGACCACGTTCGCTAATGGCATCCGGCGCGCCAAAGAAGATTTCACCGGGCTATTTCAGGTAAAGCTTATCCCACCCCGCGACGAATCAGACACGTTCAAGAATCCGATCGGCGTTTACGTCACCAACTTCACATGGAGCCGCGAATTCTCCGGGGCGGTTCTTCACGACGATGGTGGCTCGCCAGTATCCCCGCAAACCACGGGTCCGATGGTTCCCGCACCCTCTCAGCCAGGAGCTAACCCATGAATCGATTGTCTCGCTACATTGCGTTCGGGCCGCTTCTCGTCGCGCTGTTTCTCTCCGGATGCGAAACGGAAGAGCCGCCGTCGGTCGTGGTCTTGCCGGATCAGCGGCTCGTCCCCGCCGTGCGTCTACCTGATGATTCTCAGGACAACATGCCGCGGATCGTGGAGCTGAAAGTGCCGGTGGCCGGTTCGCAGCTTCGGCCGATCGGCGTAACCGTGCCAGCCGCAACCGCGACCGGCCCGGCGGCGATTGCGGCCGCCAAGGCGGGTGCGACCACGCAACCTACCACGGATGGATTTCTTAACGCTATTCAGTTTTATGACTACGCGCCGGGTCTCGTCTACACCGCCATCACCAGTCCGGGTTATGTCACCACGATCGCGCTCGCTCCCGGAGAGAAGCTTCTGACGGCCGCGGCGGGCGACACGACTCGGTGGATCGTCCAAAGCGTGGACTCCGGCAACGGCACATCGGCGCAAACCCTGCTGCTGGTGAAACCGCGCAAAGCGGGATTGCAAACCAATTTGGTCATCACGACCGACCAGCGGATTTACGCGTTGGATCTGAGCAGCACGGATCAGGCGACTTATCACACTATGATCGCGTGGAATTATCCCTTTGGGGATGCCGTAATCATTCGCAATCAAGTTGCGCAGCAACAGATGCAAATGCAGGCCACGATTGCATCGGGCCTGGACCTGTCCAAAGCGAACTTCAACTACCTCATCTTGCGACAGAAGCACGCGAAGACGCCGGCGTGGTGTCCACTGAGAGCCTTTGACGACGGGCGCAAGACGTATATCCAGTTCCCTCCGAAAGTCGCGGTCACGGAGGCACCGCCTCTGTTCGTCATGGGACGCAATGGCGATGCGCAGCTCGTCAACTATCGGGTCAAGGGGGACTGGTACATCGTTGACAGGCTCTTTGACAAAGCGGAACTGCGCATCGGCGAGGCCCCGCAGTCAATCATCGGCATTGATCGTGGCGATGTGAACAACTGACGGCGGCGGCCAACGCAGGAGGCATTTATGCTCGATACAACAACTAATAACGGTGGACCGGGCGAACCTGAACCGCGGGTGATTGATCCGGTCACAATTCATGGCCCGCGACCGGGCGTGACGCGCATCAGCCGCCGCTCGGTTCTGCTGGCCGCGGTGTTCGGGGCGTCGCTTGGCCTCGTCGTGCTGGTAACAGGATTCGGGGACCGTCGCGGCGCATCGAGTAGAAGCGGGCCCGAAGAGAATGCAATCCGGCCGTCGGGGCCCATCGAATCAGTGCGCGATTTGCCCGCCGACTATTCGTTTGATGTGCGGCAGGCGGCACAGGGGATTGGCTACTCTGCATTGACCGCGCCGGGGACACCCGCCACGCGACCCTCCGGTCTCTCGCCACAGGAACAGGCGCTCGCCGAGCAAATGCGACAACTCATGGAAATGCGCCAGCGACTCCTAGACGAGCAGCGAAAGGAACAGGAACAAGCGCTTGATTCGCCGCTGGTCTTCGCGGGAGCCAAGCCGTTCGCTACGATCGCCGCCGCAACGCCTGGCGCGGCACCGACCACAATGCCCACTATCGTCATGGTCGGCGACCGGCCGGGAGTGCCGCTGGGTAGCGGTTTCGGATCTGACCTCGCCAATGCGGATACAGGTGGCGGTCCCGCGAACCATCAAAATGAAAAGGAAGCCTTTCTGACGCAGGCCGCGGCCATTGAACCCTACCTTACCAAGCCGCTGCTGACGCCCGTTTCCAAATTCGAGTTGAAGGCTGGCAGCGTAATCCCCGGCGCACTGGTGACGGCGATCAATACCGATCTGCCGGGAGAAGTCATCGGCCAAGTGACTGAGAACGTGTATGACTCGGTGTCGGGGAATTACCTTCTGATTCCGCAGGGGTCGCGGCTTTTGGGAAAATATCAAAGCCTCGTCAACAACGGTCAGAACCGTGCGCTGCTGGTGTGGCAGCGACTCATTTATCCGAACGGCAACTCCATCATTCTTGACGGCATGCCGGGGACAGACCAGATCGGCCAAGCGGGGTTGGCGGACAAGGTGGACTATCACTTTGACAAACTCGCGGAGGCCACCGCCTTATCGACCGCCATCGCATACGGCGGCAATCTCGCCCGCAATCCTCAAGGTGGCAACGGATACGGCAATCAAGACGTCGTCGGTGACACGGTTGCGCAAGAGGCGAATCGAATCGGCAACAAGATTATTGACCGCCAACTCGACCTACAGCCAACAATCACCATTCGCAGCGGATGGCCCCTGCGCGTGCTGGTGAACAAGGACATGATTTTGGAACCGTACCAGCCGACAGCCAACTGAAATTTCGGGAGTCAGTATGTCAGCGATTGCACTACCGGCCTTTCACGTCACGTCCACGCGGAAACTCGCTATTGAGGTCGGGCACGATCTGTCCCAGGACATCGAGCGTTACCGCGCCTTTTACAAGCAGGCTTACAACGCCGACGTGTCGGATGCGGACCTTGTGCGTGAAATGGCCCGGCGGTTCATGGAAGCGGATCGGGAATTTCAGGATTTCAAGGGTGGCGGTCGATCCCGTTCCCGTTCTTCGCGCCGCATGCCTGCGCATGCACCGATGGAGGGTGCGCTCAAATGATCGCCGTCACAGCTACCTTTGCCGTCATCAAACGTGAGTCGCCGCACGGGGTTGTACAAGTCGTCACCATGCTGACAGACCTGACGGACGTTCGCCCGTATGACGTGACGGCGCCAGCGCTGCCCACGTATGCAGAGGCGGTGCGGATCGCGACGGATCGCGGTCTGTGCCGCACTCCGCGAATCGGCTTCCTCAAGCAATTGGGCGTCGCCGAGTTCGTGCCGGTCTGTGAGCGCGTCGTTCTCAATTCAGCAGAGGAAGTCGATGCCCTGGCAACGTCTATGGTTTAGATATTTCAGTCAACCGGAGGTATTTTATGTCGCAAGAAAGAAGCGCCGGAGTAAGCGAAATCGACCGTCCAACCAATCGCCCCGTACACACGTTGCGCTAGCCAAGCCTATGCCACTATTGCCGCCTGTGATGACTGCGATCTTACCTTGAAGCTTTCCCATGACATTTCACCTTTCGTTGTATATACTGGATCACCGATCCGGATTATCCGGATCACTGAACCGACTATATGGATCACTGATCCGTTTTGTCAAGGGAACCATGCGAGCCGACGCCAAAAAAAATTACAGCCGACTGCTTAATGTCGCGCGTGAAGTGGTCATTGCGGATGGGGTCGATTCGTCAATGCGAGAAATCGCCCGCCGGGCTAAGGTCGGCTTAGCTACATTGCTTCGTCATTTCCCGACGAGAGAAGCCTTGTTCGAAGCGTTGCTGTGTAAAAATCTCGATACACTGGCGCTGAAGGCAGGCGAACTGGAAACTTCAAAGCCACCGGATGAAGCGCTCGTGACCTGGTTTCGCGAAGGGGTGGCTTTCACTCACAGCTATCGCGGCGTCGCGGACTTGATGGCGAGCGCCCACGCGGACCCGGGCTCCCCACTTTACGCTTCATGCGCCACGGTGCACTCCGTGGGCGCGCGACTATTGCTCCGCGCTCAGGCCGAGGGAACGGCGCGCGCCGATATGGATGGGGAGGACCTGTTCGCCCTGATGTCGGCGCTCGCCTGGCTCATCGGCCAACCCGCTTTCGCGCCACGGGCCGATCATCTCTTTCACCTTATCGCGAGCGCCATCCTGGCAAACCCTTCGAGCAACGATGTCAAGAAGGGCGATGCGTTGAATTAGATCGGCGATTGGATCGATGGGCGAATGCCACAGAAGCGCCGGCGATTGGATCGCCCTCATTTCCAAGATTCATTGCCAAAATAAGTCCGCTATTAATCGTGAAGACGTGTAATACTTCGCTATCCGAAAGAATCTCGCCTTGAAGGCTTTTGACTACTTGATGCACCCTAACGAGTACCCGATCTGCATCTTCATTGGTAATCGCAAGAGGTTCGACATGGGGATCGAACTCACTCCATTGCCGCATCCAGTAAGCACGGATCTCTTCCTTTCCGACAACCTTACCGCCTTCGGAAGCCTTGGGCCAAGTGACGTCGTCCGCCATTAGCGCCAATGCGCCGTCGATGTCACGCTTGTTGAATGCGACATATGCCCGCCGGATAATGGTGCGAGTTTGTTCCATTGGTCCTCGTATCAAATATGTCGTGACAAGTTGGTTTCTCCCCGTCTGTATTGGTGTTGCCCGTGGAGCAAAGGCAGTATATACATATGCACGTATGCAACTCAAGAGAAAACTTTTGCCTCATTTGGATGTGCTCTCAACGCCGGGGCACCTGATCAGTCTCGCTTCACGAGGCTTCACTCGCCTTGCCGAAGGGCGCATGAAGCCTTTGGGCTTCGGCGTCGGCCATCTCCCGGTGCTAGTCGCGCTGCGGGACGGCCAAGCAAGCACGCAGCGCGATCTGGCCTGCTTCGCAAAAGTTGAACAGCCCCCAATGGCACAAATGCTTGCGCGCATGGAACGCGACGGACTCATTCAACGCACGCCTGACCCGGTTGACGGGCGAAGCAGCCTTATATCGCTAACGCAGACGGCAGAAACACGCATGCCAGGAGCGATCGAAACCGTGCTCCAGGGTAACCGCGAGGCGTTGAGGGGGTTCACGGACAAGGAGGCCGTGCAGCTTATCGCGTTGCTCAAGCGAGTGATCGTAAATCTGGATCGAATCGCGAGTGCCGAGGCGTCGCCGCCTGTCCCTCGTGATTCATAATCACCAGTTCGTCCGCCCCCTGACGGATTCACGTAGCTCCAGCAATTTTAATTCGCAGGCCCAATACAGGTGCTTTTGGCCGAGCGGCAATACTATGTTTCGCCTTGACGTCCCGTGAGCGAGAGGAAGTTTGGTTGGCCGTTAGATACATAGACAGTCACGTCGCACGAACGATATGCACACACCACCGACTAAAAGGTGCGGCGAATAGCGGGGCCGATGTCCGAAGCGGTCCTGGAAGCCGCCATTATTGTCTCACCAACTCCATAGGCTCGGGGCTCAGCACGTTCATCTGAATATTCCTACCCTTCGGTTCGTTGGCCCTTGCGGGCCCACTCGTTTTCAAGACTGTGATGCTGCCGATCTTCGATCTTTTCCGCTCTCGCTGCGCAGTGCGTGGCCGCGCGAATCATCGCCAAAATTCCCGATTTGACGACAAGTGGAAGTGTCCGCCATGAAGTCACCACCGCTTGAAGTTCGGCGTCCGCCGCATCAATTCGCTGATCCGCTGCGCCGGCGCTGTGCGTGATGTCTGTTGAAGCTGTAACTCGTTCGTGATACATTTCTTGGACGTGCGGGTTGATTTCGTTGCCAACGTGAATGTCGAGGGTTCGACCCCCTTCACCCGCTCATTTTCCCCGTCCCTGCCGGACGGGGATTTTTGTTGCCTAACCCTGCCAGATACAAGACTTAATGTCGATGACCCTTGAGCACTGTCAGTGCCGCTCACTGCCGAACAAATCCCTATCGCAGCCGATGTTCTAGTGACGCTTTCACGCCACCCAGGAACCTCATCGACCTGATGTGTGTGAAGGGATGGTAGCGCCGGAAGTTTCTCGACGGCACCGGCGAGATCAAAGATTCTCGGGTCGGTGTAAACGTTCATCGTCAATCGCATATCCGTGTGACGCATCAGGCTCATGGCGATGCGCGGAGCAATGCCAGCGCTGGCGAGCAAACTACCGTAGGTATGGCGGAGGGAATGAAAATCCGCTCGGCGGTGTTCCGTATCCTCAAATGGGATCGCGGCCTTTGCCAGATATCGCTTGTGCGTGTCCATCGACGGCACACTACGGCAAACCGATTCTGAATCGTCTGCCTCACCGCGTGATGCTTTCAACATGCTGGCCAGATCGATTCGCAGTGGCAGCACGTCGGCACGCTTGCCTTTGGTTGTTTCAGCACGCAATAGGATGCAGGGCATCGGTGCATCGAGCATCACATCGCCCCACCGCAATTGCCGCAGCTCATCACGACGCAGGCCCGTACCCAGGATGATTCGATAGGCGAGTTGGTGCCGTGCATGCACGGCGGATAGCAATGCTGTGATTTCGTTTTGCGTCAGTGCCCGTCGCTGGCGACGTAGTTGGCCGGCAGTCTCCACCGGCGTTACATCGGCGAGCGGATGCACGGCCAGGCGCTTACGCTTGATTGACCATTTGCAGAAAGCGCGCACGGTTTCCAGGTAATGGTTTTGTGTTCTCGCCCCCATCGTCAGGATGTTGGCCCCACGCTTGGCAGAATGCCCGACCGTGCTTGTGGCAGTAGCTCGCCAGCGGATGAAGCTGTCCGCATTGATGCTGGAAAAAGTCTTCCAATCGCATTCGGCTATCAACCGGGCTATGCGGGATTCACATAATCCCACGTAAACATCATCGCGCCCCAGTTGCCGAAGTTCCGCAATCCAATCGGCGACATGTTCGCTAAGCCGTCGATTCCGGTGTGCCTTATACGGATCGTCCAGTCCTTCTGCACCTTGGGCTTTGGCACGCTCAAGCTTGGCCCCCATTTGCTCAGAAGCGGCCCGATCGGTATAGCCCTTGATCCGCCTGATTCTCCCATCGAGATTTACCTGAACTGTATAAAACCGGCTTTCCGTCCACTTCGCGCCAGGCGTATGCTTGGTGCATTTGCGGCCGTTGGGGTCAATCCATCTTCCGCGTTTGAAAACACTGGCCATAAACCACGATCGCTTTCCCGCTATTCAACACCGGCCCGCACGGCATTGGAGGCAATCCACGCTTCAACGGTTTCACGCTTCCACAGCCGCAGCTTCCCGCCGATCCCGATGTCGGCCTTGGGGAACCGCCCCGACGAAATCAGCCGGAACAAGGTGCGGGAAGCAATCGGTAAATAATAGCGCCGGATCATCGCCAGCGTCAGCAAGGCGGGTGGAATTTCCGTCTGGGTATGGCTCGGTTGAATCTGCATCGTGGTATCTCCGTTGTTCGATTCCGGCCGCGCGACCTTATTTCCTTGACTGTACAACAGGGTCGGACGCGGCCTGTGGCTGTAGCACACACCACTTACCTATTGCGTGAACGGGCGGAAATCTTTCATTAAACTTGTTATCCGCGACCTGAATAGACCGGCAAAGTCTCCGGTCGGCGCAACGCGCCGCGTAACCTGTTCGGGTCGTTGGATTGCTGTTTTAACGGCGTTACAACACTAACCGCATTATCTCCTCGACACGTGCGCCCGGTCTGCTATCCTATTGGGCGTATGACTCTTACCGTTGAATTGTCCAGTGAGCTTGAAGCAGCGATTCGCCGCAATATCGACGGCGACCTGAACGCCTACGCGCGCGAGGCGCTGGCCGTTCAGATGTACCGCGATCGCAAACTGACGCATGGGCAGTTGCAAGCATTCCTGGGCGTCAAGAGCTATGAGGCGGACACGATTCTGAAGAAGCATGGTGGCGTCGATGAATTGACGCCCGACGAATTGGCTGCCCAGGTACAAACGTCGCACAACGTTCGCCGAAAACACTAAGCCTGATGATCGTTGTCTCGGACAACTCTCCGCTGCAATACCTAATTCTAATCGAATGTATTGACGCCCTTCCTGCCCTCTACGGGCAAGTTTTGACGACACCGCAAGTGATTGAGGAACTCAGCCATCCTGACACGCCGCAACTCGTGCGTTCGTGGATGCAAACATTGCCCACATGGCTCAAGATCGAATCTCCTTTGAAGGTTGATTTTCTTGATACTATTGATGCAGGTGAAGCATCGGCAATCTCACTTGCTCAAGAACGCCATGCCGACTTGGTTTTGATCGACGAGCGTGCCGGCAGCGACACGGCACGCCGCGTTGGAATTCAAGTCGTCGGCACACTCGGCGTTCTGATCGAAGCTGGCCTGGAGGGTTTGATTGATTTTGATCTAGCGATAAATGTTCTCACCACGAAAACTTCCTTTTATGCCTCCCGTACCCTGATCGAATCGGCACGGCGAATCTTTCAAGAGCGAAAACAGAATCGGCCTCAAGAATAGCGGGTAAAGCGCGAATTCCCCTGCCCCCAATTTCGACATTGTACGCTCCACGAATCGGCCTCAAGGTACTACTCCATGAGTACATGGAGCCTCTTCTCCGACGGTTCCACCTTGACCCCGATCCGCTCCGCTGAAAACAATTCTGTCTACCATCGGTGGCAGGGTAAAAGGTGGGTCACGAAGAAAGACAATTGAATCGTCGGGCAGCCAGGTGGAAGCGTCGAACTCTGTGGCGACATCGAGCTTTGTCACTCGGTATTCACATCCGATGCGTTTTGGGGCTGACCGCCTCCGCCGCAATCGTTCCCGGATAATGGCCCGGATTTGATCCTCATCTTTCCCGGCAAACTTTTGCGTTTGATATCCCCCGCCCACACGACCGTAGCGGATGCTCAGCGTCCAATCATGGAGCAAATCCCGGCCCACGGTGATTTCGTAGCGGCGGTGATGATTGAGATCATCGTTATGGGCTTCCAGTGCAATGGTGAGCAGATTTTCCATGCGGCGAGAAATTCTCTTGTCCCCTTCGATGAATCGTGATACGCCCTGACCTGACCATAAACTATAGTTTTTGGCCGATGTAAAGCGGTTTCTGCAACCAATTGAATTGTCGAGGGGTGATGACCGGAAATCAGGGGGAGGTTTTTGGCCAGGGGGTCGGCGACCGATTGCGCGTCGGGCTGTATGCACGTGTTTCGACTCACGACCAGCAGACATTGCCACTGCAAATATCGGCGATGCGGGAATACGCCGACCGACGGGGCTGGATTGTCGCCATGCAAATCGAGGAAGTCGGAAGCGGTGCAAAGGATCGACCGGCCCGCAATGAAATCCTACGCGCTGCGATGCGACGTGAGATTGATATCGTGCTTGTCTGGAAACTGGATCGCTGGGGCCGTTCACTGCTTGACTTGGTGACGACGTTGAAGGAATTCCATGCCGTGGGCGTCAATTTTGTGTCGCTGAATGATTCGCTGGATTTTACAACGCCGAGCGGCCAGGCAATGGCGGGGATGTTGGCGGTATTCGCTCAATACGAGCGAGACATTTTGCGGGATCGTGTAAAGGCCGGTATCGCGGAGGCCAGGAAGAACGGGAAGCCGCATGGCAGGCCCGCAACGGTGAGAACGCTTGAGGGAGAAGTGAATAGATTGTTTCTCTTGGGGATTAGCAAGAGCCAGATCGCCAGACGGCTTGGCATTGGACGAACGTCTGTGCGGCGGCTTATTCAAATTGATAGAGCGTAGCGCAGTACAACGCCTTGATGTATCCCGGCAAGGTGGACACCATGTTGCCCCAGAAATCCAACACGACCGCCTTTCCTCTTTGACCTGAAAGTGAGAGCTTCTCACCATTCATAGCTGCAAGGGCGAATTCCGGCGCAGGATTTGAACCCGTTAAACTCGATCGTTCACTCGGATTGGCCGCACATCCCACGGCCAACCCGAGCAGGAACGGAATCGCACGACCTACAGCATGCATCCGTCGGTCCCCGTCATCCGGCGTGACATCGATCATCAGCGCTCAAAAGTTGTAGCTCACGATAACCTTAACGAGGCATGGGGCCGTCAGTTGGTCGCCGCTGAAATGCTGCCAGACGGGGATTTCGACGTCCGCGTAGATCGTAAATGGATGAACGTGAACTTCTAGCCCCGGCGAAAGAAGCAGGCGTTGATATCCCGAAGCGATGGGATGTGCGGCATTGGGGCCGCTGTCATGCCCACGCTCGGAAACGAGTATTTGCCCCAACGGGTAAATCCCCACCCCGCCAATCTTCAGTCCTGTGTAATAGGCTCCGACCGCCCCATCCGCTTCCAGGCCGGGCCGATATCCCTGGCATTCGTCGATGGGCGCATCGACCAACACTTGTGCGAACCCGGTGAAGCTGCTGCCGAACTGGTGCCGGAAAAAACCGCCGGCCAATAGATCGACGCATCCGGTCCCCAGTTCGCTGTCGCGGTCGACATCGCCGTAGCGATTGTTGTGGGTCCAGTTGCCGGTAGGCAGCTTGGTGCCGAAGCTGACGCCGAGTGATTGGTCCTCGAAAAACCCGGCATAGATGGCCTGAAGCCGAAGGTCGCTGAAGGCACCCCATTGGAGCGACGCGACGCCGCCGCCTGGAGCTGCCGTCTCTGTGGCAAAGTGCCGATTGTCATAAGACTGCTCGACCTGAATGCCCCAGCTTCGGTTAAAGAAATATTCCGCGCCGAGGGTGACGAAGTTGGTGCGAATATTTTTGTCATCGTTGTCGGCGGCCGGCGCGGAGTGGACGCCGCTCCAGTTGATAGTCTGGTCCTGGTAGTCGTATTCGACGTAAATCATGCCGCCGGCGCCGTGAGGAAGCATCGATGCGGTACCGACCTCGAATATGCCGCACCCGCAAGCACAGGCGTAGAGAGGCTCATCGGATGATTCGGTGGCAGCATTTTTCGTCGGCTCCGCTGGAAATGTATCCGGTTCGGCTTGAGCATCATGCTGCGCGGTGGCCGGCACGTCCGCGCTATTGTCGAATAGAGGGCCAAATAAAGGAGCGAAGCCGGGATTCATCTGGGCCTGACTGTTTTGGACGATCAGGAACAAGACGCATGTCAATGCACAAATCGATATTTTTGTTGTAAGGGATTGCATAATTCACCGTTAGAAGGCTTGAGAATGAGGCTAAAGCGCCCGCGGGGCATGAACACCCGTTGAAGCAATTGGTTCGCCCATTCTGGATTCATTTAGTCAAACGCCATGACAGACGGGCAGATTCTGCTCCGCCTACGAGGTTGAGTTTCACGTCACCAGCAAAGAGGGTTAAACGAGAGGCGGCGGCCCGCAGGCGTAATAAGTGGGAACAAAATCGGACGGATCTATCGTCGCCGCCGGCGATATGGGGAGCAGCGTGAGAAGGCCCAATTCGCTTAGGCGAAAATCAACGACAGGCGGCAGCGTGTAATGAGCGGCGAGGTTGCAGATCGCACAATTCTGCCGGTCCTTGGGAGTGGGCGCATCTTTCGAATCTCCAGGTTTTGAATCGCAGCAGCAGCCCTTGAGTCGTTGCATGCTGGCTTGGCCCGTCAACGTGATCGCACCCCGTGTATGGCCGGGGACAACGACGTTCAGGAAGAACGTCTGATACGCCAACAGACAAAGGACTCCGCACCGGGAGAGAGTCACCGAGAATATTTGATTGCCACGAGGCCGCAAAAGTCCTTCCGATAGTTGATTCTGGGCAAAAGGCAAAGCCGTTTTAAGTTTAATGATTGCCAACTTGTCCGCGCGAGGAAGCTAGCACGGCTTCGACGGCGGGCCAGTTTACGACATTCCACCACGACTTGATGTAGTCAGCGCGCACGTTGTGGTATTTGAGGTAATAGGCATGCTCCCATACGTCGAGCGGCAAGAGCGGCACGGCACCCGGCGCCAGTTGGAGATCGTGCTGCTTTACCTGCAATACCATGAGCCGATCACCAAGGGGCTCATAAGCGAGGACGGCCCATCCGCTTCCTTTGACGCCGGCGGCAACGTGTGAGAATCGCGTCCGGAATGCATCAACGGAACCGAAGTCGCGCGTCAAGGCGTCGGCCAACGCCGTCGGAGGTTCGCCGCCCGTTTTCGGAGCCATGATCGACCAGAACAACGTATGCAGCAGGTGCCCACCCGCATTGAAACTCAAATCCTCCTGAAGCCCGCTGAGGAGCGGAGGATTGCCCGGACCGCCAGCGGCATCTAGTGCGGCAAGCTCCTTAATCGACTTGTTCAAGCCATCGACGTAGGCCTTGTGATGCTTGTCGTGGTGCAGCCGCATGGTCTCGGCGTCGATGGTCGGTTCAAGCGCATCGTATCCATATGGCAAAGGCGGCAGAACATACGCGCCGTCCTTAAATCCGGCGCCGGTTGTCACGGGGAGAGAGTTGCCGCCCGTCGTTCCGTCGCCCGTCTCTGCTATCAGCGGCTGAGCCGAGGCTAACAGTCCGCCCAGGGCCAAAGTGGGAATGCATCGAGTCACAACAGTCCGTCGAGTTAATTTGTCATTCATAAAAATCTCCTAGAGCCAGTTTTGCCGACACGTCCGCATTACCGTGAAACGTAGAAGCAATTACGCCGTAGCAGATGGGCACATTGTGCTCCGCCTACAAAGTTGAGATTCACCTAACCAGCAAAGAGGGTTAAACGAGAGTTGGCGGCCCGCAGGCGTAATAGGTGGGAACAAATTCGGACGGATCAATCGTCGCCGCCGGCGATACGGGCAACAGCTTGAGAAGCCCCAGATCGCTTAGGCGAAAGTCAATGACGGGCGGCAGCGTGTAATGAGCGGCCAGGTTACAGATCGCGCAATTCTGCCGGTCTTTGGGAGTGGGCGCATCTTTGGAATTGGCGGGTTTCGAGTCGCAGCAGCAGGCACAGCCTTCAAGTCGTCCCGCGAGCGCTCGGCCCGTCAACGTGATCGCCCCGCGTGTATGGCCGGGCACGACGACGTTCAGGAAAAACGTCTGATACGCCAACAGACAAAGAACTCCCCATCGGAATAGCGTCATCGAGAATGGTTTAGCGCGCCGTGGCCGCAATGGTCCTTCCGATAGCTGATCCTGCGTATGTGCAGGATAATGATGCAGTATCCGGTGTCAACCACGTGCCCTCGCTGAGACATCCCACCTAATTGAGGATACAAACTCGAATAGGGGTCACCAAACAATTTCCTCAATGATAGTGGCTCGCTCGCTTCCCTTCACGCTAGCGGGCCTATCTGCTTCCTGCACCCATGCGACACGATGTCGGGTAATTCCCTGAAATAACCGGACTTCGGGCCGTGTTTCCGCATTCAAGTTGCGACCTTTGATGCAAATCTTTTCGCCATGAACGTGCAACGTGATCCCGTCGGTAGGATTGAATTCCACGCGCTCAATCCAGCTATAGCCAATGGCCATTACATCGCCGGACTTTTTCCGCAATTCAAGCATCGTGGCCCGGTCACGAATTCCCCGAAGCCAGCCAAAGGATTGAAAATCATCGACGCTGCCGGAGTCCGCAGGCGGGGCCAGGTCGAATCTGTCGTCAATCAGGCGACCGGCGCGATGATGTAAAAACTTATCTGTCATATTCGATCCCCTCGCGTGTCGGTGTGCGTTCATTCAGTGCTGGCGCCATGGCCGCCATCCGTTGAAGATGAGCAACACGCGACCGGTGATCATGGTCGGCCAAAAGCTCAGTCGCCGTCATCCGGTCATCGGAGCGGCTAACAGCATCGAGCAGCGATTCCTTGTCATCGGTGTAGATCGTTGCCTGTTGCCGGGCACGCGAAACCGACACGTAGAATTGCTCACGGGAGGATGCCGGGAACGATTCGGACGATTGCCCAATGAAAACCCGGTCCACCGTCTTGCCTTGGCTGGCGTGGCTTGTGACCACATACCCGTAATCCAGATGCCCGAAGTTTTTGCTGACGGTCCAACCGTTATCGAGCAGGATGTCGCCTTGCCGGGTGAATCCTTCCACCTTGTATTGCGCTCCGTTATTGAGCCGGTGCTCGCCATCGGCGGTTTTTCCGTTTTGCGTGACGCGAAGGAGATCACCCTCAGCGATTGAGATTTTGCGGGCGCGATACTTCTGAAATTTGCTCGCCTGATCGAGTGGTAACTCGCCATTCCCGGCTACAATCCGTTCACCCTTGCGATATCCCTTGCCGTTCTGGTGAAACACCAGCACATCGCCGGGAGCATAATTCACGGCGTCGCCACGCTCGGCCTGCGTCAGGTTCGATCTTTCCAATATCGAAAACTCACGGTCCTTCGTGTTCACCCGCCCTAATTCTTTCAGCGATTGTCGGATATGGTTAGTGATGCGATCGCCTTCGGCATGAGTGGGGCTGACAACCAGTGCCGACTTTCCGGCAGCAATAGTGGCTACGTAATCATCGGCCAGGGTCTTGTACCTTTCGCCTTCGGTAACTTCCTTAATCCAGCCCAAGCCGTCCAGTTGCCGGAATCCCTTTTCGGTGCGACCATCGCTGAGCGATTGAACGGCCCGCTTGTATTCCCCTTTTTGTCGCTGAATATCTTTGATTTCAGCCGAAACGCATCCGGCCTCGGTTTCGAGCAGTCGCAGGGCCGCACCATGTTCAACCGATCCGTGCTGCCTGCGGTCGCCGGATAGAATCACGCGGGCATCGAGTTTGTCGGCCACATCGAAGACCTGGCCCATTGTTTTAGTTCCGATCAATCCCGCTTCATCGATCCAGATGACCTGATCTTTGATGCTTTGCTGTAATTTCTCATCGATAAGCAACCGGGCAACTGTATCCGCATTCTCAAAGGGTGCGTGACACTTCCAGCAAGCAACTGAGGGTACAATAGCTTGTGGTTAAGGGGGAGTGTTTGGTTGTTGCTTCAAGGAGGAAGCGATGTCAGCGATTACGTCACGTCAGGCGGCGCGGGAACGG
>Ga0302324_100001521_pt1 | contig 56063 bp, 58 predicted proteins | sample Palsa_T0_1_FD_201949 | JGI IMG/M metagenome (GOLD analysis project Ga0302324, IMG submission 201949) | Peat permafrost microbial communities from Stordalen Mire near Abisko, Sweden - Palsa_T0_1 | ecosystem: Environmental > Terrestrial > Soil > Palsa > Peat permafrost | place: Sweden: Abisko...
AATCACACCGGGCGCACCGGGCCATGCACGGAGGCGATTCTGGCGGCCGGGATTCGGCGCGTTGTGGCGGCGATAGAAGATCCTAACCCGGTCACTTCCGGCCGGGGTTTCGCGCGGCTTGAGGATTCAGGCGTGGAAGTAGTTTCGGAAATTTGCGACGACGAAGCCCGGCGGCTGAACGAACCGTTTGCGGCTTGGATTCGCAGCAAAAGACCCTTCGTGACCCTAAAATCTGCGATGACTCTGGACGGGCAGCTGGCGCTTCCACCGACGAAGGGTGCGAATTCTTCCAAGCGATCTAAGACCTTGCCAAGGATTGCCAAGCACGCCTGGATTTCGTCGGAGGAATCGCGGGCCGAAGTTCACCGCATGCGCCATGCTTCCGACGCGTTGCTAACCGGCATCGGGACGGTGCTGGCCGACAATCCGCTGCTGACTGACCGTAGCGGACTGCCGAGGCGCCGTCGTTTGTTGAGGGTCATCGTTGATTCAGATTTGCACCTGCCGCCCACTGCAAGGGTCGTGAAAACCGCCGACGACGATCTGCTGGTTTTCACGGCTGCTTCACTGAGTTCCGCCAGGGCTCGCAAACTGCAGGCGGCGGGTCTTGAGGTGATCCGGGCAAAGACCACGGGCAGGCGTCTTAATCTCGCCGCGGTGCTATCCGAGCTGGGCCGCCGCGAAATTCTCAGCCTCTTGCTGGAAGCTGGGCCGGGAGTGAACGGCAGCGCGCTGCATGGCGGGCTGGTTAATAAGCTGGTGCTGTTCTATGCTCCGAAAATTGCCGGCAGGTCCATAGTGCCGTTCGCCAGTGCAGCGGCGATGCATCCCATACCGCCGCAGACCCCGCACGTACAGCAATTTGGCCCCGATCTTTGCGTGGAACTTTACCTGCGCGACGCTTACCACCGGTAAGTCGTAGCGCTTGCTCACGAAAACCTCGCTCATGCGGAAACCCTTTCGGCTTTCGTGTTCGCTTCCATCTGGACCCGCGGAAGTAAGCTCAATGTTCAGTCTGGGCTTTGCATTTCTCAGCGCCGGATAGAGACAGCCCGCCCGGCTTTGCGTGGCATTGGGCCACCATCGGCCGATTTCCCAGGACGTTGAATCGCTTCAGCCGGCTGCACCGGTAGGTGATTGCCTGCTGGATTGAACGCCGCCGCGCATCCGCAAACCCACTTCTGCCGATGCGCACACTTTCGCTCGAATGATTGCCGTTGGGATACACAACGCTTTGCGGGGTGATTCCGATCATCTCTCCAATTTCGTCCTGCGCGTTTCGCAACGGGTCGCGAACCTCTGCCGCCCAATCGTTTGTGACGATGGCATGATCGCAAGTGTGATTGCCTGGTGAGATCAGCGGATGGGGCGGCCAAATCGTTGAATTCCGCAGGAGTAAACGGGCGATCCTGACCGCCGCAGGGACGTAGCGCTGACGGGCGGGCTTCACGAAGGAGTTCCGCTTATAGCCATGCCGTCCATCAGGATGGTAACGTATGCTTTAAAGTCGTTTCGATTTTTGTGCTATCGAGTTGCACTTGTTTACCGGCATCATCGAACACTCCGGAACAATTGAGGCGCTGACCATTCATCCGGTTGGCGGCCGCGTCTGCATTCTTGCGCCGGAGCTGGCGGCGTCCCTGACAATTTCCAACAGTATTGCGGTGAACGGCTGCTGCCTGACGGTGGTTTCTGTGGATGGGAATCGCTTTTGCGCGGATCTTTCTGGCCAGACGATACGCAGTACATCGTTTGGGGCGGCTGCCGGAACGCTGAAGGCGGGCGACTCGGTCAATCTGGAACAGCCGTTGCCCGCCGGCAAGGAATTCGGCGGGCATTTCGTGCTGGGGCACGTTGACAGCGTGGGGCGCGTGGCTCACCTGCGGCCGGAAGGCGAAAATTGGTGGTACGGCATCGAGGTTCCGACGGATTTCGCACGCTATGTGGTGCCTAAGGGCAGCATCACCGTCGACGGCATCAGCCTGACGGTGGCGCGTTGGAAAGTGCCACTGGTAGAGGTCGCAGTGATTCCCTTCACGTACGCGCACACCAACTTGCGGAATAAGCGGGTGGGCGATGCTGTGAATCTTGAAGGCGACGTGCTGGGAAAATATGTGGAACGGTATTTGGAAGCGCGGGAAACCCCTGCGGAAGCTACAAGTTCACTGAGTCTGGCACATCTGATCGAAGAAGGTTTCTGATCGAACCTTGGCTGCGCTCATCGCGAACCCGCAGGCAATGTGCGTGATCGAGCCGTTCTTTTACGGCCGCCGACCGCTCTTGGCCCCCGCGCCGCGCCAGTACAGAATTAGCCCCAACAAAATTCCGCCGACAGAGCCTGCCAGCAATTTCACCTCGAAAAGAAATCTGTTCGAGGAATCGCCTGGAGGCACGGCGGAGACCAGCATGCAAGCCACCACCACCACGAAGCCCAGGCCAGCGATTAGCCAGACTCCGAGCTTGCCGCCAGGAATCAACACCGCGCGCTTGTTTTGAGTGCGGTCCGCGCGTTTGGCCAGTTTGATGATTGCGGCGAACATATACAGGAACGGAATGAAATAAATGATGATGGTGATGTCGATGAGCACCTGGTAGGCGCCGCGGGTGGTCTCGTTGATTTGACTGACCAGCAGCACCAACGCGGATGCCACGGCTTGTACCAAAATCGATATGTACGGCGTGCGCCACTTGGGATGAATCTTGCCGAAAGCCTGCGGCAAATAGCGGTCGATGCCGACGATGAACGGAACGCGGGCTATGCCTGCAACGGTGCTGCCGACTCCGCCGGCATTGCCGAAGGAGACCAGCACGGCGGCGATAATTCCAATAAAGGCCACCCCGAGGACGGTCGAGCCGACGGTCACGGCGTGAAAAACGCCGCTAGTGGGAGAAACATCGGCAGGGGTGACCAGCGACATGACCGCAATTGTTCCTACCATGTACATCGCGGCGATCAGGATGCCGGAACCGAGGACGGCGCGGGGCAGAGTTCGCTGCGCATCGCGGATTTCCTCGCTCATGGCGGAGACCAATTCGAGCCCGGTGAACGCGAAGGCGATTTGCGACCAGAAATTTACAGTGTCCCAGCTCCAATGCGGCTGAATGTTGGCCCAGGTCAAGGGAGTCGCGGCGCCGTGGCGCTTCCACACCAAAAGGGCCACGACGGCCAAAATCGTCAGCGGGACATAGGTGGCGACTCCGCCGATATTCTGCAGCCACTTGCCGATATTCAGGCCGATAATGTTCAGGCCGACCGCTACCACCAGCAAGGCGATCGAAACCCAAAGCAGGAAGGTGCGATCTTGCGAGAGCGCTCCGCCGCGCGGGCCGATGACATAGGCGCTCATGGCGGCGCTGGCCAGAAGCAAACCCGGAAAATAAAAAATGGTGTAAATCCAATAGGTCCAACCGGCGACGAAACCGTGGAAATCGCCGAAAGCTTCCTTGGCCCAGACATATAGGCCACCCTCGACGGGAAATCGCGACGAGAGTTCGTTGATGACCAGTGCCGAGGGGACAAAAAATAGCAGAGCTGCAAGCGCCCACAAGCTGACCGACGACGGTCCGTTGTGGGCGGCGGCGGCCACCCACCTGGGGCCCAACACGGTCACGATATTGAACAGCAGCACGTCCCAAAAACCCATTTCGCGCCGCAGCTGTTTTTTAGGATCGTTCAGAATCTGAGAAGGATCGGACCAACTCACAGAATTACGTCCAGCGCCGGAATGAGCTCATCCTGCATGCGGAAATTGTGAAAGAAGGGATCCTTGGATTCCTCGAAATCTTCCCAGGTGGCAAAGATAGTGGCTTGGCCGTCCTGCAGAAATATCACCTGGTCCGCCAATTTTTTGGCTAAGTGGGTATCGTGAGTAACCACGATGGAGGTTTTGTGGAAGGCCTGCTTCAAACGCAAAATCAGGTCGCCCATGTGGGCGGCCATGATCGGGTCGACCATGGTAGTGGGCTCGTCGTACAGAATAGCTTCGGGGTTTTGCGCCAAGGCTCGGGCGATGGCCACGGCGCGGCGATTGCCGGTAGACAGCTCGCCGGGCAGTTTGTCCAGGACGGAATCGACCTCCAGCATATCGGCGAGTTTCTTCACGTAGGCGTTGATGTCGTCGTCAGATAGCCCGGCTTGACCTTCGAGCGGGAAGGCAATATTTTCCGCAACGGTCATGGAATCGAAAAGGGCGCCGGACTGAAAGACCATGGTCACTTTCCGGCGGACAACTTCGAATTGCTTTTCGGTGAAGTCGGTAACGTCCTCTCCATCGATAAAGACGCGCCCGGAATCGGGTTTCAGAAATCCTAGAATGGTTTTCAGCGAAACCGATTTGCCGACGCCGCTGCGCCCCATAATGACGCAGGTTTCGCCTCGCTTCACAGCAAAACTCACGTGTTGCAACACCACGGTGTCGCCAAAGGATTTGCTTACATCTCGAAACTCAAAGAAGTTCTCGGCGGGTCGCGCGAAGCTTTGTTCCGGTTCCGCGCTGGACGGCGGTAAATCCCCTGCTTTTAATCCTTCATCGCTCATTTGCGCTCGGTTCTCAGGGCTGCGAGTGCCCGCTGATAGTCGGGCTGGGTGTTCATGTTCCAGAACAACCTTCCAGCGCTATCAAATCGTTTCCAGTCAGCCTCGTCAAGGACTTCCACGTCCAGTTGTTTCATGGCTTCGGTTACTTTTCGCACTCCGGAATCGAACGCGGCTTGCAACTTGGGGGCGGCATCGGTGCGCCAGCACGCGCAGAGAGGCTCCAGGCCGTGATGGGATCTTGGCGCGATGACTTCGCAACTGCTGCCCGCCGCCTTCTTGAAAAGAAATTGCAGGAATTCGGTGGTAAGAAACGGCATGTCGCAGCCTACGATCAGATTCCATCGGGTGCGGTTCTGGTGGGTTTCCGACGTGGTAGCCCTGGCGGTTTCGAACACGGCGGTCAGAATGCCGCCAAGCGGTCCTTCGCCCGGCCAACGGTCCTCGATGCATCGCACGCCAAAAGCGCCATACTTTGCAGCCGGCCCGACGATGGCCAGGTCGCTGGTCCATCCTTCGAACAAAATGCACAGGCGCGTGAGCATGGGCGTTTCACCAATCGGGGCCAGGGCCTTGTCCTGGCCGAAGCGGGTACTGCCGCCCCCGGCGAGCACAAAGGCGACCACGGCGGGGCGGGCTTGCTCCTCGTTCCGAGGCCTGCACTCACTACTCATACCGCACTTGTTCCACGACGTCCGCTCCTAATAAGCTATCGGCAGCCGCTATATTCTAAAGCAAGCCTCGCTCACCCGTTTAAAACCAACATCCGCTAGCCCCGCTTAACATATTGAAAATACTATACTTACAAGAATCAGGAATCCGCGCAATCCCTTAGCCGAGCATCACCGACCTTGACACTCCCGTTTAGCTTTGTTACGTTAGCAGTCGGCTTCGAGGAGTGCTAATGCTTTTACCTCGCAGCCAAAGTTACTCGCACCAACAAAACTCATGGAGGTTCTCTCAAGATGGCAGTGAATCTTACACCCCTACACGACCGCGTAGTCGTGAGGCGCATTGAAGAAAAAGAAAGCATCAAGGGCGGCATCATCATTCCGGACTCCGCCAAAGAAAAACAGCAGGAAGGCGAAGTGATCGCCGTAGGTTCTGGGAAGCGCGAAAAGGGCGAAAAGGTTCCCCTGGACGTAAAGCCCGGTGACCGTGTGTTGTTTGGCAAGTATAGCGGAACGGAAATCAAGATCGACGACGAGGAACTGTTGATCCTGAAAGAAGACGAGATCTTGGCGAAGTTCAGCGGCGCAGCCAAGGCCGCGGGCAAGAGGTAGTGGTGGCCGGTCTTTGGACCGGCAATCGGTTGCAAAGCAGGAATCGGTAATACCGGGGCAACCCTGCCCGGCAAGGTAAGAAATCAAGTTTCAAGAAAATTCAGGAGGAACTACCAAGATGGCGAAGCAGATTGTAACAGGTGAGAATTCCCGCCAAGCGATTCTGCGTGGCGTGAATGCTCTTGCTGACGCAGTGAAGATTACCCTCGGCCCCAAGGGCCGCAATGCGGTGATCGAAAAGAAGTTCGGCGCGCCGATCATCACCAAGGACGGCGTGACCGTTGCAAAGGAGATCGAACTCCGGGATCCGCTCGAGAACATGGGCGCCCAGATGGTTCGCGAAGTGGCTTCCAAGACCAGCGACGTGGCCGGTGACGGCACCACTACCGCCACGGTTCTGGCCCAGGCCATTTTCCGTGAAGGCGTCAAGACCGTTGCGGCCGGCTCCAGCCCCACTGCTCTGAAGCGTGGGATTGAGCGCGCCGTGGAAGTCGCCGTGGAAGAGATCAAGCGGCTTTCTCGCGACGTTAAGGGCGACATGATCGCCCAGGTCGGCACCATTTCGGCCAACAATGACAAGCAGATCGGCGGCATCATCGCCGAAGCCATGAAGAAGGTTGGCAAGGATGGGGTCATCACCGTGGAAGAATCCAAGACCATGGAGACCACCCTGGAAGTCGTGGAAGGTATGCAGTTTGACCGCGGCTACCTCTCACCCTACTTTATTACCGACCCGGAGCGGATGGAATGCGCGCTCGAGGACGTTCGCATCCTGATCCACGAAAAGAAGATCAGCTCGATGAAGGATTTGCTGCCTTTGCTGGAGCAGACCGCCAAGATGGGCAAGCCCCTGTTGATCATCGCTGAGGACGTGGAAGGCGAAGCGCTCGCGACTTTGGTCGTGAACAAGCTGCGCGGCACGTTGCAGTGCTCCGCCGTCAAGGCCCCAGGCTTTGGCGATCGCCGCAAGGCCATGCTGGAAGACATCGCCACCCTCACCGGCGGCAAGGCCATCACCGAAGACCTCGGCATCAAGCTGGAGAACGTGAAGCTCGAGGACCTCGGCCGCGCCAAGAAGGTCACCATCGACAAGGACAACACCACGATCGTCGAAGGTGGCGGGAAGTCTTCTGAAATCGAAGGCCGCGTTAAGCAGATCCGTTCGCAGGTTGAGAACACCACCTCGGACTACGACAAGGAAAAGCTGCAAGAGCGTTTGGCCAAACTGGTTGGCGGCGTTGCCGTCATCAAGGTTGGAGCAGCCACCGAAACCGAGTTGAAGGAGAAGAAAGCTCGCGTTGAGGACGCTATGCACGCAACCCGTGCGGCAGTCGAGGAAGGTATCGTTGCCGGGGGAGGAACTGCATTGCTCCGCTGCATCAGCGCTATCGACAAGCTGAAGCTTCATGACGACGAAGCAGTCGGCGTGGGCATCGTGAAGCGCGCACTGGAAGAGCCTGCCCGACAGATCGCGCTGAACGCTGGTCACGAAGGCGCCGTGGTGATCGGCAAAATCCGCGACTCGAAGGACGACAACTTCGGATTCAACGCGGACACCGGCGAGTACGGCGACATGGTCAAGGCGGGTGTGATTGATCCGGCCAAGGTCACGCGATTGGCGCTGCAAAACGCAGCCTCGATTGCGGGCTTGATGCTGACCACCGAAGCCCTGATCGCGGACATCAAAGAAGACGAAAAGAAGGGCGCCGCCGCTGGCGGTCCCGGCGGCCCAGGCGGTATGGGCGGCATGTACTAAATCGCTCGAGCCTGGTTCGGCTTGGCGGAAACTAAACGGGCGCCCGGTGAAAACCGGGCGCCCGTTTTCTGTTTGCATTCTGTAGGTCAGTGTAGCTCGCGACCTGGGCTTGGGTCGACGTAGGACGGTTGGTGTAGGATCAAGGGTACGCATGGGAGCATTTTATTGCCCTCACCAGCGAACGGGCGAGGCTCTAGCGAAGCTTCTCTTCCAACTCGGCCCAGCGCGTATAGAGCTCGTCAATTACCTGCTGAGCCGCCTCCAGCTCCGTGGAGAGCAGGTGCAAACCGCTGCCGTCGCTCATGATCGCGGGGTCTAGCAGCGCGTCGTGCTTTTCCTGCAGAGTTTTCTCCGCTTCGGCAATGCGCTCTTCGATGGTCTCTAACTCCCGGGCCTCCCGGTAGGAGAGTTTCTTTTTTGTGAGCGTGGCTCGGGCCACGCCAGCGGCGCCGCTTAGCACCCGCGCGGAGGCTGCGGCCACTTCGCTTTTCTCGGCGGCTTTGCGCGATTTCTGCCAGATTTCCCATTGCTGATAATCCGCGAAACGTTCCGCGCCGCCCAAACCATCCAGGCCCAGCACGACCGTAGAGACGCGGTCTAGCAGGTAGCGATCGTGAGTGACCAGGACTAAGGCGCCGCGGTACTCCAGCAAGCTTTCTTCCAGAATCTCCAGCGTCGGTATGTCCAGATCGTTGGTTGGCTCATCCAGCAGCAGGACGTCTGCAGGTTGCAACATTAATTGCGCCACTAGGACACGGGCGCGCTCGCCTCCGGACAATCGCCCTACCGGCTGGTTCAATTGCTCGCCGGTAAACAAGAACCTCGCCGCCCATGCGGCTACGTGGATGACGCGATCCTGATAGATCACCGCGTCGCTGTCCGGAGCCAGCGCTCTTCGCAGCGTAACCTCGCCATCGAGCACACGGTTTTGATCGAAGTACACCACCCGCAGCGCGTCGGCTTTGCGGATTTCTCCGCTTACCGGTTTGCGTTCGCCATTGAGCAGACGCAGCAATGTGGTCTTCCCGCTTCCGTTCGGCCCGACCAGTCCGACGCGCATTCCGGCGGTCAGCACGAAGTGGACATCCTCGAATAAGCTGCGCTCCCCAATCGTATAGGAGACGGCGTCAAGGGTTACCAACTGCTTGGTCTGCCGTCCCGACGCCGCGAAATCAATCTTGGCGCTGGCGCTTCGCGTGCGCGTTTTCATTTCGGCGAGTTCGCCGATCATTTCGTGAGCGGTGTCGATGCGGGCCTTGGACTTGGTGGTGCGCGCTTTCGGCCCGCGACGAAGCCATTCAATTTCGGTGTGGACGCGATTTTCCAGCGCTTCCTGGCGATTGCGCTGGGCGTGCAGGAACTGTTCCTTGGCTTCTAGAAACGCACTGTAGTTTCCGGCAACGCGCAGGGACCCATCCTCGTACGTGGCGTTCAGCTCTACGATTTCATTCGCTACGTTCTCCAGAAAATAGCGGTCGTGGCTTACCACCACGCAGGCGAACGACGCCGACTGCAAGACTCCTTCCAGCCACTTGATTCCCGCCAGATCCAGGTGGTTGGTGGGCTCGTCCAGGAGCAAAATGTCCGGCTTTTGCACCAGAGCTTCGACAATCGCGAGGCGCTTGCGCCAGCCGCCGGAAAGGGTTGCCGCTTGCACATCCATGTCGCTGAATCCAGCGCGACCGAGGATTTCCGCAATGCGTGCGAGACGGTCGGATTCGTGCACATTGGCGCTGTCCAGTGCTTGGCGGATCACCGAACGGATAGTTTGGCCGAGCGCGAAGTCAGAAATCTGCAATACGCATCCTAGGCTCATCCCTTTGCGAACGGCAACATCCCCGGTGTCCGGACTCACCCGCCCCTGCAGGATTTCCAGCAGCGTGGACTTGCCGGAACCGTTTGGGCCGATGACTCCAATGCGATCGCCCTCGGAAACCGTGAAGGAAATGTTTCGGAATAATGCCCCCACTCCGTATCGCTTCGATAGTCCCTGTGCGCTAAGTATCGGCGGCAATCCCGTGTTCCTCTCTGCGCTACAGCTCTAGCGGCTTATTCGTCATATCCTAGCCATCCAGAATACCAGCCAGGGAGAGCTTTCGCCGAACTGAGCACGCCAGGGTACGATTCTTTGAATCGATGGCTTCTGCGAAATCGTCTAAGAGGAACGGAATCGAAAGGTCGAACCGAGATGAAGCTAGTGTCCTTGAATGTCGGCCTGCCACGTGATGTGGTGTGGCATGGAAAAACGGTGAGCACCGGCATCTATAAAGAGCCGGTCGACGGGCGGGTGGCGTTGCGCAAATTGAATCTGGACGGTGACCGTCAGGCCGATCTCATCGTTCATGGCGGTGAATACAAAGCGGTGTATTGCTATCCGATCGAACACTACGCCTATTGGAGACAGCAGTTGCCGGGGCGCGATTTAGCGACGGCTATATTCGGAGAAAATTTCACTACGGAAGGAGTAGAGGAAGACTCGGTGCATCTTGGCGACCAGTTTTCGATCGGATCGGCTGAAGTGGTGGTCACGCAACCGCGGCTGCCCTGTTACAAGCTCGGCATCCGCTTTGGAGCCGACAACATGGTGAAAAAGTTCCTGGAGGCCGGACGATACGGTTTTTATGTGGCGGTAACCCGCGAGGGTGAGGTTGGCGTCGGCGACGAGATCAAAGTCTTGAGTCGCGATCCGAAAGGCGTTCCGGTCTCGGAGATCACACGGCTGTACATTGCAAGAAAGTACAGCGCTGCGGACCTTAGGTCGTTGCGGCGGGCGCTGCAGGTGCGGGCTTTGCCCACCAGTTGGAAAGACTACTTTCGCGAACGGCTGCAAGACGCAAACGTTTGATCGATGGCCATGGCCTTATTTCGCTGCGGCGTTCCGTCAGAGGGGCGCTTCGCCATCGTTTCATCTGTCTAGAGTACGAAACTGCGGATAAAATCGAATGACGTCGCCGAACCAATTGGCTCGCCCGGCACTCTAAGCTGCAGCCTCCGGACCGCTACCCATGCCAGGAAACATAGCCAAGAAACCGGCCAACGCCGCGCGGGGTTCCGCTTCGGGAGCGACGGAAATCCCAAGCGGCGTCAATGAGGTGGAACTACCGGTCCCGGCTGGCCCGGTGAAGTTGACGAATCTGCAAAAAGTCTTCTTCCCGCAGCTTGGGCTCACCAAGCGCGATCTGTTGCAGTATTACGCTGATGTCTCGCTGTTCCTGTTGCCTCACCTCAAGAATCGCGCGATGGTGATGAAGCGCTACCCCAACGGTATCGATGGCGAATTCTTCTTTATGAAACGTGCGCCATCGCCGCGCCCGGCTTCCATACCGATTTGCTCGATCGAGCACAATTCCGGCAACGTCATTGGTTTCCCGGTGATCCAGCATCTGGCATCGCTGCTTTGGGTGATCAATCTTGGCTGCATTGATCTCAATCCGTGGTATGCGCGATGCGATGCCGTCAACAATCCTGACTATCTTCACTTTGATCTTGATCCGGTTCCCGGGGCGCGGTTCGAACGGGTACTGGAAACAGCATTGATCGTTCGCGACGCACTAGCGTCGATGAAAATTCCTTGCTGGCCCAAAACAACTGGTTCGCGCGGCATCCACGTGTACGTGCCCATCCTACGAAATACTTCGCAGAAGGACGTATGGCGGTTCGCCAAAGAATTCTCCAAGCAATTGGCAGCGCGACATCCGAAAATTGTCACCGCGGAATACCGTGTGGCCAAGCGTCCGGCCGGGCGGGTGCTAGTGGACTACAACCAGAATGCTTGGAATCGCACCCTCGCGTCGGTCTATTCCGTGCGGCCTAAACCTGCCGCCACTGTTTCCACACCGGTAAGCTGGAAAGAGGTGGAGGGTGGCATCCGCCTGGAGGATTTCACCATCCGCACGGTTCCGGCGCGGTTGCAGAAGCTTGGTGATCTATGGGAACCGCTGCTCAAATCGACCGGGAGGGTTCGGCTAGACAAATTCCTATGAGCTTGCCGCTTTCGAAAAATTATCCGCCGATGGATGCGCTGCCCGCACCTAGCCTTCCGGAAGGTTCGAACTGGCATTACGAGCCCAAGTGGGACGGGTTTCGTTGTCTGGCGTTTCGCGATGGCGCCAAAATCGATCTGCAATCCAAATCGCAAAAGCCTTTGACGCGGTACTTCCCGGAGCTGGCGGCTTCGCTGGCGGCGCTAAAAGTGAATCAGTTTGTGCTGGACGGGGAGATCGTGATTCCTGTCGATGGGCATCTGTCGTTCGATGCCCTACTGATGCGCATTCATCCGGCGGCTAGCAGGGTTCTGAAGTTGAGCCAGGAAAGTCCCAGCGTGTTCATCCTGTTCGATCTGCTGGTTGACGAACGGGGCAAATCATTTGCGGCACTGCCGCTGCGCGAACGTCGCGCCAAATTGGAAGTGTTCGCTGCCCGATACTTTCGTTCGGCGTCGGATTTGCGGCTGTCGCCGGCCACCCCGGACATCGATCTGGCACGTAAATGGTTTCGAATGGGCGTCGGATTAGACGGCATCGTGGCCAAACGTGACGATCTTCCGTACCAGTCGGGCGAACGGACCGGCATGCAGAAGATCAAGACACAGCGGACTGCCGATTGCGTTGTCGGCGGGTTCCGGTATCTCGATAAGAAACGCGAAGTCGGTTCCCTGCTCCTCGGCCTTTACAATCAGGAAGGAACCCTCGATCACGTCGGTTTCTCCTCGTCCATCAGCAATCAGGAGCGCCCCGCGCTGACCAAAAAACTCCTGAAACTCGTCAAACCTCCGGGCTTCACCGGAAAAGCTCCCGGAGGCGAAAGCCGTTGGAGCACAAAGCATTCCATGGAGTGGCAACCGCTCGACAACAAACTTGTCGCCGAAGTGCAGTTCGATCACTTCACCGGCGGCCGCTTCCGCCACGGCACCAAGTTCCTTCGTTGGCGGCCGGAAAAAGCTCCGCGCGACTGCACCATGAAGCAGGTCGCGCGTGAGGGCCGGTCAGCCCTCACCCTCCTTTAGCGAGCCCTGTTTGGTTTGCAGTCAACACCGTTGTAGAAAGCGAGAACGCGCCGGTTGAATTCGGCGGGCGCGTATCCGACCACGACGGTGGGGTATGCCCCGGGAACAACCTACATCTCCTTGGGCCCGATCGCAGAATCATCGTCCACCCTCCGGTCGCCAGTAACGACTTTCCCAGTAGTGGTGATCGCCTGAGCCCGGCATAGTCGTACGCTTCAAGTGAGTTCCCGAAGCTCGCTTCCGCGACTACCCCTTCGATGCGCGGCTCAACCGCAGCAGATTGCACCGCGACGGCGGACCCCACGGATTCGCCCAACGCGAAAATGTGACCCGGAGGTTTCGTAGCCTCAAGCGCGACGACGCGCTCGAGTGTGGTTGCATTCGAACCATGCGTGGCCATCGGCCTCCGCTCTTACCCTGAGCGCGAGCGTCCACCATTACAACAGAACGACCCTGCTTTCTCTGCTGTTCAACGCCTCCCACCATGGACGCCGCTCTTTCCCACCCCTCCCTGTCTAACGTTTCTCCCGCTTCTTGCTGCTGGACGGGCGTAAGGGTTTTAGCTTTGGTGGCTTTGCTCCGTGACGCGGGCCTGAGTGGACGGCTAGGTAGGTTAGTTCTACGCCGCTGGTCACACACCGCAGCATCAGGCCGCCACGGCTCATGTCACCGCGGCCTGCAAACTCGGCTGGAAACACCAAGCGCTCGCCAAAGACGTTTAGCAACGGCTCGATATATTTCGGGGTGGCTACACTTCCCAGCAAGACCACATCGCAGTCGGCCGAAATGGCCTGGGCTAGGTGTCGTGCGTCGCGCTCTAAAGGTTGGCGGTATCTGGGCTCATCGGCGTGAACATCGGCAGCAGAAATCTCAGCAAGGCGCCCACAACTGATTCGTTCTTCCGGGCCTAACAGGCCTCCGCAGGGAGTGATCACGTGGACTGCCCGCACTCCGACAGGTGCCGCTGCGAATGCGTTCGCGTAGGCCAACTTGCCTCGGAAGTAGAGCCCACTAATAAAACTGAAAATCTCTCCCAGCGCTGCGCCCTCGGTCCTTAACCGTTGCGCCAAATCGAACGTCGCGCCCTCACGTGACAACCACCGTGCCCGGACCCCGCCAGCATTCGCCGGCGACAACAGAAACACTCGCAATCGCCTGCCGGTCAAGGCTCCCCGCTTCTCCTTGATGTGCAAAACGCCAGATCGCTCCACGTGTCATCCTTCTGACCTAACCGAGTCAACACCAGGTACCTTCATTTTACAGCATCGCCGGATGGAGCTCGACGGCGCAACGGAACAGCTTTAGAATCATCAAATAAGTGCTATTCGCTGCCTACCATTGGTCTCGGGCGCTCCGCCAGGAGGGTCCTCACGGTGGTTAGTTAATACTAAAGCTGGAATGGTTGCCGAATTCGGTACTTGGAAACGCTATGACTGATGCTACAGCGCGGTTTGCTACTGTTGAAGAGGCGGTCGAAGATATTCGCCAGGGGCGGATGATTGTGCTGGTAGATGACGAGGATCGCGAGAATGAAGGCGATCTTACGATGGCCGCCGAGAAGATTACGCCGGAAGCGATCAACTTCATGGCTAAGTACGCGCGCGGCCTGATCTGCATGCCACTGACCGAGAATCGCTGCGACGAGCTGAATCTGCCGCTGATGTCGCCGGTCAATACGTCGGTGCATGGCACGGCCTTCTGCGAGGCCATCGACGGGCGCGTTGGCGTGACCACCGGAATCAGCGCGTCGGACCGTGCCATCACCATTCTGACGGCGACGGACAATAAGACTCGCCCGCAGGATCTGGCGCGCCCCGGCCATGTATTTCCGTTGCGCGCGCGTAACGGCGGGGTGCTGGTACGCGCCGGCCAGACTGAAGCCAGTGTGGACCTGGCGCGCATTGCAGGGCTGAATCCTTCGGCGGTGATCTGCGAAATCATGAATGAAGACGGCAGCATGTCCCGGGTGCCGCAACTTCACGAATTTTGCAAGCAGCACAATTTGAAGATGCTCACGGTCGCTGACCTGATTCGCTACCGCATGCAGCACGAGCGGTACGTGCGGCGGGTGGCCGAGGCGGTGTTGCCTACGCGGTTCGGCGATTTCCGCATGATCGCTTACTGCAGCGATGTGGACCACGATCAGCACGTGGCTTTGGTCCGAGGCGACCTGGCAGGATCAACACCGGCGCTGGTGCGGGTTCACTCTCACTGCCTGACCGGGGACGTGTTTGGTTCGGTGAGTTGCGACTGTTCGGAATTGGTTTCGCGGTCGCTGACCGCCATCGCTAAAGAGGATCGCGGCGTGTTCCTGTATCTGCATCACACCGGGCGCGGCTTCGGTATCGAAGTTCCCGACGCGACGGGATTGCTTCCGCAAATTCATTTTCATCAGCGTGGTCAGTTGGATCGCGAAGCGGCGCGGCAACGCATGGTGCAGCACGAAAGCGGCATTGGCGCGCAGATTTTGATCGACCTGGGATTGAAGGATATCCGGGTTCTGACCAATCATCCGAAGAAAGTAGTGGCTCTGGAAGGTTACGGTATTCGCATCGCCGACCAGGTGCCGCTGCACATCGCTTCGCCGCGTTCCACTCATCAAACCCGGTAAGCCTAGCAAACACAATTCGCGTGCGGCCTGCGGGCATGACTCTCGCAGAACAGCGGATTCCCAAGGTTACTGCGGCTTTTCATCCGAGTCACCGTTTTGGCGGGTTGGCCTGCGGACGCGGTCGATTTCGTCGCTATCTCGGAGGAAGTTGCTGCGTCCCACGACCATGGCTTGTCTTTGGGGCGGCACAGACGGATCGGCGGAGCGGTTGGTGGCTGCCCGGCGAGCAGATATTTCGTTATTTCGTCCAAGCGCTTCTTGGCGATGCCACGAATGGCCAGCAGATCGTCAAACGCTCTTGAAAGCCTATAGGATTTTCGCATCTGCAGAATCTTGTCGGCGGCCGGGCCGATACCTGGGACGTGTTGCCATTCTGTGAAGTTCGCGGAATTGAGATTGATCGGGCGCGGAGGCGATTTCTTCGTGGTGGCAGGAGCCACCGGGAGAAGCGCGGTGATGAATGTTAAAGGTAGGGCTGCTGCACGCCAACGTCGCGCCGGCTGTCCGGCCAAGCGAACGATGTCAGGAACTCTGGTGGCGAATGGGATAGGCATGGGACGCCGACGATTCGAGCAACCGCGATAGCGCGTGGGCTTCGATGAATCATTGCCGTTCATCTTCATTTATTACGTAACGGCTATATTACCGTGCCGGTAGCGTCGTAAACGGTGGTTTCGCCGAACAGCGTGGCTTGCTCCTGAATCTGAGCGCGGTCTCCTACCACCACGATTTGCATGTCCGGCGACGTGAACCATTTTCGTGCGGATGCCAGGACGTCGGACGGCGTCAAGGATTTCAACTTGTCGCGGTAGGTCTCCAGGTAGTCATCGGGCAAATCGTTCAGGGCGATGGTGGCGAGCTGGGAGAGCAAGCCGTTCTGGGTGGCCAATCCCATGGAAAAAATGCCACTGAGGTAATTGCGTGCATCGGCGAGTTCCTGCTCCGGAACGGGCAGAGCGCGCAGCTTGTTGAGTTCGTAAAACATTTCCGTCAACGAGGCTGCAACTACATCGCTGCGGACCGCGGCGGAGATGGTGAAGTATCCATGCTGCTGCAGCGGATGGACACTGCTGCGCGGACTGTAGGTGTAGCCCTTGTCCTCACGAATGTTCATTACCAGCCGGGAGTTGAATGCGCCTCCGAAAAGGCTGTTGGTCAGGCCGAGCTTCACCCAATCCCGATTTTTGCGGGTAATCGAGTGGCAGCCAATAAGGATTTGCGCCTGCACCGCACCAGGAACGTGCACAACATAGACGTGACGGCCCTTCGGACGGGGCAGCTCCGCGCCGGTTGACGTGGGCGGCTTTTTGCCAGTCCACAAGCCAAACACTTTTTCGATGGATTTGAGCGTGGCGGCGGAATCGAAATCGCCGACCATAACCAACAACGCATTTTCCGGAGTGTAGAAATCGTGGTAGACGCCAAGAAGATCGTCGCGCTGGTACGCGTTGACCTGCGCTTCGCTGGGCGCTACCTGTGCGTAGGGATGGCTGCCGAAGAGCACCTTGCGCAAGCGCTCGGTGGCCAGAAAACCCGGCTGCGTGCGCGAGAGCTTCACTTCTTCCAACTTTTGGCGGCGTTCGCGTTCGAACTCCGGCTCGGGAAAGGACGCGTCGCGAGCCAGCTCGTTCACCAGCGTCAGCAGCGGCTCGGCCAGCTCGGAAAGGCCGGAAAAAGAAATGGCGCTGGTATCGGCACCAGCGCCGCACGAGAGGTCCGCACCCATACGACGCAAATCTTCTTCGATCTGCCGACTGGTACGCCTAGCGGTTCCGGTGCGCACCACTGCGGCGGTCATTTCAGCAAGGTCGACACCGCGCTTGATTGCGGCGGCGTTGCCGGATCGGAAAAATAGCTCGCCATGAAACTTGGGGATGGAATGCGATTCGGCGAGGACGACTTCCAGTCCATTCGCCAAGCGCGTTTTGGTTCGCTTGGGCCAAGTGACCGGACGCTCGGCGGTCAGCGCCGGAGCATGCGCTAGGACTTCCACAGCAAAGACGGCCATTATGCGGCCTCCTTGACATTCTTCACCGGCGTTCGGAAGACGATAGCGCGGTGTTCCGGGCGCAAATATTTCTTCGCGACTTGCTGAATTTCTGCTCTCTTGACCGCCAGGAATCCGTCGAGAATTGAATTTACGAGTTGGGGATCGTTGTCGAAGAGCGTAAAGCAGGCCAGCAGGTGCATCAGACCGTACCGGGGCATTCCGCCGCGGCCGCCTTCCAGGGTGGAAAAATAGTCGGAACGCCATTTCACTTTCAATTGTTCCAGCTCGTCCTCGCTAATGCCCTTTTCCTGAACTTCTCGGATGACCACGTCGAACTCGGCCAAGGTTCGTTCGGCCGAATATTCCGGCCGGTGCAGGATGCGTGTGACTAACTGGGTGGGGCCGTTGTAGCCGAAGATGTCGTCGATGCCCCCGTCGACTTCTACCGCGATTTGCTTTTCGAGGACCAGATCGCGATAGGTACGGCCGGCTCTGCCTCCATGGAGGGCTTGGTCGAGCAGGGCCATCGCGCACCAATCGGCAGTACGGCGAGGCGGAATGGTGTAACCGACGGCCATGGCCGGGAGCGTGCCGAATTTTTCTTCCACATGCCCACGACGTTCTTCGGTTTGCTTGGGCTCTTCGGGATCGGCGAACGGAGGCGGAGAGCCTGCGGGAATATCCGAGAAATACTTCTTAGCCATCGCGATGCCTTCGTCGGCTTTGACGTCGCCGAGAACCAGCAAGACCGCGTTGTTCGGCACGTAATAGGTCTTGAAGAAGGCTTGCACATCGGCAAGGTCAGCGGCGTCCAGATCGGCGAAATCGCCGTAAAAGTTGTGGGCGTTGGCCCAGTTGCGAAACGCAACAGGCGGAAGATCGAGCCAGGGAAATCCACCGTAGGGCTGATTCATGACGTTCACACGCACTTCTTCTTTAACGACATCGCGCTGGTTGCGCAGGTTCTCGTCGTCAACTTTCAGAGCGCGCATGCGATCGGCTTCCAGCCACAGCACCCGATCGAGAGCGTTGGAGGGAACCGATTCATAATAGTTGGTCACGTCGTAGTGGGTCGAACCGTTCAGCAGGCCGCCACTGGAATTGATGAGCTTAATGTGCTGCATCTTCGGCGCGTTTGCGGAACCCTGAAACATCATATGCTCGAACAGATGAGCGAATCCGCTGCGGCCGCGGGGTTCGAGGCGGAAGCCAATTTTGTAGTACACGCCAACAGTTACCACCGGAGCGGACGAGTCCGGCACGATGACAATTTTCAAGCCGTTCTGCAGCGTGCCGTTTTCTATCGGGATATGCAGTCGATTCACTCAGCCCCCTGTGCGTTTACCCTGTTAGTTTTTCTTCTTTGCTAATTTTTTGTTGCTGGCGGCCAACTTGGCGCGACCGGCAACTCTAAAGACTGGAGCGGCCAAACGATTCAAAGCGTCGTAAGCTCCATCATACTCGTGCGAAACTTTACGCAAAGCTACGCGGTGCTGAGAGACTACCGCGAGATCGCCACGGGAAAGCGGCCCGGTCCAGGCGACGCGTGGTCCCAACCGGACGTAGTTTTTTAAGACTAACTCGGTCATGGGCACCAACGCTCGCGTCGCTTCACTGCGCTTCAGCCCAATGGACATCAGCAGCTGGACTGCGGATTCCACGATTACCAGCGTGTGTCCTGCGGCGAAAGCTCCGGCAGCGTGGTACAGGGGCTTGTCCCGAGCCGCTATGGTTTGAGGAATACCACCCAGCAACCGAGCGATCTGACGGGCCACTTTCACGGCTTTGGTCTCCCCTTCAATCGCGAATAGCCGCCCATCGAGCGGAGGGACGCCAACAGCGCCGAACGTTTGCAGCGGATGCATGGATCCGACGGAAGCGCCAAGACGCCGCAAAGGCTTGAGGACGCTCGAATCCAGCGCGCCGCTGGTGTGCAGCACGATCTTGCCGCGCAACTCTTCGCCGCCGACGCGCGCTAATTCTCTGGCAGCTTTACCGATCACGCGGTCCGGCGTGGCGATGAGAATCACCGACGAAGCAACGATATGGCGCGGAATCGCCGCGTGAGGCGTGCCGCCCCCGATGAAGCGTGTGGCCCGGCGAGCCGAGCCTTCGCTTCGCGCAACGACGGCGCCAACCGGCCATCCCAAATCGCGTAGTCTGCGACCGATGGCGCGGCCGACGCGGCCAGCCCCCACGATCGCAAGAGCGCCGTGCATCTCATGCTAGGATAACCGAGGTCCGCACTTCACACTACTGATGATGCATCTGCTGGGAATTCTCCTGTTCGCAAGTACCGCGCTGTTCTGGATTTTCTACGGAATTCGGGTTGCTTACGGAGCGACGCGCCTGCCCTGGATCAAGGATTTTGCCCCCGCGGTGGACGCCGAGTGTCCGTCCATTTCGCTGCTGTTTGCTGCGCGCGACGAAGACGAGAAACTGCCTGGAGCGCTGGCGACGGTGGCGACGATCGATTATCCCAAGTTGGAAATTGTTGCGGTTGATGATCGGTCTGTCGATGGTACGAGAACGCTGCTGGACGAATTTTCTGCGGTAAATCCTAGATTCCGCGCGGTGCACGTTGCGGAACTTCCCTCAGGTTGGCTTGGCAAGACCCATGCGTTGCAACAAGCCTTCGAACATTCAACCGGCGAATGGCTGGTATTTACGGATGCGGATGTTCGGTTTGCGCCCGATGTTCTGCGACGCGCCGTAAGCCTCGCCAAAACCGGCACGCTCGATCACCTCACGCTGTTCGGGGACGTGGAGATGGTGGGTTTTTGGGAGACGGTGTTAATCACATTTTTCGGACTGGGATTTAGTCTCTGCACCGACCCGGCAAGAGTTTCCGACCCAAAATCTCGCAGCTACGTGGGTGTCGGAGCGTTCCAGATGCTACGGCGATCGGCGTACGAAAAGGCAGGAACGCATCGGCGGCTGGCGATGGAAGTAGTGGACGATATGAAGCTGGCAAAAATTGTGAAGCAGGCCGGCTTTCGATCTGGAGCCGCCGTGGCACAGGATTCGGTGGTGGTTCGATGGCATGCCGGGCTCGGGAATTTGGTTCGCGGCGTGACCAAGAACTTTTTTGCGGGGGCCGGATATCGCCTGGGAGTGGTCGGGATTCAGCTTATGGGATTGTTTTTGTTCAATATCGCGCCGTTTTTGGGATTGGCGTTTGGCACTGGCTGGGTTCGATTGCTGAGTGGCCTTGGTGTAGCGGTGGCGTTGATTTTCCACGGCGGTGTATCGGTGGTGATGCGGGTGTCGCCGCTGTATGCGCTGACCCACCCGGTGGGTGCGGCTTTGTTTATTTATATGTTGGCGCGATCCACGGTGGTGACTTTGTGGCAAGGCGGCGTGGAGTGGCGAGGAACATTTTATTCGCTCGCGGAATTGCGGCGAGGCGTGGTTTGAGTAAGCAATCACGCAGAACGCGGACTCCCGGCTGCTGCCCCGCGGCCATCAAGAAGGTCAGGGTAGAGGCTCGGCGCCCGGCAAGGTCGCGGCCCGATTGGGCGCGGGGTTGGCGGAGAAAATGGCGGAGAGGTCACGCTGTTTCAGGGAGCGTATGCGGTCGCGAAGCTGGGCGGCTTTCTCGAATTCGAATTTTTTGGCGGCTTCGCGCATTTGGGATTCGAGTTGCTGGAGTAGTTGGGCAAGCTGCTCTTCGGTTTTGACGTTGGTGGCCGCGGCGTCCAAGGCGACATCATCGATAGGAACGGTGACATAGTCGGCTTCGACGATGCGAGCGAGTTCCATGTCGACGGATTTTACGATGGACTCCGGAGTGATGTTGTTGTCGCGATTATAGGCTAGCTGCTTTTCGCGGCGGCGATAGGTTTCACTGATGGCCTGATTCATCGAGGCAGTACGCACGTCAGCGTACAAGATGGCCCGGCCAGAAAGATGCCGGGCACAGCGCCCGATGGTTTGCACCAGCGATGTGGCACTGCGCAGGTAGCCTTCTTTGTCGGCATCGAGAATGGCGACCAGGGAGACTTCCGGCAGATCCAGGCCTTCGCGCAGCAGGTTGATGCCGATCAGCACATCGTATTCCCCGCGGCGAAGATCGCGGAGGATTTTGATGCGTTCCAGGGTTTCGATTTCGGAGTGGAGATAGCGACAGCGTACCCCGATTTCGCTGAAATATTCCGACAAATCCTCGGACATGCGCTTGGTCAGGGTGGTGACCAACACTCGCTCGTTACGGGCGGCTCGAACGCGAATTTCTTCCAGCAGATCATCGACCTGACCCTTTACTGGCCGGATTTCGATCTCCGGGTCGATCAAGCCGGTGGGTCGAATGACCTGCTCGACAAACTGTCCACCGGACTTGGTGAGCTCGTACGGCCCGGGCGTTGCAGAGACATACAAGACCTGGTTGGTGCGATGTTCAAACTCCTCAAAGGTCAAAGGCCGATTGTCCAGGGCCGACGGCATGCGAAATCCGTACTCAACTAAGACCGTTTTTCGTGATCTGTCGCCACCGTGCATACCGTGAATCTGCGGCATGGTCTGGTGAGATTCGTCGACGAACAGAAGATAGTCCTGAGGAACATAGTCGAGCAAGGTAGGCGGCGCTTCGCCAGGCAACCGGCCGCTCATGTGGCGGGAATAGTTCTCAATACCGTGGCAATAGCCTACCGTCCGCATCATTTCGATGTCGAACAAGGTCCGTTGGGTGACCCGCTGGGCTTCCACAAACTTCCCCTGGCGCTCGAGTTCCTTCTTCCACCATTCCAGCTCGGCGTAAATTCCCTGAATAGCGCGCTCCCGCTGGTCCGCCGGCATGACGTAATGGGTCTTTGGATAGATGGGCACGCGAGACAAGTCTTCCTGTCCGGCGCGGACTTCCCCGGTCAGTGGATTGATCTGACGCAAGGCATCAATCTGCTCTCCCCACATCTCGATCCGGTAGCCATTGTCTTCGTAGGGAGGATAGATTTCGATCATGTCACCGCGCACCCGGAAAGTTCCGCGGCGCAGATCCTCGGAGCGCTCGTATTGCACGTCGACGAAGCGTCGCAGCATGGCTTCACGCGAAGTCTGCTGACCTTTCTCCAACATAACCAGCATGCCGTAATAAGCTTCCGGAGAACCCAGGCCGTAAATGCAGGAGACCGAGGAGACAATGATCACGTCGCGACGTTCGAAGAGCGAGCGAGTGGCGCTCATGCGCAGTTTGTCGAGCTCGTCATTGATGGTGGATTCCTTGTCGATGTATAGGTCGGCGGCGGGGACGTAGGCTTCCGGTTGGTAATAATCGTAGTAGCTGACGAAATATTCGACGGCGTTATCGGGGAAGAAAGACTTGAACTCGTGGTAGAGCTGGGCCGCGAGAGTTTTATTGTGGGCCATCACCAGGGCTGGACGGTTGACCGCGGCGATGACCTTGGCCATGGTAAACGTCTTACCGGAGCCAGTAACGCCGAGCAGGACCTGGTGTTTGTCCCCGGCTTCCACACCCTTCACGAGCTGGTCGATGGCGGCGGGTTGATCGCCACGCGGCTGGTACTGGCTGCGAAGCTTAAAGTCCATGGCCGAGGCCTCCTGCTGCTGCGATACGGGGTCTGCAACCCTCCATTATACTCCCGCTCGGCAAATCGGCGCGTCGAGCAAGTCGCTGGGCGAACGGCGCCGCCGACGGAGGCGCTTTCCGCGTCACCAGGAATCGCCGCCCCTGGACGGTGGCCACCGGCCAAGGGCCCTACGAATCATGGCGATTTGGCCGGTGTGGTAACTGTTGTGAACGACGGTTTGCCAAAGCAGAGCGCCCACGTTCGAAGATTTTCCGGCTTGCTGTTCGTGAGCGCGGGGAATTTCTCGCAAAAGGACCGCGGGATCGGATTGTGCGATTTGCGCTTGCCGCTCGAGGAGCGAACCGAAGCGTTCGATCTCAGCTTGCCAGTCGGCATCGGTAGGCGGTGCGGCTTGTGCAGGCCAGCTTTCGGCGGCGTGTTGCGGATAGTGAGGGGTACTGCCATCGATACGACGGATTTCGTAGTCCATCCAATAATTCATGTGGCTGAGTAGTTGCCAAATGGAGTGCGGGAAGGCGGGAATTGTTCGAGACGCCGCTTCCGTCGGGAGGTCCTCCAGGCAGGCGAGGGGATCAACGTGAGCACCTTTCCCGCGAAGCAGTTCGACCAGCGCTGATTGGGACATGTGGTTTCCTTCCGAGCGCCAAGCCATCGCGGCGCTCTTTTCTCTAAGGATCAGGTTGGAGGAGCGCTGGTAACCCGCAGAATTTCTGTGTGACTTTGTGCGTGGATGGCGTAATGGACGTGATTGGTTTCGTCAGGTTTGGCGATGGTCACGTTCATGGTCTGGTCGGCATCATCGGAGGAGCGCACCAGCAAACCAGTACTTCGAGAAATGTACAAGGTGGTCTTGTTGTTTCCGGTGGCGGTGCCACTGGTGTGCAAATCGTGGAGTTTGAAGTCTTCCGGAGTGGTGTTCTGTGGGTCAGATTTTTGTTTGAGGGTGGCGCCGGTAAAAATCACCGCACACATTTCCGCAGCACCACCGGAAGAGAGGACTTCGCCTTGCTGGGTCAGGTTCATGGTGCGGCAGGGTTCGTCGCGCAGATAGAACGATTCGCGAAGCCAGGAGAGGCCGGCGATGGGAGCGGCGGTCTTTTCCGGCTCCTCCGATTTCCATTTCTGCGCGAGGGCAATTCCCTTTCCGGGGAAGGTCGCGGGTGCGGCAAAGCGTGCCGCCCACTCTTTCCAGGCTTCCTGCTGTTCGGGGAGCAAAGCGTCGAGATTTTTGACATTGCTAACTCGACCGTCAGCCAGGATGGTGAATTCGATTGGCACAGCCTGCGAACCCGGACGCGGCGCTCCGGGCGCCGAAGATCCGGGCCGAGGTGAACCGGATTCGTTGCCTGGGTCGATGGGTTGATAGGTCGCTCGAAAATGAAGAACGGAACGGACACCCTGCGGTTCCACACCCAGAACTTCCAAACGAAGGAGCGCGCGAAGGTCTACATTCGGATTCACGGCAGGTTCAGCAGTGATGAAGGCGCTTTGCGTCTTGGCTTTCTTGTCGGTGCGATAGGAGATGCGGTAGGTGAGAATCTGGCCAGGGATCAGCCTAGGAAACAGCTCGACGCGGTGGGGAGCCGCCGGAAGCGCGGCGAGCACCGGTGCCGGCGCCGGCGCAACGAGGGTAATGCCCAGGATGCCCCACAGTGACGCTCTCAAGCAGATTCCTTTCCCGTTTAACGCGACTCCGGCCCTATCAGTCGGCTGGTTGGTGAGCGATGGAATCTTCAACGGAAATTCGCGGCAGGTCCAACGGCCCGGAAATCCTTAAGATGTGGCCAGCCTGTGGCAAGGATGGCTCGCGCCTTGAGGGGCCATCGGTTTCGATCATCAAGTCAGCGTCCTGGCCGAAGCTGACCGAGCCTTTGACTATGGTAACCTCGCGCCCACCTTCCAGGCGCATGCCAGACAAGAGAATCTTGCGATCGCGCAACGCAAACGCTGCGTGCCCAACGGGCCAGGAGGACTCGCCGATGTGGGGTTCGCCATCGGCGACACTGGCGGAAATATCCCAGCCACGAAATTCGACGCTCCGCATGCGGCAATCGCCGCGACCCGCAAGATTTTGCAGAAGTTCGTCGCGGCCCACGCCGTGGGTGGTCAAATGCAGCGCACCCGACACGACGCCTGAGAAACGCTGGGTAATTTGCGGGGCGGGCAGTTGCGCGAGGTTGATGCGGTCGAGGTCGGCGGACACATCGTAGACCGGGCGGGGGAGGAATTTAGCGTTGATCCTGGCGCGTGCGGTGCCACCAGCCCACTGGGCCTGCGCGTCTCGGACGTCCAAATGCAGGTCGTGCAGCGAGCCTACCGCGCGGAGCTGCTGTAGGGTCAGCTTTTCCATGGTGAACTGGTCGATGCGCAACTCCCCTTCCGCGTTCACGCGCCGGACCAGTTCGCTTGCGGGCGAAGACTGGGCTTGATTGCCAAGAATGCCGGGCAGAAGACGCTGCAACCAGCCAGGTCTGGCGCGCGGACCGATCCAGCGATCGAGTTCGGTCGCATCGAGATGGTCGGCGTGGAGTTGGAAGTTCCAGGTTAGAGGAGTGTCGCTGTCGGGGTCTGGCAATTCGGCCTGCGCGATTTGACCGGACCAGACACCGCCGAAGCCGTCAATCTCGCCAATTTGCGCGGCGCGGAGGCCATCTTTCCATTCGAGCCGGGCCTTGTTGACCAACAGAGGTCGATTCAGACCGGCGGCCCGGACTTCGGCATGCGAGACTTCGACGCGGCCGTTCCAATGAGCATGCCGGGGGGAACTGTGCCAATCCCAGCGAAGACTTGCGGCGACGACCCCGGACAAATCCCAACCGAAATTTCGGGGACGCCCAAAAACGGAGAGACTTTTCAGAATATCCTGGACTCGTTCGGAGTGCGCATCAACGGAGACGGCGCCGAGACCAGAATCGAAGTCGTGCCCGAGCGCCAAAACCACCAAGCCACTCACGCCGGTTGGAGACTTGCGGCGAGAAGCTTCATCGCCGGGAGCACTGTCGGCGGAAGGTCCGGGAATGGGAGCACGCCAGACGATGCGCACAGGCTCGACGGTGAGTTCCGATCTTTCTCGCCCGCCCCGAACCGGGCCGACCTGAACCGGCGAGGTAAGCCCCGGGACGTTAACTTCGCCTCCGTTACTGGAAAACGCAGCGTCCTTCAGGACCAGGGGCCAGCCCCGCAACGTAAACGCGCCGGTGAAATACTGGCGTGCGGAGGCGGCGTCATCTACGCCGGGCTGGAAGGCGCGATACCAAGCGAGTGCATCAGCAGCTTGAATGCCGGCAGAATCGATGCGCACCTCCCAGACCGCTCGGCCGGAGGTGGAAGCGCGGGCGCCGCCGCGTAAATTCGAATGGGAGGTTTCGACCACAAGATGTTCCGCGGTGGCCGCGCCAGTGCCGACGTTCCAGTGACCTTGAAGGTTCAGGTTGACGCGCGGGTTATCGCTGCGCTCAGTCAAATCCCAGCGATGAATATGCGCGGCGCCGGCCTGAACGGCATATTCCCAATCGCCGGCGTGGCCGCCGGAAGCTGAATCGGGATCGGAACTAACGCTCCGGGCGGTCGCGTCCAAAGCGAAAACGCCACGAACTCCGTAGTCATGACCGCTTATGAGCCGTAAGAGATCAGCTAGAGAGACCTGGTCCCAATGCAAGCGGATTTCGGCGGGCTGCAGCCGCAGCGACGTTCCGGCCACGTCTCCGCGTACGAATACGGTGCCGCTGGATTGCAGCGGAGCTCCGCTGCGCCAGGGTTGAGCTTGAAGGCGCAACTGCCAACGGCCGGCTGAAATTTGCTCAACGCTTCCGGACACGGCAATGAACGCGAAAGCCAGCTTCTCGTCGACGATCTTAAAGTTGATGCGGCCGTCATCAATGTCGATGGCCTGGAGGCGGTTTGAGGGTGAGGTCGATCCAGTGGCAACAGCGTCGCCCGGGGACCGCGATAAATCAGCATTGGCGGGAGGCAGCCAGCCTTCAAGATTCCAACGGCCCTCCAGGTTACGGACCAGAATCAAGCTGGGCCGGCTGAGGTGTAACGTGCCGAATTCGAAATGGCCGCGGAGCAAACCGCGCAAGCGTAACCGAGCGGTGAGAGATTCAGCACGGAGGAAGTATTCGGCACCGAATGCAGGGTCTTCCCCGATGGTGACACGTGACGCATCGAGCCGAGGGCTAGGGAGCAGCAACACGCTGAAAGAGCTGACCTCTACCGGGCGTCCAAAGGAGCGCTCCAGCCGCTGAACGAGATAGACGTGAATTGGGTGGGTTCGAACGATCAGCGAAACCGCGACCTGGAGGAGAATGAGCAAGATCAGCAGCGTCAGTGCTGGCCTCCACCATTTGCGCAGGCGATTCATCTCGGTGAGAAGTTTCGCAGAGTGGTGAACAAATGGAAAGCTGGGGGTCAGTGGACGGTACGCAGCATGCGGCTCCAGCGGGTGCGGGAAGGCAGGTGCGCGATAGTCTCGAAGATACCGCGTAGACGCTGCCCGAAGGTGGTCTGCGCATAGTCCGCACTGCTGGCATCAACAGACCAATAAATGAGGAAGGGGCGACCCATGATCGCGCCGCGATCAACAAAACCCCAATAGCGGCTGTCGGAGCTGTGGTCGCGATTGTCACCCATCGCAAAATACTTGCCGGGAGGAACGACGATTTCGCCGTTGCTTACGTACTGCTTGATTTCATGAGCCCATTCCTCCTGGACCTCGCCGGCGTATAGCTGGCTGAAGCCTGAAGGGAAGGCGTAATTAAGCGGATCGTAGACCGCGCTGCGGTCGTGGACGACATAGGGCTCGTTCAGCAGCTGGCCGTTGAGGAACATTCGCTGGTCCTCAAGCTTCAGTCGATCACCCGGCAATCCGATCACACGTTTCACAAAATGCTGATGATCCGCGTAGGGATATTTAAAGACGATGATGTCTCCGCGGTGGATGGGGCGATACGGAAGAATCTTATCGAAGGGCGAGCCGGTCCCGCCAAAAATAAACTTATTCACCAATAAATGATCACCGACAAGCAGAGTTCCCTCCATGGACGCGGAAGGGATTTTGAAAGCCTGGACGACGAAGGTGGTGGCAAACAGCGCCAGGATCACGGTGACCAGCAGCGATTCCAAGTACTCGGAAAGAGTCGTCGGTTGGGAGTCGTGAAACTGTTCGGATGCCTCGGCCGGCGCGTCGGGAATGACGATCTCTTCGGTCATCCGGCCGGATCCTTGGGCGACAGCTCTTCCAGCCGGACCAGGGCGGTGTGCGCCGCGCGTTGCTCGGCTTCTTTCTTACTGCTGCCTTCGGCACTGGCCATGCGCTCGCCATGAACCCAGACTTCGATGACGAACATCTTGCGATGATCCGGACCGCTGGCTCCTGCAAGACGGTATTCCGCGGGGGAACGCCCGCGAGCCTGTAGAAATTCTTGCAGAGCGGACTTGCGGTCGGAGTCCGCGATGCGCTCGCCGCGCTCTTCCAAGGCCTGCTCGAACAAAATGCGGCTGAGCAACCCGCGAGCCGCTTCCAAACCGCCATCCAGATATACCGCGGCGACGACAGCCTCGAGGGCATCGGCCAGAATGGCCGGCTTGTTCCGACCTCCGGTTTTTTCTTCGCCGCGCCCGAGCCGCAAGTGCTCGCCGAGTTTGAGACGGCGAGCCCCGACTTCAAGAGATCGGGCATTGACGAGACGCGCACGACTTTTCGAGAGCTGCCCTTCGGACCAATCCGGAAATGCGGACAACAAGTACTCGCTGGCGAGCATGTCCAGAACGGCGTCACCAAGAAATTCGAGTTGCTCGTTATCGTGGATCGGGTTCGGTAGCGAGTTCTCGATCGGCGCGCCGGCAAACGGAGCTGCCGAGGCAGCTCGCAACTCCGGGATCGATGAACTGTGCGTCAAAGCGCGCTTAAGTAGCTCGGGTTGAAGGAAATGGTAGCCGAGCCGCTTTTCGAGCAGATCCCTGTCTCCGGTCATCGCAGAATCGAATTCCGCCGCGGTTGCGGCACCGCTTATTTGGGCGCGCTTAGTTGAGTGGCCCCTTGCTTCTTGGCCGCATCCGCGCTGGCCTTGCAGTTATTCTGCAGCGAACTTTGAATTTCCGCGCACTTATTGAATGCTACGGTAGCAGCGTCGAAGTGCGAGGTGTGCATATCAGCCACACCGAGCAGGTAAAAATTGACCGGATCGGGCTGCGGATGGGTGTTGGACTTTATGGCCGCCTCCAGTTCAGGCACGGCTTCGGCATATTTCGCGCGACGAAGGTACACCAGTCCAAGTCCGCCGTGAGCCATCTCCAAAGTGTCGTTCTTGGCGACCGTAAAGGCATCGTCGGTCAAATTGGCGGGCTTGGGCAGCGTCGGCGTTATCTCAATAGCGCGTTTGGAATATTGTTCGGCTTTGTCCAAATTCTGAGCGGCGTCCGGAGATTTTGCATCGTAGCTGCGCGCAATGGTTTGCGCGGCCACGGCCATGACCGGCGCGTCGTTGGGATTCAATTGCACTTCCTTATCGGCGGCGTCCAAAAGCTTTGGCACTTGCTGAGTCGCGAAGTATTCAGAAACGAGAGTCTGGTACATGGTGGCACGATAACGACTGGTGGGATATTTCTGGAGAAATGCCTCGGCCAACTGAATTCGCTTGGCGGCATCGGTTTGCGGGGTGTCAACGACGGCCTTGTATGCGGCGTCTTCCTCAGGGCTGGATGCGGGCGGTGGCGCAGTATCCATAGATAGAGGCGCGGCGGTCGGCTGCTTATCCTTGTCTGCAGGTGCGGGAGTTTGCTGTTGTTGCGTGGGTTGACCCTGAGCGGCTTGCCCGCCTCTGGCCAGGTTCGGGGTCAGGGCGAAAATCACCGAACCCCCGCACACCAAAATTGCAAGCCGGGCTGCGTTGGTCCCTGGGGTCATCTTCGTAGCCATTGGTATTCTCCTGTTCGTGGTCTCCCGGTCCGCGGTATTCCTTCAGCGCGGATCGTTTCCTGGGCGGGGTGCCAGGTGGGACCCTGAGTATTTCCGTGCTAGCTGAGATCGTTGATCAAGGACGCTCCGGCTGCTTTTGTCCTTGCGCCGCTGCCAGACCCTTTTGGGCCGCCTGTCGGGCTTGTTCCGGCCCCCCGGTGACGGAGAGCGCGGCTTGATATTCGTTCTTGGCCTGCTCGAGTTGTCCCTCATCGTCCAGGATGCGGGCGAGATAGATGTGCGACCAAGTCAGCACCAGCGGATCGGAAGTCGCGGCATGTTCGCCGGAGGTCAGCCGCCCAAAGACTTGTTTTGCTCTTGCGCCATCATGGTCCAGTAGCGCGACCAGTCCAAGACCGTACCACGCACGCGGCTGTTCCGGATATTTGGCGAGCACCCGTTGAAACTCGGTTTCCGCGGCCCGAGGATTTTTTTCCGCAATGCGGCGTTCCCCCTCGGTGAGCCAGGCAATCGCCTCGGAATCGTTGGGTAGGGTCGAAGGCGGGAGAGCGTGCGCAGAGCGGCGCGTCACCGCTTCTTGAGAGGTTGCGTCGGACGGTTTTGAAGCAGCTTCCGACGGAGTAAACTGCAGCGCCTGGATACGCTTGGCTTCGGAGGTCAGATCGATGCTCCGCACTAACTCCGGAAAATAAAGCCTCATGGACGGCTCGGAACCCTCGAACTTTGTAAGCGCAGTGAAAAGCGGCCTCACAAAGACGTAACCGTCGGAATCGTCGCGATCCATGGCCGCCTCGCGTTCCCCGGGGGACGAGCGTTTCAATTTTAGCTCGACGGCTCGTACCAGGCATTCGGCAAAGTACGAGGCATAATCATCTTTCAGGTCGGATTCAAGACCCGGAGCGTGGGTAGCCAGTTCATACAGAGGCCGTTTGACAGCGACGACGTGGGAATACTGGAGTGGTAAAGGATCGAGCAAGAAATGCAGATACGCGTGGCGTACCACGTCGACCGGCACATCCTCGGCGCCGCTGAGCACGATAGCGTAGTGTTCGCCGGAATTGCGGACATTGGTGATGCGCCCGACTAGCGGCTCAACAATGATCGTAAAGGTGCGAGGATTGCCTGGATCAAAAAGCTCACGAAGATAATTAGAGGCAACAAAAACGATCTGCGAAACCGAATCATGCAACTGCTCGATCTCGCTGTTGTACGCGGGTTGCATCTGACGCCATAGCCGGCCGATGCCCTGCTCCTGATAGTAGGCCGCGAGCAGATCGCCGAAGCCTTCCAAGGCGATGACCTCAGGAGGCAAGTCGTCGCGGCGCAACGTAAGCTGGAATTTAGGCGCGGGGCCCGCGACCAGTGCGAACCAAATATATTGAGAGAGCACTGCGCCGGGGTCGGCCAGCTCGTGCTGCTTGTAAAACACCCGGATCGCGTCGACCGCAGGTCCTTGCTGACGTTGCATTCGGTCGCGGAGTTGGGCACGCAGCGGCCGCCAGTTTTCGGCGCTCACGTTAGCTTCGAAGCCGGAGGCCAGCAGAGCGCACATGGTGGTGAACAGTTGCTCGCTGCCATCGATGGAGACGTTGGTAACCGGGGCGTCGCGCAATCCCGCACGGGCACTGACGGTGGGAGCCTGAGCGGGGGCAGAGGTTTGCGCGGGGGTTTGCGCTAGACTTGGCGAGAGCAGCATCGCTGACGCCAACCAAACTGCTACCGCCATACAAGTGAAAACTTTAGTCATGGAATTCGCCGCGGCGCCTGCTGGGACCTACAGTTCCTGAAATGGGCGCTCCCTGCTGCGCAGCGTGCTCGCTCGCATCGCCTGCGATGCAAGTCGAACATACAAGGCGATGCCGCAATTCGTCAAGGAAGGGCCAAAGCCGCTCATGAAGCCCGAGCCAACGTTTGCGTCCGGTAATGGCATCTGCTAACAGTAGGGATGCTGTTAATGACCGCTCAGGCTGCTTCGCTGGTACGGAGATAATGTCCCGAAACATATAGACGGGATTCGGGTTGGTGTTCGTGGAAGATCCGGCGGAGGAGAGAATATGAATCGCGAGCTCAAACCAATGCTAACCGTCGCCGGTCTGGCGATTTTTCTTGGCTTCGCGTCGATGGTCGGTGCCCAAGACATGTCGGCGCCAGCGACGCAAGATCGGCCCACCGCTGCGACAGGTCAGCGGCGGGGTGACCTGCCGCTAGAAGCCTATGCGGTGGCGCCTGGAACCAAGTTCCTGGTTCGCCTGGAACAGGATATGGGCACCAAGCAAACTCTTGAAAATAAGAGATTCACGGTGACAACACTTGAACCGCTGGAGGCGGGTAGTGGAATTTATTTGCCTCCCGGCGCAGAAATCCAAGGTCATGTAAGTCGTGTGGAATCCGCGGGAATCGCCGGCCGCGGCCGGATATGGCTGACGTTTGATGACGTTCGAACGAAATTTGGCAAGCTGCCAATCGTTGCGGAGGTTGTCGGAGTGCCCGGCGATCACAGCGTGAAAAGCGGCACAAGCCAGGAAGGCCTGATCGAAGGGCGCACCAGCACACAGCAGGATGCGGCTCAAGCTGCGGCTGCAGGAGCGGCTGGCGGCGCGGTGAAGGGCGTGAAAGACAAGGATAAGAAGGAAGCGGCCGAGGGAGCCGCGGCGGGAGCCATTACTGCCTACCTGGTGGAGTCTGGCCGGGGCCACGAATTGGAGTTACCGAAGGGTGCGAAGCTCGAACTAGAATTGGAGCGGGCGCTATACCTGGTCAAGGAATGACCCAAGTCATCGAGCAAGCTCGGTAAGAGAATGCGTACGAAGTTTTCAAAGCTGCAGATTCAGCCTTCCCCGCGCCGGGCGGAAAACTGACCCTCTTGGTACGTAAGTTTCAGCGCGAGGTTCGACCGGGCTAATCACCTAGGCCGGCGGGCTATCTTCGGCGTCAAATGAGGCCACTTCTTCCGATTCGAAGTCGGGTTCACTTTGCAGCAGGCGCACGCACCGATTCCAACGAAGAATGGCGTCTTCGTTTCCTGGCGGACGAATTTTTTCGGCCTCGGCGAAACACTGCAGGGCCCGCTCCAGCAGCGGCAACAGGGTATGCGGAGCGCGGCCAGCGTTGAGTTGGGCTTTCACGCGACGCTCGCAAAGCAACCCGGTGTAATACTGACGTTCGTAAACATCGCGCAAGCTCTGGAAGATGGATTCGCCCTCAGCGTAGCGGTCCCGGGTCGAGCCATCGAACTGATCGGTAATGGACAAACCCAAAGTACGAAGGCCTAACGGGTGATTGGGATCAGAGGCCAGGATGTCGCGGCAAATCGATTCGGCCTCTTCGGGCTCATTGAGGTAGCGGTATAACTCGGCTTTAGCCACGGCTTCCGCAATGCCCGATTTGGAGATGGTCTTCAGCTTGAAATTCATGAAACCTCCTAGGTCGGAGCTAGCTGTGGCGATCCCCACGAATCCTGCGCGTGATCCACACCAGGGGATCGTAGTATCGGTCCACGACGCGCTCCTTCAGCGGAATGATGGCGTTGTCGGTGATGTGAATTTCCTCAGGGCAAACTTCAGTGCAGCACTTGGTGATGTTGCAGTAGCCTAGTCCCAATTCTTCCTTCAGAATTTTTTCGCGCGAGAGGCCATCGAGCGGATGCATTTCCAGACCGGCGACACGCACGAAGAATCTCGGCCCAGCGAACTGGGCTTTCTTATCGTGATCGCGCAGAACGTGGCAGACGTTCTGGCACAAGAAGCACTCGATGCACTTTCGGAATTCCTGAACCCGGTCGGCGTCGTCTTGATAAAATTTCCAATCGGTTCCGGGCTTAGGCTGAAACGGCGGGATTTTCTTGTTCACCTGGTAATTCCAGGAGACGTCGGTGACCAGATCCTTAATCACCGGGAATGATTTCATCGGTCTGACGGTGATCGGTTGGCCTGCAGTAAAGGTGTCCATCCGGGTCTTGCAGGTCAGCCGAGGTTTGCCGTTTACTTCCGCCGAGCATGAGCCGCACTTCCCCGCTTTGCAATTCCAGCGCACCGCGAGGTCCGGCGAGAGATGTCCCTGAATGTAGTGAAGCGCATCGAGCACCACCATGCCTGGCGCAATGGGAACGCTATAATCCACGGCTTGGCCACCGTTGATGTCGCCACGAAAAACGTTCAGAATCGCGTCGGCCATGGGTTCAGCTCTCCTGAGCTGTAAACTATTTGTTCTCGTCCAAAATCTGCTTCAAATCCTGCGGCATTTCCGTTTTGGGTTCCTGACGCAGAGTCATACCTGAGTCGTTGCGCCGGATGACATTGTTTTTTGTTCCCCATTCGGGGCTTAAGTTGGGGAAGTCGATGCGGCTATGCGCGCCGCGACTTTCTTCGCGTAGCAAGGCGCAACGCGCGACCGCTTCGGATATGGTCAGCATGGATTTCAGATCTAGAGCGAGATGCCAGCCGGGATTGAACAGGCGCGACCCTTCGACGCTAGTGTGGGTCCAACGCTCGTTGAGCTCCTGGAGTTCTACCAGCGCTTTCTCCAGGTCTTCCCGTTCGCGGAAGATACCGACCAGGCTTTGCATGGTCTTTTGCAGGTCGCGATGAATCGCGTAGGGGTTTTCTCCGCCCTGACGCTGAAAAGGAGCTAACGCGTATTTTTCCGCCGCATCCACTTGGGCAACATCGATAATTGGCGCTGAGGTTGCTTTGGCGTGCTTTGCGGCGGCCAATCCAGCACGACGTCCAAATACCAGTAAATCGGAGAGCGAATTGCCGCCCAGGCGATTGGCGCCGTGCAATCCTGCAGCAGCTTCGCCGGCGGCGAAGAGTCCCGGCAGGGTGCTCTGCGCGATGTCGGCGTCCACACGAATGCCGCCCATGACGTAGTGGCACGTCGGGCCGACCTCCATGGGTCCCTTGGTAATGTCCACATCCGCGAGTTCCTTGAACTGGTGGTACATGCTCGGTAGCTTTTTCTTCACGTACTCCGCGGGCTTGTGCGAAATATCCAGGTAAGCTCCCCCGTGCTCGGTGCCGCGGCCTTGTTTCACTTCCGTGTAGATAGAGCGCGCGACGACGTCGCGAGTGGAAAGCTCCATGCGCTGGGGGTCATATTTCTCCATGAAGCGCTCGCCCTTACTATTCCGCAGGATGCCTCCTTCGCCGCGGACCGCCTCGGTCACCAGAATTCCCTGAACACCCGGAGGCCAGACCATTCCAGTGGGATGAAATTGAACAAATTCCAAATCCAATAATTCGGCGCCTGCTTCGTAAGCTAGCGCCATGCCATCGCCGGTGTACTCCCAGGAATTCGAAGTGATGGGCCAGGCTTTTCCGATTCCACCGGTGGCCATGATGACCGATTTCGCTTTGAAGACGACGAACCGGCCTTGCTCGCGCCAATATCCGATGGCGCCCACGCACCGGCCAGCGTCGGTCAGGAGGCGGACAATGGTGCACTCCATGTAAACGTCAAAACCCATTTGCACGCCGCGATCCTGAAGAGTACGAATCATTTCCAGACCGGTGCGATCGCCGACGTGGCACAAGCGCTTGTAGGTATGACCACCAAACGCGCGCTGCAGGATATTGCCGTCGGGAGTGCGATCAAAGATCGCGCCCCAGTGCTCCAGCTCGCGCACACGTTCCGGCGCTTCCTGGGCGTGGAGCTGGGCCATGCGCCAATTGTTCAGGAATTTGCCACCGCGCATGGTGTCGCCAAAGTGAACGCGCCAGTCGTCTTTGGTGTCGACATGAGCCATGGAGGCGGCAATGCCGCCTTCGGCCATGACCGTGTGAGCCTTGCCAAGGAGCGATTTGCTGACGACGCCGACAGAAACGCCTTGAGCCAACGCTTCGATGGCCGCGCGCAAGCCAGCGCCACCCGCGCCGATCACGAGCACATCGTGTTCGTGGGTTTCGAAAGAAGAGTTCAAAACAGTCTCACGTCACGGATGGCGCCGGAGGCGATCAGCCGCACATAGAAGTCGGCCAGGCCCACCGAAAACAGGCTTAACCAGGCGAACAGCATGTGTCGTTCGTTGAGCACCGAGAGACCTCTCCACGTGGAGTGGCGCGGCTTGCCAAAGGTCGTGCATGAAAAACAATCGAGCTTCCCGCCGGCGAGATGGCGCAGCGAATGGCAGGACAGGGTGTAAATGCTAAGCAGGCAAACGTTGACGAGGAGCACGATGCTGCCGACGCCGATTCCAAACTGGCCGTCGAAGAAGAAAGCGTGGATGGCGTCCTTCCAAAGAAAGCAGATGAAAATCAGCGCCAGGTAAAGAAAATAGCGGTGAAGATTTTGCAGCAGAAACGGAAACTTGGTTTCGCCACTGTAGGAGTGCCGCGGTTCGCCTACCGCACACGCAGGTGGATCAAGAAAAAATGCGCGATAGTAGGCTTTCCGGTAGTAGTAACAAGTGGCCCGAAAGCCTAGAGGTCCGCCGAGAATTATCAAGGCCGGAGAAAATTTCCACCAGCGGTGGTTGGCGTCGATAAGCGGCGAATAAAAGGGAGAGAGATAGGGTCCCCACTCGAAGAATTTCCCCTCGAAGGCTCGAAGAGTGGCGTACAGGCCGAAGCCTCCGAGGATCACCACGACGGGAAGAATCTCCAGCCACCACGGATCGCGACGCAAAGTCGAGCCGAATCCTTCTTTTACAACAGAAACCCCGGGAGCTGACATGGGCCACCTAGACGATGCATAGCCTAGCCACAATTCACATTTTTGCAAACTGTTTTCCTCAGACCGGTCGAATTTTTCAAATCGTTCGAGCCTTTGCGCTTTGTGCGAGAATGCTAGCCGAAAGGCTAGCTCGATACCTAAGCGAGTAAGGAGAATGCATTGGCTGCAAACACGAAAATCGGCATTCTGACCGGCGGAGGTGACGTACCTGGGCTCAACCCGGTGATCAAGTCGGTCGTGTATCGCGCGACCGGTATGGGGCGCGAGGTCCTCGGCATTCGCAGAGGTTGGGAGGGATTGACGCATCTGGATGCGTCGGTTGCGGCCGATCCCAACTATATTCGCCCGCTCTCACGCGAAAATACCCGCACCATCGATCGCACCGGAGGGACGGTTCTGCATACTTCGCGCACAAATCCCCGGAAAATGATGGAAGGCAAACTCCCCAAGCACATTCGTCCGGATCGGATCAAGGAACTTCCTTTCGACGGCAAAGTCTACGATTTCACGTCAATCGTGCTGGAAAACCTGGAGCGTCTGGGAATCGGGTGCCTGATTACCATCGGCGGTGACGATACCCTGAGTTTTTCGGCGGCGTTGTCTGCGGCAGGCATGCCGGTGATCGCGATCCCCAAAACCATGGACAACGATGTCCAAGGCACGGAGTATTGCATCGGTTTTTCGACGGCGATCACCCGGGCCAAGGAGTTGATCACGCGTCAACGCACCACGCTGGGGTCGCATGAACGCATCGGCGTATTTCGGATTTTTGGGCGGGATGCGGGGTTCACCGCGCTGTATACATCGTACGTGACGTCAACGCGGTGCCTGATTCCGGAGTATCCGTTCGATGTGGACGACGTGACCAAGGTTCTTGTAGCTGACAAGCAAAACAATCTCAGCCATTACGCGGTAGTAGTGGTTTCTGAGGGCGCCACCTGGAAGGAAGGCAGCGTCAAGGAATTGGGTGAAGCGGACGCCTACGGGCATCGTAAGAAGGCAGACATCGGGCAGGCGCTGGGCGAGGAAATTCGGCGGCGTACGGGCGAAGAGATCATGGTTAGCGATCTGACCTACGACTTGCGGAGCGGCGAGCCGGACGCCATCGACCAGATGGTAGCGATCACGTTTGCGAATATTGCCGTGGAGATGCTCCGCGATGGCGTGACTGGACGCATGGTCGGAGTGCAAAACGGATGCTACGCGCATGCGCCGCTGCCGGCGGGGTCGCTGGGCGCGCGTAAAGTTAATCTACCGGTTCTGTACAACACCAAACGATACCGGCCAAATTACGATTCCAAGCTGGGCGCGCCGCTGCTTTTCGACCGCCTGTGAAGCCGGCTGGCTGCATTGAGCCGACCAGTCAGTAGCAACGCCAGGCGGCACGTCGAGCTGATCGGACCAGGTATCGAAGGTAGAGCGGCGTTACTGCCTACTCGGGCTGGATGAGGACTCGGCGCTCATCGCGGGAGTGGGCGGATACAGGCGATCAAATTCCGGTTCATCATGCAACAGCGCAAGATCGGTGTCGCGTCGAGCCCAGGTGGAATCCTTGAATCCGGCTTCCCACGCTTTGCGAAGGGCGTCGAGGGCCTCTTCTTTGCGTTTCAGCAAACAGTAGTTGCAGGCAGCGTTGTACAAAATGGAAGCTTCGTTGGCTCGCAAGGTGATGGCTAGGCTGGTCTCTCGCATGGCGTCCTCGGGACGCCCCAATTCGGCGTAATCGCCGCCTAGCAGGATCCGGGCCCGCGCGTCCTCGGGGACCTGTTTGAGATGATTTTCCAGGGCAGCTACGCGCCGCTGAGTAATGTTGGCGTGCTGTTTGGGCTTACCGAGCGATCGCAGCGCATTCATGATCGGCACGTAGACGTTGTAGTCCTCGCCGCTGGCTTCCAACGCCAGTTCGGTGACATCCACGATCTCCGCGTTGCGGCCGGCGGAGAACAACGCGCGACACAGCAGGTAGTAAGCGCCTTCGCAATCGTGCTTTCGCTCAATCGCCTTTTTCACCATGCGGACGGCTTCGTCGTGGAGGTCGGTAGCATACAGCACCCAAGCCTGGCTGACCTGCACTTCCGGCAAATCCCAACGCAATGCAACCGCTTGGCCCGAGGCGGCGCGCGCGCGCTCCACCCAGATGGGGTCGCGGCTGTAATTGCAATAGAACATGGCGCAAGCGTTGGCGCAGGCAGCGTAGGCCAGGGCAAAGCTGGGATCCATGGCTACCGCGTTCTCGAACATCTGCAGCGCGAACTCGAGATCCTGGCGGGTTTGCCGACGCGCGTAACGTTTGCCGCGTAGATACAGATCATAGGCTTGCAAGTTCTCAGTCGGCTTGACGGCTAGGGCTTCCAGTTCCTGGGGAGACAAAGTGACGCGCAAAGCTTCGGCGATTTTGCGCGCGATTTCGTCTTGTACTTCGAAAACGTCTTTCATTTCGCGGTCATAGCGCTCCGACCAGAGCGGGAAGTCCGTGTGGGTGTCGACCAACTGGGTGTTGATGCGAAGACGATTGCCGGCACGGCGGAGGCTGCCGGTCAAGACGTAGCTGGCGCGCAGTTGCTGGCCGATCTGGGCGGGGGTAACCGCCTTGTCGCGAAATGCCAAGACCGTGGGACGAGAAAATGTGTTCAATCCGCGAATCTTGGACAGCTCAGTGATGATGTCCTCGGTGATGCCGTCGCGTAGGTACTCATCTTCTTTGGCACCGCTCAAATTCTCGAAATATAGAACCGCGATGGTCTTAGGACCGGTTTTGGCGCCCCCGGACTTCGAATCAGCGTTCTCGGCAGCGCGTTTGGGGCCGGAATCCAGGTCACGTTTCAGACGATTTAGATCAGTTTTGAGTTCGTTGGCGGACTGGCAACGGAGGTCGCGGTCCTTTTCGAGAAGCTTGTTGAGAATGCGGCCCATCTCTGGAGGCAGGGCGGAATTTACGATGGTCGCGGGAATGGGATCGCGATTCAAAATGCCATCGAAGACGATGGCGGTGGTGTCGCCGAGAAAAGGGAGTGTGCCGGTAGACATTTGATAGAGAACCGTGCCGAGAGAGAAAAGATCCGTACGCGCATCAACCAATTGGCCGCGCGCTTGTTCCGGGGACATGTAATACATGGTGCCGACAGCGGAGCCGGGCGAAGTGAGGTCCGGTTGCCCAAGCTGGGTATTGACGTCGGTGGCAGCGGAGCCAACAGCAGCGGGCGCGTCTCGCTCGATCTTCGCCAAGCCAAAATCGAGAATCTTGACCTGGCCTCTCGGGGTGATCCAAATGTTGGCGGGCTTGATGTCGCGGTGAACGATGCCCTTGGCGTGAGCGGATTCGAGCGCATCGGTAATTTGAATGGCAGCGGCCAGCAGACGGTCAATCGCAACCGGTTGACGGCCCATGGTTTGCGCCAGTGTTTGGCCTTCGAGAAGCTCCATGACGATGAAGTGCTGCCGTTCATGAAGCTCAATCGCGTGAATGGTGCAAATATTCGGATGGTTCAGGGCGGAGGCGGCGCGAGCTTCGCGCTGGAATCGCTCCAACAACTGAGCGTCCTGGGCCATCTCCGGGGGAAGAAACTTGAGGGCCACGCGACGGCCAAGGCGGGAGTCCTCGGCTTCGTAAACAACCCCCATTCCGCCGCTGCCAAGCTTGCGGGTTACTTTGTAATGGGACAGGGTTTGACTGATCAACGCATCGGGGCCGGGCATGGGCAAATGATACTAAATTTGACCGGGATGGGGTCAAGCGGGCGAGCCCCGGTGTGTTTGACTTGGATGAAGACGCGTCCTAAGATTCCCCGTCAAGCGCGCAAGATTGGTAGCGGACGGAGGGGTTTGTGAGCGATTGGCGCTTTGCGCAAAAGCACGTTTCCGAAGAACTCGCATTGATGCATCTATTCTCGTTCAAGAAGTGCGAGGTTGATTTCGTGATCACCGTCCGCGAGTTCGCCGCTCCCCCGCCGGGACAACACGTGCGGTTCTTTGCGCAAGCCGACAAGATGGTGAATCAGAAGATCGCGCCGTTTCTTCCGGCCGGCTGGGGAAATTCCCTGCTGGATGCGCTATCTGACTGCACGCGCACGATTCGAGAATTTGACTGCGAAGAAGAGCCGCCTGGGGCGACCAAGACAGCCGGCTGAGCGTCTTTGAGGGTGGCCCCAGCGTCAAATCTATTCGCGGAACCAGGTCCGGCAGACGGAGGCCTTTGTGGAGATAATCCGGAAACAGATTGAGCCCGGCGTGGTGGTGCTGGAACTGGTCGGGCCGCTACAAATGGGTATGGAATGCACGCGCTTGGGGCTGGCCATCGACCAGTTGATGAGCGAGAAGCAGAGGCGGGTGGTACTGGATTTTACGAAGGTATCGAAGGTCGACAGCGGCGGAGTCGGGAAACTGGTGACCTGCTTCTCGCAGTTCAAGATCGCCGGGGGCGTGATGCACCTTGCCGGTATTCAGGGAATGGTCGGCGGCGTATTGCGGCTTACAAAAGTGGATCGCCTGATGAAGATTTATCCTACCGCCAAGGAAGCTGCCGCTAGCTTTGTCGACGTGCAGCCGCCGTCGGCCGTGTAAGACGATCGCCCTTCGTGTTTCTGTCGCTTAGAGATTTCCATCAAGCAAGAAAATTCCGGCAAGGACTTCTGCTTGCCTGCTCAGTGATTTTAGGGTGACGCGACGCTGGCTGAGGCAAGTTCCTGCTCCCGGGAAGTCTCCCATAATCCAATATAAGGCCTCAGCTCCTGCATCATTTTGTGGAATTGGGGAATGTCGAGAGACTGCGCTCCATCACTGATCGCTTTTTCCGGTGCCGGATGCACTTCCACGATCAGACCGTCGGCTCCAATGGCCACAGCCGCGCGCGACAACGCCGGCACCAGGCTACGCTTTCCGGTGGCGTGACTGGGATCGAGGATGACCGGCAAGTGCGTCAATTCGTGCAGCGCGGGAATGGCCGCAATGTCGCAGGTGTTGCGCGTTTCGGTTTCGAAGGTGCGAATGCCCCGTTCGCAAAGAATCACGTTGGGGTTGCCGTGGGCGACCACATATTCGGCAGACATCAGCAATTCTTTAATGGTGCCGCTTAACCCACGCTTCAGCAGGACCGGTCGACCACACTTTCCGAGCGCCTTCAGCAGGATGAAATTCTGCATGTTCCGCGCACCCACTTGCATCACGTCGGCATATTGCGCGATCAAGTCCACGTCGCGGTCGGACATGACTTCGGTGATGATGGCGAGCCCGGTGGCCTTCTTGGCCTTTTGCAACAGCTTCAGTCCGTCTTCCTCCAAGCCCTGGAAGTCGTAGGGCGAGGTGCGAGGCTTAAAAGCACCACCCCGCAGCATTTGCGCGCCGGCCTGGGCCACACCTTCGGCGGCCTGCATGATCTGCTTTTCGGACTCGACCGAGCACGGGCCGGCCATGACGATGAATTGATTGCCGCCGATTACGATGCCGTTGATGGGAATCTGGGTGCGGCCCGCGCGAAACTGTTTGCTCACAAATTTGTACGGCGCAGAGATGCGCACGACCCGCTCGACCTGAGGCATAGCTTCGACGGATTCCATGCAGGCAGTGACGTCCCCGACGCCCACCACGCCGATCACCACGCGCTCCTCGCCCTCGATGGAATGAACTTTGTAGCCAAAATGTTCCACCTGTTCGCGCACCTGGTCGATCTCCTGCCGCGTCGAGTGCAACTTCATTGAAATGATCATGGCGTTCGCCTCTCGACTGAGCCGTTTAGGTCGGCTCAAAAATAAAAAACCCACTCGCTGCGAGTGGGTTGGCTGTCTCTTCTTGTTGCCTTAGCTACAGAATCGCCCCTCGCCACTTGGTTGGGCGAGACCAAAATCGAAACCAATAGAGATAAGTCGTGTGCGACACGGAAGTTAGTTTAGGGCGTCCTTTCGCCGGAATCAAGGAGTCGTTTACCAGCAAAGGAACCGCTAAACGGGGTGCCCACTGACGCTGTACTCAGAATTCCAGGCGGCCCTGTTGCCCGGACACTCGACCGGGGCGCAAGAAGTTCATTTTCCTGGACGGAAGCGGGTTATGGCTCGGCGGACCGACACGCCCAATGGCTCTTTCGAGAAAGCCGGCGGGCCCCGAATGGTTCTGCACAAAATATTCGGGCCCGCCGATCTACATTGTGGCGTGATGACCCGCTACTTGGGCGTCACCTCCCGCGCCAAGTGGCTGGACACCACTTCACGAATATCCGCGCGCTTTTTGCCCGCTTCGATCATGGCGTCACGAGAACCGTAGTGCTTCGCGGAAATGGTCGCGGCTTTGGCGTCGATCTGATCTAGGGCGGCGTAGTTCGGAAACATCAAGCCGACGGCCACGTCCCAATCCCCTGGGTGATCGGTCGTGTCGTTTAACCATACTTTGAAATCGGTGATCATTCCGTCTTTCTTCACCAGCTCATACACGGGCTTGAGATTGTCGCGAAAGTCTTTCCAGAACGCCTCTGCCTGGCCCGGTTTGATGTGGTAATACGTGACCCGCCACACCGGGCCGACTTCATAGTTTGGACTTTGCGCGCGGGCGGGAATAGCGGCAACCACGGTGACAAAAAGAATGGCCCATAAAACCTTTCTCATAACTCCTCCTGATTTCATCGACGGATGATTCCTGCTAACTACGTGCCCTTGTCAGGGTCGGCGGGAGTGTATCTGGGGCATTCGCAGTCGTCAATGAAGGCAAGGGACCAGGCGGAAGAATGGCCTTTCGAGGTTTTGATAGCTGCTGTGCGGCAGCAAGTATCAACGGGCACTGAGCGACTCTTTGGAATCGACCCGATCATGGCACCGGCTAGTGAAAATCGTTTGCGCGAGCAGAGGGTCGTGCTGGAGGCATCAAAACTCAAATTCTGCAACCAGCTTCAGGAGCCGGAGCAAGGCGGAGCGATCTTTCCGAGTTAGTTGCTTCGCGAGTTGGTATTCTGCTGCGCGCCGCTCTTTGATGAGCCGCTCTCGATATTTATTTCCCCTCGAGGTTAGCCGAATCAGGATGGCTTTTCCTGATTTCGCTTTTTGCTCCGAAGCCAACCGTTCACGAACCATCGATTTGATGGCGCGATGCACGACGGTGCGATCGAAACCGAGCTGGGTAGCAATTTGGTTCTGGTTGAGTTCGGTGCCGCCTCGCAACGTGGACATGATGAAACCCCGCGTTGGCGAGCAGCGCGTCTTCTGTTCAAGTTGTTTCCCCACCGAAAAGTAAGCTGCGGCTAGATGCACGAGCACGGAGCCATCCAGGATTTGTGGGGGAATCAGTTTGTTGTCGACGATGATCACAGGATCGTCACCGTAGCGCAGAGCGGTCTCCTCCACTGCGGATGATCGATATGTTTAAAGGATTTCTTACCTATAGCAATTACCATCACGATCTCGTGGTGCGGCGAGAGCTTGAGGAATTTGGAGAGCCGGCGTCCGTCGAATCCTTCCATGGGGCAGGTGTTCAGTCCGAGGGCTTCGGCAGCAATCATCAGGTTTCCGCAGGCTAGCGAGGTGCTTTTGACCGCCCATTTGAATAATCCTTGGCGGGACACCGGAGGCATTCCAATGGTTTTCCAGAAGTTCAGCACCCGTAAGATGATCCATTTCAAGGCACCTAGAATATCGAACCAGCCTTGCACGAAGAAAAGTCTGGCGAATTTGGATTTCTTTTCGTGTTCGGAGACTTCTCCCTCGCTCACGCCGGAGGTTCGTATCCACTCCAGGTGAGCTTGGGTGGTCGATCGCCAGGAGCCAATGTCGGCGACGGCCACGACCAGAGCCGACGCGGTGACCGCCGGCAGTTGTCCCATGCAAAGTTTAGCGGCGATCTGCTTCATCGGCGGGGTTTGCACCCAATAGAATCGGTAAGGCTGCATGTTAAAGCTGGAGGGAGCGGAACGCGCAGCGTTGAGGATTTGTCCGCGAAGTTGATCAGGGATTTCGATCGGGTCGAAGTGTTTGATGGCCCGCCGATTGAGCAGCGGATCCAGGATCTCGCTCATATGGCCTCCTTATGTTGTCATTACAACATAGACGTGTTGCCTATGCAACAGATTCATTGGATTGCTATGCCGCCAGCCGGACTCTCGACGTAATGAGGTTGGTTAGGTCCTCGCCGCTCGCACCAGCCAGTCGACGGAGGCCGTACCTCCGGCGGGCTTCGAACATAAGCGGCTGCGAAGTGTCAGGGCATGCGATAATTTTGGGGTCCGGCCGAAAATCCGCGAACGAAAGAAGATTGCTTATGGCCATGGCTGGATTGTACGTCGGGACCAGCAGTTCCCTTCCGAGAGCAAATCCCGGCTGCAATCAACAGATCAGCGTTCACACCGCGGTTGCTTTGTTCCCCGCCGGCGGAACGGCAATTCATCCGGCGATTCCATGGTGGCTGTGGTGGAACATCCTCAGCGCAGATGCCCCGATGGTGGCAGTGCTTTGGGCCGCGCTGTTAAGCCATGCTAGCGGGTCTCGATTGCATGTCGTCGATGGGACCATTCTGTTCCTGGCCGTCTGGCTGATATATATCGGCGACCGGCTCCTGGATGGCTGGACCGCAAAAAACCGTGCAGTACTGCGAGAGCGGCATCGCTATTGTGAGGGGCATCGAACCATCCTAGCGGGCCTGCTAGGCGTCGCCTGCATCGCGATTTTCCTCCTAACCTTCGGGTATCTACCCAGCGGCGAAATAAACGCTGGCGTAAAGCTAGGCGCCCTGCTGATCGCATACATGATGAGCATCCACATCGGGCGCGCACGGTTGGCATCATTGCTGCCCAAGGAATTGGTGGTAGGAAGCTTGTTCGCAGCCGGTGTGACTTTGCCTTTCTGGTCGCGATTCACGCAATTTCGATCGGAGACGTTCGTTCCGTGGTTGTTGTTCGCCTTGCTGTGCTCTCTGAATTGCTTGTCCATCGAATGTTGGGAGACTGGTCGTTTCTGGGACTCGTCGAGGACGGGGCACCCTCCGTTGGTCCGCTGGGCAAGTTCTCGCCTCGGTCCAATTGCCGCGACACTATCAATCGCAGCGTTGCTGGCATATGGGGTCGCCCTTGTTACTGAGGGAGTTTCTCGACCCGAATTGATGGCGGTCTGCTTAGGTGCGCTGCTGATTTTGTTTCTGAACTACGCGAGTGACCGACTCTCGCCCGCAGCGTTGCGGGTCCTTGCAGACGCCGCGTTGGCAGTCCCGGCACTTATGGCGCTGGCGATCCAAAGTTGACGCAAATGATACCGATTCTGCCCCGGATGAACTGCGATTGGATTGCCCAATACTACGAGACGCTGGAGCATCTTTCGTTCGGAAGTCATTTGGAACGCAGTCGATTCGCTTTTCTGGCGGAGGTGAGGACGGCGCGAAGAGCCATCGTATGCGGCGGTGGAGATGGACGTTTCCTTGCGCGCCTACTACAAGCGAACCCGCGCGTGGAAGTGGACTTTGTGGAGCTAAGCGCGCGAATGGTCCAGCTTGCTAGAAAACGCGTGGCGAGTATGGGCCGGGATTTCCAAGAACGCGTTCATTTCCGTGTTGGGGACATCACCACATTCGAACCCCGACTTGCTGGCTATGATTTGATCGTGACCAATTTCTTCCTGGATTGCTTTGGGGACGCCGAGTTGGCCATGGTCGTTTCGCGCCTGGCAAACTGGGGAACACCGCAGGCACGATGGATCGTATCGGATTTTCGTGAGGCAAGGGGGCTAGCTGGTCGCGTCTGGACCCGAGCGGTCATCGGTGGGCTGTATACTGCGTTCCGATATACGACCGGCTTGCGTGTGAACAGCTTGCCCGACTACACCGCTGCGCTTAGTAGACAAGGGTTTCTGCTGCGTTACGAGCTGGAAACGTTGGGCGGTCTCCTACACTCGTCACTCTGGCAGGCGGGTGCCTCGCCTGAATGACCGGTATTTGCGGAAGAACGAATCGGCCAGAACGTGTAGCTCTAGGTTCCGGCTCGCGTCAGTGATCCGACGCGAGAAGGCCATGCTGTAAAATGTTCCGCAGCCCTGCCCTTAAAGAGCTACGCAAATGGCTTTTAGGATCGTCGGACGGCCCAGTCCTTTTTTCCGGTTGCTCCGTTGCAGATAAGGCGGGCGCCGCAGTTCCTGCCGAGAAAAAAGTGCCGCCGTCAAAAATATCCTGCACGGCTCGAATCAAATCGCGTGCCGCGTGAGTCTTGATTACGTATCCGGAAGCGCCAGCCTTTCGCACCACTGTTCCAAGCTCTTTGGAATCGTGCATGGTCAGAATGAGAACCTTAGAGCGCACCTGCAGCCTGGTTAGCTCGCGGAGCACTTCGAGCCCGTCTTTCCTGGGCATGCTGAAGTCGAGTATCACCAGATCGGGATCGAGCGACTTGGTCATGTCGATAGCTTCGACTCCGTCTTCGGCCTCGGCAACGATTTGCCACTCCGGATGACCACGTAATATGAGCCGGACTCCTTGACGTACCACATCATGATCGTCTACGACGAGAATACGCTTTGACATCCAACCTCCGCATGTACGGGTACTTCCACTTCTACCGTAATTCTGGCGGCGTTGGAAGTCACGTGAAACTCTCCGCCAAGTTCGCGGACGCGCTCACCCCTGCTTGCGATTGCCGGGCGGCCGTCGCGAGAGTCAGACCCTCCGCCGCGATCTTCACCGGGCAACATAACCCGTCCGCCCTGAGGATGTAAGCGGACGCTAGCCACTTTACTTCTGGAGTGGCGGTGGATGTTGGTGAGACGGGAGACCGTCGGAGGGCACGGCCGCAATCAGCAGCCGCATGTTGACGTGATTCCTCAACACAAAGAAGATCGCCACAGCGCGGCGCAAATCGACGCCATCGAGGCGTTGCCCAAGGCACCTGTGGCGGGGCGACGACGGCAGCCACGATTTATGATGCAGCAGAGATCAGCGTCAAAAGAGAAGAATGACGATGCGGTAATGCGTGAATTCGGAGCTCGCCGGATCGCACGCGGCGATGGCAGCGGAATGATATTGGCCTTCGCGGAGCTTAGCATCGATTTCCTTGGGCAGACGTGTAAGGTCGGAGGTTTCGTAACGCATCACAAGTGACGAGTGGGCTGCAACGAAGCTGCCGTTTGCGCTGCAGGCCCTGCGCGCGTCTCCCGCATCGGCCAATTTCAAACCTCGCGCCGCAACTAGCCGGCCGACCTGATTCTCCTGCTGTTCGTAATCTAGACTGGCGACTGGCTGCGAAAAATCCTGCACAGCGAAGAGCATGCTGCCAGACCTGACGACCGCAATCCCAATCGCAGTGAGTTCGGGATCCAGAAGATTGGCGCGGTGCGGCGCAGAATTCATCCATTCCGAGTGAATCACCGCCGAAGATGGCCCTTCCGCTACGTTTTCAGCGATCACCGAGTAATGGGCGCCGGCCTCGTGGGTTCGGTCCTTCAGGGAGGGCTCGCTCGGAAACTGGTGCGACAAAGCATTACTCTGCGCCATGCGCTGCGCATGGTCGCGCGCGGCGCTGGCCAGAGCATTATCCCAGCGCAGTGTGGGCAGACCCCGAGAGGTCCGCTCGCGATTTGCGGCGTTGAGCAAAAAGTCCTCGGGACTCCCGGGAGGCTGCTGGGCACAGGATGCCAGCGGCGCGGTAACCGCAAGAACCAGAAGAGCCAAGTGATAAATAGAGCGCATGAACGGAGGCACCCTCGACTCCTCTATCAAACACAAAAAGCGATCGGGAGTTTCAGATAATTACGGCCGGCGACGCGGGAATGTTACCGGCTAGCCACGGACACGAACTGCGGTGAAGCTGAGGATCACGTGGCCCCCGGAGGTGGGGCGGCCGAAGCTCATCATAGGACGAAAGCGCGAAAACAGGAGCATCTGATCGATTTGATGGCGCAGGCCGATGTTGGTGGGGCCCGCGAGAATCTGATATCCAGCCATTGCGCCGTGCTGATCGACGGTGACATCCACGAGCACACCGTGCGGCAGAGACAACTCCACTTCCTGCTGTTCGGGTGCCCACGATTGCGGATAATCGGATAACGTAATGAGTTCGGCAGGGCGAAGAATGTTGATTGGCACGTCGTTCGCGACCGCCCGCACCGCCGCCCCGGGCGCAATCAGTTGCAGCACGATGGCGAAAATCACAATGGCGGAGAAGAATCCACCGGTCGCGGGGAGAGTCAAGGGACGGAACACGTTATCAAGCAGGATTTCGGCACGATTAAGAACTTTGCGGGCGCGACCAGCGAGCGTCTGGGTCTCGACCAACTGCGCCGCAGACACCCGGATGCGAACAGCCAGGTCCGGCGGCGGCAATTGCCTGGGCATTCGCGAAAGCAAGGCACTGAGCTTGCGGAAGCGTTCCAGCTCCGCGCGACACGGCGCGCAGCCTTCCAAATGCTCTCGTACCTGGATGCGATCCTGGGCTCGAGCAGCGCGCGGAGCGCCATCCAAATATCCAGCCAGCTTGGGGCGAACGGTTTGGCATTTCATCCGAGACCCCCGGCGGACTCCAGACGCTTAGTTCCAGCGGGAAGCTCCCGGTGACGTTCGAGTGTGGTGCGCTGCACCCGGTCGACGGCGAAAGAATGATCCGCAAGCAGCGGTTCCAACAGTTCCTTCAGCGCTCGCCGGCCACGGAGGATGCGCGATTTCACCGTGCCGACACTACACTCCAACACTTCCGCGACCTCTTCGTAGCTTAAGCCTTCCAGATCGCGCAGAATCACCGCACCGCGAAAAACCTGCGGAATTAGTTGTAGGGCCTGCTGCACAGCGATCTGAATTTCGTGGGAAGCCAGTTGATCGAAAGGCGTTGGTCCAAGGTCTTCAACTTCCACGACATGCTGCCCCTCGGTGGATTCCGCATCGATGGAAACATTCTTCTGCAGGTGCCGCTGAAACCACCTTCGGTAATTCAAAGCTTCACGAATGGCGATGCGATACAGCCAGGTTTTGAGCGAGCTGCCCTGGTGGAAATGATTGATGCCACGAAATGCCTTCAGGAAGACCTCCTGGGTGCCATCTGCGGCATCGGAGGCGTCGCCCAGCATACTGACGATCAAGTTGAAAACCGGGGCGTGATAGTGGAGGACCAGCCAGTCGAAAGCAGTCTCAGAGCCAGCTTGCAGCTCGGTAACAAGTTCGGTTTCGTCGCCGCCCCAGCTAAGAGCACTCGCCCAATCTGACACAGAGTCACCTTCCGATGCAGCGGCCAAATCCACGCTGTTCTGCATGGCACCGCCGGACTGCGAAGCGACCCGATTGAGGTTCGCTCGGGGAGCGGCAGGCCGTCCTGTAAGGGGGTTTAGCATAGGTGCTGCCTCAACGCCCGGTGACCGCTCTGTAGGCTTAGACACCGGGAACGGCGGAACTGTTTCCGCTATGTGTCGATTCTTGCATTCCGCGGTCCCCGTGGCAATGGGCCGGCGGTTACAGGAGAAGCGGCTGGGGCATCGCTAGATGGCTCATTCCGCAGCAGTTTGGCGACTGCGTCAGGACAGCGGTTTGTTCAGGGCGGTTCCAACACGATCTAACTCTTCGACTGATTCCGGGAGCCATGCGGCACCAAGCTTTCGAATGTCAGCCTGAATCTCCGGGAGCGGCTTGCCCTTGGACCGATCCCGCCAAAGCTGCCATTCCCGCTGCGTGGTAATCAGTTCCTCGCTTCCGGCGTCGTGCACAAAGGCACGCGCCGCGACCGCGGCAGAACCATACTCATCTTGAAGATCTTCGTGCAGATATGCGGAGAAAAATTCCCGCAATGAAGTGAAATCGCGCGAATCGCCGCCTGACGGCTGCTTCTTCTGTGCATGCGTCATTCTCGAACCTCCGGGTAGGTTGTTAGTACGTAAAAGCCCGGGCCTTCGGCTTTCAGCACGATCAGGGCTTGCGTCGACGCCAGCGGCCGATCGGTATCGCGAAGCAAGGTGCGACCGATCACTCGGCGGGCGTCGTAGTGCAGCGCCAGGTTCGGGCGACGATCCCCGCGCCGCTCCCAATTGTGGATTCGCTGGCGCTCGGCGCGCAGCGCCTCGCCCACGGTTTCCTCCGCCGAAGAACGATCGGTCCAAGTCGACGCTGCGGAAATGTTACCTTCCCGCTCCAGCCGTTGGCGCAATTCGTCGTCGGAACGCCCGACGTGCTTGCTCAGAGTATGGCCGCCCCGGACTTCATCGGCGGACAAATCGTAAAACGAATCGGTACCAGAGGTAGCGTACTCGGCAGAGGCCGTCGCTCGAGGCGATCGGTCGCCCCGCGAATCACCAGTGACTTGCGGAGGCTGGTCCTGACGCTGCTGGCCGCAGCCATCGAGGATCACAGCCACTACCAAGACCGGAACCAAAATCAAGTATGCCAGGTTGCCCTGGCAGAAAATGCGCGATGACAGACAGCGGTGCAAGCTTGAGACCAGTGAGCGAGCGCTTGCTTCCCGTTGGTGTTGGAAACTCATTTTCGACGTTCAAATATTAGAACGGTGATGTTTGAATAGCACGACAAGGCTATGCTACACGGCTACTCTGCCGGTTGAAAACAACCGGCGTTAGTAACACTGTGGCAGAGCGTCTTAAGTATTGAGGGCTTTTCACTTTCCGGCTTTTTATGAAATGCTGCCGAGACCGCAAATATAGGGAGGTGACTTATGGCCTGTGATCCGCAGGAGTTGCAGCATGTTCCACTGTTCGCTTTGCTGGACGAAGAGGAGTTGGCGGTGCTGGCCAGCCAAGTTGAGGTCAAGAAATTTGTCGCACGCCAGCGAATTTACAAGCGAGGAGACGCGGGCGGCCGGGCTTACATCCTGATGTCAGGTGAAGTGCGCGTGACCACCGTCGATCAGGACCACCAGGAGGTTTTAGTAGACGAGCCGCAGCACGGCGAATTCTTCGGATTTGCATCGATGCTGGAACAAACCAATCACGAAACCGACGCCACTAGTGTCACCGAGACGGTATGCGTGGAGGTAGACCGCAATGACATTGCGACGCTGCTCCAACGAAAGCCTCTAGCGGGCATGGACATGCTCACCGTATTGGGCCGTCAGTTTCACGCCGCCCAAAGCCTAGTGCGGTTGCGAGCCAACCGCAATCCCAATGAAATGATCGAAACAGAAGCCACGTTGGGAGAGCGGCTGGCCGATGCCGTGGCCGGTTTTGGCGGTTCATGGGCTTTCATCACGCTTTTCCTCACGGTTCTGATCATCTACACCGCCATAAATATTGGTCTAGGGAAAAAGTCCTGGGACCCGTATCCATTCATCCTGCTGAATCTGTTTCTGTCGATGCTGGCAGCCATTCAGGCGCCGGTGATCATGATGAGCCAGAACCGGCAGGATACGAAGGACCGGTTGCGTGGCGAGTTGGATTATGAGGTGAATCGCCGCTCGGAATCGGAGATACAGGGCTTGGCACGCAAGCTGAACTTGATGAGCGACAAAATCGGAGATATCGAGGAACTGGTTCGAGGGGTCTCACCACAACCGTTCGGCGGAGAACGCGCCGGGAGTTAAGCAGGTCCCCTAGGCGGAAGGGCCGGCCGCTTCGTTCCTATTCGAATTGCAAATCCAAAATGGAATTCATTTATTGGCACACAGCGGTCCGGTGCGGACCCAAAAAGGCTTCATTTGGTTGGAATTCCGGGCTGAACCCCAACGGAAGAAGCGTGCGCATTGGCCAAGCAGGTGCATATTGATGCGCTTCCGGCCCAACGCGGAAGACGAAAGGCAACAGGAAATCATCATGAACACACGGGAACCAACGAAGTTTGCGCATCAAGGCACAGAGGAGGAATCGCGAAGGTTGAAACCGATGGCATTGCGTCTGGCGATCGGGAGTCCGGCGCCTGTGGTGCAGGTTGAGCGCGCAGCACCACCGGCGCCGCAGTTCAGCGTCGAGGAATCCATCCTGCTGCGAAATCTAGCTGGAGGCAGCTCCATCAAGGAGATTTCCGGTCAGCTGCGGCTGTCGAAGGGGAACCTGTACCGTCTATTGGGAGACCTGCGGAGAAAGACCGGGACAACCGACGATGTGGCGTTGTCAGTCTGGGTGCTGCGAAATTTGCGTGGCCGGGGCGGAGACTGCCGGAGTATCAGCCGATAACAGTAGTTGCCATAGTGCCACCCGGGTTGCGCGGGTATACTTGCCTTCTAGGAGGTGTGTATGCCTGCTCTGCAACCCGGACAAGCAACATTCATGCTGAATATTATTTTGCCCGCGCTCAAGAGTGAACAGCGCGTTACCAAATCGGTTATCGAGGCGATTCCTCTGGACAAAGGGGATTACCGGCCCGAGCCGGTGGCGAAGAGCGCTCTGGAGTTGGCGTGGCATATCGCCGCTGCGGAGCAACGATTCCTAAGCGGTGTCGCTGCAGGAGCGTTCGACTCGACGCCGATACACCAGCCGGAATCGGTCAAGAATTCGGCGGACATCGCCGCGTGGTACTCTGAAAGTTTCGCAAGAAATTCTGAACAAATCGCCACACTGAACGGGGATCAACTCGGCAAGATTATTGATTTCCGCGGAGTTTTCCAACTGCCGGCGGTGATGTTTCTGATCTTTGACATGAATCACACCATCCACCATCGCGGACAGCTCTCCACGTATCTGCGTCCGATGGGAGCACGGGTGCCGGCGATTTACGGTGAAAGTTACGACTCGGCGGAAGCAAAAAGAGCCCAGGCAGGAAGTGCTTAAAAACGGGGCCGGATTCTCTCCGGCCCCGCTAAAACTGTTGAGTTTGCTGACCTAGCTATTCGACTCCCGATACGGTCTTGGACTTTGCAGGTACCGAAGCTTCGCCGGTGGAGGAGATGTCTTCGGCTCCCACACCTTTCAACACGCTCTTGGCGCGAGAAACCAAGTCGGACGTCGAGCAGTGCACCGATAGAAGAATCCCACCCTTTTGCAGGATCCCTTCGTAACGCTTGGCCTCGTACTCTGGAATGCCCAGGCCGACCAACGCGCCGGTCAAGCCACCGACAGTGCCACCTACACCGATACCCGCCAGCGTCGCCATAATTGGGCCGGCCGCAATGAGCGGTCCCACGCCGGGAATCGCCAGAGCGCCTATACCTGCGAGAAGTCCCAAGGCGCCACCAAGAACGGCGCCGGTGCTGGCTCCAGCTGTGGCGCCTTCTGGAGCTTTGGTCCCTTTTTCTGTTCCAATTTCCTTACTACCGAGATTTTCCGGCAGAAGCACGGAAATATCGGCCGCAGAAAACCCGGCGTTTACCAACGAATTGGCGCCAGCTTCCGCGCTGCTACGATTTGCAAAAATGCCGAATACTGCTGTTTTCTTGTCGCTCATGTTTCCTCCTTGAAATTTGATTGGTGAAGAATGCAACGAGACTGTTCTAAGATTTCGGCGGCGCTACTTCTAATAGATCGGTAACGTTGCCGGCGCCAGCCACCGCGGTGGCTTTGTTTTCGATGTTGTTCTTCTCATCGTCGGAACGAACCGGTCCCTTGAGCGTGACTTGCCCGTCCTGGGTGATGATTTTTACGTTGTGGGCATACATGGATAGGGATTTGTCATTATGTATGGCCATGCGAATCTTCTTGGTGATGTCGCGATCCGCCGAGTTCATCCTTTGTTGATCCGCAGTGGGTGAAGCGCTATCCCGGTCGTTTTGGTTTTGTTTGCTATTGTCGGGTGCCGATTGCTGAGGGATGCGCGCCGCCGGAAGTGCAGCTCCGATTAACAGGCATCCACCCAGTATCAGAATTTCAAAGCCGAGCTTCTTTGCTAAATTCATCGTCTCTCCTCAGTTCGGCTGAGCGAGGCTTCAGGGCCTGCTTTCACCTTGGTCGCACATTATTCTGTGTACGCGCCGGGAGGAATCCGGCGAAGGGTGTAGCTCGGGCCACAATTAGCAGTAGTCAAATGGCTATTCATGGCCGCGGATAGCGGGCTGAGCCGTTCTGCGGGATTCCACTCGCGTGGCTACCGGGCTCAGGTGGCGAAGGCGGGTTATCAGCGCCGCGGTGGGGACGTTGAGTTAACGGGCAACAGCTCGATGAGTGTGTAGGCCCCTAACGTCAGGCCGATCGGCACCTCTGAGAGAGATAACACCGAGGCGATCAGCGCAACAAAACGGGCTGCCGACCAGCCCGACAACAGCGCAATACCGGCCAATAGCGCAAAGACACCTGCCGCTGCAGATAGCAAAATCCAGAATAGATAAATTAGATGGAAAGCTGCCATCAGGCTGTAAGGGTTGGCAACACGGGTGAGAAGTGCGCCAAACATGACGGTCGAAACGGGGGTAAAGGTGACCAGCCAAAGTGCCACCAGAACGCGAGCCAAACCATAAACAAGCCAGCAAAACGCAAGGAATCTGTGCGAGAAGGTCATGGGCAGGTTGGCTCCGTGTTACGACGCGTACTAGCTCGACTTACTTGCCGTTTATTTGCGTCGGCGCCTGGAGGAGTGGTTCTTGGACGAACGAAGAGCTGCTTTGGCTTTACGGCGAATCTGCTTACCAGCGACCTTCGCGCGTCGAACTCCTTTGCGGGCGGCACGAGCGACCTTGCTGCGCTTCACGCTGGTCTTAACTCTGCCAGATGAGCGGCGGGCGTTTTTTACAGCTTTTACCAGGCTCTTGGCTTTACGGTCTGCTTTCTTAACTTCGCGTTCCGCTGATCGCGTGAGTTCGTTACCGGTGGCAACGATGGCTTTCTTCGCAGCATCCGCTTTTGCAGCGATTGTGCCGAGAGTGGAGCCGATCGACTCGGCAACAGAAATCATCAACGCTTCGTCCTTCGAATGTGCCATCGACATGTTCTCCTTAGTAATTGAATCGGTTTCGAAGATACTACGCGCAAGCGAACCAATTTCAAGCGCAATTAAACGGCCCTGCGTCCCTGAATGACACGAATCAAGATCACAATGATCGCCAAAACCAACAGAATATGAACGAAACCGCCTAAAGTGTACGAACTAACCATACCAAGCAGCCACAGGATGATCAGAATCACCGCGATCGTCCAAAGCAAGTCCATCGGTTCCTCCAGTCCTTTGCCTGCATGCTCGGCCTGGCGTACTCTTGCGGATCTTTTACGATCCGTAATCGCTTATCGCTACTGCGAAGTGTTACGCGCCTCTCGAAACGAGGTCTCACCGGCGTCGGCAACGTCGCTAGCAAAATCCGCCACATCACTGACGCTCTTGCGCGCTCGGCGAGCTGCTTTGCGGCCCTGCGCTACAGCATCATCTACTGCGCCTTGCGCCGAATCCTTCAGATAACCGCGGGTATCTTCGCCGCTCTGAGGCGCGAAAAGCACCCCGAGCGCCGCACCGGCACCCAATCCAATTGCGAAAGCAGATACAACCTGTGGCCATGTGTTCCGGCTCATCTGGAAATCCTTTCGGTTCAGACCGCGAACCCAGTTCGCCGTGAAGAGTAACTGTGGGTTCTCTAAGCGGGTATAGGGTAAACGAGGTAGGCGGGGTCGAAGCTTCGTGTAGCAAAAACGAGTAATGGTGGAGGGTCCAATCTGGACGGCCCGCGCGCGCCAATGCTACGATGTGCCAGTAGCTTCCGGTGGGGCCGTGGCGCAGTTGGGAGCGCGCCTCGATGGCATCGAGGAGGTCGTGGGTTCGAATCCCATCGGCTCCACCAACTTTTTTATGTACGGTCCGAAGAGATCCTTTACAGAACGTTCCGGAGACATAGTTTACGTGGCCTCAGTGGGTCGGCGAAACACTCGTTTCGAGAATATACGCTGGAGTCTTCCAGTTTAGGGTCTCCCGCGGTCGGGTATTCAATTTTCGAGCCACAGTATCCAGCTGAGCTTGGCTAACC
>Ga0302324_100001522_pt1 | contig 56057 bp, 44 predicted proteins | sample Palsa_T0_1_FD_201949 | JGI IMG/M metagenome (GOLD analysis project Ga0302324, IMG submission 201949) | Peat permafrost microbial communities from Stordalen Mire near Abisko, Sweden - Palsa_T0_1 | ecosystem: Environmental > Terrestrial > Soil > Palsa > Peat permafrost | place: Sweden: Abisko...
TACAGGGAGGGACGGCCAACTGGACAATTATAGCAATCCCTCAGTTTCAAAGGAAAGACCCCAAAGTCGAATGTGTGGAAAGAGAAACGCCTCTTTGCTCCAGTTTCGCCCCGCCGCTGATTTGCATTCTAAGTGTGCTTTGCGCGCCGCCGAAGCCGTTATAATCCGGCGATGGATTTCGATGTCCCCTCAGCGCTCACCTGGCTCCTGGCTCCCGAGCCCATAGACGCCAAGCGTCCCGGCCATCTCTGGCCGCGCTGGATTTTCCTCCGCGCCCTGGGTTTGATTTACTTCTCCGCGTTCTATTCCCTGCTGTTTCAAATCAAGGGTTTGATCGGCCCCAATGGAATCCTTCCCGCCACTGATTATCTGAAAGCTGTTGCCGCAGCATTGCCGGCACAAAAATTCTGGTTTGCACCCACTATGTTCTGGTTCAGCGCCACTGATCGCTCCTTGATGGCCGTCTGCTGGCTGGGAGTCGTCGCCTCTATCTTGCTGGTCGCAAATCTCTGGCCTCGCGCCTCGCTCTCAATCTGTTTTGTTTGCTTTCTGTCATTTGTCTGCGCTGCCCAGGATTTTTCCAACTACCAATCCGACGGCATGTTGCTCGAAGCCGGCTTCCTCGCCTTATTTTTCTCTCCTCCGGGATTTTTACCCAGCCTCGGACGCGCAAATCCGCCGTCTCGCGCCAGCCTCTTTCTTCTTCAATGGGAATGGTTTCGCATCTATTTCGAATCCGGCGTGGCCAAGATCGCCAGCGGCGACGTTGCCTGGCGCAAGTTCACCGCCATGGACGACTATTACCAGAACGGCCCGCTCCCCACCTGGATTGGCTGGTACGTCCAGCAATTGCCGCACTGGTTTCACGCCTCCGCCGTCTTCTACACTCTTTCGACTGAACTCGTTTTCGTTTGGTTGCTTTTTCTTCCCAGGCGTTTCCGCATTCTCTGCTTTTGTATCGTCACGCCCTTCGAAGTCTCCATCATCCTCACCGCAAATTACGCTTTCCTGAATTATGTGGTTCTCCTGCTGGGCTTCCTCTTGCTTGACGACCGCGTGATCGAATGGATCGTCCCGAGCGCAATCCGCCACCGCATCGAAGCGATAACCTCGCTGAAATTTCACAAAGCGCCTGCGACGATCGCAGCCACTGAAAACGAAATCCCGCGCGTCACTTGGCGCGAACGCCTCACCCCTCTGCGCAGAACAATTGCCGCTGCCTGCCTCGGCTTCATTTTTTATTGCGCCACCGCCCAGCTTGTCTGGATGCTGTTTCCCACCGTGCCTCTTCCGCAATCGCCGTTGCGCGCGATCGAACCTTTTCGCATCGCCAATCGCTACGGTCTTTTCGCCGTCATGACTCACGGCCGCTACGAAATTGAATTTCAAGGTTCGCAAGACGGAAAAACTTGGACTCCGTACCCCTTCCGCTATAAGCCGCAGGACATCCACGAAGCTCCGGGAATTTACGCCCCCTATCAGCCGCGCTTCGATTGGAATTTGTGGTTTGCTTCGCTCGGCCCCTGGCGGGATTCCCGTTTCGTAGTTTGGACTGAAGAGCGCCTGATTAAAAATGATGGTCCCGTGCTCGAACTTTTCGCCAAAAATCCTTTCGCCGGCGCGCCGCCGCGCCAGGTCCGCTCCGTAATTTACCAGTACTGGTTCACCGACCTGCGCACCAAGCGCGTAAACGGCGATTGGTGGCGCCGCGAACTCCTCGGCGAATATGCCCCCGCCCTCGAACATACTAGCGACGGAAAAATAGTTATCCTGGATCTCCCCATCGCCGAACCCCCCGAACCTTAGCTAGGTGTTACGCTCGAACTTTCTTGAAGCGGGGTAGGGATTAATGTAGCTCGGGTCTTCAGACCCGAGGACTTCGACCTGCGCTGTTGTCTTTCGTAGCGCCGGCGTCTCGCCGGCTCCTTTGACTTCCTTAGCGGATACGCCCGGCCCCGATGGTCACCTTCAACCTCTACCATTCACTCATGAATTCCGAAATCTCCGCAAACGACGCCGCGTCATCTCCAAACGTGAACGTGCCTTTCTCCATGATCTCGCGCGCCCCTCGCAAGAACGCTCCAAACGCCGCACGCGTCAATGCCGACCCAACGCTAATCCGTCGCACTCCCGCCGCCGCAAGGTTCGCGACAGTCAACCCGCTCCCCTTCCCGCCCGCCAGCACGTTAACTGCGCGCGGCGTCACCGCCGAACAAACCGTGCGGATGGCGTCCAGATCGGGCAACCCGGGCGCGAAAAGCACGTCCGCTCCTGCTTCTGCATAAGACTCCAAACGCCGTATCGTGTCTTTCAGGTCCGCGCGTCCGTGCAGGAAATTCTCCGCCCGCCCCACCAACACAAACGGGAACGGCAGCGCTCGCGCCGCCGCCACCGCCGCCGCAACGCGCTCAACCGCCAGAACGTGATCGTAGATCGGACGATTCGGATCTCCGCTCGCGTCCTCCACAGACCCGCCCACCAGTCCAACCGCCGCCGCTTTGCGTATCGTTTCCGCCACGATCTCCGGCTCGTCGCCAAAACATTTCTCCAGATCGGCGGACACCGGCAAATCGCTTGCCTCCACAATCTCTCGCGCATGCTCGAGCGTCTCTTCGCGGCTCACCAACCCTGCGCCGTCTCGCCGTCCCAATGAAAACGCCACACCCGCGCTCGTCGTAGCCAGCGCCTTGAATCCGAGCGAACTCAGTATTCTCGCCGTCCCCGCATTCGATGGATTCGGTATCACAAACGTCCCAGGCCCCTCATGCAGCGCACGAAACCGCTTCCCTTTCTCGCCTTGGCTGAGTGACATCTCAATCCCTCCGCTCCGATAAAACTGCATTTTGCCGCAAACAATGATCCGTTTTGTCTATTTCATCGTGAAGTCTCATAGTACATGCTTGCCAGTGTGCGGGTCAGCGCGGATGAAGGATCCGTCTGCCGTTGAAATATGGATGTCCAAGATATCATTGCCACCATTGGAAGGCATGGCGACCGGAACACGCATCGGACCCGACGTAAGGGAACTTAGTAGTGAACTATCAGCATGGTACTATCCGCGATGTGACGTCGAACCGACAACGTTCGATGATAATCAGATGGAGACCAAAGAGTAGCGGAGCCACGGGCATGATTTCCTTTTTAATTGTTTTCGCCATTTTGTTATCGACACCTCCTCTGCCAGCCAGACATCAGGTATCCGCTGGCGATCGAACGAACGTGTATCAAAATGTTCCAGAGGACCAAAGGGAGTTGCTTAGACTGGCGGTAGAGAAACTCATCGAAGCCGAAAAGCACGGCGATTGGCAGAGCGTTTTTGAATTGGTCGAGAAACGGCCGGGGCAAACCGAAGATAGCTTTGTAAAGGATCAAGAGCGACGAAAATCCTTACACGATTTCTTGCCTTTCTCACTCACTCTAGACCCAGCCCAAGATGGATGGGTTTTCGAAGGGTGTGCCAACTTTGACGACGACGCGAAGGACATAGGAGAGTACTCGACCATTCATGCTCGATGGAAAGACTCCCGCTGGTATCTCTCTGGCGTAGCAATCGCAATGTTTGAGAAGGGAAAGATCCTTAAGTGCTCTATGCGTCAGGCTGGGAGCGACACAGACACGTTTTCCACAAATGAGTGCTTCGCTAAAGGCGGCATCGGTATCGTTAGCACGAATCTCCACATCGACTTAAAATCGGAAAAGAACGAGCTCGTTTTGAGTGCGGGAAGTAGGTGGACCGGTCAAAGCGCGTCCACGCAGGAAGTGGCGATTTTTTTCGACAACAAAATCTGGTCGCCACAAGCTCTGCCCGATGGGTTTGATCTAAGCAAAAGTGTTGTCATTTCCTTTGAAGGCGCCAAGGTTCGGTTTTTTGATTTTGGCAAAATGTCCGGCGGGTATTACAAGAGGCCCAAACAGAACTAGATGTTGCGCTCTAGAATCCCTTCGTTTCGACTTCCATCGCGTTTCCCGAAAATGGGAATTGAGCCGCTTCGCTGAGTTATGCTCACAATGTTCACATCCTTGAATTTCGCCGGATCACGTGCTAGCGTCGGTCGTGATTAAAATAGAATATCGTCGAACGCTTCATCAAGGCTCAATTGGGATAGTCCGCCAGCCCTCAATCCCTAGCTTCCCAGTCACGAATAAACCCTCAACTTCAAGCCTCCCGGCTGCATTTCTACCCGGCTTGCCCAGAGCGTTTTTTGCGAAGGGTTCGATCTGCTCAAGCGCATTTCTACCCGGTTCTGCCCAACAAGTAAAATGCGACGTAACTCGCTCAAAACAAACGACCGGGCCTTTTCTACCCGGGGCCAAAACTGCACCACGCTGGTTACGTCAGGGCACGGCTTTAGCCGTGCCGTCACTCGTTTCGTCCATTGGATTTCATTGTTCCTTTCGCGCAGGTTCACCCGCGCGAGCTTTCGCCTGTACGCTTGATCCGACCCCGGCGACCGTAGATTTCAGCCCATTTCTAACCGGTTTTGGCTTACGAACAGAAATGGCTGTAACTCACTCAAAACAAACGACCGAGACATTTCTAACCGGTTCTAGAATTGCATGTGGGCCGTTCAAATTGTCGCCGAATTTCAGCGCTCAAGCCCCTATGCCTGCCGCCAAATCCGCCACCGCATCGAGACCCTATGGGCGTCCCTAATCAGCGCCATCCCAACGATCCCCAGGAGGAATCGCGCCCGCCCGAAGTGAGCCCGGAACTCGTTCTCGCGCACCTCGCCACGCTCTCCGAGCCGGCCAGCATCCGCCAGATCGCTCACGGCATGGAGCTGAAGCATCACGGCCGCCGCTTCCTCCCTCGCGTCCTTCATCGCCTCAAGAAGAGCGGCGATGTGGAAGAAACGCGCGGCAATCGTTACAAATTGCCCGGCGCAAAGGAAACCCAGAAAGCCGCGACAAAGCGGAAAGACCGCGAATCGGCTTCCGCGAAGACTGCCGCGCAGGGTCGCTCAGAAAATCAGCAGCCAACTTCCGCTCCGGCATCGAAACGCGGCCACGACCCCAGTCTCATCCCCGGCAGAATTGTTGCGCACCGCGAGGGTTACGGCTTTCTGGTCCCTGATTCTCCCATTCGAGGAATCGACGGCGATCTCTTCATCGGACGCGACAACCTGGGCGATGCCATGAATGGCGACCGCGTTCTGGGCCGCGTCGAACGCCGCCGCCCGGACGGCCGGGCCGAAGGCCGAGTGGTGCAAATCATCGAGCGCCAGCACCCCACGCTGGTCGGCCTCTTCCGCTATGGCCCACAAGGCAACGTCGTCCTCCCCTACGACACGCGCATCCTGCACGAGGTACTGATTCCACCCGGCGACGAGCTGACCCCTGCTCTGCGCGAAAAACTGGGCCCCACCGCGGAAAATCAGCCGCTCGCGAATCGCCGCCTGCGTCTTCCCGAACTTGACGGCGCGGTCGTAGACGTCGAAATCAGGCGCTATCCCAAAGGTGGCCTCGCGCCCGTCGGACGCGTCTTGGAAATTCTCGGTCGCCCGGGCGAAATCGGAGTGGACGTCGAAATCATAATTCGCAAGCATCACTTGCCTCACATTTTTCCCCGTGAAGTTTTGGCCGAAGCGCGAAACGAGAAACAGGAAGTCGCAAAGTCCGAGCTGGCCGGCCGTCGTGATTTCCGCGATCTCGCCATCGTCACCATTGACGGCGAAACAGCGCGCGACTTCGACGACGCCGTTCGCGTGGCACTGCTCCCGAACGGAAACTTCGAACTTCAAGTACACATCGCCGACGTCGCGCATTATGTTCCGCGCAACTCGGCGCTCGACCGCGAAGCCCATCTCCGCGGCACCTCCGTTTATTTCCCCAATCGCGCGGTGCCCATGCTCCCCGAAGAGCTATCCAACGGCATTTGCTCACTGAATCCAAAAGTGGACCGCCTGGTAATGAGCGTCGTGATGGAAATGGACGCAACCGGAAAAATGATTCAGTCGGAATTTTTCCCCGGCGTCATTCGTTCCGCCGAGCGCATGACCTACACCAACGTCAACAAAGTCATCGAAGGTGATCCGGAGATAACCGCACGCTACGCCCCGCTTGTGCAGGATTTCCGGCGCATGAAAGAACTCGCGCTTTTATTGAATCGCCGCCGCAACGCTCGCGGCTCGATTGACTTCGATCTTCCCGAGCCCGTCATCGAATTCGACAACGATGGACGCATGCTCAGCATCGTCCGCAGCGAGCGCAACATCGCGCACCGCCTGATCGAAGAATTCATGCTCGCGGCCAACGAAGCCGTCGCGCAATACCTGGAAAAACGCGGAGTTGCTTCGCTCCATCGCGTTCACGAAAAACCTGACCCGAAAAAGGTTCTCGAATTCGAGGAACTCGCCCAGGCTTTCGGCTATTCCCTGGGGGTCGAAGATCTCGCGCAGCGCCGCGTGGCCGTCCGCCACGGCGCGGTTCGCCAGGAGGCGCGAACCGGCCGTGGAAAGCGTGGCCGCATGCGCCCGATGACGGTCACATTGGCCGCCGCGGATGAAGTGGATATTCGTCCGCAGCACTATCAGCGCCTCACGCAGAAAATTGCCGGAAAACCGGAAGAGCGCATTCTTTCCTACCTGATGTTGCGCTCGCTCAAGCAGGCCCGTTACGCCGCTGACGTCCTGGGCCACTTCGCGCTCGCGACGAACGAGTACACTCATTTCACTTCGCCTATTCGCCGTTATCCCGACCTCATCGTTCATCGCTGTCTCAAATGGGCGCTGGAAAACCCTGATGTAAAGCCCATTCGAGCCGCGGTCGAAGATCCTCGCCCGGGCAGACCGGAATCCGTCGCTATGCTCGGGCCTTATCGCCGTGTTGAATTGCAGGAAATTGCGGTGGAAAGCTCGGAAGCCGAGCGCCGCGCCGATTCCGCCGAGCGCGAGCTGATGGAATGGAAGACCGCGCAGTTCATGGAAAGCCATCTCGGCGAAGAGTATGATGCGCTGATTATTTCAGTGCAGAAATTCGGATTTTTCGTCGAACTGGTGGATATTTTCGTGGAAGGTCTCGTCAGCGTGGACCGCCTCGAGGAATTTACGGCCCAACGTTGCGCTTATCGCGACCGCGACCATGCCATCGTCTGCGAACCGCACCGAGGATCGCGCGGCAAAAGCGCGCAGGTGATTTTCCACCTCGGTGACCGCATTCGTGTGCGCGCGGAGCGCATTGACCCGTTCCGCCACCGCGTCGAGTTTTCACCGGTTTGAGCCGTCGCGAGATCGGGCGTTATATTGTTAGATTGGAATGGAATTTAACTAGTTTTTAGGAGGTGAGTATGTCGGCGCGCCAGTGCCCGAATTGCTTCGCGTTTCTCCCGCCAGGACAAGTCGTCGTGTACTCCTACGACTTGGTCTGCCCCAACTGCCAGCACCCGCTGGAAATCTCCGCACTCAGCCGAAACCTCCCGGCCTATGCCAGCCTCGTCGCTGGCGCAATAGTCTGGTGGCTGGCCAGCGCCCACTATTCCGGGCAGCCCGGCGCGCTTGGATGGGTACTGCCGTTGCTCTTGAGCTACCTCGCTTTCAGTATCGTAGCGCCGCTCGTTTTGATGTTCACCGCCGATCTGACGTTGAAACCTTTGGATTCGATCGTCTTCCAATACCAAGCTCCCGCATCTCACCATCCTTCGCACTAGTTCCTTAGTAATCTATTTAACTAAATAGTATACCTGGTGGTACCATTGACCGTTTTCTGGACACATTTCAAACTGGTAAATTATGGGACGCTACTCATCGCTGGTAGGCAAGCGCGTGGAAGCGCACTATCGCACGGCCGATATTCACCTCTCGGCGGTGGGCACACTCGTATCCGACTCGGGAAAGTCCATCTTTCTGGAGGACCGCTTTTCCCTGGGCGGCAGAGAAAAAACCATGCGCGTCGAAATTCCTTATCCGTTTGTGATTCGCGTCAGCGAAACTCATGCCGAGCCTTTCCGTCCCACGCCCATTCCGGCGCTCGCTTCTAAGAAAAAATCTTAGCTTCGAGCACAGCCCCAAAAATCGCACTCTTCGAACCGATTCCATCGCACTTTTCCAAAAGCATTCTTGCAGTCGTGCGCGTATATTCGATTCTTATTCCCGGAGGCATGGATGAAACCAACCGTCGGATTCATGGGGCTCGGATTGATGGGCATGCCGATGTGCAGAAATCTGCTCAAGGCCGGATTTCCCGTGGTGGTGTGGAATCGCACGCGTGAAAAGGCAGAGGAGCTCGCTCGGGAAAACGCGCAGTTCGATGTGAAAGTCGGAACAAATCCTCGCGAGACGGCTGCGAAAGCTGACGTGCTAATTACAATCGTCAGCGATCCGCCCGCGCTGGAAGAAGTTTTGTGGGGCCGCGACGGCGCGATGGAAGGTTTGCGGCGCGGCAGCACGTACATCGACTCCAGCACGGTTTCTCCTGCGCTCGCCCGCAAAATAGCAGCTGCCTGCACGGAACGAGGAGTCGGCTTTCTCGACGCGCCGGTCACAGGCGGGACCTGGGGTGCCGAAAAGGGCGAGCTCGTTTTCATGGTCGGCGGGGAAAAAGAAGTTCTTGAGCGCGCCAAGCCTGCGCTTCAAACGATGGCGAAACACATTTTTCTTCTGGGACCAAACGGAGCCGGTCAAACGGTGAAACTTGCCATGAATTTGATTCTGGCGTTGCAGGTCGACGCGCTGGCTGAGGCGCTCGCGCTCGTTACGACTGCCGGTGTTCCCGGCGAGCGTCTGATTGAAGTGCTGCAATCCAGCATGGCACGCGCCGGAGTGCTGGACGTGAAAGCGCCTCTGATGTTGAAAAACGAATACCCGCCAAGTTTTCCTCTTCGCCTGATGCACAAAGACATTGGGCTCGCGCTCGATCTGGCCAAGCAGCACGCGATAACGCTTCCGGCCGCGGCCGCCGCTTATTCCACCTATGACGCGGTGAAAAAATCTTCGACCGATGACCCGGACTTCGCCGCTGTCGCACGCTTCTGGAAAAAATATTAGCGAAGAAATCCTACTTGGCTGTCATGGACGGGAAAAAGCTAAAAGGAAGATCGCGCCCGGAACGCAGCCCGGCCGGAGCGGCGAGGATGGCAGAAATTGCGTTGACGACGACGGCAGCGGTGGCGACATCGCCATGTGTGCCTCCCGGAATGAGGAGCGAAAGATTCGGCTCGCCCTTCAATTCGATTGTGTCGGAGGGCTGCTTTGCGCCGACGTACATTTTCAGTTCCATGAAAATTCTCTCTTTACCTGCGGTAGTTCCGCGTGCGATCTGATGCACTCCAGCCACCTGCCCGCTCGCAACCTCCAGAAATTCTGTCTTCACCTCTTCTTCTGCGATCACAGGATTAATGGTCTCTGAAATATCATCCAAGGCGAAGCCCAGCCCGTCAGCGACCATGGCAATCGATTCCGGCAATCCGTGATGTTTGATCACGCCGGCGGCAACTTGCGTTCGAAATTCTTCGGGCGTCATGCCCGCGCCGATTTTCCTTTGCAATGGCAGGCGGCGCTTCGAGGCGTCAACGATGCGCACGGCGCTGGCCCAGTCCACTCGTTGCGAAACCGCGGAGAGCGTCAAGACCAGTTTGTCCATCACAAATCCGGGATTCACTCCCGTGCCAAGCAGTGCGACGCCTTCCTCCTTCGCGGCGGAGTCGAGTTGCTTTGACAGGTCCGGGTGTTTTCTCCACGGGTAGGCTAATTCTTCGCAGGTGGACACGACGCAGCAGCCTGCCGCGAGACATTCCAGCAATTGATCCATCACACTCGGTAGATACGACGAAGTCGAATGCACGACAACATCGACAGGTTTTGCAAGCACAGTTTGCGATTCCGAGGAGATGATAACGCCCCAGGGAGCATCCGCCGCTCCCGCCACTTCACCGAGGTCGCAGCCAACCTTGACCGGGTCTTTGTCAATCGCTCCGACGATCTCCAGGGTTGCCTTCTGCCGCATCAAGCGAGCGATGGACGCGCCGATGGGCCCAACACCAAATTGCACCACTCGAATCTTCTTCACTCGCTCCCCCTGGACTGTTGAAGAGCCAATACCTTAAAGTTTTGCGTCAGCGACTGCAACCGGATTCGCGGCTCAGTATTGAGCCGGTTTCCGAGGCGCGTTGATCAGGCTCTGAGTCCATGGCGACGGTTGTAACTGCTTTTGGTTTCTGAGTCTGTATAATGCCGTCACACAATGGCGCTTCCCAGCGGAACCAAGCTAGGTCCCTACGAAATCGTCGCACCTATCGGCGCGGGTGGAATGGGCGAGGTGTACCGCGCGAAGGACATGCGGTTGGGTCGCGACGTCGCGATCAAGGTCCTCCCCGAAGGGTTCGCGAGAGACGCAGATCGGTTGCGGCGGTTCGAACAAGAGGCCCGCGCCGTCGCCGCATTGAATCACCCAAACATCCTTGCGATTCACGACATCGGTGAATTTAACGGCGCGCCCTTTCTAGTTTCGGAGCTTCTGGAAGGGCACTCACTCCGCGAGGATTTGAACAGCGGCGCTCTCCCCACGCGCCGCGCAGTGGAAGACGCCTCGCAGATCGCGCAAGGACTCGCCGCCGCGCACGACAAAGGCATCGTTCATCGCGACCTGAAACCCGAAAACGTTTTTGTCACGCAGGACGGCCGCCTGAAGATCCTCGATTTCGGGCTTGCGAAGCTGGCAAAACTGCAAGCTGCTGCGGACGAAAACGCAACGCTCGATGCAACGCCACAGGATACGTCCCCTGGCGTGGTTCTCGGGACGGTGGGATACATGTCTCCCGAGCAGGTGAGGGGCGAGGCGGCCGACGCGCGCTCGGATATTTTTGCTTTGGGAACCATTTTATACGAGATGCTTTCGGGCCAGCGCGCTTTCCGCAGGGACACGTCGGCTGAGACTATGACGGCGATATTGAAAGAAGACCCGCCGGAAATAAGCACGGCGAGCAAGCCCATCGCGCCGGCAGTCGAGCGAATTGTGCGGCGTTGTCTGGAGAAAAAACCGCAGCAACGATTTCAATCGGCACGAGATCTTGCGTTCAATCTCGAGGGTCTTTCCGGAAATTCGGCGACGACCGGAGCGACTGCGTCGGCGCGAGAGACAGTGACTGAAAGACAACCGCGCAAGTGGCTCGTGCCGATCGCTGCTGGTTTACTCCTGCTCATTGTTGGGGCGGCGGGGGGCTGGTTGTTGCTTCGCGGCGCTGGCTCCGCTTCACCGCCTTCGTACCATCAACTTACATTTGAACGCGGCTTGATCTACGCTGCGCGTTTCGCTTCCGACGGGCGCTCGATTTACTATAGCGCGAGCTGGAATGGCCAACCCGTCCAGCTCTATTCGACCGTCCCCGACAGCCCGGAATCGCGCCCACTAAACCTGATCAACTCCACATTGTTCGCAGCCTCCGCTTCGGAATTGGCGATTTCGCTCGGTTGCGAAGATCGATACATCGGAAATTGCCAAGGGACTTTGGCTACTGTGCCAGTATCCGGCGGGTCGCCTCGGGAAATCGCGCAGGATACCCTTTCTGCTGACTGGACTGCCGACGGAAGCGAGATGGCCGTGATCCGCCAGGTTGCCGGAAAGTATCGCGTGGAATTCCCGCGTGGAAAGGTGATCTACGAGAGTGTCCGCTCGTTGGGCTACGTGCGGATCTCGCCGCGCGCTAACGCGGTGGCATTTGCAGAATTTGTGAGCGTAGACGGCGATGCGGGATTGGTGGTCGCCCTGGACCGAAACGGAAAAGAGCTGATCCGTTCGCCGGTTTTTATCAGCGTGGAGGGGGTCGCTTGGCCGCCGTCGGGCGAAGAAGTCTGGTGTGCCGCCACTCAGAACGAGGGTTGGGCGGACGCAATCCATGCTCTACCGTTAAAAGGGAAAGAACGGATCGTTCTTCGGCTACCAGGCATGCTCCGCCTGCATGACGTGTCACATGACGGTCGTATCCTCATCTCGAGAGAATCTTGGAGGAGCGGGTTGCAATTTCGGGGGCCTGTGGACACGAAGGAACGTGATCTCTCCTGGCTCGACTACGCGCAACTACGGGATCTCTCACCGGACGGTGCGCAGATCGCATTCGACGATTGGGGATCGGCGGCTGGCGCTGAGGGTCTGGCCTACTTGCGAAAAACCGATGGGTCGCCGGCAGTAAAGCTGGGTGCATGGTCTGCGCCTGTTCTCTCCCCGGACGGGACGCGGGTGTTAGCGTCCGAAGCCACAATAGTAGGCCAAGGGATACACCTCGCTGTGCTGCCGACCGGAGTGGGGGAAACGCAAACGCTGAGCTCCAATGGAATCCAACAAATTGGTCAAAAGGGGTGGATGCCCGATGGGAAGGCCGTTTATTTCGCGAGCGATGACGGCCACGGATGGCGAATGTATGTCCAAGACCTTATTGGTGGCGCGCCGCGTGCTGTAACGCCCCTGATTTCCGTGGAGCCGGCACACTTCGAATCCCACATGGTTTCACCCGACGGCAAGTTTGCTTTCGCTCGAGATTTGAGCGGCAAGGGTCAGCTCTATCCCCTCGCAGGAGGAGAACCCCAGCGCCTTCCGGGCTGGTTGCCGAAAGATATTTGGATTACCTGGTCGGCAGACGGTCGCTCGGCTTATGTGTTCCACGACGAAAAAACCTCCGCACCCGTATATCGGCTCGACGTGGCAAGCGGCAAAAGAGAGCTTGTAACGACGCTCGCACCCACCGACTTGGCCGGTGTAACGGCGATTCAAAACGTTCGCTTCACGCCAGACGGGAAATCCTACGCTTATTCCTTCAGTCGGGAACTGTCGGACCTTTTCCTGGTAGAGAATGTGCGCTGAGTTTGGCCCGCGGTTCGGAATTCGGGCCGAATGAAATCGTCGAAGCGAGTCACGGTGGCAGAATAATCGAGTCAATCGATAACCGATCCCCTAGCACGGCACTTGTGGCGCGGAGCGGAGAGCCGCATAATGTGCCGACGCCTCCCGTGACACTCCAGCCCGAAACGCGATCCCCCCAACGAAATTGGCCGCGCAAGACGCTGCAAGCAATTCTGCAGTATGGGGGCAGCGCTCTCGTTCTTTACCTGCTTTTCCGGCTTCTGCCGGGCCGCCAAGTTTGGCAAGCCCTCGGACTCTTGCCAGCGCGGCTGTGGATTCTGGTTCTGATTGGGTATCTCGCCGCACACTGTATTGGAGCCGCGAAATACCGACTGGTCTTGAACTTGGGCGGCGCGGGCATCGGCGCTCGCCAAGCTGCGCGATGTTACTTCGCCGGACTGTTCGGATCGTTGTTTCTGCCTTCGCTGATCGGCGGAGATATTCTGCGCGTGGCGATGGCACTGCGCGTGGCGAGAAGCAGGGCTGGAGTTCTATTGGGAAGTTTGGTGGACAGGATTTCGGATTTTACGGCGCTCGCGCTGCTGGCCGCTGTCGGAGCAGCCTTGGTGCCCGGAACGCTTGATCCGCGGAGCCGAAAAATATTCGAGCTTGCGGGCGGGATCGCAATTGTCGGAATCGCCGCTGCGGCGAGCGCCATTGCAATGCTTCCTGTGAGGCGATTTTCCTATCGCATGAGGCGACGGTTCGTCCGGTTGCGAGGCGCGGTTCATTCAACCATAGAGCAGCCCGGAGCAATGGTGAGAGCGCTGAGCATGAGCGTCACCGTGCAACTGATTTTTATCGTTCTCAACGTTGTGCTCGCAAACGCGTGCGGTTTGCATCTTCGCTTCCGCATATGGCTGTTTGCATGGCCTCTGGCAAAACTTTCAGCGGCTATTCCGATCACGCAAGCCGGCATCGGAGTGCGCGAAGCTGCGCTAGCGGCCTTGCTCGTTCCATTCGGCGCGACAGCGGTGTTGGCAGTAGCCTCGGGACTTGCCTGGGACGCAATCTCGATTGGCGGGGCAATAGCGGGAGGGATTTTTACACTACTCTCTGGGCGTTTCGGGAGTGGGAAGGAAGCTTAAACATGGAACAGGCGTCGCAGAGAACAAATATAGCCGCTAAGCGCTAGATTATCTTAGAACCGTGAGCGGGTAGAGCGAATGAATTCGCGAAGCGCGGCGACGTTTGGCCCGTAAGATCCGACACGGCCGGCATCCACTGGCAAGCCCAAGAACTCTGCCTTCTCGATACTGAGGCCTGCATCGTCAAGTTCAGCCAGGCTATAGCCTTCCGTGGGCACCAAGCGGTTGCGACGAGACAAGTCCACAGGGCGCGGCGGCCGGTGCGTGCTGCCCGGTTTTCTTACGATGTTGAAGAAATCGTCCCAGTCTCGCCGATTCCACATAACTCCTCCCGTTGTCCGGGTAAAGCTTTGATGCACCGCAACAGCTTCAGGTCGCTTTCAAATTCGCGTCCCACAGCCAGCCCGCTTGGACTGGAGTGTTGCAGATAATAACCCCCGATGTAGTGGAAAGTCGCGTCTGAATTCGGGCTGTTTCCTTTGAGTTATCGCACGATTGGAACACCCCCGGCGTTGCGCCCCGTGTGTATCACAGGGACTGCGGCTTGTAAATTATTGCTTTGGCGCGCCCACAGAGCTTGAGCCGCGAACATCAAGAGCTGACGAATGGCGCCGATGGCGACGCCTACACGCCGGCCCGGGTGGCTGTTATACTTTTAATACGTTAAGGGACCATGCAAGCCAAGTGAAATTCGTATGAGCAACCCAGTCATCGTCGTGCATTACCACGAAGCCTGGCTCAAGGGCCGCAACCGGCGTTTTTTTCTGCGCAAACTTTCCACCGCGCTGCGGCAGTCGCTGCAGGGCATCTCCATAGATCGCATCGAGAAGCCGGGCGACCGATTCGTGGTCTCGCTGGGAGATGGCGCGTCGCAACAAGAAGCGATTGCTCGCGTGGAACAGGTTTTAGGAATTGCGTTTTACGCGCTGGCGCGCACCGTGGAACGCAACATGGAAGCTATTTGTCAGGCAGCCTGGGAAGAAATCGAGCCTCTGAGTTTCGCGAATTTTGCCGTTCGCGCAAAACGCAGCGACAAATCGTTTCCTCAAACGAGCCTGGAGGTGGAAGCGGCCGTGGGACGTCATCTTCTGGAAAAGCTTCGCGCGCAAGGGCGCAACGTGAGCGTGCGTTTGAAAGATCCGGAACTGACTTGTTACGTCGAAATTACTTCCGGACCCGCGCTGGTATATGCCAGGAAAATTCCCGGGGCTGGTGGGCTTCCTGCGAACACCGCGGGGCGGATGATGTGCCTGCTATCGGGGGGTTACGATTCAGCGGTGGCCGCGTACCACATGATGAAGCGCGGCGCACATTTAAGCTTTGCGCATTTTTACGGGTCCGGCGCGATGCCCGGAGAATCTTCGCTGCACGTGGCTAGCGGGCTTGCGCGGCAGCTCGTGCCGTATCAATTTCACGCGAAACTTTACCGCATACCGTTCGAACCGATACAACGCGAGATCGTGCGCTACGCTCCTGAAAATTATCGCGTGCTGCTCTACCGCCGAATGATGCTGCGGATCGCCGAAGTGCTCGCAAAACGCGATCGCGCTCTGGCACTGGTTACCGGCGACAGCCTGGGTCAAGTAGCGTCACAAACTTTGCGGAATCTTGTGGCCGTGGATGCCGCGTCGCGCATGGTTGTGTTCAGGCCGCTTATCGGCACGGACAAAATAGAAATCATGGCCACGGCGCAGAAAATCGGTACGTACGATATTTCTTCGGAGCCGTTTCACGATTGCTGTCCCGTCTTTCTTCCGCGCATGCCGGCATTGTATGCCTCCGCGGAAGACCTCGACGAGGCGGAATCGGGACTGGATGTGCCCGGACTCATTACTCTGGGCTTGCGAAGCGCGACGCTGGAACAATTTCATTGCACTGGCAGAGAGATTAAGAGCGAAATTTCGCATCCTGGAAAGTTTTCCGGGAAGAAGAGCATCGCGACGGCATGAGCGGCGCAATCAGAAAATAAAAGGGCGCTGAATCTCTCAGCGCCCTGCTTGCAATTGCTCAATCATTCAAACAAAAGTTATTGTTAGCGATCTCTTCCTCCACCGCCATATCCCCCGCGGTCGCCGCCACGGCCTCCACCGCCTCGTCCGCCGCCACCACCCCCGCCGTGGCCGCCTCGTCCGCCACCTCCACCGCCCCCGTGACCGCCGCCGTGTCCTCCGCGTGGACCTCCGCCACCACCGGAGCCGCCACCTTCGCGTTGGGGACGAGCTTCATTCACCACCAGTGCGCGTCCCAGAAAATCCTTGCCATTGAGAGCCGCGATTGCTTTTTCAGCTTCCGCATCATTGCCAATTTCCGCGAAGCCGAATCCCCGAGGTTGCCCTGTAAAGCGGTCGCGCAACAGCGTGAGCGAATCGGGCGTGACACTAATTTCAGCAAACAGCGCCGCCACCTGCTCTTCCGTAGCCTTGAACGACAGATTGCCCACGTACAATTTCTTCACGGTCGTTCTCCTTGTGCCCCTGACCATCGCCAGGGCGCGTAATGCGAAGCTGAAGAGACAGGATCTCGGCGCGGGCGGCCAGGTCCAGCCACACCCGGCTGAAGCGAGCGCTCCAGCAACTCACGAGCATCTTGCGGCAACTACCCTCGGCAGTCAACCACCACGTCCGGAAAGTAGCGGCCCGCGCCGGGGTCCGGAGGAACGCGGAAAAGTGGTAGGATGCGGCCAGAATTCCTTCGGCCAAAATGTGCGACGGGAGCCAATGTGCGCGGCACGATGATGGATTTTCCGCTGACGATTCAGCCGATCCTGGAGCGCGCCGGAAAATTATTCCCCGCCGTGGAAATTGTATCGCGCCAGCCGGACCGTTCGCTCAAATCCACTACATATGGAGAGATCTACCGGCGTTCACGGCGGCTGGCGCGCGCGCTTGAGCTCGCGGGAATGGCGCGTGGCGACCGGGTCGCCACGCTAATGTGGAACCATTCGGTACATCTCGAGGCTTATCTCGGCGTGCCGGTATCCGGCGGCGTTTTGCACACCTTGAATCTGCGGCTTCATCCCGACGAGCTTGCTTACATCGCAAATCACGCGCGTGACCGGTATCTGATCGTTGACGACGTCTTGCTGCCCGTTTACGAATCCTTCCGCACGAACGCGAATTTCGAACGCGTTTTCGTGGTGCCGTTCAGCGGCGGGAAGATTCCGCGCGCACACGAAAACTACGAGGATTTTCTTTCCGCTGCGGACGATGAATTCGTCTATCCGCTGTTGGAAGAAAACGAAGCGGCGGCTATGTGTTTTACCTCCGGCACTACGGGAAAGGCCAAAGGCGTGGTCTATTCTCATCGCGCGCTGGTGCTGCACAGCCTGACTCAAAGTCTCACGGACTGCTTTGGCATCAGCCACAACGACGTTTTGCTGCCGGCATCGTCCATGTTTCATGCCAATGGATGGGGCTTGCCGTTCACGGCAACCATGGCGGGCGCAAAGTTGGTTTTACCCGGCCCGCACGTGGACGCGGAAAGTTTGCTGGGTCTCATAGAAAGTGAAAAAGTCACGCTTGCCTGCGCCGTGCCGACGGTTTGGTTTGGCGTGCTCGACGCGCTCGAGAAAAATCCTGGCCGGTGGAAAACCCCGCAACCCGTGCGAATTATATGCGGGGGTTCCGCGGTGCCCGAATCACTTTTGCGCGGCCTCGACCGCTTCGGTTTTCACATCACGCATCTTTGGGGCATGACCGAAACGGCCCCGCTGGCCACCACTGGGCTGATCAAGTCCACACTGGCGCATTGCACCGATGACGAAAAATATAAAATCCGCGCGAAGCAGGGGGTTCCTGCGCCGTTCGTCGAACTGCGAGTGATGGGCGCGCAAGGCGAAGCGCCGTGGGACGGCGTTGCGTCCGGGGAGTTGGAAGTTCGCGGTCCATGGGTCGCGGCGACTTATTTTGAAGCGCCGGAAACCGCCGACCGCTGGACAACCGACGGATGGTTTCGCACCGGCGATGTCGCGACGATCGATGAAGAGGGCTACGTTAAGATTCTTGACCGCAGCAAGGACCTCATCAAATCCGGCGGCGAATGGATTAGCTCCGTCGATCTCGAAAACGCGCTGATGTGCCACCCTGGCGTGCGTGAAGCTGCGGTTATCGGCGTACCGCACCCGAAATGGCAGGAGCGGCCTCTGGCTGTGGTGGTCGCAAAAGAAGGCGTATCTTTGCAGCCGGAAGAGCTGCGTGAATTTCTGGCCGCGAAGTTTGCGAAATGGCAGTTGCCGGATGCATTTGTTTTCGCCACAGAAATTCCACGGACGTCCGTAGGCAAATTCCTCAAGACGAAATTGCGCGAAAAGTACGCGAATTGGAACTGGGATCGATAGCCGGTAAAAACAACACAGTGCGCGAAGTCCCCTCCAAGAATAGATCTCGGGCGGGTTTTACGTACGGTAGCTGGCGTTGATGCGGACGTATTCCCCGGTGAAATCGCAGGTCCACACGCGGGCCGAGCGGTTGCCGGCGTGCAAATTCACGATAACTCGCACATATTTCGCGAGCATTTTGCGATGCGCCACGCGCTCATCGAAGACGTGTTCGCGGCCTCGCCGGCACACCCGGATGCCCGCGAGATGTATATCCACTCTGCCGGGCTCAAATGAAATACCCGAGCGGCCTGCCGCAGCAAGGATGCGGCCCCAATTGGGGTCGGCACCCGCGAAAGCAGTCTTTACTAGAGGTGAATTCGCGATCGTGCGAGCGATTTTATCTGCGGCGTAATCCGAGGCCGCCCCGCGCACTTCAATTTCGATCACGCGTTGAGCGCCTTCGCCGTCTGCAACGATAGCGAGTGCGAGAGATCTGCACACTCTTTCAAGCGCCGCGCAGAACTTCCGGTAATGGCCGGTTTCGCCGGTAATTTTTCTCGCGTCGCTTGCACCATTTGCGAGCAGCGTGACGGTATCGTTCGTTGAAGTGTCTCCATCCACTGTGATCGCGTTGAAGGTGCGTGCCACGACAGTCCTGAGCGCTTTCGAAAGCAGCGCCGGCGAAATGGCTGCGTCCGTTGCAAGAAATCCCAGCATGGTGGCCATGTTCGGCTCGATCATCCCCGAGCCTTTTGCGCAGCCTAGAATGCGAACCTGCTTTCCACGAATGCTGCATTTTGCCGCAGCCCACTTCGGTCGCGTATCCGTGGTCATGATCGCCCGCGTGAATCGCTCGAAAGTCGCCGCATGTGGCTCGAGGTTTCGCGCAAGCTGCGGAATCGCATTGAGAATTTTCTCCACGCGCAAAGGGACACCGATTACTCCCGTGGAGCATACGAGCATTTCCTCCGGTCGGCAGCCGAGGGTGCGCGAGACCTTCGCGGCTGTTTCGCGTGAAGCTGCGATTCCTTGCGGGCCCGTGCAGCAGTTTGCGTTTCCGGAGTTGACAATCACGCCGCGGATTTTGTGGCTGGACTTCTTCAAGAATTCGCGAGAAAGACGGACTGGCGCGGCCTGCACGCGATTCGTGGTGAAAACGGCCGCGGCAGCCGCAGCGGTATCGCTTGCGAGCAAAGCCAGATCGAGACCGGCCTTCTTGAGGCCGCAAGCAGTAGCCGCAAAAGCGAAGCCGCGAGGAATATCAGCACAGGAAGGATGTGACTTCATGCGGACATGGGAGTTGCGGACTCGCCGAGGATCGGCAACATGATGCGCTCGGGCAACACGGTCGCAATCACAGCGACCAATTTGCACGACCGACGTTTTGAACACGTACAACAGTCGCGCTCGATTTTCTCAGTGAGCGATTTTCTCGACGAAGCGACGAATCCTTGTCGCTCGAAGAATTGCGGCGCGTGTGTGACGGCAAAGACGCGTGCGATCCCGATCTGGCGTGCTTCCTCTAACGCAAACGCAATCAGCTTTGCGCCAATCCCAGACCCGCGAGCTTCCGGTTCCACCGCCACGGACCTAATCTCCGCGAGCTCCGCACTATATTTTTCAAGCGACAGGCAGCCGACAACCCGGCGGGAGTTTGCCTGAACGAGAAAATGGCCGATGTTCCTGCGGATTTCTTCCTCAGTGCGAGCCAGCAGCAATCCCTGGTCGGAGTAGTGCACTATCAGCCCATGAATGGAAGCAGCATCGGACATTCTCGCGCGGCGCGCTCTCATAACTCCGTCTCCAGCTTTGCGAGGCGGGCCTTGAATTCTTGCAGCGCGGCTCGAACCGCTCCGGGAGCCGTTCCGCCGGGCAACGAGCGGCGTGCCAGAGCCGATTCCAGAGTAAGCGCCGTGAGCAAATTACCGTCGAAGACCGGCGAGAACTCTCTCAGCCGCGCAACCGGCATTTCGCGAATTGATTTTCCTTCTTTTTCTGCCGCTTGAAATACTTTGCCTGCTATTTCGTGCGCTTCGCGGAAGGGAACGCCGAAGGTCACCAGATAGTCGGCGACTTCGGTTGCAACGAGCGCCGGATCCTGTGCCGCCGCGCGCAAACGATCCTCACGAAACTGCGTGGCTGCCAGTGTAGCCGCGGCAATTTGCAACATGACGAGAGCTTGATCGTGCGCTTGGAAGAGATTTTCTTTGTCTTCCTGCAAGTCGCGCTGATAGCTGGACGGCAAACCCTTCATGGTGGTTAAAAGGGCGAGCAGGCCGCCATAAATCCGGCCGGTCTTACCGCGAATTAGTTCCCAGGCATCGGGGTTTTTCTTTTGCGGCATCAGGCTGCTGCCGGTGGAAAATTCATCCGGCAACTCGACAAATCCAAATTCGGGAGAAGCGAACAAAACAAAGTCTTCCGCGAGCCGCGAAAGATGCATCGCTAAAGTGGCCAGAGCAAATAGATATTCAAGCGCGAAATCGCGGTCGCTGACCGCGTCCAGGCTGTTGGCGGAAATACTTGAAAAACCAAGCTCCTGAGCGAGTGCCTTCCGATCGAGCGGAAAGGCGCAACCAGCGAGAGCGCCCGAGCCGAGCGGGCAGACATCCGCGCGCGCAGCGGCGGCGGCGACTCGTTCCGCGTCACGATGAAACGCCTCGCCGTGCGCAAGAAGCCAGTGCGAAAGTAGCAGGGGCTGTGCGTGCTGCATGTGCGTGTTACCCGGCATGGGCACTTTCAGATTCCGCTCAGCCTGCGCCGCTATTGCGTTTTCCAGTGAAGCAATCGCGCGCCGAATCTCGCGTGCCGCGTCTTTCACATACATCCGAAATTCGGTGGCAACCATGTCGTTGCGGCTGCGGCCGGTGTGCAGCTTGGCTCCCAGTGGGCCAAGTTTTTCAATTAGCGCGGTTTCAACGAAGTGATGGACATCCTCGGCTTTTGAATTGTCGAGCCACGCACCATCGGATTTAGCGTGCGTTTCGAGAGCATCGAGCGCGGAAACCAACTGCTCGCCCTCTTCCTTCGTGAGAATTCCCGCGCGCGCGATGGCGCGCGCCCAGGCTCGATCGAGCGCAAATTCCTGCGGCAGCAGTCGCCGGTCGAACTTCCAGGAGCGCTCAAATTCGTAGAACGACGCATCGGGACCGCGTTCGAAGCGGCCTCCCCACATTTTCCGCTGGCTGGCGGCATCACTCATCGTCCTTTGGCCTCGTGATGCGCGGCTTGCACTTTGGGTTGAGTCTCTTCCTGCGGCACGGTGATGGGCAGCGCGAAAAGATTGATGAACCCTTCGGCATCTTTCGGGTTGTAGCCGGTCATGGTGAAGCTGGCGAGATTCGTGCGATAAAGCGAGAACGGCGAGTGGCGTGATGTCACGGACACGTTGCCCCTGCAAAGTCCCAGCGACACCGAGCCGGTGACGCGCCGCTGCGAGCTCGTGAAAAATGCGTCGAGCGCCTCGCGCAATGGCGTGAACCACATGCCGTAGTAAACCATCTCCGCGTAGCGCAGCGAAAGAATCTGCTGGTAGTGCGCGGTTTCGCGGTCGAGCGCGAGTGATTCGAGTTCGCGATGTGCAGTCACGAGCAGCGTTCCACCCGGTGTTTCGTACGCGCCCCGCGATTTGATTCCAACCAGCCGGTTTTCGACGATCTCCATGCGCCCCACGCCATTGGCAGCAGCGATTTCATTTAAGAGCGTCAGGAGCGGGATCGCACCCAATTTCGTGCCATTCACCGAAACGGGGGTTCCGCCCTCGAATCCAATTTCAACTTTAGTGGGTTTTTCCGGCGCGTTCGCCGGCGACACCACCCATTGCCACATGCTTTCATCCGGCGCATTGGCAGGGTCTTCCAAAACTCCGCCTTCATGGCTCAAGTGCCAGATGTTGCGGTCGCGGCTGTAGATGTTTTTGGTCGTCTGCTCGACGGGGACGTCATGCGCTCGGGCGTATGCAATGGCTTCTTCCCGCGAAACTATATTCCATTCGCGCCATGGCGCGATGATTTGCAATTCAGGCGCGAGCGCTTTGGCTGCCAGTTCAAAGCGCACCTGATCGTTGCCTTTTCCGGTGCAGCCGTGCGCCACGGCATCGGCGCCTAGTTTCTTGGCAATCTCGATCTGGCGCTTGGCAAGCAGCGGCCGCGCGAAAGAAGTACCCAGGAGATACTTGTGCTCGTAAACCGCGCCGGCGCGCAATGTCGGCCAAATGTAGCCGGTGATAAATTCCTCCCGCAGATCTTCGACATAGGCAGCGCTCGCGCCGGTAGAAAGCGCCTTCTTTCGTGCTGCTTCCAGATCTTCCTGCTGGCCGAGATCGCCAATCATGGCAATCACTTCGCAGCCGTAATTCTCCTTGAGCCAGGGAATGATGATGGAGGTGTCCAAACCTCCGGAGTACGCAAGTACAACTTTCTTCGGCAATTCGTTCTCCTCGTTTTAATTAATTCAGCAGCGTGAGCAGAATCGCTTTCTGCATATGCAGGCGATTTTCCGCCTGATCGAACACGATCGAAGATGGTGAATCGATCACGTCTGCGCTGACTTCCGATCCGCGATGGGCTGGAAGGCAATGCATGAAAACGGCGTCAGGAGCAGCCTGCGCAAAGAGCGCCGCATTCACCTGATAGCCTGCGAATGCAGCTTCGCGCGCGGCCAATTCTTCTTCCTGACCCATGCTGGTCCACACGTCCGTATAAACCGCCTGCGCGCCCACCACCGCTTCCTGAGGCGAATTACAAATCTCAACCTTGCCGCGTGTTTCGCGCGCAGTGCGCTTCGCTTCCGATACCACAGCAGGATCAGAATCGTAACCTGCGGGCGTGGCGATGCGAAGGTGCGCGCCGGCGCGAGCCCCAATGCTCAGGAGTGAATGGCAGACATTATTGCCGTCGCCAACGTAGGCGACCTTCAGTCCGCGCAGGCCGCCGAACCGCTCCTCGAGAGTGAACATATCGGACAGCGCCTGGCAGGGATGGTAGCGGTCAGAGAGCGCGTTAATCACCGGGACGCATGCGTTTTCAGCGAGAGCATCAATAGATTCCTGCGTGAAGGTACGCGCGACGATTCCTTGAACCCAGCGCTCGAGATTTTTCGCCACGTCGGGAATGGATTCGCGCTGGCCCAGTTTTGATTCCGTATGGTCGAGAAAAACCGAAGCGCCGCCGAGACTGGAGATTCCGACCTCGAACGTGACGCGCGTGCGCAGCGACGGCTTTTCGAAAATCAGCGCGAGGAATCGCCCGGCCAGCGCCCCGCGATAACGATCGGGATGCGCTTTCACGTCCGCGGCCAGATGGAGAAGTTCGCGTACCTGCGCGGGATTCCATTCCATTCCGGTTAGAAGATCTTTCGTTAGTGTCAAAGGAGCTACGGCAGCGTTCATAGTTGCCTCGAAGCAGCCATGACCTTCGGCTGCGTTTGAATTGTTGCTTTTAACTTGATTGCTGTAGCGGCCTCGGCGACGGCCATTTTTGAAGTTGCGACCAGCACAGCTTCAAACCTGGCGAGAAATTCGCCGATGTCGCGCTTGCGGATGATGAACGGCGGAAGCAGACGCAAAATGTGGTCATGCGTGCAGTTGATAATCAAACCACGGCGCAGCGCTTCTTGAACGATGGGCGCTCCGTCGCATGCCAGATCGACGCCTAGCATCAGACCTTGGCCGCGCACCTCGCGGATAAAATCAAACCGAGCGGCGAGTTTTTTCAGACCGGCGCTCAATTCAGCACCGCGCTCTCGCACCTGCGCGAGCAGGCTTTCCTCTTCGACGATGGTGAGAAATTCGAGCGCGGTGGCGCAGACGAGCGGGCCGCCGCCAAACGTGGTTCCGTGCGCACCGGGTGTGAACGCGGAAGCAAATTTCTCGCTTGCGATAATCGCGCCAAGCGGAAGACCTGCCGCAAGCGGTTTCGCAACGACAGTAATGTCCGGCAGTGAATCAAATTGCTGATACGCGAAATAGCGGCCCGTGCGGCCCAGGCCGCACTGTATCTCGTCCGCAATAAGCGCAGCGTCATGTTGAGTAGCAAGCTCACGCGCGCGATTCCAGAAGCGCTGATCCACGGCGAAAATGCCGCCCTCGCCTTGGATTGTTTCTAACACCAACGCACAAACGGAATCGTCAAATTTGCCTTCAAGGTCCGCCACATCGTTGAAGCGTACGAATTCGACGCCGGGAACCAGCGGCTCGAACGGCTCGCGATACTTCGCCGTGTGGGTAATGGACACGGCGCCAAATGTCCTGCCGTGAAACGAATTTTCCAGCGCAAGGATTCGAGTTTTCTTCCCGGCGGATTGGGAGCCACCGCTCTTCTGTTTCGCATGCGCGTAGGCGCGCGCGAGTTTCAGCGCTCCATCGATGGCTTCCGTGCCGCTGTTGGTGAAAAAAACACGATCGAGGCCGGACCATTCCGCGAGTTTTCGCGCGAGAGGTCCTTGATATGCATTGTGGAAAAGATTTGAGAGATGAATGGCACGGCCCGCTTCCCGCCGGATCACGCGCACCAATCGTGGATGCGCATGTCCCAGCGCATTGACCGCGATGCCACCAAGAAAATCGAGATACTCGCGCCCATCCGCATCGTACATTCGGCATCCGCGCCCGCGCGTAAATACAATCGGTGGGCGCTTGTACGTATTCATCAAATGCCGCGCCTCGTCCACCCGAATCCGGGCGGCAGAGACAGTTTTCCTTCCCGCGATTTTTCTTTTTGTCATTTCTAGCGCGCTGCTCCCTGAGCTATGCGGGTAGTGGCATGAACGGTAGGAAGCACGCGTGTTCCGAAGCGGCGCGAGCCGTTTGCCGCGGTAAACAAAGAACGAGGGAGCGTTCCACCCACGATGTGAACTTCGCTGACGCCTCCGGCCAGCGCGCGCTTCGCAGCTTCAAGTTTCAAAACCATGCCGCCAGATACTTTATTCCGTCGGATAAGATCTTCGATTTCCGCGCCACGCACCGCGCGCAACACTTTTTCGCCGTCGAGCACGCCCGCGACATCGGTCAGAAAAATCAAACGATCGGCTTGGACGAATTCCGCAGCCGCAGCCGCCATGTGATCGGCGTTAATGTTGTAAAGCTCGCCGTCAGAGCCCAGCCCCAGGCAAGAGGCGACCGGAACGATCCCCGCGTTCCAAAGCGAGCGCAGAAATTCAACGTTCACTTCTGTAAGGTAGCCGACGTATCCAAGGCTGCCTTCGCTTTCACCAACTTGCATCGGCTCGGCCAGAAAACATGCCGCGTCGGAGGCGCTGATGCCCACAGCCGGTTGGCCGGCCAGCGAAATCGCGCCCGCGAGACGTTTGTTCAGCAAGCCGGCAAAAACCATCACGGCTGCATCCCGCGTTTCGCGATCAGTGACGCGCAGCCCGTTTACAAAGCGGCTGGAGATTCCCATGCGCTCGAGCGTGCTGGTGAAGATTTTCCCGCCGCCGTGAATTACAAGCAGCTCGTGCCCGCCGCGCGTGAGCTCGCTCACCTGCCGCGCGATCGTCTGCACCGTTTCCTTGCTCTCCAGGAGCGCGCCTGCAACTTTTATTACCAGTCTCATAGCAACCCCGAAGTTTCCTGATAACCGAACATCTCGTTCATGTTTTGAACCGCCTGTCCCGCCGCGCCTTTGCCCAAATTGTCGAGGCACGAAAGAATTACCAGCCGCTCGCCCGAAGGATCCAACGCGAATCCGATGTCGCAGAAATTCGTGTGCGTCACATGCTGCAGTTCCGGCAAGCCTCCGCCGGGCAGAATACGGACCATACGCCGCTCGGCATAAAAGCGGCGATAGAGACTCTCGATCTCGTCCGCCCGCCGCGATTGCGCCAGCCACACGTTCAGCGTTGAAAGAATTCCGCGCTCCACGGGCAGCAAGTGAGTGGTGAAAATAAAATCGTCAAAGGCGATCCCCGCATGCTCCGCGATTTCCGGCGTGTGCCGATGCGTGAACAGTCCATATGCGCGAAAATTCTCGTTCACCTCAACGAAATGCGTTTCGCGCTTCGGTTCTTTGCCCGCGCCGCTTGCGCCGGACTTGCAGTCACACACCACGCCGCGCGATAAGTTAATCCAGCCCGCTTCCACCAGTGGCCGCAACCCAAGAATGACGGAGGTTGCATAGCAACCTGGATTCGCGACCAACCGGGCTTGGGGCAAGGCATTCGCGTAGAGTTCGGGCAAGCCATAGACCGCCTCTGAGAGCGTTTCTCGACTAGCGGGTGCAAGCTTGTACCAATCGGCGAACGTTTGTGGTTCGCGGAACCGGAGCGCCCCGCTCAAATCGACAATGCGCAGCCTGGGATTCTCGGCGAGAAGCTCCGGCACGAGCTCAAGAGAAGCCTCGTGAGGCGTGGACAGAAAAACCACGTTCGCGCCACTCTTCGCAATCGCTTCGACCGAGAGCGAGACGCAGCGCGCTTCGCCCCATCCGCGAAGTTGCGGAAAAATCTCCGTCAGGCAGCGAACGTTCGCGTGCTCGCCGCGCACAAAGAAGATCGGTTTCTCGATGTGCGGATGCCGCAGAAGTAGCCGGGCGAGTTCGAATCCCGCGTAGCCAGTGGCTCCGACCACAGCGACTGTTGTCTGATTGCTCATCCGAGCATTTCCTCGATTCGTTTCTGGACTGCCGCGCGTGCTGTACGTGAAGACGCGATGATCAGAACCGTATCATCGCCCGCCAGCGTTCCGGCCACTTCTTTCCAGCGCTCCGCGTCCAGCGCCGCAGCAATCGGCTGAGCTCCGCCGGGGGGCGTTTTCAACACGAGCATGTTCTGCGCCGGGCGCACATCCAGCAAAAATTCCTTCACGGCGCGAGCCAGCGCGGGAACTGACGACCCTTCTTCTGCTGCCGCGGCGGAAAGCGGCCGATAGCCCTCGGCGGTTTTCACCAGGCGCAGTTCGCGAAGGTCGCGCGAGAGCGTGGCTTGGGTAACGCGTACGCCCAGATGCACGAGCTGCCGGCGCAACTCGTCCTGGCTGCCGACCGGAGGCCCCGCCAGCACCTTCAAAATTTGCCCTTGCCTGAATCTTTTGTGCGCGCCCATGTAACCTTATGCGTGATTATTCATCCGCTTGCATAATAATACATTATGGACCCGTTGTGTCAACAGTGCAGGCCAAGAAATTGCGGAAGCCGGTGTCTCCGGAATTCACGAGTTGGCACCGGGGTGCATGGGAAAAAACGCAGAGATAATTCCGGCGGCGGAGATACAATCCCCGTCGAAAAGCTAGTGCACGGAAACAATTGGCATGCCTGTGAAAATCTTAGGGAGGTTTCAGATGAAGCGTCTGGGATTGTCATCCTTCTTGTGCTCCGTTTTAATCAGTGTGTGCGGCGCTCAGACGCCGAAGGTTTCTCCGCCCGCTGAAATTGCGGTCCATGCGGGAAAGGTACTGGATGTTCGCACGGGAAATTATCTTACGGATCAGATCATCTGGATTGAGGGCGACCGGATCAAGGCCATCGGGAAAGCGGCGGAGATTTCAAGCCAGCTTCCGGCAGGCGCTAAGGTGATCGATCTCTCGAACGCGACGGTGCTTCCCGGCTTGATTGATTGCCACACGCACCTAACCTACACGCCCTACATGTCGGGTCCAGCGGGGTTGCACGTTTCCTATCCGCGGCAGGCGCTGATCGGCGCACGCAACGCTCGTGTCACTCTCGAAGCAGGTTTCACAACGGTTCGCAATGTGGGGGCGAATGGATATTCAGACATTGCTCTGCGCGACGCCATTAAGGCCGGGGATGTTCCGGGTCCGCGAATACTCGCTTCCGGCCCGGCGCTCAGCATCACCGGAGGGCACGCCGACGAGAATTTCCTGGCGCCTCAATACAATTTTTCAAGCGATGGAGTGGCTGACGGCGTTACTGGCGTGACCGCGAAAGTGAGAGAAAACATTAAATACGGTGCTGACGTGATTAAATTCATGGCCACCGGCGGCGTGCTCTCCGAAGGCGATAACCCGGCGCTGGAACAATATAGTCCCGAAGAAATGAAAGCGATCATCGACACGGCGCACGGGCTGGGCCGCAAAGTCGCGGCGCACGCCCACGGCGCGTTGGGAATCAAGAACGCGGTGCTCGCAGGCGTGGATTCCATCGAGCATGGCAGCTACATAAACGAGGAAGACATTCAGTTGATGAAACAGCACGGCACGTACTTGGTCCCTACGCTGTATCTCGGCGATTGGCTGATGGAGAATCTTACGACACTAGGCCTTTCACCCAACATGATCGAAAAGGCCAAGATCGTGCTACCGCTCGCGCGCCAGAATATCGCGGTCGCCTTCAAAGAAGGCGTGAAAGTGGCGTTTGGCACGGACGCTGCGGTCTATCCTCACGGCTTGAACGCGCGAGAATTTGCGGTCATGGTCAAACTTGGTCTTTCGCCATTGCAATCGATTCAAGCCGCCACGGTAAACGCAGCCGATTTGCTCGGCTGGACGGACCGCGTTGGAACGCTGGAGCCGGGTAAGTTTGCGGATATTATCGCTATCGACGGCGATCCTCTCGCAGACGTGCATGTGTTGGAAAATGTCCGCTTCGTGATGAAGGGCGGTGAAGTGATCAAGAACCAGTAGAAGGCTTCATGTTCCAGGCGTCGGAGCTGAATGCACCGTTTGGTTCAATTAGCTCTACAAGGAACGCGGCAGGAATGGTAGGCCCGTGCGGGCTCGAACCGCAGACCTCCACCGTGTCAAGGTGGCGCTCTAGCCAACTGAGCTACGGGCCTACTGACTTATTTGCATTCTAGCACAGCGTTCGACGCCATCGAGGGCGCGATAGCTCGTTCAATTTGATGTAGGCCGAACTGAAAACCCCATGAGCACTAGGGATCGCTGGGAGAATGGCAGATATGCCAACAAAGTGAGTGGCTCGTATCGATGATTACTTGGCTTCATACTTCAGAGTTTTCTTGAGGAAGGCAACTGTGCGCGCCCAGGCATCCGCGGCGTCTTCGGGACGGTATCCCTTCTCATTGTTCGGATTTTCAAACGCATGGCCGGCACCGTCATAAATCTTAATGTCCACATAGCGGCCCAGGCCCGTCAGGGTCTTTTGGAAGGCTTTCACATCCGTGGGCGTGATTCCGTGATCTTCCGCGCCGAAATTTCCAAGCAGCGGCGCTGCTATCTGTTGAATGTCGTTGGGATCGGTCGGCAGCGCTCCGTAGTTCACCACACAAGCTGACAGGCGCGGTTGATGTATCGCCAGTTGCAACGCATAACCGCCCCCCATGCACCAGCCCAGCGCTGCAATGCGTCCGTTCACGTCTTGGCGTGCAGCCAGATAATCGTATCCAGCCTGTAAGTCGCGCACGGCGCGGTCCTGCGCTAATGCTCGCATCAACTCGTGGGCTTCCTCCGGAGTCGTCGCGGATTTGCCGCGGTAAAGGTCCACAGCCAATGCCACGTAGCCTTGCTCGGCGATTTTCTGGGTCTGCTCTTTTACCCAGTCGTTCAGCCCCCACCATTCGTGGATTACGATCACCGCGGGGTAGCGTCCGGGCTTCTCCGGGACAGCCAGATACCCCTCGATGGTCTCCTTGCCGCTGGGAAATTTGACCGTCTCCGTCTTGGGTCCGGCTGCGCGGACGCTCACAATCGTCGCGAATAGGCCAACTAGGAGAACGGCCGAAAGGACCCGGTACATGTGCTTCCTCAATGGTGCCTCCCCAGCGTACACAGGCATTATATATGTTGCGCGACTTCGCGGCGTGCGGGCATTGTAACCCCGCTTGCGTTGTTTTATCCGCGCAATGTGTTGGTTCAAAGTTCGCGATTAGAATGGTTCGCTGGTGTTTGTTTTCAACGAGTTGAGGTGTGTTCTAATTCCAAGAGTTCTCGATTAGAAATGGGGGTGACCGGGGGCGAATGGCGAGAGATCATACGCACTTGCGGCGTTCGACTGCGACCTCGACTGCACGCGGCCTTGGCCATACAGCCTCCTCGTGGGGTGTCAACGACGCCCCAACGCATGTTAACATAGTAGTACACATAAGTCAAGGGTAATAATTACATAGCGGCAGCGCGGTCTCTCAAGCCAAGACACGGAATTTTTCTGGGCTTGCGCCAGAGGGCGCCGCAAAAATCGCGGCGGAGGTGAGTAACCAGAGACCGTGTGCGCTCGTTCGCCGCTGCGGCCTCAGGGGTCGCCTCGGCGACCAGGGTTGGAACTCCTTCGGGTCGGACGACGGGTACGGCACGGCTGCCCTTCGCAGCTCAGGGTAAAAGGCCGTGCCCTGACGACTCAGGAGTTAGAATGGCGGTTTGCCCATCGTTGCCGGACTCCGGCCAGGAACTTCGGCTTGTCGGCACGCATTTGGCGCACGAGCGCTTGATTTTCGGTGTCTTCGTGGGCGGCGGCCCAGAGCACCATTTCCGTGAGGACCGGCGCGAGGTCTATCCCTTTCGCGGTGAGCAAGTAAATTAGCTTGCGTCCGTCCGACGGGTCTTTTTCCGTGGTGATAACGCCGTAGGCGACCAGCTTTCGCAGGCGATCCGCCAGAACGTTCGTGGCGATGCCTTCGTAACCGTTCAGGAATTGCTTGTAGCTCCGCGCGCCAGCCAACATCATGTCGCGGACAATCAGGAGCGACCAGCGATCGCCCAGCATCTCCACCGAAGCATTTAAGGGACACCCCGACCGCCGCTTTGGCCCTGCCTTCCCGCGCCTCATGTTTCCATCCTAAAATAATCACTTGCATTTCACAAGTTAACTTTGCCACACTCTCCGTCGCGTCTGATGGCGTAGGCGAATGGCCGGCGCGACGGTCATACCTCATCTTGATGGGAGCGCTTCCACTTCCCAGGAGAAATCAATGAAGCGAAAAATAGTCAGGACGATTGCGTTAGGAATTTTCGCGCTGGCTGTGGTGCTGGGCGCGGCGTGGCAAGCGCACGCACAGGACGCTAAAACACCGTATCCGAGCATCGCTCCGCTCGATCAATACTTAATGGATCGCGACGCCGAGATTGCCATGGCGCGGAGCGCGGCCCCGGAGGCCATCTCGCGCGACGCCGAGGTCCTCGTCCTGGGAAGGCATGGCTACGAAACCGCAGTCAAAGGTAAGAACGGATTCGTGTGTGTCGTGGAGCGAGGGTGGATGAGCCCGTTCGATGGCGATTTTACGGCTAATTTTTGGAACCCTAAACTTCGAGGCCCGCTCTGCTTCAATCCGCAGGCTGCCCGCTCCATTCTGCCGATGACGTATAAAAGAACGGAGATGGTATTGGCCGGTCAATCCAAAGCTCAGATCTTCGAAGGCATGAAGGCATACGTAAAGCAAGGGTTGCCGCCTCTGGAGCCTGGAGCCATGAGCTACATGATGTCGAAAGAACAGTACCTCAGCGATAACGGCCAACACAACTGGATGGCGCACCTGATGTTTTACACTCCATTCATCGACAGTTCCGCTTGGGGTGCGGATGTGCCCCTAACTCCCGTCATGCTGAATCCACAGTTCCATGGCCATCCGGAGCCAATCGACGTATTCATGGTCCCTGCGGGCTGGTGGTCGGATGGCACGGTGGACCCAGTCAAGCCGGATTAGCACTGCCCCCCGTCGTGCAAATCTAGTTCAGTCGCTACGCGCTAGGCGGACAAGGGCGCGGTACGGCACGGCTGCCCTTCGTAGCGCTCAGGAGAAATCGATGAAGCGGAGAATAATCGGGACGATCGCAAAGAGTTTCGCGCTGGTTGTGGTGCTGAGCGCGACTTTACAAGCACACACACAGGACGATAAAGCGACGCTTTATGAGCGCATGGCGCCGATTGACCAATACTTGATGGCGGATCGGAATGCGGAGATAGCCTTTGCACGGACTGCGGCCCCGGAGTCCATCTCACGGGATGCAGAAGTCTGGGTTCTCGGACGGCATGGTTACGAAATCGCGGCCAAAGGTAAGAACGGTTTCGTATGCATCGTAGAACGATCGTGGATGGCTCCGTTCGACGACCCGGAGTTTTTGAATCCCGACCAGCGGCTTCCGCTTTGCCTGAATCCGCCGGCAGCGCGAACCCACCTGCCTCTCACCTTCAAGACGACTGAGTTGGCAATGGCAGGGCTATCCAAAACTCAGATGTCCGACAGCATCAAGGCTGCATTCGACAAGAAAGAACTGCCGGTGCCGGAAGCTGGTTCGATGTGCTACATGATGTCGAAGCAACAGTACTTTGGCCGCAAATACGGGAACGCGGATTCCCACCTAATGTTTTGGTTTCCCAAGACGGACGATATGTTTTGGGGCGCAGGTCTTCCTGGCTCGCCGGTGTACGTGCATCAATACTCTCCGCAACCGATCACCGAGTTCATCATTTCGGTGTCGAAGTGGTCGGACGGAACGCCTGTGCCCACGGATTAGCAGGCAGAGACCTCATCGCGCGTAAACCGGATACGGCAAGCTCAGTCGTCACGCGCGGGGCGAGAAGGGCGCCGCAGAAGGCGCGACGAAGGTAGCAGCCGAAGAATCGTCGGCTGCGTGTTGTGAAACTGAGGAAGGCGCTGTTTGTCGGAGCTGAAGCTCCGACCCCCTGAAAACTCTCAACCCCAACCGGTCCGGCATACACTGACGGCGCTAGGCGGCGCGCTCGACTTGGACGGCTGTGCCGTAGACCAGGACTTCAGTGACGCCTTGCATCAACTCGTTTGAATCGTAGCGCACGCCGATGACGGCGTTTGCGCCGTGAGAGCTGGCGTGTTGCATCATCAATTCCAGCGCTTGCTTTCGCGTGGTCTCGCACATTTCCTCGAAGAGAGTGATGTTGCCGCCGACGAGCGTTTCCAGCGAAGCGCCGATGGTCCCGAGTATGCTGCGCGAGCGCACGGTAATTCCGCGCACCAGACCTATGTTCCGCACCACGCGGTATCCCGGCAGCTCAAACGCCGTGGTAATCATGTTTTCGTTCACACTTACGTCCATCGTTCCCCCTTTGTCCTCCGCGTCCGATACTAGCTCGCGGAATCTTACATGCGCATCGTGCGCTATCCAATCATCGTTCGTGGATGGTTACACGTTTATGTAACCTGCCGCATTCGGAACTTTTCTGGATTATGGCTTTGGTCAGTTGGCCAAATCTATAGACAGCGGTGGAGCGTTCTGACGGGAGCGTCTGCGCTCTTAGCGCCGTAGGAGCGTCAGAAGTTAGCCCAGTGCGTAAGCGCTGGGTAGGAGGTGTATAAGGATGTCCAGCGCCGGAGGTGCGACACATGTCCCACACATACGCTCAAAATGTGATTCATGTTGTGTTCAGCACCAAGGACCGGTGCAAAGCGATCCCGCAATCCCTCCAGCCGCGCATGTGGGCATACGTAGCAGGGATTTGTCAAAAACTTGGAATTCTTGTTCACGCCGTCGGCGGAATGGACGACCATACTCATTTCCTCATTCAAGTTCCACCGAGCTTGGCGGTTGCCAAGGCCGTTCTCGCTATCAAATCGAATTCCTCAAAATGGGCGAACGGGGAAGGCTGCAAATTCGCGTGGCAGCAAGGATATGGGGCGTTTAGTGTAAGTAGCTCTAATGTTCCCGTGGTCGTTCGTTACATTCAGAATCAGCCCGCGCACCACAAAAAGATGAGTTTCGACGCAGAGTTTCTCGCCCTGTTGAAAAAACACGGGATTCAATTTGATCCGAAATTTGTCTTTGGTTAGGTGCCGCACCTACGGCGCTAATCCCTTTTGGCAATTTTTCCCAGCCCTTACGGGCTGGGCTAACTTGTGGCACGCCTCCGGCGTTTGTCCCGAAAAAAAATCCCGCCAGTGGCAGGATCACTGAAGGAGCCCGCACTTCAACGCATAGAGCAAGTCTTGTGTTGCCGGGCTCCCAGACCCCGGAAAACGGGGCGGAATTTGGTGCGGCGTGGTAAAATAGTGAAGCGTTCGTTGCTCCTGAAACCTCTCGCAATTCTATCGGGGTCGCAAGGTAGCGTTTGCAGCCCTGTTCGTCTGGCCGCATCGACATAACGAAACGACTTACAATGAACTCAAAACTACGCAACATCGCCATTATCGCGCACGTGGACCACGGCAAGACGACGCTGGTGGACGCCATGCTGCGGCAAAGCGGAATTTTCAGCACGCACGCGCATCTGGTGGAACGCGTGATGGACTCGAACGACCTGGAGCGCGAGCGCGGGATCACGATTCTGGCGAAAAACACCGCAGTGACGTATCACGACACAAAAATCAATATCGTGGACACGCCGGGGCACAGCGATTTCGGCGGAGAAGTGGAACGCGCGCTGCGCATGGTGGACGGAGTGCTGCTGCTGGTGGACGCGAGCGAAGGGCCGCTGCCGCAGACGCGTTACGTGCTGCAGAAAGCGCTGGCGGCGAAGCTGCCTCCGATTATCGTGCTGAATAAAATCGATCGAGCGGACGCGCGGCCGGCGGCGGTGCTGGATGAGATTTACGACCTCTTCATCGACCTGGACGCGACGGAAGACCAGCTCGATTTTCCGGTGCTGTACACCAACGCGAAGACGGGCGTGGCGCATCGCGTGGTGGGGGATTCGTCCACAAACCTGCAGCCGCTATTTGAAACTATCGTGGCTTCCACGCCTCCGCCTTCGGGCGATGCCGCAGCGGTGCTGCAGATTCAGGTGACCAATCTGGATTACAGCGATTATCTTGGGCGGCTGGCGATTGCGCGCGTGTTTTCAGGAACGTTGAAGCGCGGCACGGAAGTGGGCATCGCGAAACTTTCCGGCGTGATTCAGCCGACGAAGATTACGAAATTGTTTACGTTCCGCGGACTCGAACGCGACGAAGCGGAAGAAGTGGCGGCGGGGGACATCTGCGCCATCGCCGGCGTGGAAGGAATTCAAATCGGGGAAAGCATCACGGACCTGGCGAATCCGGCGCCGCTCGAGCCGCTTTTGATCGACGAGCCGACGTTGACCATGGTGTTTACGGTGAATACTTCGCCGTTTGCGGGACGCGAAGGGCAATACGTGACTTCGCGGGACCTGCGCGCACGGCTTGACCGCGAATTGCTGACCAACGTTTCGCTGCGCATCGAAGATATGGGCGCGACGGATTCGTTTCGCGTGCTGGCTCGCGGCGAATTGCAGCTCGCCATTTTGATCGAGACCATGCGGCGCGAAGGGTACGAGCTGATGGTTGGTAAGCCGGAAATTGTGGTGCGCACGGAAAACGGAAAGCGCGTGGAGCCGCTGGAAGTGCTGATCGTGGATTGTCCGGAAACTTTTATCGGCATCGTGATGGAAACGCTGGGAACGCGGCGCGGAGAAATGGTGAAAATGGTGAACCATCATTCGGGACGGGTGCGCATGGAGTTTCGGATTCCTTCGCGCGGGCTGATCGGGTTGCGCGGGCAATTGCTGACGGATACGCGCGGGACGTCGCTGATTCACTCGATGCTGGACGGCTGGACGGATTATGCGGGAGACATGGCTTCGCGGCTGACGGGCGCGCTGGTGAGCGACCGCGCGGGCGTTTCGACAGCGTATGCGGTGTGGGGAATTCAGGAGCGCGGCGAGATGTTTGTGGGGCCGAGCTTGGAAGTGTATGAGGGAATGATCGTCGGCGAGAATGCGCGCGAAGACGACATGAATGTGAACATCACCAAAGAAAAGAAGCAGACGAACATGCGCTCGTCGAGCGCGGACGAAGCTATACGGCTGATCCCGCCGCGCGAGTTGACGCTGGAAAAAGCCATCGAATTTATTTCGGATGACGAATTCGTTGAGGTCACGCCGAAATCCATACGGCTGCGCAAGAAAGTCCTGGACGCAAAGAAGCGGCCGAAACGCTGGCAGGAAATCAAAGCCAGCGTGGACTCTGCTTCCTGAAGCGGTTTGGGGCTTCACTGAACGGCCCTTTCCTCGCTAGCCCGCGGTTGCTAAAGTGTTCGTTAACGGGATGAATGATTCCCATGAGCGGGCAAGCGGGCGCTTTTCGTACTTGCAAATTCCCTCTAACCAGAACATTATAAGGCACTTATCATCGCCGTAAGACCGGAAGTCAATTTGCGATGTAATATACGCAATACCCGAGGCTATTAGCTGTGGACATTGCACGCCCAGAAGCAAAAAGACAAAAGAGGATCCGGCGGACGATCTATATCGCGATCGCCGTGGTCGTGATTCCGCTGGTGACTTACGCGCTTTCGCGGTTGAAGCCTGCGGCGCCCAGCGTGGACAGCGCGACGGTGTGGACGGACACGGTGAAGCGCGGGCCGATGCTGCGCGAAGTGCGCGGGCTGGGTACGCTGGTGCCGGAAACCATTCGTTTGATACCGGCCGCGACTGACGGGCAAATTATTCAGCGCAATCTGCTGGCAGGAACTCCGGTGAAAGCCGACACCGTAATTTTGGAAATGTCGAATCCTGAACTGCAGCAGGCGGCGCTGGACGCGGAGTATCAGATGAAAGGCGCGGAAGCGAATCTGGAGCAAACCAAGGCGCTGCTTCAAAATCAGCTAATGGACAAACGCACGCAAGCCGCGGCGCTGAGTTCGGCGTATCACACGGCGCTGCTGGATCGAGACACGAATAAGCAGCTCGCTGACAACGGCTTGGTGTCGGATTTGATTTACAAGAAATCGCAAGTGGTGGCTGAGGAGCTTGCCAAGCAAGACGACTTGGCTGAAAAGGAAGTGGAGACTTTTTCGAACTCGATCGCTTCGCAGGTGGCCGTGCAGCAGGCGAGTTTGGATGAAAAGCGCGCGATGTACGCGTTGAAAAAATCACAACTGGACCAGCTAAAAGTTCGTCCCGGTATTGATGGAGTGTTGCAAGAGCTTGATGTGGAAGTGGGACAAAAAGTGACGCAGGGAACCGTGCTGGCGCGCGTGGCGCAGCCGACGCATTTGAAAGCGCAGCTTAAGATCGCCGAGACGCAGGCGAAAGACATCCTCATCGGACAAAAGGCTTCGGTGGATACGCACAACGGAGTGATCGCCGGACACGTGATGCGAATCGATCCGGCGGTGGTAAACGGAACGGTGACGGTAGACGTGGCGCTGGACGGCCCGCTGCCGCAAGGTGCGCGGCCGGACCTGAGCGTGGAAGGCACGGTTGAGATCGAGCGGCTGGCGGACGTGCTGTATGTGGGCCGGCCGGTGCATGGCGAGGCGAACAGCACGGTGGGCTTGTTCAAAGTGGTGGACGACGGGGCCGCGGCTACGCGCGTGCAGGTGCAGTTGGGGCGCACGTCGGTGAACACGGTGGAAATCGTGAAAGGGCTGCAAATCGGGGACAAAGTCATCTTGTCCGACATGTCGGCCTGGGACAATTACGATCGCGTGCAATTGAAGTAGCCATTTAAATAGTTAAGGGAACTTTTGCAAGCGCTGGGAACGTACCTCTCTTGGCGAGAGACTCGATAGCATAGGCGGAGGAGCAAGCATGGACACGACGGCAAAATCAATGATTCGACTGGAAGGCGTGACAAAGGTGTTTTACACCGACGAGGTGGAGACGCACGCGCTTGGCGGCGTGCATCTGGATATTAAGAACGGCGAATTTCTTTCCATTGCAGGGCCCTCGGGATGCGGCAAATCGACGCTGCTCTCGATTCTCGGCTTGCTCGACTCGCCGACGGATGGAAACTACTGGATCAATACGCAGCCGGTGGCGAACCTTTCTCTTTCCGATCGCACGCGCATTCGCAATCGCGAGATCGGGTTCATATTTCAAGCCTTCAATTTGATAGGTGACCTGACGGTTTTCGAAAACGTGGAATTGCCGCTCACCTATCGCAGCATGGCTTCGGCGGAGCGCAAGAAGCGCGTGCAGGAAGTGCTCGAGCGCGTGGGAATGGCGCACCGTATGAAGCATTATCCCTCCCAACTTTCGGGCGGCCAACAGCAGCGCGTAGCCGTAGCGCGCGCGCTGGTAGGTTCGCCTTCGATTCTGCTGGCGGACGAGCCGACTGGAAACTTGGACTCGAAGAACAGCGAAGCGGTGGTGGACTTGCTCAGGCAACTGCACCGCGAAGGCGCGACCATCTGCATGGTCACGCACGACCCGCGCTATGCCAGCGTTGCGGATCGCACGATTCATCTTTTTGACGGCCGCATCGTCGAAGAAACAGTGGGCACGCGCAGCGTGTCCGTGTAAGCCAGTTCGATCTCGCATTCTAGAAAATCAAGCACGTAAAGCGGCCGAAAAGGTTTCGGAAGCATTGGCACGGGTGTGTACGAATGATTGGTAGCGGGCAATTCGCATCGATGGTTGTTTGCGCGGAGTGAAAAATGGGAATACTGCTGCAAGACCTTCGCTACGGAGTCCGGATGCTGCTGAAGAATCCGGGATTTACCGCGATTGCAGTGGTCACTTTGGCGCTTGGTATTGGCGCGAACACGGCCGGGAAATCCGCAAGAAATGGAAATCGTGGGAGTGGTTGCCGACGCGAAGTACAACAACTTGCGCGAGAAAACTCCCACGCGCATTTATGCTCCCTATTTCAATCCCATGTGGGAGCATTCCTACGCCATCTACGAAATCCGCACGGTCGCGAATCCTGCGAGCGTGAGCGCCGCGCTGCGAAACGTGGTGCAAGAGACGAACTCCTCCTTGCCGCCAATTAGGATCAATACGATGCAAGTGTTGGTGGGCGATTCGCTCCATACCGACCAGTTTATCGCGAAGCTTGCGGGAGTGTTCGGCTTGCTCGCTATGCTGCTTGCCAGCATCGGACTGTACGGCATCATGGCGTATACCGTGGCGCGCCGCACTCGAGACATCGGAATTCGCATGGCGCTGGGTGCGCAGCCTGGCAGCGTTCTCTGGCTGATCCTGCGGGAAACATTGCTTCTGGTTCTTATCGGAGTCGTAGTCGGCTTGCCTATAGCGTTCGGCGGAACTCATTTGATTAAGAGCATGTTGTTCGGGCTGGGGATGGTGGACCCTCTCGCACTGATAGTCCCGGCGATAACGCTTGCCGCGGTTGCCGCGTTAGCGGGATTCCTGCCGGCGCGGCGGGCGATGCGCGTAGATCCGATGGTGGCGCTGCGGTACGAGTAACGAGGAGAGAAAATGGGAACATTGCTGCAAGACATGCGATACGGGATACGGATGCTGATGAAGAATCCGGGATTCACGATCATCGCGGTGCTCACGCTGGCGCTGGGGATTGGAGCGAACACAGCGATCTTCTCGGTGGTGAACGCGGAACTGCTGCGGCCGCTGCCGTTCCGCGATTCGGGGCGGCTTGTCAGCGTCGCGATGGCCAATTCGCGCACGCACACTTCGAATGGCTCTGCTTCGTATCTCGATTTCGTGGACTGGCGGTCGCAGAATCAGGTATTCGAGAAGATGGCCGTTTATACAGGCGCGACTTTCACGCTAACCGGCCAGGAACATCCGGCGCATTTGGAAGGCGTGAGCGTCTCCGCGGAAACGTTCGATTTACTGGGGGTTTCGGCGGAGCTGGGACGAACTTTTCAGCCGGGAGAAGACGAGCCGAATCATCACGTGGTCATCATCAGCGACCGGCTTTGGAAGCAACAGTTCGGCGGCGACCCTAGCATTATCGGCCGCGTGATTACGATCGACAACAGTGGATTCACCGTCATCGGCGTGATGCCGGCTGGTTTTCAGTTTCCTCTTCAGCGAGAACCGGAAATGATCTGGTCCTCGATGTCGGCTCTACAGGAAAGTTCGGGCAACGATCCCGCCATGACGCAGCAGCGAGGCGCGCATTTCCTCACTTGCATCGCCAGACTTAAGCCTGGAATCACTCTGCCGCAAGCGCAGGCGGCCATGGATGTGATCTCGGCTTCGCTGGGCAAGCAATATCCGGACACCAATAAGTACTTGGGAGTGAGGCTGAAATCGGAGCAGGAGCAGCTAACGGGCACAATTCGGCCGGCTCTAGTGGTGATGATGATCGCCGTTAGTTTGGTGCTGCTGATCGCTTGCGTGAATGTGGCGAATCTTCTTCTGGCACGCGCTACAACGCGCGGCCGGGAGATCGCCATCCGCACGGCGATGGGCGCCGGCAGGACACGAGTAGTGAGGCAGCTCTTGACTGAGAGTTTGTTGCTCGCACTTTTTGCTGGAGCATTGGGAACGGCGCTGGCGTCCTGGGGCAGCGACATTTTGGTACGTTTGAGTCCTGAGAGTCTTCCGCGCATCGGGGAGATTCACGTGGATCGATGGGTGCTAGCGTTCACTGCGGGGCTGTCACTCCTCACCGGGATATTATTTGGTCTGGCGCCGGCGCTGCAGGTGACCCGATCGAATATCGTGGAGGCGTTAAAAGAAAGCTCGCTAAACACCACTGCAGGGCGCAGCCGGCATGGACTGCGCAGTTCGCTCGTGATTGTAGAAATGGCGCTGGCGCTGGTTCTACTTGCCAGCGCGGGATTGCTAATCCGCAGCCTGATTCGGCTGCAGGAAGTGAATCCAGGTTTCGATCCCCACAACGTGATGACCGCCAGCGTGGACTTGCCGGACGCGAAATTCCCGGACCTAAAGAAGGCAGCCTTTTTCCGTGACCTCTCCCAGAAACTGAAGGTTCTCCCCGGTGTGCAATCGGCCGCGGCAATTTTTCCGTTGCCCATGGGGGGAGATGAGATGCGCGTAAGCTTTCAGATTGAAGGCCGGCCGGTGGCAAAAAGCGATGAGCCCGACACCTCCGTCCGCACGGTTACGCCCAATTATTTCGGTACTATGCGGATTCCACTGCTGCAAGGAAGGGATTTCACAGATGGTGACGACGCTGCCTCGACGCCTGTTGTGGTGGTCAATGAGGCCTTCGCGCGGCAATTCTTTCCCGGAGAGAATCCGATCGGTAAGCACTTCAAGCCAGGGATAGCGACGAGCGGCAAAGCGCCGATGCGGGAAATCGTCGGCGTGGTCGGGAATGTGAAATTCGAGGATCTGAAAGCGGAATGGATGCCCGAATCCTATGTTCCCTACGCGCAATTGCCATTCGGCTCAGTGACAATTGTTGTGCGCGCCGCAAAAGATCCTCAAGGGCAGGCAAAGGCGATTGCGTCCGCGGTGCAGTCACTGGATAAAGATTTGCCCACATACACTCCGAAGACGGTGGAGCAATATTTGAATGGGACGATTGCGGTGCCGCGCTTCAATACGTTTCTACTGGCTGTATTTGCGGCGCTGGCGATGATCCTGACGGCGGTTGGCCTCTACGGCGTGATTTCCTATACGGTGGCGCAGCGCACGCATGAGATTGGCATTCGCATGGCGCTGGGTGCGCAGCCGGGCGACATGCTGCGATTGGTGGTGGGCCAGGGAATGCGTCTAGCGCTGCTGGGGGTAGGTCTTGGCCTGGTTGCGGCGTTCGGACTGACTCGGTTCCTTTCGAGTCTTCTTTTCGGCGTGAGTTCCACGGACCCAGTATCCTTCGCTGTTGTGGTGACGATGCTTGTCGCAGTGGTGCTGCTGGCTTGTTACATTCCGGCGCGGCGGGCGATGCGCGTGGATCCGATGGTGGCGCTGAGGTACGAGTAAGACTGAGACGAGGTGAGATCGATGGGAGCTTTGCTGCAAGACGCTCGATACGCATTCCGGATGTTGGCGAAGAGCCCGGGGTTCACGCTGGTCGCGATTCTGACGTTGGCGCTGGGCATCGGCGCGAATGCGGCGATATTTTCCGTCACCGATCAGGTTCTTCTGCGGCTCTTGCCGGTGCAGAAGCCGGAAGAACTTGTCGTGCTGCGCTCGCCTGGTCCTAATCCGGGGAGGAACTGGAGCGACGGCGATGTGGGGGTAGCATTTTCGTATCCCATGTACAAGGACTTGCGCGATCACAATCCTGTTTTTTCCGGCCTGCTTGCGCGATTCGCAATTCAAGCGAGCGTTTCGGGACAGGGTCAAACCGAACTGGCAAAAGGGGAACTCGTCAGCGGAAATTATTTTGAGGTGCTTGGCGTGCGTCCGGCGCTTGGACGCGTTCTCACTTCGCAGGATGAAACAGCCGCCGGGGCGAACCCGGAGACGGTGTTGAGTTATGGCTACTGGGAGCGGCATTTCGGCCGCGACCCCGGGATATTAAACAAACAACTGGTTGTGAACGGCGTTTCCATGACCGTTGTGGGAGTGGTGGCTCCCGGATTTTTTGGAGTGCAAGTGGGACAGACGCCGGACATTTTCATTCCGGTGACGATGAAGGCCCAGATGACACCGAACTGGGACGGACTTGCCGACCGCAAAGATCATTGGCTGGCAATGCTGGGAAGATTGAAACCCGGCATGAGCCTCGCGAAGGCAGAAGCTGGAATCGCGCCGGAATATAGCGCGATCTTACAGTCGGAAGCTTCGGAGTTGAAATCATCGCCGGAGAGAAAAAAACAATTTCTGGACAAGAAAATCCTGCTGGATACGGGATCGCACGGACGTCCAATCCTGCAACACGATGCGGGCAAACCGATCTGGATTCTGATGTCGATGGTGGGATTAGTGCTGCTGATTGCCTGCGCGAACCTCGCCAGCCTTCTGGTAGCCCGCGGTGAAGCAAGGCAGCGAGAGATCGCGGTACGGATGGCGATGGGAGCGGGTCGGTGGCGGTTGATAAGGCAGCTTCTGACGGAGAGTCTGCTGATTTCGCTGGCAGGAGGAGCGGCGGGGTTGCTGGTGGGATCGTGGACGCTGGGAGCGCTGGTCGGTTCCATACCGGAGAGCCTTGGCGCACAAGGCTTGCAAGGGAAGTTTGACTATCGAGTGCTCGCCTTTTCATTCGGAATTTCAATTCTCGCGGGATTGCTATTCGGGTTGATACCGGCGCTGCGCTCAACCAGCGCGGACTTGCAAAGCACGCTGAGGGAACAGGGAGCGAATGTTTTCGGCGGGAAATCGAATGTGCGATTGCGCAAGGCGCTGCTGGTCTCGCAAGTGGCGCTGACGGTGGTGTTGCTGGCGGCTGCGGGATTTTTTGCGCAAAGCCTGATGAACTTGAAGCGGCAGGACCTTGGCGTAAAGACAGATCACGTAATCCAATTTGCGGTGGCGCCTGAACTGAATCGTTATACTCCGGAACAAACAGTCGCGCTGGCGGACCGCTTGAGAGAAAACATCGCAGGCTTGCCGGGTGTGCGCTCGGTGAGCGTGGCGGAAATGTCGCTACTCTCGGACAGCGACTCGTCCGCCAACATCACCGCGGAGGGCTACACGGTGTCGGAGGACACCAATACGGACGTCCAGCAAAACTGGATAGGACCAAACTTCTTTGCAACTTTGGGAATTCCACTGTTGTCTGGGCGCGAGTTCGACAGTCGCGACACTTCCACTGCGCCTAAAGTCGCAATTGTCAGCGAAAAAATGGCGCAGACATACTTTCGCGGCCAGAACCCGGTTGGCCGCCACTTCGCGTTCGGCTCGGGCAATGACGTGCACCCCGACATTGAAATCGTCGGCGTGGCGAAAGACAGCAAGAATACGGACCTGCGGCAAGAGATTCGGCCGCTCGTCTATATTCCTTATACGCAGGACAAGAATTTTGGAAACGCGACGTTCTACGTGCGAACGAACCTGGAGCCGACGGCGTTGGGGTCCACACTGCGGAAAATAGTGCAAAGCGCCGATGCAAACCTGCCAGTATTCGACATGAAGACTTTGGACCAGCAAGTGGACGAAATTGCGTTTTCTGAGCGGCTGCTTACGTTTTTCTCGTTGTGCCTGGGACTGCTGGCTGCGCTGCTCGCCGCAATCGGGCTCTACGGCGTGATGGCGTATATGGTGGCGCAGCGAACGCGCGAGATCGGAATTCGCATGGCGCTGGGCGCTTCGCAGAAGAATGTGGCGTGGCTGGTGTTGCGGGAAATCGTGCGCATTTCGATTGCTGGGCTTGGAATCGGGTTGGTGGCGGCGTTTGGTTTGGGAAAACTGATTGAGTCGCAGTTGTTCGGTGTCAAGGCGAGTAATCCTCTAGTGTTTTTGACGTCGGCACTGCTGCTCTCAGCAGTCGCGCTTCTTGCCGGATGGCTGCCCGCCCGAAAGGCTGCGAGCGTGGATCCGATGGTTGCGCTCCGATATGAATGATGGACGTCCGGGAACTAATTCGACCACCGGGAACATACACGGGCAGAATCCCGTATCACAGGACGAAGAGACATCGCGTGAGGAACTGAGACACCGAACAACGAGGAGTGGAACATGGAGACGTTGATGCAGGACATTCGCTATGGCGTCCGAATGCTGGTGAGGAATCCGGGCTTCATGATCGTTGCCATCATCACCCTGGCGCTCGGTATCGGTGCGAATACTGCCATCTTTAGTATGGTGGATGGAATCCTACTGCGGCCTCTGCCGGTGCAGGACCCCGCGCAGATCACGGTCCTCGCGTACCAACAACAGAAGGGAAACATACAAACACAGTTTTCCGTCGCCGACTTTCGCGACATTCGCAGCCAATCCAGCGAAGTATTTTCCGATGTCGCGGGCTATCAGCTTGGCTTGGACGGTCTGAGCGTGGATGGCAAAGCCGATCGCATCGTGACGGACTACGTCTCGGGAAATTTTTTCTCTGCGCTGGGAATTAAGCCGAAGCTTGGCCGATTTATCCTGCCGTCGGAAGGCGAGACTCTGGGAGCGGACCCGGTAATGGTCCTCGCTTACTCATACTGGAAGACGCGATTCGGAGGCGACCCGGCCATTCTAGGACGCAAAGTTTCAGTGGATGGCCACCCCATCACGATCGTCGGCGTTGCGCCGCGAGGATTCGTTGGACTCTCTCCATTAATATCCGTTCAGGGTTTCTTGCCGCTCGGCATGCTGGGAATCGAAGGCACGCCGAATGATTTCATGACCAATCGCCAACTTCGCGGTCTGCTTGTGATTGGCCGCTTGCGCCCCGGCACAAGCCTCCAGCAGGCGCAGGCCTCGCTGTCGGTGATAGGCCAGCGTTTGTCGCAGCAATATCCGGAGGCCGAAAAGGATTTGAGTCTTCAGGTCTATCCGGAACTGCGCGCGAGGCCGCAACCCGATCCGAGCAATACTTTGCTTGTGATGTCGGGGCTTTTCTTGGGCTTGACGGCGCTGGTGTTGCTGCTCGCCTGTGTAAACGTGGCCAACATTTTGCTCGTCCGCGCTACTGTCCGCGAACGCGAGATGGCCATCCGCGCCGCACTGGGCGCCGCGCGATTCCGCCTGGTGCGGCAATTGCTGACGGAAAGTGTTCTGCTCGCACTTCTCGGCGGAATCGGAGGGATTTTTCTCGGCCAGTGGGCCAGCTCCGCGCTGGCTTCGATCAATATTCAGACCGATCTTCCCGTGCATTTCGATTTTGGCTTTGACTGGCGCGTCTTTGGCTACGCCACCGCTGCGGCGCTGTTGACCGGAATCATCGTCGGGCTGGTGCCCGCAATCCGCGCGTCGCGGGGAAATCTGGCCGCCATCCTGCACGAAGGCGGGCGTGGCGTTGTGGGTGGCAAGAACCGTTTGCGCAGTGGGCTGGTTGTGGCGCAGGTGGCAGGCTCGCTGGTGCTACTGATCATTGCGGGGCTTTTCGCGCGGAGCCTGGGCAAAGCTCAGAAGACGAGCCTGGGCTTCGATCCGGACCACGTAGTCAACTTCACCATGGACCCGGTGGAAATCGGATTCAACCAGCAGCAGACGCGCGATTTCTACAAAAACCTTCTCGCCCGTGTCTCTTCCCTTCCCGGAGTGGTGTCAGCGAGCACTGCAACCGCGACTCCCATGGGCTACTACAACAACGGCGACACGCTTACGATCGAAGGATACCAGCCTCCCGCTGGTCAGCCGCCTCCGTCGGCACTGTACAACACCATTTCGACGGACTACTTCCGCACCATGCAAGTTCCCTTGCTACGCGGCCGGGCTTTTACCGACGCGGACGGGGAAAATGCCCAGTACGTGGCAGTCTTGAGCGAGGCTATGGCGAAGAAATTCTGGCCGGACGCAGATCCCATCGGACGGCAATTTCAGATGAGTACCGACGCAAAACACTCGATGGTCGTCGTCGGGATCGTCAAGGATGTGCGCTATCAGGGCGTGAAGGGAGTGATCCAGCCTGTTTTTTACGCACCGTTCGTGCAGCATCAGGAAAACAACTCCTTACAATTCGTTCAAGTGCGCACAACAGCAGCGCCCGAAACAATGATCCCGGAAATCGAGCGCGCAATCCAATCGCTCGCGCCTCAGCTTCCGGTCTTCGACGTAGAAACGATGAGGCAAGCTCTCTACACCCTCAACGGGCTGCTGGTCTATCGGATAGGCGCTGCACTGGCGGCTGTTCTTGGCGTCTTAGGATTGATCCTTGCAATCGTCGGCGTTTACGGCGTGGTCTCCTATGCCGCCAGCCAGAAGACGCACGAAATCGGGGTTCGCATGGCGCTGGGAGCGCAGCCGACGGACATCCTGAAGATGGTTTTCGGTGAGGGACTATTCATCGTGGCAATCGGTTTAGGTGTCGGAATTGCATTGGCCCTAGCCGCGGCGCAGGTAGTTGGAAAATTCCTGACTGTAAGCGCGATGGACCCGGTGACGTATGTCGCCGTTTCGGCAATTCTCACAATTGTGGCTCTCGCGGCTTGCTACATCCCGGCGCGGAGGGCTATGCGCGTGGATCCCATGGTGGCGCTCAGATACGAATAGTCTCGGAAGCGCGCCAAAACCGGAGGCGGTAATGGGCACACTATTTCAGGACCTGCGTTATGGATTTCGGATGCTGCGGAAGAGTCCGGGCTTCACGGCAATCGCAATCCTCACATTGGCGCTCGGCATTGGCGCCAACACAGCCATTTTTTCCGTAATTAACTCCGCGCTGTTGCGTCCCCTGCCGTTCAAGGATTCAGGACAACTGGTCCAGCTCTGGGAGACCGAAGTCTCGCCGGGGACGTATCCATTCGCCGGCGCCGACTATCTTGACTGGCAATCGCAGAATCACACACTCGAAGCCACGACTCTGTTTTCCTGGGGCGAAGCATACAACGCCAGCCTCTCGGGCGATTCCGACTCCGCCATGGGTATCAGCACGCAGGCCAACTTTTTTTCGGTCCTCGGCGTGGAGCCAATATTGGGCCGCACCTTCGCGGTTGGGGAGGACCAGGCGGGCAAGAATCATGTGGCAGTGTTGAGCTACGCATTCTGGCAGCGGCGCTTCGGCGGGCAGAGGATCGCGATCGGGCAGACGATGGTTTTGGACGGCCAATCGTACGACGTAATCGGCGTGATGCCCGAGTGGTTCAAATTTCCATCCAATTCTCTGAGTTCGACTGACTTGTGGACGCCGCAGGACATGGCGGCCAAGTCACTTACACCTCGGGGCACGCACAGCTATCGGGCGATCGGGCGACTCAAGTCCGGTGTCACGGCGTCACAAGCGCAAGCCGATCTCTCCACGATAGCCAAAAACCTGGAAAAGCAGTACCCCAATACAAATGACAAAGTGGGCGCCGTGGTGGTTTCTCTTCAGGAAAGCCTCGCCGCGAACTCGCGGCCGGCGCTGCTGATTCTCTTCGGAGCGGTCGCGCTGGTGCTTCTGATAGCCTGTGCCAACATCGCCAATCTCCTGCTGGCGCGGGCCACTGGACGCCAACGCGAAGTGGCTCTGCGCGCCGTGCTTGGCGCAAGCCGCGGGCGCATCATCCGCCAGTTGCTGACGGAAAGTGTGCTGTTGTCGATGGCCGGCGCTGCTCTGGGGTTCGTGGCCGCCACCTGGAGCGTGCGTCTGATGGAAAGTGCGAGGGCGCTGCCTATTCCTGGCGAGCTGCCTCTGCGGATCGATAGCAGGGTGTTGCTGTTCACAATAACGGTGAGCGTGCTGGCCGGGATTCTTTTCGGGCTGGCACCGGCGCTGCATGCTTCACAATTAAACCTGAGCGACGAGTTGAAATCAGCGGCGCAATCCGTGGTGGGCGCCTCCGGATGGCGGCGCCTCCTGCGCGATGGATTGGTAGTCGGAGAAATCGCCATATCTCTTGCGTTACTTGTGGGCGCCTGCTTGCTTTTACGCAGCTTTTCCCAGCTGCGTTCGACCGATATCGGCGCGCAGACCAAAAACGTGCTGACGCTGGGAATTGTCCTGCCGGAGAAGAGATATGCCACTCTCCCAGTACGTCGCGAATTCTTTGATCAGTTGACGGAGCGCCTCAGCCGCACGCCGGGCATCGAAGCGGCTTCCGTGTCCACTCGGCTACCGCTGCGGGGAGGAAGCAATGCAACGATCAGCGTCGAAGGTGACAAGGATCCGACGCATGCGAGTCAGCTCGTCGAATTCAACTACATCACGCCCGATTACTTCGGGGTTTTTGGAATACCCTTTCTTTCTGGCGCCAATTTTTCTCCGGAGGACATGAATCGCACCGCCGAGGTAAACCTGAGGATTGACGACCTTTTTAAACAGCACCCGGAGACTACGCAGGTTCCTTCGGAGCTCAGTTTCATGTCGGTCATCAACCGAGCCATGGCGCGTACTTTTTGGCCCAATCAAGATGCTGTGGGGAAAACCTTCACTTGGAACGGCGTTCAAGTCAAAGTTATAGGAGTCGTGGGAGACACCAAAGAATGGGACAGTATTCGCGATCCCGTCATTCCTCAATCTTACTTCCCTTTGACCGCCACTCTTGATGGGGAGGGCGCGGCGTCGGGCCGCGTCTCCGTACGGACAAGCGTTCCGCCGATGAGCGTGCTTGGAGCGGTTCGCAGCAACGTCCGTGACATCGACAGCAGCCTGGCCGTGTTCCGCCCGCAAACGATGGAGGATGTCGTAGCCGACTCCATGCTGGATACGAGTCTGCAAACCTACTTGCTGGGTTCGTTCGCAGCGTTGGCCGTACTGCTGGCGGCCGTGGGGCTTTACAGCGTGATGGCCTATTTGGTCACCCAACGAACGCACGAGATCGGCGTTCCGATGGCTCTGGGCGCGCAACCTGGCGACGTATTGCGACTGGTGCTCGAGCGCGGCGCGATCCTTGTTGTTTTTGGAGTTGCCGCCGGGTTGGCTGTTGCTTTTGCGCTCACCCGTCTGATGGCCAATCTGCTTTTCGGGGTTAGCGCTACCGATCCGCTTACCTTCGCCGGTGTAGCTTTGTTGCTTGCGGCGGTCGCGCTGACGGCCTGCTTCGTGCCAGCCTATCGTGCCACGCGCGTCGATCCTATGGTGGCGTTGAGATACGAATAAGGCCATTCCGCAGAGCTGTCCGGAAACGCGACAAACAATCCCGCAACTGGTCACGCGCGCTAATGTATAGGTCGCAACGCGCATCTAAAGTACTATCAGCTATGGACTTAGAATGACGCTCCTCTGGAATCCCAACTGCCCATATTTGGGAGTCCCCACTTATCGCTCGCAGTCCGGAGAGGGGCACTACAAATGCCACCGATGGCGGTTGAACTCATGAACGAAACAGGTCCCACCCAGGCGAGCATCCTTATCGCGGATGACCAGCCAGACGTCCTCGAAGCTCTGCGCCTACTCCTAAAAGGACATGGTTATGTGACCGAAGCGGTGACCTCGCCGGCAGCGCTGATCGATGCCATAGCACGGCGAGAGTTCGATCTGGTCTTGATGGACTTGAATTACGCGCGCGATACGACGTCCGGGCGAGAAGGTTTGGACGTCCTCTCAAAATTGAAAGCTTCTGAAACCGCGCCGCCGATTGTGGTAATGACCGGATGGGCCACGGTGGGCCTGGCTGTGGAAGCCATGCAGCGAGGCGTCGGTGATTTCGTCGAAAAGCCGTGGGTGAACGCACGACTACTGGAGATCCTGCAAAAACAAGTCGACATTGGGCGCGAGCGGCGCACGGCGCGCCGAAGCGCCATGGAGCGCGATCGAACGCAGAGCGAAATTGCCTCCCGACTCGACCGGCAGGGCCGTGAAATTGAAGAAGCGCGCGCGATCCAACTCGGATTCCTACCCAAGGAAATTCCGCAGATTGCGGGTTACGAAATCGCGGGAGCCTGGCAGCCGGCGCGCATTGTAGGCGGGGATTACTACGACGTTTTTCCGTTCGCAGGAGATACGCTCGGGCTGTGCATCGCGGACGTGGCCGGAAAGGGAATGCCGGCGGCGCTGCTGATGTCAAATTTGCAGGCGGCGGTTCGCGGGCTTGCTTCACCTTCTTTATCTCCGGAAGTTCTGTGCGAGCGATTGAACTCGCTGATTTGCCGCAGCATCGCCAGCGACCGCTTCATCACTTTTTTCTACGCGCATCTCGACGGCGGGTCCAGGCAGTTGTGCTACGCGAATGCCGGGCACAATGCTCCCATCATCGCGCATCGTGACGGTACACACGACCGTTTGGACGAAGGCGGCGGCGTGCTGGGTATTTTTCAGTCTCAGAGTTACGCCAAGGGCACCTACACGCTCTCGCCGGGGGATCTGGTACTGCTGTTCACTGATGGAGTGACGGAAGCCAGCAGCCCCGATGGCGAGGAATTCGGCGACGCACGCCTGATTCGGCTGCTCGAAGAAAGCCGTGAAGCAACTGCGGAACAATTGCAGAGGAAGATTCTAGATACGGTGGGGTCATTCTGCGGTGGCAATTGGCAGGATGATGCAACTTTAATTGCAATTGCCGTGGAATAAGACTGCTGGGAGAAGAGCGCAGATGGAAACTTTGCTCCAGGACCTGCGATACAGCTTCCGGGTATTGAGGAAATCGCCTAGCTTCGCGGCGATTGCAGTGCTCACGCTCGCACTTGGAATTGGCGCGAACAGCACAATTTTCAGCTGGATCAATTCTACTCTGCTCAATCCCATACCGGGAGTCCGGCACACATCTGATTTCGTTGTCCTGACGGAGGGCGGGACCGCCAGAAGTCCTATTCCGTTCTCCTATCTCGACTATATGGACTTGCGAAACCGCACTCGGAGCTTCTCTGGACTGATCGCTTACGGCATCAACCCTATGAATCTCACCGGGACGGGAAAACCAGAGCGCGTTTGGGGCACGCTGGCTTCGGCGAATTACTTTGATGTGCTCGGCATCCATCCGATTCTAGGGCGCGGCTTTCTTCCGGTGGAGGACCAGAAGCCAGGAGGCGCGCCGGTAGTGGTGATCAGTTATCGGCTCTGGCAAATTCGCTTCGGCGGGGATCCTTCCGTCATCGGTCGAACTTTGCGCATTGACCAGCATCCGTTCACGATCATCGGCGTCGCGCCGGCTGTTTTTCAAGGCACACAGACAGGCATGCGGACGGAACTTTGGGTTCCATTGATGATGCAGCAGCAGATTGTTTCCGGCACTGATCGCCTTGCACTACGCAGCGAGACTTGGCTGATGCTGCTGGGCCAGCTGGCGCCTGGTGTGACGCGCGGGCAGGTGCAAGCGGAAATGGATCTGCTGATGAACCAGATCGTGGAGCAATTCCCAGATTCCCATTTGGGCAACAATGCGGTGACGTTGTACCCGCTTTGGCGCGCTCCGTTCAGCGCGAATACTTATATGTATGTTCTCCTTCCGGTACTGATGGCTATCGCCGGCGTCGTGCTGCTGCTCGCCTGCGCAAACGTGGCGAACCTAATGCTGGTGCGGTCCGTTTCGCGACGGCGCGAGATTGCCATACGCCTTTCGATTGGCGCCAGCCGATGGCGGCTGGTACGGCAGTTGCTCATCGAAAGCGTGGTTCTGTCTTCGGCGGGGGGCATCCTGGCGATGTTTATCACCGCCTGGACCACAGGGATGCTGGGACAATTCATTCCGCCTACCAATATTCCGATAGCGCTCGACTTTCAGGTGGACCGCGCTGTTTTTTTCGTTACGTTTGCGATCTCGATTCTTAGCGGTGTGATTTTCGGCATCCTGCCGGCTTTGCGCGCCTCTGACATGTCACCGGTAACGGTGCTGAAAGAAGATGCGGGAAGCGCTTCCGGGGGTCTTCATAGGGCGCGCTTATCCAGCGCCCTGGTCGTGACGCAGATTTCCCTTTCACTTTTCCTGCTGGTGAGCGCTGGACTCTTCATTCGGAGTTTCCGGCAAGCGCAGCGATTCAATGCGGGCTTCAACCCGGACCACGTGCTGCTCGCATCCTACAGCTTGTTTCCCGCAGGATACACCGAGGCTCGCGGCTTGGAATTTCATCGCCAGCTTTTGGCCAAACTCGAAACATTGCCGGGCGTGGAATCGGTAGCCCTGGCCAGTTGGGTGCCGCTAGGGTATGTATCCAACTCGTTGCCGGCTTCTCCCGAGGGATATGTGCCGCAGCCGCACGAATCAATGGAAATCGCCGAAGCCACGGTGGGGCCGAATTATCTGCGGACGATGCAGATTCCGTTGATTGCCGGACGCGAGTTTACGGTGGACGACACGGGCACATCGCAGCCGGTCGCGATCGTCAATCAGAAGTTCGCGGATCGCTACTGGCCACATCGGGAGCCGTTGGGCAAGCGGATATACGCATATGGCGTGTGGTTTACGGTGGTCGGTATCGCGCACAATTCCAACTACTATTCCTTGAGCGAAGTCCCGCAACCGTTTCTGTATCTTCCGATTTTTCAGGATTACTACTCAACGACAATCATCCACGCGCGGGTTTCGGGCGATCCGCTGGCCTATACGGCGGCGGTGGAAAAGACGATTCATAGCCTGGACGCAGATCTGCCGGTCTACGATGAGTCCACTTTAAAGTTGCGCGTGCAGGTGGCGAGCACGGGGCAGCGGATCGCCGGCACTTTCGTGGGAGCTTTTGGTTTGCTCGCGCTGATTCTGGCGGCGGTAGGTATCTACGGAGTGATTGCCTATACCACGCGCCAGCGGTCGCACGAGATCGGGATACGCATGGCGCTGGGAGCGCAGCAAGGCGATGTTTTCCGGCTTGTGCTGGGGCAAGGCCTGCGAATGATCCTCGCCGGACTTGCGATTGGGCTCGCGTTGTCGTTCGCGCTGACACGTTTTCTGCGCAACATTCTTTTCGGTGTAGGTGCGACCGATGCCCTCACGTTTGTAGGCGTTGCAATCCTGCTGTGTGCGGTGGCGCTGCTTGCGTGCTACATCCCCGCGCGGCGCGCCATGCGCGTGGATCCCATGGTGGCGTTGCGTTATGAATAATTTCACAAGGAGTGAGCAATAGTGATCAAACTCAGAGACGTCGAAAAGGTTTACGAATCGGGCGCCGGAAAAACCTGGGTGCTACGCCGGATCAATTTAGACATCGCCGACGGCGACTTCATCACCATCATGGGCCCTTCGGGCGCGGGAAAGTCCACGCTGATGGGAATTGTCGGAATGCTAGACGGCGCATGGAAGGGCGAGTATCACCTGCTCGAAAATGCCGTGCATAAGCTCGATAACCGACGCCGCGTGGAGTTGCACAAGAAATATATCGGGTTTGTGTTTCAGCAATATCACCTGCTCGATAACCTTACCGTTGCCGAGAATCTCGACTTGCCGCTTTCCTATCGCGACATTAAGAAAGCAGAGCGCGAAGGGATGGTGGCGGACATCCTCGACCGGTTCCAGATCGTGGGCAAGAAGGCCCTTTTTCCCAACCAGCTATCGGGCGGGCAGCAACAGCTTGTGGCTGTAGCGCGCGCCGTAATCGGCAAACCGAAATTGATCCTTGCCGACGAGCCCACCGGCAGCCTGCATTCAAGCCAGGGAAAAATGATCATGGATTTGCTGAAGAAGCTGAATCAAGACGGCACCACGATCATCCAGGTGACGCACAACGACGCGTGGGCCGCGTACGGCAACCGCATCATTCAATTGGCCGACGGCTGGATCGTGGATGGCGCATCAAAAGCCGGCGCGGTGTGATTCGAATGAGGGAAATTACGAGAAAGCGAAAGTGAACTACCAGGCGGATCCCGGACGGAGCGAAGAGAACGTCAAAATTCAGGGAGATAGCATTCGCAAAATGATGCCACCACATACAGCGCGCACACGAATACTTGTTGCCGACGATCAGCCCGACATTCGGGAAGCGTTGCGCCTATTATTGAAGGGCCAGGGATTCGAGACGGAAACGGTGGCATCGCCCGCAGCGGTGCTAGCCGCGCTGGAAGCGCGCGAGTTCGACGCGCTCTTGATGGATCTGAACTACGCGCGCGACACCACCTCCGGCCAGGAAGGACTCGATCTGCTATCGAATATTCGCGCAAAAGACAGCACGCTGCCCATCATCGTGATGACAGCGTGGGGAAGCCTGGAACTTGCGGTGGAAGCCATGCGCCGCGGTGCGAAGGATTTCATACAGAAACCGTGGGAAAACGCGCGGCTGCTTGCAATCCTGAAGACCCAGATCGAGCTCTCGCAGGCGCTGCGAAAAAGCCAACGGCTGGAAGCCGAGAACCGGTTGTTGCGTGCCGATGGGCGCCCTGTGATGATCGCGGAATCGGCCGCCATGCGTCCGGTAATGGATTTGATCGCGCGCGTCGGCCCGTCGGACGCAAACGTGCTGATCACCGGCGATCACGGGACCGGCAAGGAAGTGGTTGCGCGCACTCTGTACGCTCTTTCTCCGCGGTCGGGCCGGCCGCTCGTAACCGTGAACGCCGGAGGATTGCCGGAAGGGGTTTTCGAGAGCGAGCTGTTCGGCCACGTGAAAGGCGCGTTTACGGACGCGAAATCGGATCGCGTGGGACGCTTCGAGCTGGCCGATGGCGGCACGCTTTTCCTGGATGAAATTGCGAACGTGCCGATGAACCTGCAGGCCAAGCTTTTGCGCGCTCTTGAAACTGGCGAGCTCGAACGTGTAGGATCTTCGACCACACGGCGCGTGGACGTGCGGATTATTTCAGCTACGAATGCCGACGTGCAGACCGAGGTTTCCGGCGGCCGGTTCCGCGAAGATTTACTCTTTCGCCTGAACACGATTGAAATTCATCTGCCTCCGTTGCACGAGCGCAAAGAGGACATTTCAATTCTTGCGCACCATTTTCTGCGGCAGTCGGCGCAACGCTATCGCAAACAACTCGAAGGCTTCGAACCCGTGGCGCTGCAGGTTCTGCTCGACCATCCGTGGCCCGGAAATATTCGCGAACTGGATCACTCCATCGAGCGCGCTGTCCTGCTAGCGGAAGGTCCACAGGTTCGCGCAGGAGATTTGGGGCTTCGCCCCGCGCGCGAGGCAGCTTTGCGGCTGGATGAAATGAGCATCGAGGACGTGGAGCGCGTTCTGATCCAAAAAGCTCTCGCGCGGTTTGGCGGCAATGTAAGCCACGCGAGCAAAGCGCTGGGACTAAGCCGCAGCGCGCTTTACCGGCGCCTGCAAAAATACAGCCTGTGAAACCGCTGCTCTATGAACGCCGAATTTTGCTTCTCGCCCTGGCCGCCGGACTCGGAAGCACCATCGCTGCGTTAATCCTGCTTTGGATTGGACCCTACTCTTCAAAGCTCCAGTGGACACTCACCGTAATCATGGTAATTGCGTGGCTGAGCTTCGCATTCTCGGCCCAAAGTCGCGTGGTCTTCCCGCTGCGCACGCTTTCGAATCTCCTGGCCGCTCTTCGCGAAGGTGATTTCTCGATACGAGCGCGCGGCGCCAACCGCGAAGACGCATTGGGCGAGGTTTTGCGCGAGGTAAATGCCTTGGGGGAGACTCTGCGGCAGCAGAGACTGGGCGCTTTGGAAGCTACTGCGCTCCTCCGCAAGGTAATGGAAGAAATTGATGTCGCGGTCTTTGCATTCGATGGAGCCGGCCGCCTCCGTCTCGTAAATCGGGCTGGCGAGCGAATCTTGAATCAAGCGCAGGCACGCCTTCTTGGACTGACTGCAGCAGAACTCGGTCTTTTGGAATGTCTGGAGGGAGAAACACCGAAAATATCGCAGATCGCGTTTCCCGGAAAATCGGGGCGCTGGGAGATACATCGCGGCAATTTTCGCGAAGCGGGGCTGGCTCATCAATTGCTCGTGATCACGGATTTGAGCCGCGCTTTGCGCGAAGAAGAACGTCAAGCATGGCAGCGATTGATTCGTGTGTTAGGGCACGAAC
>Ga0302324_100001523_pt1 | contig 56055 bp, 57 predicted proteins | sample Palsa_T0_1_FD_201949 | JGI IMG/M metagenome (GOLD analysis project Ga0302324, IMG submission 201949) | Peat permafrost microbial communities from Stordalen Mire near Abisko, Sweden - Palsa_T0_1 | ecosystem: Environmental > Terrestrial > Soil > Palsa > Peat permafrost | place: Sweden: Abisko...
TTGAGGAGTCGCTCGAACTCGTCAGCAACGAGGGCGTCCGGGATATGCTCGCCGTTAACCGAAATGGCCACGGCGGTTAGTTGCCGCTTGGCGTGGCGAGGACCATGCCGCCGGACGGGCTGTACTGGAGAGCGATAACGCCGGTGTTGCTGATGCCGACGGGCACCATGTCGTTATAGGGATACGGGAAATTCAGGTCAGTCCATGCTGCGGTTGTAATGTTGTAGAGGAATATCCCGAGCTGATTAGTGGTGGAGACGTAGCTGCCCACCACTACGCTGTTGTCATTTAGCCCCTGAAAATAGGTATACTTTGCCCCCGGGTGGCTCAGTAAGCTCATTTTATCCTTCTGGTAGACAAAACCAAGCGTGTAGACTCCCTCGTAGGTCCCAACCGCAGCGCCTGTGTTATTTAATGCGGTGATCTGATACCAATATGAAGGAGATCCGCTAGCGTCACTCCAGGGCAGCGAGGTGAATGTGCCGTTCCGATAGAAGAACCCAGACGTAGGAATGGCCGACTTGGGCGGGGTATAGTTGCCAGCCAGCGTACCGGTCGATGTGTCCATGCAGCAGTAGGCGAAATTCCCCGGCTGCAGCCCCGTATAGTTGGGAAGGGGGATGACCTTCGAGCCGGGCACGATCAGTTCGTAGGTCTTGCTGTCGTTGACTCCGCCGATGAGCCAGCCAGTGTCGGTGACGCCATAAAAGGCGTCTGAGGCGTAGGTCTGGCATTTCCCATCGAAGTAGGTCATTCCAGCGCTCGGGCCGGAGGCGACCTCGGCAATTCCGACCACAAGGCCGGAGCCGTTCATGGCATACGGAAAGGCCGCGAGTCCGTTGCAATACAAGATGGTGTCGAACGTGTAGCTCTGTGCCGCAAGCGGGGCCGAGCATGCGGCCACCAGGATTGCTATTAAGATCGCGGTTCGTTGTTTCAAGTTGAACTCATCAGTTGCTGCTGGGCGTGGCAATCACCATGCCGCCGGACGGGCCGATTCGGGGCGAAGGTTGTTCAGGAACACGCCGCTACCGGCTGCAATTCCGGCGGCCAAGGCGACCTTCTCGACGAAGCCTCCACGCGTGAGCGAAGGGTCCGGCTCGGGCATGGTAGGAAAATAATGCCACGCAGACCCGTACTAAGTCAAGAGGTTTTTCCTAATTTACCGATGAATTTCCAAAGACACGGCTGGCCGCAGGTACCAAGAATAACAGGACCGTTTCGGCTATCGGATGCTGTTCTTCTCAACTCCTGGAAATTGCTGGTAAGAAGGGTGAAATACTCGTGAATTCTAGGTGCTCGCCCGCTGGCCCGCCACATCAGCCGGCGCTCCGTTGCGCGGCGAGATCCTGCGCTTCGCGCGTCGAAATCCGCCGGATCTGTGCCTGGGCGCGCAATCGCTCGGCCACCGCGCGGATAGCTTCTTGTTCGCGCAGGGCATCGAGGAAAAGTTTTATGGTGCCCCGCACCTCGCTCAGTTCCGCGATGCCACCGCCCGACAGCCTGGAGCGGACTTCCGCTATATGAAATCCGAACGGCGTGCGAAAGATGGGACTGCGCTCTCCCGGTTGCATTTGAAAACACCACGTTCTCGAACTCCTCCACCATAACGCCGCGCTCGAAGGAACCTAAATCGCCGCCATTGCCTGGGCAATCGGAATAATGATCGGCTACCGCCGCGAATTGCTCACCACGCTCGAGTGCGGCGAGCGCGGCCTCTATGCCGGCGTGCGCGTCTTCTTCCCGATGAGTCTCGTCCACGTGCTTCACAATGTGTGCCGCGTTTACGATCTCCGGGCGTTGGAACGCGTCGCGCCGGGCCTGGTAAAGGCTCGCGATTTCGGTTTCGGTGGGTTCAGGCAATGGACCCATCAGGTGGCGCAGGGTACGTTCCAGACGCAGTTGCCCTTCGATCTGACGCGCCAGCGGAGCAGTGTCGAACAGAACGCGGTAGCCCTGCGCGGCAGTGACGCGTTCCACCTGCTTAGAGACCAAAGCCGGATCAATGGGCCGCGGATCTTGGTCCGCCGCCTGGCGCAACAGGATGCGATCGATCACATACGCCTCCGCCGCCTGCCGCAGATGCGTTTGCTTTTCGAGCGCGTCGGGGATCGCCCGCCATTCCGGGCTCGCGTCCAGACGCCGCTCTTCTTCGAGAATTAATTCCCGCGGAATGATCTCGCCATTTACCAGAATGGGCATGAACCAGAATAGGCATAAATGACGGGCGCGTTAAGGTCACCCCAGCCTAAGAAACGAGTGGGCCGTGTCGGGCGTTTGCCAAGCAAAAGAACGGCGTCCTCATTAAACCGAAGCGCACGATTGATCCCGATGATGTTCTCAGCGCTGAAAAAAGCGCTCCGGTGAACAAGGCCGAACGCGAGATGCGCCAGGGTAGATATGTTACGCTCGACCACCCGCCATGACCTGGACCGTCCCAGTCCACAAGGACGCCGCAAAACAGCTTAAGGCAATCCCGACCGACCGCCGCATTCCAACCCAAGCGACGCGAATCGTGGAAGTGCTGGCGCTCCTGCTCTCCTCAACGAGAAGACTTATCAATGACGTCGCCTGATCTGCCGCGGGCGGCCTAAATCCTGATTGCGTTGAGGCCAGGAATGCGGCTAAAATCGCGGACGTTGTGCGTGCCAATCGAGTATCCGAAGTTCGAGCGCGCAGGCTCCAATGATGAGGTCGCCCATCGGCAGGGTTACGCCGCGCGAAGCCTGTTCGCCACCGATGCGGGCGATGATCTCCGCCGTGACATCCGTTACCGGATGGCGCGGCACTGTCGCTTTCAGCTCGTCAAGAAAACGTTGCCGCCGCTGTCGGAGCTCGGCGTTGTTAGCCCGATAGATTCCGTGGCCGATTTCGGCGACGGTGAGCACGGACAGAACAATCGGCACTTCGCCAACCGCTCGTTGAATACTTTCGATCGTCTCCGCGGCGGTAAGTCTACGGCGTTCAGCCGCAATCAGGACGCTTGAATCGAGCACTAATCCCAGGACGGCGGGTTCCATGGCTCGCGGTGCGCGTTGATTCCTTCCTCAACGTCGCGGGCGAAATCGTCGTCGATCACGGCGTCGGAGCCTCGCGCTTTCAGATCCGCGATGACCTCCGAAATTGGGCGGCCGACGGGCGTCGATGGCTTGATCACCGCAACGGGCCGGTGATCCCGTTCGATGACGACCTCAATGCCAGGCTGCACCTTGTCCAGCACTTCGCGCAGGTCGCGGGCGACGTCAGCCTCCGTCATATGTACTACCATGTCAACACCGATGATAGCTCTTGTTCACGTCCCTCGCACTGCTGCTGTAAGGACGATGTCATGTATTTCAGCGTTATTTTCATCGCGTCACGATTACGATGATTACATCCGTGACGCTTATTCCCCAATTGCCAAAACGTCGCGGAAGCTGATGCCCTGTTCGATCAGCGGGTCTACGGTGCGGCCCGCTTCCTTGACGCGCGCGGAGATCCAATCTTCGAGGTCGGCCTCCATTTGGGCGGCCAGTTCGGGGCGCTCCGTTGCGATGTTGCGATTTTCGCCCGGGTCGGCTTTCAGGTCGTAGAGTTCGCGCATTGGATTGCCGTAAAAATCCTGCTCGCGCGAGAGGATGAACTTGTGATCGCGCGTGCGCAGGCTCCACTTGGCCTGGATGGTTCCCTCCACGCTGTAGATTTTGTCGCGGCCGGCGCTTTGCTCTTCGCCGGTGAGCGTTTTCCAAAAGCTCTTGCCGTCCATGGTGGAAGGAATCGGAATTCCGGCTGCATCCAGAACCGTCGGCGCGATGTCGTGAGTGGCGAACATCTGCGGCAGGCGCGCGCCGGAGAGCACCGTTCCAGGCTGGCGCAGGATGAAGGGGATGCGCAGCGTGCAGTCATACAGGCCGTGGTGCTCGAAGAAAATGCCGTGCTCGCTCAGGCTCTCGCCGTGGTCGCCCATCACCAGGATGAAGGTGTCCTCCGCCAAGCCCAGCTCGTCGATGCAGCCGATCACCTCGCCCAGTCCGTCGTCGGCGTGGCGCACTTCCTGATCGTAGAGCGAGATCACGAATTCGGCGTCGGTAACCATGCCTTCGGTGCGGCGCAGCAGCACATCGCGGATGAGGCGCGAAATGGGATGGTGCCAGGCATTATCCAGTGAATGATTGTCCGGATCGAATGGATTGCCCTCGTAGAACAGCTTCTGATAAGCCTTGGGCGGCGTGTAAGGGGCGTGGGTATCCCAGTAATGCATGAACAGGAAAAACGGCTCGTCGGCATGCTCGCGAATCCAGGGGACGGCGCGCGCAGTGAGGTCTTCCGCGGGCACCGCCATGCTCAGGATGCGCTTGGCGCCGGGATCGATGTAGTGTTCGTAGCCGCGGCCGAACCAGTCCTTCTGCATCCACAACGTGTCCACCGCGCAGGTTCGGTAGCCGGCCTGGAGGAAGAGCTCGGGCAGCACGGCGGCGGCAGGCGAAAGCTGAGCCTCACTGCGGTGACCGACAATTCCGTGACGCACGGCGTGTTGGCCGGTGTAAAGCGTGGTGTAGGACGGCTGCGTGGGAAGGGCGGAGCAGAACATGCCTTCGCATAGCACGCCTTCCTGCGCAAACGCGTCGATGTACGGGCTGGTTTCGCGATGGTAGCCGTAGCAGCCGAGATGATCGGCCCGCAGGGTATCCACGGTGAGTAAGACGACGTTGGGCTTGCGTCTCATTTACAATCCAAACCGTTTGCAATAGGCTTCGTTGCGTTTGTTCAGCCATTCGCGGCGGCTTCTCAACTCCGGCAGCACCGCCGGCTCGCGGGTGCGGATAATCCGCGAATAATCCTGGGGCGTATTTTCCTTCAAATCCAGGAAATTCAAAATGCGGGCGATCTGGCGGTTGGTGTCGCCGCACAGCTCCGGGTAGTTCAGGCCGATGGCCGCGTCACCCAGCTGGTCTACGTGCTCCAGTATGTAGTCGCAATTTCGCGACACGTAACGCGAGGTCTGCATCACCATCAGCGGTAGGTTTTTGGAGTACACGATGCGCGCCAGCGCCAGCTTCACCGGGTTGTCGTAAAGCGCACGCAGGCGGTGAAACATCAGCGCGTGATATTCGCTCTTTTCGTGGATCATCTGGCGCAGCAGACGGATCTGCGAATTCACCACGTCCACCGGATGGCGGTAAATAAAAATGAAGCGCGCGTTCGGAACGTGATCGCGCAGGAAGAGAAAATTCAGGGTGTCGTAAGGGTTCTTCAGAAGCAGCGGCCGGCTGGGATCCTGCACCAGCTGCACCTTCCGGCAAAACTGGTTGAAGCTCGGCAGATTGCGCTGGTCCACGACGATGCGCTTGTCCTGGTGCTCCAGCGCGAAGCAGTACTCCTCGGGAAGATCGGGCGTGATGGGGGCGGAGTTGTGTTCCTTGCCGCGCAGCCCTTTGTCGGCGAACCAGCGATCCAGCTCATCGCGCGCGGCCTGTTCCTGCCCCGTGGCGCGCAGCGCCAGCAGCCGATGGCGGTTCACAATGTGGTACGTGCTGGTGGTATTGAAGCTACCGGTTTCGGTCAGCACGCGATATAGCAGCGTGGTCCCGGAGCGATGCGGGCCAATGATGAAGACGGGCCGGAAATCAAGCCCGCGAATCTGGCCGAGGTAGTTCTGGTCGCTCAACGTGTCAATCGGCGAAAGCGGAGCAGCGGTCATATGAGTCGCATCCCAAATTTCAAGTCTTTGATCTTGGAACCTTCGAACAGCGTCGTTACGGTTCCGCGGACGGTATTGAGTTTCCAGGCCTTGAGCCGTTTGGACGTGACCACGGCGGCCAATATCACGGTGCTTCCCTCCACGGTCAGCTTTTCCAGCCGCACGATGCGGAGGTCGGCGGCGAAACGCGCCTTGTGCCATTCTTCTATTTGCGTTTTGCCCTTGTAGTCGCTTTGCACGAAGCTGAGGCAGGAATCGTCGTCGTAATAAGTCATGCACTCGTTGATGTCTCTGGCCTCGAAAGCTTTCAGGTAAGCTCTCGCTCGTGTTTCCAGCTCGGTTGCGGTTTCTGGCGTTTCCATCCGGGTTCCTTTCAAACTAGCGTGCGGCGGTCTGCGCCACGATGCCGTCGGTGAACGGGCTTTCATAGCGGTATAGTTCGTCGATCCGGCGAGCTACCCAGCTCTGTAATTCATTCTCAAGCTCGGCGGCCAGGTCGGGACGGTCGGGGGCGATATCGCGCTCTTCGCCAGGGTCGGCGGTCAGATCGTACAACTCGCGCCGGGGATTGTCTGAGACGATGAGCTTGAATCGGCCGGTGCGGATGCTCCAGGCCCGGCCGGAAGTGCAATCCAGGCTGATAACGCGATCACGCCCGGCGGCCGGCTCGGCGCCCGTCATCTCTTTCCAGAAGCGCGGACCTTCCATGCTGGAGGGCACTTCCATTTCGACGGCTTCAAACAGGGTGGGCGCGATGTCCTCGGCCTGCCACATCCCCTTCAAGCGCGTGCCGGGGACAATGCGGCCGGGCCAGCGCGCGATAAACGGGATGCGCAGCGTGCAGTCATACAGACCCTTCGATTCGCCCGCGATGCCGTGTTCGCCGAGACTGGCGCCCCGGTCGGCGGTGACGGCGATCAGCGTGCGAGGGGCCAGCCGCAGGTTGTCGATGGCGGTGACCAGTTCGCGGATGCCGGAGTCCACGGCGCGAACGGCGGCATCATAATCGGCGCCTTTGGCCAGGGCCGCGCGCGGCTCGCGATAGTGGATGAAGAAGAAGAATGGCTCGTTGACGTGCCCCTGGATCCAGGCGATGGCGTGCGCGTTCAGTTGCTGCGCGGTGACTTGCTCGGGCCGGGCACACTGCAGCGCCGGATTCAGCGAATATTCCAGTCCGCGTCCGAACCAGGCGCGCGCCTGGCGCAGGCTGCTGACGCCACAGGTGGTGTAGCCGGATTTGATGAAGATCTCCTGGGCGAACGGAAATTCGCCTGGAAATTCGGCTGTAGTTTCATTGGAAAGGATCTCGTGGCCCACCGGATGCACCCCGCTCAACAGCGTGCCGAACGAAGAATATTCCGGAATAGTGGACGCGAAAAACGATTGGCCCAGCGCACCGGCCGCAGCGAGGGAATCGAGAAACGGACTGGTGGCGCCCGGGTAGCCGTAGCAGCCTAATCGATCCGCACGCAGACTGTCGACAACGATGAGTACGATGTTGGGTTTAGCAGCCATTTTTGATCGCGATCCGAGCTTTTTTGAAGTCTAAATTACTGTCCTGTTCCTGTCAACGATTGGGAGTACCGGGTCACATGAAATAGAGCTCGTGCCGGCCATTCCCATCCTTTTCGGCGGGATGAACGGCCGCTTCCACCGGAGGCAGCGCGAAAATCAGCCATCCGTGGCCGGCGTCGACAGACGGGAACCCGAGTGCGTCGCGGAAGAAGTCGCGATCAGCGTCAGCATCCTGGCTGTATAAGATTACATGCGCGCCCATGAGCATCCAATTTGTCCTCCTTGTTCCTCGAATGTCACTCCAGATAGCCGAGACCGCGTAACCGGCGCAAGATCTCCTCCTCGTCCTTGGGGTCGATGAGCGGCTTGTCGGCCTCCCGATCGCCGCTGGCCGCGCTGGAGAGCACGGGATGGCTCTCCATCCAGGCCGGATCCAGAATCTCGGCCGGGATGGAACCCTCCATGTCGTCGGGCGCCTCGAGACCAAGCGTATATAAAAGGATAGGAGTAATCCCGGAAAGCGGCAGCCGGGATACAGTACCGTGCTTGAAGGCCGGTCCGCCGCCCAGCACTATACCCTGGGCGTTGCCGCTCCATTCAATGGTCAGGTCGGGCGCCAATTCCTGAAACGGACCCGCGTAAAGCTCTTCTTGCTTCCAGACCCGCGAGATGGTGGGGATGGACGACAATTCTCCCGCCAGCCGATCCCGAAAACCTTCGTAATCCTCGTCGGACACGCCGGCCGGAGTCTTGGCATCCTGCCGCACAAGGAAGACGCCGTTTCCGCCGGAGGGCGGCGACCAGGCCCGGGTCTTCGTCCAGTCAATCAGAGCGGCCTGACGGTTCAGGTCGGCCGTTTCGAGAACCTTACCGTCGGCGGCGCCGGAGTTTGCGGATGGCGTCCAGCACAGGTATCCGTGTTCGGACAGCCAGGCATTAGCGGAGAAGCCTTTGTTATCAGCGGAAGGCTCAGAGATTAGAAGGAGGGTGGCGTCCGGTCCCGCGGCTCGAGCCACGCGCGCCAGGTGCCGGTCGATGGCTGCGAAATCGAGCGGGCCTTTATCCCGCACCAGCATGACGCTGAGGTCCGCGGGATCCTTTTCCATGAGATGAACCAGCACGCGGAACAGGGCTTCGGCGGTGAGTTCGTTCAGGTCCACGCCTTCGAGCGCGCCTAACTGGCGGCAGAGGTCGCTCGGGTAACAGCCCAGCGCCAGTCTTTTAGCGGACACCCAACTGCCGGGCAGCACATGGCCCTCGATTTTCGGCGCCGGAAAGGTCATCGGGTAGTTCAAGATGGTGGCCTTCAGACCCTGGCGGTCCAGAGCCGCCCAGATGGTTTCACCACCGATATCGCGCGACGCAAGGACGCGCAATTGCGGGCCGCGGGCGGATTGGCGGCGATAGAAATCGAAGATGCTGTGCCCGGCGGGACTGCGCCCCGTGATGATCGAAGTCCAAGCCCCGACGCTCGATATGGCGGGTGGAAATGTAAGCTCGGCGCGCAATCCAGACGCCGTCATTTCTCGCACAAACGGCATGTCCGCCAGGGGCAACGAGGCTGCGGAAAAACCAATCAGGACCGTACGGGAGCTCATTTGCGCTGCTTCTCCCAGTCGTAGTTAATCATGGGGTTGTTGTAAACGATTCTGCCTTCGTCCTGAGGATCATAGAAGCGATCTGTCAAGTAAACCATCATGGCGCATTCCGGGCCGATCACTTTGTACCCGTGGGCTACGCCGGGCGGGATGAGGATCTGCCAGGGGCGAAGCGCTCCGACGAACATTGTGTTGCGGCGGCCAAACGTGCTGGAACCGCCGCGCAAGTCCACCAGGACCACTTGCAGCAAGCCTGCGGAAGGCGTCCAGCAGTCGGTATGCTCCAGATGATAATGGAAAGCTTTAATAGTTTCCGGATAATCGAAGACGGCCGAGACCTGGGTGCTCGCGTCGGGAAATCCAGCCGCCAGACCGCCGTTGCCGCGTTGAATTTCGAGCAAGTAACCGCTATCGTCTGGGCACAGGATTTGCGGTTGCAGGCGAACGCCGGAGATCAGGTCGGGCGAAGACGGAGAATCGATGATGGAACCTAAGCCCTTCTCACACTCCGGGACGTACAGTTCGAGCGTTCCGTTGGAGGCGAGGGGGGATTGGTTGGTTACGGTATCCGACATTCGGCCTCCACTGAATTGTGGGGCGGACCCCCAGGTCCGCGGCCGACGCCCGCGTCGGCCTCCCTTTTCGTGTAGGGTTGTGCGTGAAACGCAGCGTCGTAGCCGGACCAGGGGGTCCGGCGCGGACGCGGGCGTCCGCCCCACTGTGAGTTGTAAACTACGTGCCTCAGCGTCATGCTAGTCCAGCCTCTTCCGGAAACGCGACGTGCTGAGCAGCAGCATGGATACTCCGAAAGCGAGCATCGCCAGCATCTGCGGCCAGAGCACACTCGCCCCGGTGCCTTTAAGGAAAATGCTGCGCACGATTTCCATGAAATAGCGCAACGGATTCAAATAAGTTAAATATTGGACGGCGACGGGCATGTTCCGGATCGGAAAAGCGAAGCCGCTCAGCATGAAGGCCGGCGTAGCAAACATGAACGACGTCATCATGGCCTGCTGCTGGGTGTTGGAAATAGTGGACATGAGCAGTCCCGCGCCCAGCGTGGTGAACAGGAACAGGATCACGCACAACAGCAGAAGCAGAGGGTTGCCTCGGAACGGGATATGGAAAACCAGAAGCGCCCCCGAAATGACCAGCCCCATGTCGACCAGCCCGATGAACGCCGCGGGCAGCGTCTTGCCCAGAATAAATTCCACCGGGCGGATGGGCGTCACCATCAACTGTTCCATGGTGCCCAGTTCCCGCTCGCGCACCACCGCCATGGCCGTCAGCATCACGGTAACCAGCATGATGATATTGACGATCACGCCGGGGACGAAATAGTTGCGGCTGAGCAGATCGGCGTTAAACCACACCCGCGTCTGGACGTCCAGGCGGGGTGTTTTCATACTTGTGCGCCCCGAATTACCGGAGGCCGCCAGCGTTAGAAACATGTTCTGCTGTTGCTTACGCACCACTGGAATAGCATAAGCCGCCACGATTTGTTGAGAATAACCGGAGATCAGGGAGGCGGTATTAGAATTGGTCCCATCCACCAGCAATTGCACAGCGGCCGGATGGCCTCGCTCCAAGGATGCGGCGAAGCCATGCAGCACGCGCAGCACGGCATGCGCGTCGCCTTGTTCGAGCAGCCTTTGCGCCTGCTCGTCGTTGGCCGGCTCGGCAACGATGTGGAACCGGGTGGACCCTTGAAATCCAGCCAGCAGGTTGCGGCTGGCCGGCGTGCGGTCTTCATCCATCCAGCCTATCCGGATGTTGTCCACGTCCAGGTTGACGGCGTATCCGAACACAAACAACTGCAACAGCGGTGGGATGAACACGGCTAAGCGCCTGCGCCGGCTGCGCAGCAACTGGACGAATTCTTTGCGAACGATTTGTGCGATTCGTTCCCACATAGTTTTATGTCAGCTTTTGACTGAGTCTCCAGGTGGCGAGAAAAAACACGCCCACCATAAAACACGCCAGCAACAGCATATTCCCCCACAACACCGACGCTCCCACGCCCTTCAGGAAAATCCCGCGCAGGATGGTCACGAAATAGCGCGCCGGCACGATATGCGTGATAGCTTGCACCGCCGGGGGCATGCTATCGATGGAGTAAATAAATCCCGACAGCAGGAAGGACGGCAGAAATGTAGTGGCGACGCCCACCTGATACGCCACCAGTTGCGTCTTGGCCAGGGCCGAAACCAGGATCCCCCAGAAAAACACGCCACACAGGAACAGACAGCTGGTGAGCGCCAGCAGCCAAACGCTGCCGCGGAAGGGCACATCGAACACGAAGACCCCCACCAGCACGGCGATCGCGGTATCCACGGCGCCCACGGTAAAGAAGCCGAGCATCTTCGCCAGCACCAGTTCGGCGGGACGCACGGGAGTAGAAAGAAGCTGTTCCATGGTGCCCATCTCCCACTCCCGCGCGATGGTCAGAGAGGCTAGCATGCCCGCGATTACCACCAGGATCACCGCCACCAGTCCCGGAACCACGAAGTTCTTGGATTCGAGCGAGCTGTTATACCAGATCCGAACCTGAAAGTTGATGGGCACCGCCAGAGCCCGGCCCGCGTGCCGGCTCAGCGCGCTGGCCCGCATGTGATTGCCGTAGTTTTCCACCAGCGCATTCACATAAGAGAGCGCAATGGACGCAGTGTTGGAATCGCTGCCGTCCAAAAGGATTTGAAAATCCGCGATCTGTCCCGCGACCACATGTTTGGCGAAGTCCCGCGGCACGATCAGGCCCACCAAAATCCGATTCCGGTCGATACCGCGCTCCACGGCCCGGTTACTGTCCACGAAGCCTTGCACCTGGAAATAGCGGGAACCCTGAAACTGCCGGATGAGTTCGCGGCTGGCGGAGGTCTGGTCCGCGTCGTAGACCAGGGTGGCGATCCGATCCACGTCCAGGCTGAGCGCGGAACCGAACAGCAATAGCATTACCAGCGGCTGCACCAGCGCGAGGCCGAGGCTGCGCGGATCGCGCGCGATGTGGCGCAGTTCCTTTTTGAATATGGCGCGAATCCGCCGCCAGCTCATTGGACGCTCCCTACCTGTTGCTCGATTAGTGCGACGAAAACGTCTTCCATGGTGGGCGGAATGCGCTCCAGACGGCGGACGTCGATATGGTTCGCAGCCAGGATTTCGCGGATGCGCTGGGTGGCGCGCTCCGGGTGTTGTACGGCGATGTGCAGGCCGCCGCCGAAGACGGCCACGTCGTCAATCTCAGGGTCGCTCTCCAGGGCGCGCATGCTTTCGAGCGGATCGGAGCTGTCCAGTTGCAGCAGCGTCCGCGAGCTCAGCTCCTCCTTCAGCGCCGCGGGAGTTCCGGCGGCGATGATGCGTCCGCCGTTGATGAGCGCCAGGCGGTGGCAATACTCGGCCTCGTCCATGTAATGCGTGGTTACGAAGATGGTCTGGCCCGCTTCGGAGAGATCGTAAATCAGGTCCCAAAACGACCGGCGCGCAATGGGATCCACACCAGAAGTGGGTTCGTCCAGAAACAGGATGGGCGGCTCATGCAAAATGGCGCATCCCAGAGCCAGGCGCTGCTTCCAGCCCCCGGGCAGTTGGCCGGTGATGGTATCGCTGCGTTGCTCCAGGTCCGCCATCCGCAGCACGTATTGCTTGCGCTCCAGCCGCCGCGCCTTGGGCACGCCGTAAATTCCGCTGAAAAAGTCGATGTTCTGAGCGACTGTAAGATCGTCGTACAGGGAAAACTTCTGCGACATGTATCCGATATGCCGGCGGATTTCTTCCGGATGCGTGCTCACGTCGAAGCCGCCCACCGTGGCCCGGCCGGAAGTGGGACGCAACAGCCCGCACAGGATGCGGATCACAGTGGACTTGCCGGCGCCATTGGGACCGAGGAAACCGAAGACCTCGCCCACCCGGATCCGGATGGAGACGCGGTCCACGGCCGTGAAATCCCCGAACATCTTCACCAGTTCGTCGATCTCCACGGCCCAGGGACGGCTGTCCGGCGGCGGGGTCATGCTGCGTCCTGCCTTTCTTCCTTGCGGATCATGGCAATGAAGACATCTTCGAGCGACGGCGTGATCTGCCGGAACGCAACCGGCCCGATAGTCTCCTGCAGCCGCTGCGGCGAAGTTTTGGCGGGCGAGAGCAGCACGTGCAGCGAGTCGCCGGAGGATTCCACACTCAAGACGCCCTCGCAATTCCGCAGACTATCGCGCATGGCACGCAGGTTGGGGGTTTCAATGGCGTAGCAAACTTCGTTCAAACGGGTCCGCATGACGTCCGGCGATTCACATCGGATCAGGCGTCCCTTGTACATCAAGCCTACGCGGTTGCAGCGCTCCGCCTCATCCAGATAGGCCGTGGTGACGAGAATGGTGATGCCGTCTTTCACCAGTTGATACAGGATGGCCCAAAAATCGCGCCGCGACACCGGATCCACGCCGTTGGTCGGCTCGTCGAGGAACAGGATCTGGGGACGGTGCAGCAGCGTACACATCAGTCCCAGCTTCTGCTTCATGCCGCCGGAAAGCTTGCCTGCCTGGCGCTTGCGGAAAGGCGCCATGCGGGTCATGCGCAGCAGCTCCGGCAACAGGCGCTCTCGTTCGGAGCGGGGAATGCCGAACAGGTCGCTATAGAACTCCATGTTCTCGTCCACGGTCAGGTCGGTATAGAGCCCGAAGCGCTGAGCCATATAGCCGATGCGATCCTTCACGCCGCGCGGGTTCTTGGCCACGTTCTCGCCGGCCACCCAAGCCTCGCCCGCGCTCGGGTCCATAAGTCCGCATAACATTCGCAGCGTGGTGGTCTTGCCGGCGCCGTCGGGACCCACCAGCCCGAAAATCTCGCCCCGGCCGATCTCTAGATTCAGGTGATCCACGGCCGTCAGCGCGCCGAAGCGCTTGGTCAGGTCGTGGATCCGGATCATGGCGTCCATCAGTTGGCCTGTATTTCCGCGTCCGCCGGCATGTTCGATTTCAGCTCGTGCAGCGGGTTATCGATGTCGATCTTGATCCGGTAGACCAATTTGACGCGCTCCTCGGTGCTTTGAATCTGCTTGGGCGTGAACTCCGCTTCCGACGAAATAAATGAGACGCGGCCGTCATAGATTTTCCCGGGATAAGAGTCGGTGGTCACTTTAACCTTGGAGCCCAGCTTTACCTTTCCCAAGTTCGTCTCGGCGATGTAGGCTCTGAGCCAGGGATGATCGATGTCGCCCACCGTAAGCACGGACGTTCCGGGCGCCAGAACTTCACCCACGTCGGCGGCCTTCACCAGCACGACGCCGGACACGGGCGAACTCGCGATGGTGTCGGAAAGCTGCGAATCGATGAGCACGATCTGCGCCTTGGCCCGGGCGATATCGCCCTGCCGCGCTACAATATCCTGCTCGCGGCGCCGCAACTCGAGCGAGTTTGCTTCGCCCATTTTGAGCGAGGCGCGCGCCTTGGCTTCCTGAGCGGTGGCGCCTTCAATTTCTTCGCTGCGGGTTCCAGCTTTCACCAGCGAGGAGTGTTCCTTGGATTGTTTGAGGTTCGCGGTGGCGGCATCCAGCGCTTTCCGATATTGATCGTATTGAGCGGTTGAAATGTCATCGCTTTTGTATAAGGTCTGGGCGCGGTCCCAGTCCTTCTTGGCGTTGTCGTACCCGGCCTGGGCCACATCCACCGCTGCCACGGCTTCCTGAATTTCCTCCGGCCTGGATCCGTTTCTCATCTCGAGCAAGTGCGATTGGGCTGAGCTGAGGTCGCTTCGCCGTGCATCCAGGTCGGCTGCCATGGTGCTGCGTTGCCACTCGGCCGCGCTTCGGGCCTCGTCCAATTGAGCCTGCGCGGTAGCGAGCGTGGCTACTTGCTCGGCGCGCTGCTGCACCAGCTGATCGCGATCCAGGCGCGCCACAACCATGCCCTTTTTTACTTCGTCGCCCTCGTCCACGGTCCGCTCGATCAGCCGTCCCGCAGTCTTGAAAGCGATGTCCACCTCCGTCAGCTCAATGTTGCCCGAGACCAGAATGCGATTTGTGACCGCCGGGTGCAGGTTCATGTAGACCAGCACGCCGGCCGTTGCTACGCCCCCGATGAGGATGATCGCTAAAATGGCTTTTTTCATAAAAAGAGGGATCTCCGTAAATTATTGGATCAGCCGCCGAATGGTGCCCATGGCTTCGCCCAGTTCCACTCGCGCGACGTTGTAATTAAACATGGCGGCAATCTGGTTGTCGCGGGCGTGCTCCAGTTGCGTCTGCGAATCGGTGACTTCCAGGCCGTTGGTGACTCCTGCGTCATAGCGCCGGCGTGCCTGCGTCAGTTCGTTACCCGCCAGGTCCAGGCCTTCCTCGGCTACGCGCACTTGCTCTTCGGCCGAACGCAGGCTATCCAGCGCCGTTCGCACGTCCAGCTCGATCTGCTGCTTCAGATCGTTGCTCCTTATTTTTTCCTCGCGGTAGCGCGAGCTATCCTCGGCGCGCGTGGCGTCAATACGGCCTCCATCAAAGATCGGAAACTTCAGGGTGACGCCATAGTCGCGAGTGGGCGCGATATGGATGTCGGTTTGGCCGATGGTTCCGTAGTCGCCCCACACCTGGATGGTGGGCAGCCGCTGCCAGGTTGCCGCGCTGAACGCCAACCGGGCGCTGTTCTGGTGCTCCTGCTGCGCCAGGAAATCCTGGCGATTCTTGAAAGCCTGCTCTTTGGCCTGCTCCAGCGTCAGGGGCTCTTCCTGGGCGTAGGCCAGTTTGTCGGTCAGTTCGACTTCGGTATCCAGACGCAGGCCGATAACCCGCAGCAGTTGCAGGTGCGATCTGGTGCGCTCATTCTGCGCCTGCAGCAGGTGTTGCGTTTGGTCGGCCAGCTTTACCTTTTGGCGCGTGACTTCGATACCGAGACCGGTCCCTGCGTCCTTCTGCCGCTGCGATTGCGTCAACAGCGCCTGAGCCAACGCGACGTCGGCATTGGAAGCCTCCACGTCGGAGTCGGCGCGCTCCGCCGCGACATAGGCTTTGGCTACCAGGGCGGAAACTTCGTTGGTAGCGTGATTTTGCTCGAATTTTGTGGCGCCAACCACGTTCCGTGCGGCCTGCCAGCGCCGCAGAGAGCTGAAATCGAAGACGCTTTGCGATGCCGTGGCACGAACATCCGTCACATCGTACGGCCCGGCTGCGCTGGGCAGGTGAATATTAAACGGCAGCTTCACGGCTTCCGCCCCAAGCGAGGCCAGACTGCGAATGAGGCTGGATTGCTGCGCGTAGGACTCTACGTTCGGCAGCAGCGACGCCCGCGACTCCGCCGCCCGCGCTCTTGCTACCCGCACCTCCTCCTGCTCCAGCTGGATGTTGGTATTGCCTTCCGGCGAAGTGGCCAGTTCCACCGCGCGTTTCAGGCTGAGCGACAGCGGTTGGCGAGGCGCCAAATCCGGGTCCGCGCTTCGTAAGAGCGGGGCCGTTATTAACAAAATCGGCAACATCGTTCGGTGCATCATCTCTCCTCTCCAACTGCGGCGGACGCCTGGGCACGGACAACCGGGGCGCGGAACGCAGCCTCCAGGAAATTCACCAGGCGGCGCAGCATCAATTCGGTATCCCCTGTTTCCTGCAACGCTCCATGAAAGGCTTCCCAGTCACCTGTTCCTCGCAAGGCGAGGGCGACGGACCCCATGGCAAAGTGTACGCGCCAATACAGTTCTTCCTGGGGCAACTCCGGCAAGGCCCGCGCCAACGCGGCGGCAAAGCGGGCCAACAGCGGGACGAAATGCTTCGATATCATGTGGGGCATCACGTCGCCTTCGGCATACAAGCGTCCCATCAGTCGCCGGAACAGCGGACCGCCCCGCGTGGGGTCTTTGGCCGCCAGGAATGCCGGCATGACAAATGCTTCTATGACTTTCGATAGTTCCGGCGGGCCGTCGCCAGCCTCGCGTTCGCAGTACTCCAACAATCGCAGCCTTTCCTGGTTGGCCGGCAGAGCGCGCCGGAGAAACACCGCTTCGAGCAAAGCCTCTTTAGAATGAAAGTGATAGTGAACCGAAGCCAGGTTTACGTCGGCCGCCGCGATGATGGATCGCAGCGAGGTTGCGGAGTAGCCGCGTTCGGCAAACAGCCGTTCGGCAGTATCTAAGATACGCTCTTTGGTGGGCGGTGCTATTGCGTGGTGTGCCAAGGGATCTAAACGAATGTTCCGATTATACGCTTGATTGAATCGCCGTCAATACACCGAAGTACGGGCTGTTCTAGTACCTTAACTGGATCGCGTGACCATTCGCCGCACCATCGCCCAGTAAATACGCTCAAAGTATTCGCCGGGCAGATAACGGCGTAGGTTCACGACGAGTTTCGCTTTGGCTCCAACCAGATAACGGAGACGAGGCCGGCGGGATGTGAGGATCTGAAAGACCGTATTCGCTACGTCCGGCGCGCCGAAGGTGTTGCGCGCCAGCAGACCGTCCACAATGTGCTCGTGGCGGCAGAACCAGGAATAATACGGACTTGCGGGATCCACTGCGTTCCGGGCCAGATTCCGGTTAACGGTGAAATGCGGTGTGAGGATCAAACCGGGTTCGAGCAGGGAAACGTGTACGTTGAAGGGCGCCATCTCCTGGCGCAGGCATTCGCCGAAGCCCTCCACCGCGAATTTGCTGGCAGCGTAACCGCCGATACTCATGGAGGCCATCCGTCCACCGACGGAACTGGTCAGGATGATGCGCCCGTGGCGCGCTTCGCGCATGATAGGCAGCACCGCCCTGGTGACAGCCATCATTCCGAAAAGGTTCACGTCAAAAACCTGCCGAATCTCATCGTCAGTCAGATCCTCGAAGAAGCCTCGCAACCCCATGCCCGCGAACTGAACCAGACCATCGATGGTTCCGGCTTCAGCCAATATTCGCCCGACGGCGCACTCGATTTCATCCTGGCGCGTCACGTCGGCATGAAGGACATCCACGGATACCTGGCGTTCCTCGGCCGCGGTGTTCAGGTCGTCTGCTTCAGCTTCGGTGAGAACCGAACCGAAAACGCGAAAACCGCACGAGGCGAGGTAGAGGGCGGATTCCATGCCGAGACCGGACCCCGCGCCGGTAATCCACAAATTGCCAAGGCTGGTTTTGCGGCCTCCCGTTCTGGACGTCCGGATACTGGGCGCGGGCCGCAACCGGAACTGTGGAAGTTGGAGTTTGGTGGCCGGAGGCGCCGCCGCGGGAGAGGGCAGGGAAGCGATGGCAGAGCGAACCAACGGTTCGGAAAAATCCATGACGGCTCGATTGTAAGGGGCCGCCTGACGGCACGGAATAGGCTGGGAGCATCAAACTCAGACGGTACGGGGCCGGGTTACCGGATAGACCGGGCGTACTATCAGCCGGCGACGGCCTCAAAGGCGTCGCCCTGTTTGCCCAAGTTCGACACGGTTTTTGCTCCGAGGAACTCCAACATGTTCTCGGTGAGCAGCTCGGGCTGTTCCAAGGGACCAAAATGTTCGCCGCCCGGGAGCAGGACTGGTTTACAGTTCGGAAGCTCCGTATGCAGATAGTCGTATGACGACATGAAATGGGACTGATCGCCATACATGAGCAGCGTACGCGTGCGAATGCGGCGGACAGCGTCGAGCGTCAAATCGCCGACAAATTCGTAATCCTGGATTAACGTCGTGTTGCGGATCAGATTGATGAGCGGTTCCCGGTTGCGGGGAAGGCCGCGCGCCGGGCCGTAAAATTTCGGAGTCTCCAGGCTGAGCTGGAGCAAAAACTCGAGATCGGTTCGTTTGTCCGGCGGCACCACCAGCCCAACTTCTTCGAGCTTGGCCGCCCAGGTGTCCCAGCCCGGCCAGGCATGATCCTTGCGCTGATGCACCAGCGCGGCCAGGCCCGGCTCCAACGCAATCAACTGGGAGAGCCGCTCCGGATAAAGCAGGGCGAAATACATGCAGATGTCGGCGCCGTAGCTATGCCCAACCAGGATCGGCTTCTGGATGCCAAGCTGGTCCAGCATGCCGCGCAGATCTTCCGCCAGATCCTTGCAGGTGTAACCGGTGGGAGTGACGTCGCTATAACCATGCCCGCGCAGATCGGGTGTGGTGACGCGGTAATATTTCCTGAGCTGCGGAATGATATTGAGGTGCCAGACGGCGAGATTCCCGAGGAAGCCGTGCAGCATCACGAGGTCCGGACCCGAACCCACCGTGATGTAGTGGAGATTCACTCCGTTGACGTTGATTTTTGGCATGCGATTTTCTTATTCGATATAGCCGAGTTCACGCAGACGTTCCAGGACAGCTTGTTCATCCTCGCGGCTCATTACCTGCGGCAGAGCGTCGCCGGCGGGCGTGGCCGCCGTCACTTTGGAACTTCCCACTCTGGTTACCGGACGCGATTTCCAGACCGCCGCTTCATACAAATCGGAGGGCACGCGGCCCTGCATCTCTTCGAGCACGGGCAGGCCGAGACTGTGCAGCACCACGGGCGCCACATCCAGAATCGACATCTCTTTGGCCACGGCGCCCGCCGTGATGCCGGGACCCTTGGCTCCGAATATTCCTACCGGCCGGTGCGCTCCGCCGGTGATGGGGCGGCTGGATAGGGTATGGGCGGAAGGCAGTATTCCAACCAATCCACCATCTCCGAATACCAGCGTCAGATCCGGCGCCACGCCTCCCTGCGGACCTTCAAAGCATTGCTCGCGGGTCCAGATCTCCTTCACTACCGGCTGGCCCGTTTCGGGATCGCGAAATGCGCGAAGGTCGGCGATGAGGCGCTCGCGGAACGAGGGATACTCAGCGGGAGACACGCCGGCCGAATGACCGTCCCGATTTATGGGAATGAAGATTCCGTTGGCGGTGGGCGTGGCGGCATAAGCCCGCGTCTTGGTCCAATCGAGCATCCAGGTGTGGCGCGCTACCTGACCCACGCCCAACAACGCCCCGTTCGGCGATTGCGATCGCGCGGCGTCTGACCAGGCCAGATACCCGTTCTGCTCCAGCCAGGCGTTTACGTGGAAAACCTTGTACGTGGGGCCGAAGCCATGATCGGAGGCCAGCAATACGGTTGTTTCCGGACCCACGGTGGCGCACATGCGCTCCATGATTCGATCCAGGCTGCGGAAATACTCGATGCACAGCTCCCGGATTTGCACTTCCCATTCCTCTTTCAGCGGAGTTGCATCTTCTGGCCGGATGAAGCGCCAGCACAAGTGCTGCAGCTTGTCGACGCCGTCAAAGAGGACGGCGGTCAATTCGGAAGGATCGTCGGCAGTGAGATGGCGGAAGATTTCGAACCAGTTCTGCTCGCGCCGGATGTGCATCTGGATCCACGGCAGATATTCTTCGTAATTGGAAGAACCTTCGGTGGCCTTTTCCTCGAGCTTGATATCCATGGCCAGCTCGCGCGGATTGAAGCCGGAGATGGCCTTCAGCCGGTCGAAGAGATCCTGCGGCCAGCACGCCAGACGCAGCTGCTTCCAGGGCACCCATCCAGGCACTACGTTGCCGCAAATGCGGGGCGGCGGGAACATGGCTGGAAAATTCAGCGATGTAACGCGCAGGCCATGGGCGGAGCCGAGGGACCAGATGGTGTCGCATTGCACATCATGCGAGGTGAAGAATCTGATGTGACGGCTTTCCTCCGATTCCATGCGAAAAAAATCGAAGACGCCATGCTGTCCCGGCGTTCTTCCGGTGACCAGCGAAGTCCAGGCAGGCGGAGTGAGCGCCGGCACGATGGTTCGCAGATTGGCGCGCACGCCCTGGGTGAAAAACGACTTCAGGAACGGCATCGCGCCCGACTGCATCATCGGGTCCAGCACGTCGAAGGTGGCTCCGTCCAGGCCGATGAGGAGTGTCCGGACTTTCCGCGTTGCACTCGTCATTGGATTCTTCCGGTTGGCTCAGTTTCCAACGAAACCTGCTTCAAATTTTTGTCCACGAAATCGACCAGTTCCTGGATGGACAGGTCGCGTTGCTCGCGCCCGATCTCGGCCAGAAGTTCCGAGAAGGGCAACGGTTTTTGGAAGTGCTCCTGAATGATGGTTCCCAGCACCACCGCATCCAGGGACTCCAGGCCCAACTCGGTGAAAAGCAGAGAGCCGGGACCCACGGGCCGCGAGTAATCCCAGTCGTGACAAAGTTCCTGGAGTGTAGCGAGTATGTATTCCTGGATTTCCTCGCGAGTCGGCTTCACGCTGCTTTCTCCATTCCCGGTGTAACTTCCTCAACGAGATTGTGCATACTATTTGTTCGCTCGAACCACCCTAACCTGTCAAGTACTTGAAGTACCACAAGATAGCTCGAAACATGAGCCGGACGTGCCTGTAACCGATCGCTAACAAAGCGCTTGGGCCAAACGGCCCTACGATTGAGCTGGTGAACGGACCCTTCGAGCGCCTGGCCTACGGGGTCGATCAGCTTTGGCAACTACGAGGTCACACGTCGTTCTTTTTGCCCAGTGCCAGATAGTAACCCATTTCGAGGGTTTTTTCCAGCTTTCAGTAGCCTTACTTAGTCGGAACAGTACTAGTGGGACTTTGTTTGCAATCAGCTTGCGGCGGAAGTGCTGAACCAAGACCGTTAGGGACGATATCCGGATCTACTGCAATTGAAAAATGGCCGTTCGGGCCACGCCGAGGTAACGCTCCTCAATGGAGGTAAATCCGGCCGCGTGGAACACTTTCATCCACTGCTCCCGGCCGGCTGTTTTCTGATGCGACAGATCGTGGAACAGGAAATAATAGATCCCGACGCCGGGGCGCGAGCGGGCTTCTTCGGGGGTGGGGCGGATGGGCTCGAACACAATCAATGGGACGCGCGGAAAAATCCGGCGAAAGTCCTTGAGAAAATCGATCACCCGGTCCTCGCCGTCGTACATGAGTTCGTGCAGGACGAAGAACACTGTAGCCGCGTCAACGCGCTGCAAGGGCCCTGAAAGCTCGTCGATCTCCGAAATATCGGCGGCGAACAGGTTGACGCGGTCCGCGCAGCCTTCCTGAGCGGCCAGGCGCTTACCGTCGTCGATGGCCTGGTGCGACAGATCGATCCCGAAGCACGTTACCTGGTGGTTCAGCCGGCACAGCTTGCGCAGGAATGTGCCGTCGCCGCACCCCAGATCCAGCACGTTGCGGAATCCCTTTTCGACGATGATCTGGTTGGCAAGCGGAAAGTAGAAATGATTCTCCATTTCGCCGCTGCCTTTGGCGACGAAATCCGGCCGGCGATAAATGTCCTTGCCGTAGACCATCTGCTTTCGGAGCAGGGGTTCCAGACAATGGAAGACCTCTTCGTAGCCGTAGCTGAGTTCCAGCCAACCTCGAAACTTATCCATCAGCAGCTTGCCTTTGGGCTCCAGGAAAAAACTGTCGCCATTTCTGCCAAACATCCCCACGGCAAATAGAGCTTCGCACAAGCCGCGCAAAATGGTTTCGTCCAGGTTGTGGAGCTGCGCGAACTGGGCGGATTCTACTCTGCCGCTGGCGACCACCTCGTCGAGAAAGCCGACGTTCAGCAGGGTTTGCATGGCGCGGGTTTCGAGCGCGCCGCGCAGCAAATGGTTCCAGCCCTGGCGATAGGCGCGAGCCAGCCGGAGCATGTGCATCGGGCCAAACAAGCGCAGGAGTTTTATGGTTTCAAGCATTGTCCGCAGAGCTCATGACCAGTTCTGCTGGGGATTGATGGATTTTGCCGCGAACTTCGTGATGTGGATTTTTCCGTTTTGGAAGCTCACCGTCACAACTCCCGCGAGCGTCGGCATGCGCCAGGCCGCCAGCCGCTTCGATGTCACGGTGACGCGAAGCGTTGCCACGTCGCCATGGATGCTCATTCCATCCACGCGCAGGATTTTGAGGCCGGCGGCGAAGCGGTCCTTGTGCCATTCCTCAATAGACGGTTTGCCGCGGTACTCCGCCATCAGCCATTCGAGCGTGGCATCCAGATGGAAGCAATCCATGCATTGCTCCAGCTCTCCGCGCTCGAAAGCCTTCAGATAAATATCAATTAACTGGCGAGTGGTGGCTTCTTCGATGACCATAATGAAGTCCTTTATTTATGCTTCCACATGGGATTTATGCATCCGGATTCTGCAGCAACGTCATTCTCATGCTGGGTCCCTGCACCGAAAGCGGGTCGGCCGTTTTTCCCAGCGCCTGCAGACGCTCGCCGATCCAGGATTCGAGTTCGGCTTGCATCGTACACGCCATCTGTGGATGCTGGTCCGCAATATTGTGCTCTTCGCCCGGGTCCAGCGATAAATCGTATAATTCCCTGGCCGGGCGATCCGAATAATCCCCATCGCGCGAAAGAATCAATTTATGCGACGCGGTTCGCAAGCTCCAGCTGGACTGCCAGGTGTTTTCGGCGCTGATCACTCGCGAATGTCCGCCCGAATTCCGATCTTCGCCGGTCAGCGACTTCCAGAAGCTTCGCCCCTCCATGGTTTCAGGCGCTTCTAGTCCGGCAGCTTCCAGGACGGTGGGCGCAATATCGCTCACCTGCACCATCTGGGGCACCCTCGCGCCTCCGGGCAACCGCTCGGGCCAGCGCGCGATGAAGGGCACATGCAGCGTGCAATCGTACAGCCCATGATGGTCGAAGAAAATGCCGTGTTCGGTCATGCTTTCGCCGTGGTCGGCGGTAAAAAGCACCAGCGTGTTTTCCGCCAGTCCCAAATCATCCAGAGCCTGGATCAAGCGCGCGATGCCATCGTCCAGATAACGAAGCTCTCGATCGTACAGCGCCGCCACATATCCGGCGTCGGTGATGGGACCTTTGGGAGTGCGTAGCCAAGTCTCTTTCGCCATTGCGCCGAGCGGGTGTTTCCAGAAGCTATGGAGCGAATTGTTTTTTGGATCGGTGGGATTTTCACCGTCGTAGAACAAATTGCTGTACGCGGGCGGCGGCATGAAAGGCCAATGCACGTCCCAGTAATGAATGAACAGGAAAAAAGGCTCGTCCTTATGTTCCCGCAACCATGGGATGGCCCGTTTGTTCAGTTGATCGCAGGTCACGTTCATGGTTAACAGAGCGAGCCGAACGCTGGGATCGATGTAATATTCGTAGCCGCGTCCGAACCAGATCCGGCCGTGCATCAGGTTATCGATGGCGCAAGTGGTATATCCGGCCTCCACCAAAGTTTGCGGCAGAAAGGGCGCATCGCGATCCAATTTAGCGTCGCCGCCATGCGCGAGAATACCGTGGGTGAGCGGGTGCTGGCCCGTGTACAGCGTGGTGTAGGAAGGATAGGTCGGAAGACCTGGGCAGAGCAGGTTTTCGGCCACAACCCCCTGAGCAGCCAGCTCGTCTATAAAAGGACTGGTGGGCTTGGGGTATCCGTAACAGCCCAGGCGGTCGGCGCGCAGGGAATCGATGCTAATAAGAAGGATATTGGGGCGCTGGTTCATGTCACTTTTATTCAATTCCCTGATCCGCCCGGACGGCGACAGCCGCCATGTGGTCGCTCATGACGAATTGGGCCATGATCCAGCTCACCGGAAATGCCAGGCTCATTGCCACGGGATTTAGCCTGAGAGTCTCGCCATTATTAAAATCGATCGGGGATGCTCGCCTGGCCGCCGCCGCGCTCCATACCATTGCCTCTGGAGAAGGCACGCCTTTGACGCGTATGCGCTCGAAACCCGCTTTGGCCAGCATTGTTTTCAGGGTAGTGGGAGTGAACTGATATAAGTGGCGCGGAATATCCATCGGGAACCAGTACCTGTTAAACAGCGATGCCAGAGGAGAAGCGTAGTTTGGCACTTCCAGCATCAGAACTCCTCCGGGCTTCAGAACTCTGTGAATCTGTTTCAGCGCCGCGGCCGGATGGAACGCATGTTCCAGAACGTGCCACATGGTGACGACGTCAAAGCTATTTGCCGCGCGTTCGCGCAACGCGTCTTCGGCAGCGCCTTCGGTGACTTTCAAGTGGCGCGAATTGCGCGCATACTCGGCCGCATCGCGATCGAACTCCACCCCTTCGACATCCCAGCCCTCTTCCCTCATGGCCGCGAGATACGCCCCGTTGGAGCAGCCGATGTCAAGGAGCCGGCCGCCTTTCGCTCGCGGTGTACGGCGGCGGCGGACCATGCCGAAACCCAACCGCGCTATCAGATTCGTTTCACCCTTTGCGAGAAGGCTCAACATGTTGGCTTGATAATTGGGCGGATAATAGAAGCCGATTCGATCTGGGGACGGCCGTGGATTCAGGTAAACAAGACTGCAGCCAAGACATCGCACCACCCAGGAATCCTCACCCTCCGGTTCGAGCCTGAATTTATGCAAAGGCGATGTATCCGGGCAACCGCAGTTGTTGCAAATCACCGCTTCCATCAATGCCAAAGCATGGCATGGAGCGGGTCACGAATGCATGAGCCAGTGGTCCTACGCGAGATGAATCTGAAGAAGCGGCTATCTTTAGTACGGACGTACCGGGTGTGGGAATGCGGCCTCAATCAACTCCGCGCCTGTTCGCGGCCCGCTGAGACCTTTTAGTATCCCGGCCAGCCGCCTCGCATTGTCGCGGTAGGAATGGTCCGACAACAGCCGTTCCACCGCCTGGCGCAGCCGCTTCGGAGAGCAGCGCCCCGGGGAGATCCGGATGGCCGCCCCCGCTTCCACCACTCTCTGAGCGTTGTCGGGCTTATCCCACTCGGTAGGTACGATCAGCAGAGGAATGCCGGCCTCGAGCGCGGTGAGGACGGTGCCTGCGCCACCAGTCGTGATCACGACGTCGGTGCGCGGAAACAATTCGGTATGCGGAATCCATGGCTCCAGGCGAACGTTTGGCGCGAGCGTGCCCAGGTCCAATCCCTCGGGGTCCCGAGACCCTCCTGTCGTCATGATGACTTCCATCGGCAGATTGGCAAGTCCACGCGCAGCGGCCTGCAGCAGGAAAGGCTGGTAGACGTGCATGGTTCCTTCGGTGACGTGGACCCACGGCCGGTCATGTGAAAGCGCCGTGAGCCATTCCAGGGAACCGGCGCGTTTCGTATCGTTCCAGATCAGCGGACCGATGTAGTGTACAGACGGCGGAAGGCCGGAGCGGTTATAGTCCAGCTCAGGCGCGCTGGGCACCAGGTACAGCGGCATGGTCGCGAGATATTCGTGAATCGGAATTGTTAGCGGCGCAAGGCCATAGCGGGCCCGCATTTCGTTGCCTGTGCGGCGGAAACCAGCGAGATAGTTTTCCGTGACGAAGCTGGCCGTCCGGCACAACAGGCGTGTCCACCAGCTGTGCGGCGATGGCAATCCCAAACCCCACGGGGGCAGGTTAGGACTGGGGATCATACAGCCCGGAGCGAATGAACAAATCACGCAAGGCACGCCCGTGAGCTCATGCAGCACCAGCGGCGTGCCCCACATGGTGACGTCGGAAACGACGACGTCGGGCTTCCAGCCGGCAAGAACGAATTGTTGGTCCTTGACCTGGTCCGGCAGCGTCTTCAGCATCCAGTCATTTAGTACCGCTGCCCGGGATAGCTTCGATCGGCTGATTGGCGAGAAGACCGTCGCGTATACTTTTTCTTCGTCCAGATGCTCGAAGGCGTAAAGACGGAAGCCCTGCCGTTCGATAGCCGCTCTGGCTCGCTCGCCAGTGGAAAATGCAACGTCGTGGCCACGTTCGGCTAAAGCACGGGCCAACGCGATGGTGGGATTGACGTGGCCTGGAAACGACCAGGTGGTGAAGAGAATCCTCAACCCTTGGCGCCCGTAACGCGCCGGGTCATCTCGCGGATCCAGAAGCGATCGAATATTTCACCCGGCAGATAACGCCGCAGGTTAATCAGGAAACGGCCACGCCGCCCCACCAGATAGCGGAGACGCGGACGCTTCGCTTCCAGAATTTCGAAGACAACTTCGGCCACATCCGTAGGAGTAACCACAGCGGATTTCACTTCATCGTCTGTCAGCTGTTCCAGCTTCTGAAACCATGCATGGTACGGGCTATCGGCAGCCAACGCGCGGCCGGCAATGTGACGATTTCTTCCGAAAAGCTCCGTGCTGACAAACCCCGGCTCAACCAAACTTACCTGAACATTGAACAGCACCATCTCCTGCAGCAGGCACTCCGCGAAACCTTCCAACGCGAATTTGCTCGCACAGTAGGCGCTATTGCCGGGCGAGCCCAGCCTGCCGCCCGTTGAACTCATAATAACGATGCGTCCCCGGCGGGCTTCCCGCAGCATCGGCAGGACGGCGCGCGTGAGAGCCATGGTCCCGAACACATTGGATTCAAAAACACCGCGCACTTCCCGATCGGAGACATCTTCGAAATAACCCCTGAGAATGGCGCCGGCGTTATTAATCAGGCCATAAAGTTCGCCCGAACGGCCGGCTATGGCGCTAACCGCTGCATGGATACTGGCAGGGTCTGTGATGTCGAGCTGAAGGACGTCGAGTTGGACGTTGTGCCGTGCAGCCGCGGCGTCCAATTCACCGCGCCGGTCCAAATTTCGCATCGTGGCATAGACACGGTAGCCATGCCGCGCGAGAAAAACTGCGATCTCGAGCCCGATGCCCGAAGACGCGCCGGTAACCAGCACCGCACCTTTACTCATGAGTGGCGACGACCTGGCGGGATTCCGCATTGCGCTGCACCGCAAGCCGGCTCTGAATGGCGCGTAGCGCACTGCGGTTTAATTTGTAAGGCAAGATCATTAGCGTGGCCGCTATCAGCAGGATGCCGGGAACCAACCCGTAGGACCATCCGATATAGGCAGACGCCGCGGGCGCCTGAGGCGACGCTGCCGGCGCGAGACGTCCGAAAAAGCTGAGCAGGAGTCCGGCCAGAATAAGCGCTCCGCCGGACGCCACCTTTTCTCCCAGATTGAGAATCCCGAAATACATGCCTTCGCGCCGCAGACCGGTGTGAAACTCGTCTTCGTCGGCCACGTCCGCCACCATCGAAGCCGGAATCACCCATACCGAACTGGCGATGACGCCCGCGACAAAATGCCCCAAGATCAGCGGAAGCGCGTTTCCAGTGCCGAACAGATGGCCGTCTCCGATCAGCAACGTGGCTGCACAGAGCAATATTGCCGTACCGATGGTCGCTGCTATCGAAAGCGTACGTTTCTCAGTCCGTTTCGCGAGAGCCATCCAGAAGAAGACGCCGGCCAACGCTCCTACGTAAAAGCCGGTCTGGATCGCGCTCAGGGACGTTCCGGTATGGATGCGCGCGTACCAGGTGAAGTACTGAATCGCAAGGCTCGCGTTCAAGACCACCGCGAGGAAAAATACGACGAAGTAGAACCACACCGCGCGGAAGTCGGCATTGCGCATGGCGAGCGCGAATCCCGTGAAAAAATGCGCTGCCGGACGTGATTTACGATCAGGCTCTCCAGCGCTTCGATGGCTGAGGGTCCCGAGAGTGCTGAGCACTGCGCTCCCAGACATCAGCAAGCCGAACAGAAGCCCCATGCGCGGGTAGCTGGCGTAGTTCAGCTTGGGATCGGCGCCGCTGGCCTTGGTGAAAACCAGGAAAGAAAACCCGGCGGCAGAGAGTGCGCCCACCAGCCCAAACAGGGCGCGAATGGCGAAGATGGTGGTGCGCTCATCATAATCTGAGCTGAGTTCCGCTCCCAGACTCAGGTAAGGTATCCGGTAAATGGCGCCGGTGACGCGGACGGCTACCCAGAAAACCAAAAGCCACAGGAAGATGCAGGCGTGGCTGAGGCCGCGGGGCGGGCTGAACAACAGGAAGAAGCACGGACCAAGCGCAATGGCACCGGGGAGCATGTATGAATGCCTGCGCCCCAACCGATGATGGCTGCAATCGGATCGGTACCCGATATAGGGGTCCAGGAAGGCGTCCAGGACGAGACCGCCGGCGATGGCGAATCCCACCAGCGATGCGGGCAAGCCCATCACCGTGTTGTAAAAAAAAAGGGTGAAAAGCCCAAAAATCACCATGCTGATGGTGACGGGCATCTCGCCGATTCCGTAGAGCAATTTCACCGGCAACCCGCTCACTCGTTTGGTCTGGATGGGAGATGTGGCGGCGGAACTCATCTGGCTTTCGGTTTGCCTGACCTATCGTAACAGGCCCGATACCAGTGATATTGCGGCAAAGCGAGCCCGCGCTGGCCATCCATTGGAACTAGCCGGTCCTGTGTTTGGTACTGGACTGGTTGCCTGCGGAGGGATCGAGTATTATTGGCATTCGCTTGTCCAGATTTCTCTTGACCGTATGGCCGCTGGGAACCCACCTGAATCCCTTCCTGTCGGTGGCCCACGCTTTGCGCCAACGAGGTCATCAAGTGGCTTTCTACAGCGGCGCACCGGTTCTCGATTCCGTGCGGAAGCAAGGTTTTCACTGTTTTCCTTTTCAGGCTGTCGATGACGCCCGGGTGGAACGAGCCGTTCGGGGACTAACGGCGGGTAGTTGGAGGCCGGGCCCTTGGAGGGAACTTATGCTCGGCACGGTACCCGAGCAGCTCCGCGATCTGGAGGAGGTTTTGAAATCCTGGACGCCGGATGCGGTGGTCTGCGATATCGCGATGTGGGGACCAATCCTGCTGCTTCACGAATTGAAGGGCATACCGGTAGCGCTTTTATCGCATGTGGCCACTTGTCTTTTGCCGGGTGTCCAGAACCCGCTGCCGGGAATGAACTGGCTGCTTCAGGGCACGCCTTTGCGGCCACTCACCCCAGCCATCGCCTGGATTATGCGCACCGCATCGGCGAGCATTCCGCGCGCCGCCAGCAAGTTGCGCCAAGCCCGGGGCCTCGCGCCGTTGTCCGGCACGGTAACCGAATTTACGGGTAAGCTGCCCCTCTACTTGATCCCCGCCACGCCGGAGTTCGACGGCAACCGGGGGGATCTTCCACCATCCGCGCATTATGTGGGTCCCTGTCTGTGGGATAAGGATCCCAATCAGGCTTCGCCGGAATGGATCGGCAGGGTGCCGCGAGACCGGCCCTGCGTAATCGTTTCGGAAGGGACCATCTATCCTGAAAAGCCGCTGTTGCTGCGGATGGCAGCTCGGGGTTTGGCGAACCTGCCGCTTAACGCGGTTCTCATCGCGGGCCAAGGCCGAAGCCTGGAGAGCCTGAATCTTGGACCGCTCGCGACCAACGTTCGTCTGGAGAAATTTGCTCCGCTGAGCGATGTTTTACCCCTGGCGGATGTTCTGGTAGCTAGTGGAGACTCAGAGACCGCCATGGCCTCGCTCGAGCGAAAGATCCCGATGGTCTTAGTACCCATGATTCTGGATCAGTTGCAAATTTCCTGGCTGGTCTCGGCCGCCGGGGCGGGAATCCGCATTCCACGCTGGAAATGTTCGCCCGAACGGCTGGGCGCTGCTGTCGCCCGGGTTTTGGCGGAGCAGCAGTTTCGCGACAACACCGCGCGCATCCGAGCTGACTTTCGAGAGTATTCGGGAGGCGATCTGGCCGCCCATTGGCTTGAAAAGCTGGCCGGCGCGGAATCGGGCTAGCGGTACTGGATGTAGTAGCAGTACCCCACGGTACTTTGACTCTACAGACCAAAAAATAGCCGTCCGTTAGGCTGAGTTCACGGTTAATGGCCGGGAGGATTCGTGAACTACGTGAGTAAGAGATGTCATTTGTCCGCCCTCAGTGTGTCGTTATTGGCATGTGGATTGTTTTTGGCTCGGCCCGTGTTTGGAGCCGCTACGCCCCCGCCGGCCCCTCCGACGCCCACTCCCGACCCGGTTTACGTCAATGTATTCTATGGCGCCGTTAATCCCGCCTTTGCGAACTTCAACACTCCGGTTCTGGTATTTGTGCCGGGATTGGGCGGTGTGGCGTCTGACTGGTATACAAACAACGCGATGTACGCTTACGCCTACCAGTGGGGCTACCGCACCGCGTTCATCACGCCCAACGCCACCAACACTTCCGCCTCGGAAACGATGCAGTCCGACGGCTCAGTTCTCGCCAGTGTGATCCCGAGAGTGGCCAGTTATTACAAGGTGTCCCAGATGTATTTCATCGGGCATTCCAAAGGTGGGCTGGACCTGCAGCAAGCGATCCTGGATGGGAATATTCTCCCTTACGTCAAAGCGGTCTTCACGGTTGCCACTCCCAACCAAGGGACGGAACTAGCGGATTGGGCCTTCGAGTCCGCCAATCAGGCGATTGTGAAGGAGATCTCGCAGAAGTACAATCTGGATCTGGACTCCTCCGCCGTGACGGACATGGAGGTTGCGAATATGACGACGTTCCGCGCCGCTGCGGACCCGGTGTTCACGCAATTGCTCAACAAGCCGTTCTATTATTTCTCCGGCGATGGATACGCCGATAGCGCCGTCACTTTCGTCACGGGATCTCTGCTGCATAAACTTGTGCCGGGGACCGATCAGAATTCGCAAAACGACGGACTTGTTACGGTGGGCGAATCGCTGCTTTCTCCTGAATATTCGAATCAGCTCGGAGTGATCGCCACGGACCACTTCGAGATGAATCAGGGCGACAAATCCTTCTTCAAAATTCGCGGCCGCGTGGAAGCGCTGGAAACGGATACCGACGTATTTCAGAGAGTCGCGATAAATGGATTAACCAGATTCGGCGGAAGCCCCCACAATAGCTGGATATGGTCCGCGAAATGGTTTAACAACAAGCTCTATATTGGAACGGGCCGTGAAGAGTTGTGCCTGACCCTGCTGACTTCCGATGTCCGCGCGGGAACCAAATCATACCCCGCCGCCGTGAAGGGAGACCAGTGTCCCGACGAAGTGACCATGGCGCAGTCGTTGGCTGCCGAGATCTGGGAGTACACGCCCTCTACTAGTACCTGGAGGCTGGCTTATCAATCGCCTTCCACAATTCCCATCACTGTAGATGGCTCGCCGGTTATGACAGCTCTCGATGTGGGGTACCGCGGCATGGAAGTCTATACCGAGAGCGACGGCACCCAAGCGCTGTATGTCGGGTCCGTGACCTCGGGCGGCGCGTACGAACCTGCACCGTTCCAGCCCAACGGCTGGCCTGGGCCGCGCATCCTTCGCACCACGGATGGGAAAACCTGGACGCCAATCCCTCAGGAAACAGGAACCTTCTTCGGCAACATCGGCAACTATTATCTGAATCCGTCGAGCAAAGTTAGATCCTTCCGCTCGCTCACACAATATAACGGTCAATTGTTTGTGACAGCCGCCACCTACGAAGGATCGGGGATCATTATTGCGTCGCCGAATCCATCCGCTGGAAATAACACCTTTCAGCAGGTGAGCCCCGACTGGTCTGTGATGCCCACCTGGGACGTCGAGGTTTTCAATAACTATCTGTACGCCACCACCGGCTTTACCCGGCAGGAAAATCCCAATGAGGCCGGGTACGCAGTATATAAGACCGCGGCCAGCGGGAAGCCACCGTACGACTATGCGCCGATCGTGATCAACGGAGGCTATCAGACGAATGCGAGCTTGATGGCGCCCAATGGACTCTACATGCACATCTACAGAAACGAACTGTACGTGTCGACCAACCGGCCGACGGAGTTGATCAAGGTCCGCGCCGACGACAGTTGGGACCTGGTGGTTGGCGAGCCCCGTCCACTTCCACCCGGCGTCAACATCGGAACCAGCGGAGATAGCGGCCAAATCACGCCCCTCTCGGGAATGGGAAGCGGGTTCGGCAACTGGATGAACGGACACTTCTGGCGGATGGGTTCCATAACCGGAATGGCGGAGCCGGACCAGACTTCGGCCGGCCAGAACCTTTTTCTCGGTACCTGGGACTGGGGCGTCGGCCTGCAACAATTCCAAACCCTGAGCGGCCTCGATAACATGTTTACGCACCAATATGGAACCGATGTTTACCGCACCGAGGATGGAAGCCACTGGTCGGTGATCACGCAGGCCGGTTTCGGCGATCCCAATAATTCCGGCACCCGGAGTCTAGAAGCAACGCCGGTGGGTCTGTTTCTGGGTACGGCGCGCCAGCGGTTCGGCGCTGAGGTTTTGCTGCGCACGTCCGGCTCCACGAATCCGCTGCTGGCGCCACGAAGATTGAGGGCGCAAAGTTTCATGACATCGGGTCAAACCGTCAATCTGGCATGGGACCCGCCGCCCAACGCGGTTTCATTCAACGTCTATCGCGCCACCGTCACGCCAATCGCTACCATGGCTTTGGCCCTGGGAACGATTACCGTTCCCTTGCCGGACAACAAATCCATCAAAGTGACCCTGCAGGAAATCGAAGGCGGTCAATTCAATTCTCTTTGTAAGTCGGTGCTTACCGGTTCGGCGGCGAGCCTTTGCAATTTGGCGGACGCGCTTTCGAGCAGCGCTTTTCTCGACAGCCCGGCGTCGTTCCCGTCGCCCTACGCGCTGGTAGGCCAGACCACCACGCCAAGCTACAGCGAGCAGGCGCCCACCACACTCCCGTCGCTCTATTACGTGCGCGCCGTGGATGTGAACGGTAACCTGTCCGATCCCTCGAACATTGTGGCGGGCCCCTCACAGTCGGCGCCCATCGCGCCGCTGGCCTGTGACATCAACGGGGACGGCTATGTGGACTCCAACGATATCGACTTGATCACCGAATCCTTCGGCACGCCCGTTTTTGGCGCCAATGATCCCCGGGACGCCAATGGCGACGGAACGATCGATAAACTGGACGCCAACTTTTGCACCAGCAAGTGCAACCAGTCCGGCTGCCAGCTGCAGTAGGCGCAGCCCAGGAATACGCCGCGGCACAGAGTCGCCCGTAACTTGCTATACTGTCTCTTCATGCATTTCGCCCATCACCACCACGATCGACATGTCTGGCGATCGGCATTCTAACGAATTTCTGAAGTGAACCCGCCGCCCGCCGACAACCTGGCGGGCTTTTTTATTGGTACGGACACATGAATCTCGATTTCAGCAAACTCGATTTCGGCAAACTCAACGGTCTGATCACGGCCGTCATTCAAGATCACGCCACGGGGCGCGTTCTGATGGTCGGCTTTATGAACGAAGAGGCGTTCCAGAAGACCGTGGAATCCGGGTACGCCACGTTCTTCAGCCGCTCGCGCAACAAGCTTTGGCTCAAAGGCGAATCGTCGGGGCATAAACTTGTGGTCAAGAATATTTCGACCGACTGCGACCTGGACGCCCTGCTCATCCAGGTGGAAGCGCTTGGCCCGGGCGTCTGCCACGAAGGTTATCGGAGCTGCTTCTTTCGCCAGCTTCAGAACGGCGAATGGAAGGAAAACGAGGCGCGGGCTTACGATCCAAGCGTCGTGTACGGGAGCCAATCGTGAAGCTCAAGCTCGGCATCCCCAAGGGCAGCCTGGAGAACGCGACCATCGATCTTTTTCGCCGCGCGGGCTTCAACATCACCACCAGCTCGCGTTCTTATTTTCCGGCTATTGACGACCCGGAAATTGAGTGCATGATGATCCGCGCGCAAGAGATGGCGCGCTACGTAGAAGATGGCGTGCTGGACGCGGGACTCACCGGACGCGACTGGATTGAAGAAAGCGAGGCCAAGGTTCACGCGGTGGCCGACCTGATTTACGCCAAGCAGAGCTTCGGCAAAGTGCGCTGGGTGCTGGCGGTGCCCGAGGGGTCGCCGTTCCAAAGCGTGAAGGACCTGGAGGGCAAGATCATTGCGACCGAGCTGGTGGCCACCACGCGGCGCTATCTGGCAAAGAACGGCGTGAAGGCCAAGGTGGAGTTCAGTTGGGGCGCCACCGAAGTGAAGCCGCCGGTGCTGGCGGACGCGATCGTAGAAGTGACGGAGACGGGATCGTCGCTGCGCGCCAACAAGCTGCGCATTATGGAGACGGTGCTGGAATCGAACACGCAGCTTATCGCTAATGTTGACGCCTGGAAAGACGCCGGGAAGCGCCGGAAAATGGAGGATATCCATCTGCTGTTGGATGGCGCCATCAATGCGCTAGGCCGCGTGGGACTGATGCTGAATGTTCGCAAGGAGTGCCTGCCCGCGGTGTTGAGCATTTTGCCGGCGCTGAAGAACCCGACGATTTCCAACCTCAGCGACGATGAATGGGTGGCGGTGCATACGATTCTCGAAGAAATCACCGTGCGCAACATTATCCCGCGGTTAAAAGAAGCCGGCGGGCAGGGAATCGTCGAGTACCCGTTGAACAAGATCGTGATGTGATGCTCAGGATCATTTCACTCAGCGAAGCGCAAACATTCGTCACGCGAAAAACCGTGCGTCTGGCCGAGGCCGAAGCGGTGGTCGCGCCTATACTAGAGGCGGTGCGCAAGCGTGGCGATGAGGCCGTGCTCGAATATGCGCGCAAATTCGACGGATTCGAAGGAACGAGCTTCTCAGTTTCCGCCGTGGAATCGCACGTTTCGCCGGAATTCCTGGTAGCGATGGAGACCGCGGCGAAGAATATCCGCGAGTATGCGGCGCTGCAACTGCCGAGGGATACATGGGCGGAGTTTCCCGATGGCCGCCGCCTGGGCTACGTGGTGCGGCCGCTCGAATCGATGGGGACCTATATTCCGGCGGGCCGTTACCCGCTGCCGTCGACATTGTTAATGACCGCGATTCCGGCGCAGGTGGCGGACGTTCGGAAGATTTGCGTTACCTCGCCGCATCCCAGCGCGGAGATTCTCGCGGTGGCGAAGTTTCTAGGAGTCGAAAATATTTTCAAAATTGGCGGCGCGCAGGCTATCGCGGCGCTGGCGTTCGGCACGGCCACGGTTCCGAAGGTGGACCGTATTGTTGGCCCCGGCAACATCTATGTGGCTGCTGCCAAGAAACTGCTCGCGGGCGAAGTGGGAATTGACTTTATCGCCGGGCCAACCGAAATCGTCATCATCGCCGATGACGCCGATGCGCGTTACATTGCCGCCGATATGCTGGCGCAGGCTGAACACGACGTGGAAGCGTCGTCGATTTTCCTGACTACTTCGAGATCTCTCGCGGAGCGCGTGGTCCTTGAAGTATCGCGGCAGCTGGAAACGCTGCCCACCGCCCCGGTAGCTTGCCAGGCCATTCGTCGCAACAGCGCCGTCATCCTGTGCCCGTCGCTGCACGCTGCGGTGGAAGCGTCCAATCAGCTTGCACCCGAGCACTTGGCGATCTATGACGCTGGTCTGCTGCCGAAGATCCAACACGCGGGCAGCATCTTCATCGGACCTAGCAGTCCGGAGGCTGCGGGCGATTACGCCACCGGTCCCAATCACGTGCTGCCCACCTCGGGCGCCGCGCGAATTCGAGGCGGCCTTTCGCCGGCTGATTTCGTGAAGGTGATCTCGGTGCAGGAACTGACGTCCAGCGGTCTGCGGCAGCTGGCTCCCGCCATCACCACGCTGGCACGCGCGGAGGGACTGGAAGCGCACGCCCGGTCTATCGAGGTTCGTCTCAATCACGAGGTGCGCCTTGGCAAGTAAGCGAATCGATCTGCCGCCGGGTGTTTTGCAGCCACGCGACGCCGTCTTGAACATGGCGCCGTATTCGCCGCCCACTGGCGGGCGCGCTGGAAAGGTTCGTCTGGATTTCAACGAGAATACGGTGGGCGCGTCGCCGAAGGTGATCGAATATCTTCGCGAGCATCTGAGTGAAGCGGGGCTCGCGATCTATCCCGAATATGGCGAGATCAAGCGGGAACTCGCCGGATTTTTCGGAGTGGAGCCCGACGATTTCATCCTCACCAACGGGACTGACGAAGCTATTCAGGTGCTCGTCAATACGTATATCGACGATGGCGGCGAGGTGCTGCTGCTCCGGCCGACGTACGCGATGTACCGGTTTTACTGCGAAGTGGCGGGTGCGAATATCCGCGAGATTCCCTATCGCGCCCAGAAGCTGGCGTTTCCACTCGAAGAGCTTCTCGACGCGATTCGGCCAGACACGCGCGCCGTTTTGATCGCGAACCCGAACAACCCTACCGGCACTGGGACATCGCGCGCGGGTATCGAGCGAATCCTGGAAAAAGCGGCCAATGCGGCTGTTCTGATCGATGAAGCTTATTATGAATTCTCCGGCGTCACGGCTCTGCCGCTGCTCAACGACTGGCCGAATTTATTCGTCAGCCGGACGTTCTCAAAAGTCTACGGCATGGCGGCGATGCGGCTGGGGTGTTTGTTCTCGCAATCGGGCAACGTGGATTTCCTCCGCAAGGCGCAGTCGCCGTACAGCGTGAACACGCTGGCAACGCTGGCCGCCCACGCCGCAATCCAGGACAAGACGTACATCGAGAAGTACGTCACTGAAGTGCTTGCTGCGCGCGAGCTCTTGTATGTGGGGCTGGAGAAGCTCGGCATTCCGTATTACGAAAGCAAAGCGAACTTCGTGCTGTTGGAAGCGGGCCAACGCGCGATTCCGGTCCGCGACGAGCTGCGACGCCGGGGCGTGCTGATCCGCGACCGCAGCTATGAAATCGCCGGCTGCGTCCGGGTCACCGTGGGAACGCGCGATCAGATCCGGCGCTTTCTGGCCGAATTGGAGCAAATCTGGTGAGTAGTGCGCAGATACTGGTGTTCGACATGGATGGCGTGCTGGTGGATGTCACCGAATCGTATCGGGAGACGATCGTGAAGACGGTGGAACATTTCACGGGTAAAACAGTTTCGCGCGATTCCATCCAGGAGTACAAGAACCAGGGTGGCTGGAATAACGACTGGCTGCTATCGCAAAAGATCTGCCGTGACCTGGGACTGGAGATTCCCTACGCGACGATCGTTGAGTATTTCAACTATCTGTTTCTCGATCAGGGCATGATCCATCGCGAGCGCTGGCTGCCGCGCGACGGGCTTTTGGATCGATTGGGCGAAAGATTCGAATTCGCCATCTTCACCGGGCGAACCACCGAAGAGGCCGAGATCACGCTGAAGCGGGAAGGTGTGCGCGAGCGTTTCCTGCTGGTGTCGGCCAACGACGTGGAGTGTGAGAAGCCCGCGCCGGACGGACTGCTGAAAATTGCGGCCATGCATCCTGGAAAAAAACTGCTGTATATCGGCGATACGGTGGACGATGCCCGCTGCGCGAAGGCTGCGTACGTGCCTTTTATCGGTATCGCAGCCCGCCACAGCCCGCGCCGCGAGGAACTGGTGGATTTGTTGCGAGTGGAAGGCGCGATTCAGGTGATCGAGGATATTAATGAGATCGGCTAGCGTCCAAAGAGAGACGAAGGAGACGCAGATCAAAGGATCGTTTAAGATCGAAGGCCGGGGCCGTTACGACATTTCCACCGGTATTCGTTTTTTCGATCATATGCTGGAGCTGTTCAGTAAGCATGGCGGTTTTGATCTCAATCTGCGGGCGATTGGCGACTTGGATGTGGATCAACATCACACCGTGGAGGATGTTGGAATCGTGCTTGGGAAGCTTGTATCGAAAGCACTGGGAGACCGCAAGGGTATAAATCGCGCGGGCTATTTCGTGATGACCATGGATGAGACACTGGCGGTGGTGGCGCTGGATCTCGGGGGCCGGCCGGCGCTGGTCTACGAAGACAAGGTAAAAGTGCGGCTGGTGGGCGATCTGCAAACCGAACTCGTCGAGGATTTCTTCGGCGGGTTCGTTAACCACGCCGGCGTGAACCTGCACGCGAAGGTCTTGTATGGCCGGTCAAACCATCACAAAATCGAAGCGATCTTCAAGTGCTTTGCGCGAGCGTTGCGCTACGCGTGTTCCAAAGATGCGCGGTTGAAGGAGCAGCTTCCATCCACCAAAGGGTTGTTGTGAGCGAGGCGTTGTTGTGATTACGATTCTCGATTACGGCGCCGGAAATCTGCGGTCGGTGCAGAACACGCTGGCCGAGATCGGGGCTGAGTATGAGTTGGTTCGGGAGGCTGAAGGTCTGATCCGCGCGACCAAGATCATACTTCCCGGAGTGGGGCACTTCGGTCAAATGATGCGCGCGCTGGATGGCATGCTGGTACGCAGCGCGCTGCTGGAGCGCATCCGCGCGGGTGTTCCGTTTCTCGGCATTTGCCTGGGACTGCAGGCGCTGTTCGAATCGAGCGAGGAGGCGCCGGAGGTGCGCGGCCTGGGCCTGTTTCCAGGTGAGATCCGCCGCTTTCCGGCGACGGCGCGCGTGCCGCACATGGGCTGGAACGAGATAGAGCCCCGGAACGGTGCGAGGCTTTTGAAGACCCTGGCGCCGCATCCATATCTCTATTTCGCGCACAGTTACTACGCGCAATTGAACGATGCGACGGCGGCGGTTTGCCGGTACAATGTTGCCTACACGGCGGTGCTGGAAACAAAAAACGTCTTCGGCGTGCAGTTTCATCCGGAGAAGTCTGGGCCCGTTGGCTTGCAGATTGTGCGGAATTTCGTAGAACTTTAAGCGATGCTGGCCAAGCGAATTATTCCCTGTCTGGATGTCACGGGCGGCCGCGTGGTGAAGGGCGTGAATTTTGTGGGCTTGCGCGACGCGGGCGATCCCGTGGAATTGGCGGAGCGCTATAACGGCCAAGGCGCCGACGAGTTGGTGTTCCTGGATATCACCGCGTCCAGCGATGCGCGCGACATCATGGCCAATGTGGTGGCACGCACCGCGCGCAAGGTCTTCATCCCGCTCACGGTGGGCGGTGGCATTCGATCCATCGCCGATGCGCGCAAAATTCTGATGTCGGGCGCCGATAAAGTGAGCGTGAACACCGCTGCCGTGCGACGTCCGAAACTGATTACTGAGCTGAGCGAGGAATTCGGCGCGCAAGCCGTTGTGCTGGCCATCGACGCGCGCAGAAATTCCGAACGGCGAAATACACAGAATAGTTGGAATGTTTTTACGCGTGGCGGCCGTGACGACGAAGGAATGGACGCCGTGGAATGGGCGCTGGAAGGCGAGATGCTCGGCGCCGGCGAGATTCTGCTCACGTCGATGGACACCGATGGCGTGCAAACCGGCTTCGATTGCGAACTTACTCGCGCCGTTTCCAAGACTACGCACATCCCGGTGATTGCATCGGGCGGGGCGGGGAAGCCGGAAGATTTCGAGCGAGTGATGACGGAAGGCTGCGCCGACGCTGCGCTGGCGGCCTCCATTTTTCATTACGGCACGTACACGGTTAAGGACCTGAAAAATTATCTTCATCTGCACGATGTGCCTGTAAGGCCGTCACTGTGATCATTCCTTGCATCGATCTGATGGGCGGAAAGGTGGTCCAACTGATTCAAGGGCGCGAGAAAGCTCTCGAAGCTGAGGGTCCGCTTGAAATGCTGGAGAAGTTCCGCGTGTTTCCCCAGGTCCAGGTGATCGATTTAGACGCGGCGCTTGGAAAAAACCAGGACAAAGGTTCCAACGATGAGCTGGTGGAAATTGTCGCGCGGCGAGCGATCGCGCGCGTTGGCGGCGGTGTTCGTTCACCCCAGCGTGCGCGCGCGCTTATCGAACAAGGAGCGTATCGCGTGATTGTTGGAACGGCGACGTTCGATCGCGAAAAACTCACCCAGATCGCCGATGCGGTGGGACCGGACCGGCTCGTCATCGCGCTCGATTCGAAGGGCGGCAAGGTGGTCACACACGGCTGGCAGGAAACTACCAACTTCGTCGCTGAGGAAATGGTTCCACAACTGGAGCCCTATTGCTCCGGATTCCTCTGCACTTACGTCGACAAAGAAGGCATGTTGCAGGGTACCGATCTCGATTGGTTCCGGCGCCTGCGCGCGGCCACCAGGCACGAGTTGACCGCAGCCGGCGGAATCACTACCATCGACGAAATTCAGGAGCTGCACAAACTTGGAATCCACGCGGCGCTGGGGATGGCGATTTACACCGGGCGTTTGAATCTGGATGAACTGGCAGCGTTCACACGAGTGTGAACGCTGGACGCACGAGTGTGAACGCTGGACGCACGAGTGCCTGCGCCACCTATGCCGGCTGCGGGCCGCCGAGCAGTCCAGGAACGGTGGGCTTGCCGCCTTCGGGCCGGAGCACCTGCTGCTTTTCGCCGTCGCTGGGAGGCATGGTCTTGGGACGCACGGGCGTGGTCAGAACTCCGCCCTCGATCAGCAGCCGGACTTCGGCGCCATCCAGGACCTCGCGTTCGAGCAGCGCTTCCGCGATACGCGCCAAACCGTCCTGGCGTTCTTCGATGATCTTGCGCGCGCGGTCGTAGCCTTGATCCACCAGCTTACGAACCTGCTCGTCGATCAGGATCGCGGTGGCTTCGCTGTAGTCGCGATGCTGCGCGATCTCGCGGCCCAGGAAGATCTGCTCTTCCTTTTTGCCAAAGCTCATGGGGCCGAGTTCGCTCATGCCCCATTCGCAAACCATCTTGCGAGCCATGTCGGTGGCGCGTTCGATGTCGTTGCCCGCGCCGGTGGTGATGTGGTGCATGAAAATCTCTTCGGCGATGCGCCCGGCCATCAGAATGGCGAGCTGCGCTTCGAGATAGCCCTTGTTATAGGAATGCTTGTCGTCGATCGGCAACTGCATTGTGAGACCCAGCGCCATGCCGCGCGGGATAATGGTGACCTTGTGCAGCGGATCGGCCTCCGGGATCATGGCCGCCACCAGCGCGTGGCCGGCTTCGTGATACGCGGTGTTGCGCTTTTCCTCGTCGCTGATGATGAGCGACTTGCGTTCCACGCCCATCATAACTTTGTCCTTGGCCAGCTCGAAATCGAATTGCGTGACCACCTTGCGATTCTGGCGGGCCGCCACCAGCGCGGCTTCGTTCACCAGGTTGGCCAGATCGGCGCCCGCGAAACCCGGCGTGCCGCGCGCTACTACCGTCAGATCCACGTCGTCGCCCAGCGGCGTCTTCTTGGTATGGACGCGCAGAATCATTTCGCGGCCCTTAACGTCGGGACGGCCCACCACCACGCGCCGGTCGAAACGGCCCGGCCGCAGCAGCGCTGGATCCAGAACATCGGGGCGATTGGTGGCCGCCACCAGGATCACGCCCTCGTTCGATTCAAATCCGTCCATCTCAACCAGCAACTGATTGAGCGTCTGCTCGCGCTCGTCGTGCCCGCCTCCCAGCCCAGCGCCGCGATGCCGGCCAACGGCGTCAATTTCATCGATGAAGATGATGCAGGGCGCATTCTTCTTGCCTTGCTCGAATAAATCGCGCACGCGGCTGGCGCCCACGCCCACGAACATCTCTACAAAGTCCGAACCCGAGATCGAGAAGAATGGAACGTTCGCCTCGCCCGCAATGGCGCGCGCCAGCAAAGTCTTGCCGGTTCCGGGAGGGCCGATGAGCAGCACGCCTTTAGGGATGCGCCCGCCCAGCTTCTGGAACTTTTGCGGCTCACGCAGGAACTCGATGATCTCCGCCAGCTCTTCCTTGGCCTCTTCCACGCCGGCCACATCTTTGAAGGTGACTTTCTTTTGTTGCGACGAATGCAGCCGCGCGCGGCTCTTGCCGAAACTCAACGCCTTGTTGCCTCCGCTTTGCATTTGGCGCATCATGAAAATCCAGAACGCCAGCAACAGAACAAACGGAATAGCATTGATCAGAATGGAAACCCAGCCGCCGCCCGCCTCTTTGTTGTAATGGATGTCCACGCCCTTGGCGAGCATGGCGTCGTCCAGATTCTGGTGAACGTTGGGGATAACCGCGTGCAACTCCTGGTTGTCGTCTTTGTAAGTACCGTGCAGATCGTTGCCGCTGATGCGAACTGTCTTGATCTTGCCGGCGTTCACATCGTTCATCAACTGCGTGTACGAGAGTTCGGCGTCCGGGCGGGACTTGGTGTTGTGGACCACCGTCCAAAACAGCACCACAACCACGATGATGACCACCCAGAATATGGCGGTCTTAAAATTTGAATTATTCATGCCTTCTCCCTACACGTGGGGCAACACAATACCCGCTTATTTGGACGCTACAACCCAGCGGGCGGATTCGAAACTTCGTGTCCTGTCTCCGCGACCAGGAGGACTGAGTGGGTTTCGGGCCCTCTCGCGAACTCGGCGGCGGCGCCGAAGCGTCTGGCCCAAACGATCGTCCCATTATAAGTGATAATCGGCCAGTTCCCGCGTTCCCACAAGGGAATCCGGGCTTCCTGGAAGAAAAACTTGATCTTTTCCGCTCTGGGTTCCCCGATTCTTCGGTACTGGTCACCTGGTCTCCAGTTACGCAGCTCAAGGCTGGGCGCGCCTCTGCCCCCGCGGAAACGCTGCCAGTCCAGTTCATTCACCACTGTAGCACAGGGCTGGGTTGTTCGCTGTTTCGCCGCTTCTTTCTCTAGTACCTGCAATGTAATACGAGCGCCGGAGCCGGGGAGTTCCACCGATGCCGGAATCTCGACGGTAAACGAGAAATCGCTGTTGTCGTCCGGTGCGGCGCCGGCGCACGCCAGGCGGATCCAGTCGAAAGATCGACAGACGTCGAGACCGGGCGCCTGAAACCGGTCGTGCCCATTTTGCGACCGAGCCATGTCGAGCACCCGCTCCACATGGGCGAAATCGATGGAGCGGCCCAGGATCGCCGCCACCGCGCGACGTACCAGGCGGCGCGGCCGCGCCGGAGGGCCGGTCAGATCGTTCACGGACAGGATGACGGGATTGGGGGTTGGGGGTTGGGGGGTGGCGAGTTCGGAATCCCAGTAGGCTTCTTCGTCACGGGCGAGTGCGGCCAGGTTCGACAAAGCGGCGTCAAGCTGGGGATTGAAGGCGTCGCGGAGCAACGGCAGGATCTCGTGGCGCAGCCGATTGCGCGCGAAGCTTCGATCTTGATTGGTCTCGTCTTCGCGCCAGGCGATGCCGTGCTCGCGCAGCCAGGCCTCAATTTCGGGGCGATCGATTTCGAGCAGCGGCCGGACCAATCCTTCGTTCGTCACCGGCAGAATGCCTGAGAGGCCGGTTAATCCGGACCCGCGCAAGATGCGGTACAGCACCGTCTCAGCCTGATCGGACCGGGTGTGCCCGGTTGCCACTCGGTCTACTGTTCCAGACGCGATCAACTCGGCGTAGAAAGCCTGTCTGACGTTCCGCGCCGCCTCCTCGAGGTTACCTTCGATAGCCGGAACGTCGGCGTGATGAATGTAGAACGGTAGCGCGAACGTTGAAGCCAGGTGCGCGACGTAGTCGCCGTCCGCGATGGATGCCGCGCCGCGAATGCCATGCTCGATATGGATCACGCTGAGCCGCAAACTGAGCTCACGCAAGACGTGCAACAGGAACACCGAATCCGCGCCGCCCGACACCGCGACGCCTACGGATTGGCCGGGTTCGAACATGCGATGTCGCGCGATGAATTCGGCTACGCGGTCCAGCATTCTGCCCGAATCATACGATGGGCGGGGAGGGGAAGCAAGACCAACAGGAAACCAATCCCCGAAGAAGCCAAGCAATTGCTCCTTGCGCGTTTCTGATGCGGCTGCGCGAAACTAGCAGGAATAACCAACGGCGAATTGTTGTCCAGAGCCGAAGCGGCCGGCTTTGACTGTCGGTTGGGCCTGGCCAGGTATTGCGGGTTCCTTAATTTCCGCAGAGGCCATCCTACACGGAAGTTGTCGCAGTTGCCCTAGCAGCCCGGCGACGGCGGCCACTCATCAAATAGACCGCGGCGCGCAATTCAAGCAGTGGATCGTCGGACGCGTCGATTCCATCCACGCGCGGGATGGGATCGAAGATGGTCCATTGCTGCTCGTGAGCATCGTCTGCGGCCGGCTGGGTCAGCGCAATCCTGCCGAGATCGAACAGCGTCCGGTCCGCGGGCCAATGCTCGGTGGCGTCGTTCACCATATCCCCCTCGTTCGCAAGTTGAGCCACCACGCGGAACGTAACTGGGCCCTTGGCGATTCTCCCCAGGATTTCATCGAACAAATAGTTTGCGCTCTTGCCAGCGGCGGCGGCATCGGTCAAGTGTTCGACGCCCGCTTCCGGGACAATCCGGTAGCGCCCGTAACGGCTTTGCCCAGCCTGGTTGGTGAAGCGCACCGCCGTGATACCGAAGAACGCTTCGGTCGCGAAACTGGCGGGCGCGGGCTTCGGCATCTGAACAAATGCCAACGCTTTGGGATGGCTGCCGAGGAAAGCCTCCAGCGGCGTGCCCGCGAGCTTTGCTGGATCGCTCACCGCGAGCGCGCGCAAGAGCTCCAGGAATTCCTGCCCTGTTCGGACCGGAAACCCGTTCGCCGAATGGGCAATGATGTCGGTGTGAACTCGATCGGCCAAGTGGAAACGAATCCCGCATCCGCGCGGATTGGCTTTGGGATCGTTATCTGGAATCACTGGAATCCCAGTGGAATCCGAGAGCCGGACTGACACGGGCGTCGATTCCCGATTCAGGTGGGGAGCGCGCGTGAGGGAAGCCGCGCCGGGCGAAGGCGTGAATGTTCCCGTCAGCATGACACCCTTGGCATGGGCGGGCCGAAAGCCGGGATGCAGTCCGAAGATGGAGTCGAGCTGCTGGATCAGATCCTGAGCGAGCGCTACGATTTTCTCGTCAGTGGGTAATGGCATGATCCATTTTCCCACTGCGAGAGGACTAGTGAGCCAGCTCCTTCGCCACGCCGCGCAGTTGTTCCGCAGAGAGGTGAACTTCGCCCGCGATGGTGAGCTCCAGCCGTCCGGCGCCGCCGTCGGCGAACTGAACGGTTCGGATGGCGATGGCGTCTTCAAGCTTGGCGGGCAGGGTCGATTTCAGATCCGCGGACTTCCGAACGGCTGACTCGACGCTGGCCGCGATCTTCTCCCGGATGGAATCGCCTACTGAGCCGGAGCGCAGCACCTCGCCGAGCGATCCGTCCGCATCCACCTTGCGGACTTCGGCGGCCAGCGCAATGCCATTCTCTGCCATGGATGGCGTCAGGTTCACTTCGATCGCGCCATGGCCGCCTACCAGCCTCTTGACGATCTGCTTCCCGAACGCCTTCACGCAGGCGAAACGCTCGAAGTTCACATTCGCGGTCAGTACGCCGGATGGCGCCGAGGGAACGATTACCGCGCGCTCCACCGAGAGCCGCTCGCCGCAGCGGTCTGATCGATTGAGCTGCGCGGCCAGGATGGGCGTGAGATGTTCCTGGAAGTCGCCGAGATCTACCGTGAGGGCCAGGGTGAAGTTTCCCGATGGCGCGGGCGAAACGAATCCCCAGACGGCGATTTCCACCGGCTGTTGATCCAGCTTGATGGACGCCTTAGTCCGCGGAATGGCCAGCGCTGGATTACTGGTCTGCGGCTGAGCCAGGCACATGGCAGCGAGAAGCATGCCCGCAAGGCGACGCATGAATTCATTGTAGGCTTGTGCTGGAGGCGCGCTCTGGACGTTTACCTGGTGGACGGCACTTACGAGTTGTTCCGGCACTATTACGCCCTGCCGTCCGCGCGCGCTCAGGACGGCAGCGAAGTTGCCGCGGTTCGAGGTGTGCTCGGGTCCGTGCTGGGCATGATTAAGGGTGGCGTTACGCACATTGCGGTTGCAACCGATCACGTTATTGAGTCGTTCCGCAATGACTTGTGGCCCGGCTACAAGACCTCGGCGGGCATTGAACCCGACTTGCTGGCGCAGTTCCCGTTGCTCGAAGAGGCGCTGTCGGCGGCTGGCGTGGTGGTCTGGCCGATGGTCGAGTTCGAAGCCGACGATGTACTTGCCGCCGCAGCTTCAAAGGCGACCGGCGATGCGCGAGTGGAGCGCGTGGTGATCTGCACGCCGGACAAAGACCTGGCGCAATGCGTTCGGGGGACGCGCATTGTACAACTGAATCGCCGGACGCGCGTCACGCTGGACGAAGCCGGAGTTGTCCAGAAATTCGGCGTCTCACCAGCGTCCATCCCGGACTATCTTGCCTTGGTTGGCGACTCCGCCGATGGCTATCCTGGACTGAAGGGGTGGGGAGCGAAATCCACCGCCGCGGTTCTCGCCAAGTTTGGACATCTTGAATCCATACCAGCGGACTGGAAAGAGTGGCGCGTGAACGCGGCCAATGCGAGCGCCCTGGCACACACGCTGGCAGAGCAGCGCGACCAGGCACTCCTGTTCCGGGCGCTGGCCACGCTGCGCACCGACATCCAGCTTTTCGACGACGTTGATGAACTTCAATGGAGGGGACCTACCGACAGCTTCGCGGCGCTCGGGGCGCGCTTCGATGGAGCAGTCACGGAGAGCGGGAGCGCTCGGAGCCGTCGCTCCTGATCTTCTGAACCGCGCGCGTCAGCGAGCGATGTCTGATTTCAGGACGCCTCGTTCACTCGTAGCGCAAGGCTACCGTTGGATCCACCCGCACCGCACGGCGCGCGGGAATCAGCGTCGCCAGCAACGCGACAACCGCCAGCAGGACCGCGACAGTAGCGAAGGTAGCTGGGTCGGTGGGGGTCACTCCCCACAAGCGCGCGGCGATCAAGCGCGTCAAAGCCAGCGAACCGCCCAGCCCGGCCACCAGCCCCGTTCCAATCAACAGCATCGCATTCCACATCACCAGTTGCATCACGTCGCGCCAATCCGCTCCCAATGCCATGCGGATGCCGATCTCGCGCGTTCGCTGCGCAACCGCATGCGCCATGACGCCATAAATTCCAACCGTCGCGAGCAACGTCGCAACGCCCGCGAAGATGCTGAGCAGCAGCGTGTAGTAGCGCGGTTCTTGCACCTGATCGGCCAGCACGTCATCCATGCTTCGAAATTTTCCGATCGGCCGGCTGGGATCGATTTCGAGCATGGCCTTGCGCAGCTGAGGGATCACGCTCCTGGCATCGCCGGACGGGCGGACCAGATACGACATATATACCCGCGTCCATTGATAGGGTCCGCGATAGCGCGCCGGCCTCTGCGAGTGCGGCACGTACATGGCCGGTTGGGGCTTAGTCTGAAAGCGGCTCACTTTGACGTCTCCAACGATCCCGACGATCTCGCGCGGCCGTTCGTCCGGCACCAGATCCAGGGTCACGTGCTTGCCGATGGGATCCTCGTTCGGCCAGAACGTATGAGCCATGGTTTGGTTTATGATCGCAACCCAGGGCGCGGACACCGAATCCCGCCCGGTAAAATCGCGTCCGCGCAGCAGTGGCGCTTGGAGCGTGGCGAACACACCGGGTGTCACTGGATAGTAGACCGCGCTCAGAGCGTTTCTTTCGGCCTCGCTCTGCGGCAGCGGCCGGCCCTGGATAGTGAAGGTCATGCTGTCCTCGCCGGCCTGCATGGGAGGATAAACGCTGCCCGCCGATTGGACGCCCGGCAGATTGCGGATTCGTTCATACAAACGGTCGAAGTTCTGCGCCGGAATGGGGCTGATATCGAGCAGCGGATAATTGTTATAGGAACCCACCATCTTGGTGTATTGCTGACCCGGAAAATCGTAATCGAAGGTGATGATTCCGGAAGGATTGCATCCGAGATCCGATCCGGTAAGCCGGAAGAAGCTGTTGATCATCAGCCCGGCGCCCGCCAGCAGGATCAGAGCCAGCGCGATCTGACCGGCCACCAGCGCGCCCCGAAAGCGATGGCGCGAGAGGCTGGTCATGGACGCGCGCCCAGCCTCCTTGAGCGAAGGGACCAGATTGGGCCGCGAAGCGTGCAGCGCTGGAACCACGCCAAACGCCACCCCGGTGAGGATGGAAAGCGCCGCTGTGAATACCAGAACCCACGCGTTCATGCCGATGTGCGGCAGCAAGGGAAACCAGGGCGGGCTGATCGCTATCAGCAGGCGCAATCCGGCCCAGGCGAAAAACGCGCCCAACCCGCCGCCCGCCAGTGACAGCAAAACGCTCTCCACCAGGAATTGCCGGACGATCCGCCAGCGGCCCGCTCCCAGCGCCGCCCGTACCGCAACTTCGGTCTGCCGGGTGCCTCCTCGAGCCAGCTGCAACCCCGCCACATTGGCGCACGCAATCAGGAGAACAAACGCGACCACGCCTTCCAGCATCCCCAGCGGCTGTTTCATCCAGCCGAACAATGCGTCGTGCAGCGGCTCGACCCGAACTCCCCGGCCTTTGTTGCGCGTGGGGAAATTCCGCGCCATCTGATCCGCGATACTTTTCATCTCCTCTTGCGCCTGCCCCGACGTGACTCCCGGTTTGAGCTGAGCAACTACGTTGAGGTACGGACCCGATCCCTGCAATTGGAAACGATTGATCAGCAGCGGCTGCCAGAAGTCCGCGTTCTCGTCGGTGAGATGAAAATCGGGGGGCATAACGCCGATGATGGCGACGGTGTTGGTTCCCGTTCGGATGGTCTTGCCCACGATGTTCGGGTCGCTCGCGAAACGCCGTTGCCAGAGCCGCTGACTGATCAGCAGGACGGGCGCGGGAGCTCCGATGGCATCCTCGTCTACGGTGAACGTGCGGCCCAAAAGCGGCCGGACGCCCAGAATCTGAAACACCGCCGGGCTGAATCCCTCGCCTTCCAGCCGCTCCGGCGCCACGCCGTTTTCCGCCACTCCCATATCGAGACCGCCCACATCCGCCGCGCCCAGATTCTCAAAGCTGCGGCCCTGCTCCTTCCACGCGATGTAGTCGGGTACCGTCGCGGGCTCGGTGGTCTCGGGATGGCCCGGCGGCGTGGTCTCGATCATCACCAGGCGGTTGGGATCGCGATAGGCCAGCGAACTCAGCAACACGGTGTTTACCAGGCTGAAGATCGCTGTGTTGGCGCCGATGCCTAAAGCCAGCGAGAACACCGCAATCGCGGTGAACCCTGGCTTCTTTAGCAGCATTCGGAAGCCGTAGACAACGTCCTGCCAGAAAGTGCTCATTGAGTCCGCCTCACAGATCTTTTCCGCAAGTATAACCGCACTTCGCTAACGTGATGCCCCCAAATCCTACTTCGTTCCGCAAAAAATTTCGACCGATGTTTGTTTCTAACTATAACTAAGAATGCTTATGCCATTCCACCAGCCAGCACGTTCACACGCCAAACTGGCGCAAATGATGATCCACATGCCGGTAGCCCCAGGTAAGCCAATCGCGCGAGCTCATCTTCCAAAACGTAGGATGGAGGGCGAACGTCTGGTGTTCGGCGAACGTATCGATCAAGTCCAGCAGCTCCTTACGGTCGCGCTCCCAATCCGCAGGCGGCGTTCCGCCGCGGCCCTGCTCTATCTCCGGCCGCGTCGGCATCCCCCGCGGCCAGCGAAGAGGCGTGCGCAGCGCCACCCATTTCGCCAATGTTCTTTGAAGCAGACCCGTCGCCGGGCTGGCATATTTTTCCCCCGTGCCCACGCGAAACGAGTCGATCAGGTGGCACACCATCTGGCGAGCCGTCATGCGTCCCCATTTTGGGCTGGCGTTCGGATCCAGCCGCTCAATGCGTTCCCGGCACGCGTCGCGGACCCGCGGATCGGCAAGTGTGTTCATTAATTGCTATTTTGACTCAGGTAGCGAATGCGATTCTGGATCACCAAAAACAGCGAACTGCCGGTTCGCGAACAACTGGTGCGCCAGGTTTTGCTGGGGATTTTGAGCGAGGATCTGCCGTCGGGACATAAATTGCCCAGCGTCCGCGCGGTGGCGCGCCGCCATCAGATCCATTCCAACACGGTGAGCGCGGCGTATCACGATCTGCTGGAACAAGGCTGGCTGGAACTTCGCCGGGGCAGCGGGTTGTATGTCCGGCCGCTACAATCTTCCGGCGATGGCCAGCTCGATCAGCTCTTAACTGGCGTTCTGCAAGCGGCCCGCCGGCAGAATTACGAACCGGAGGAAGTGCTGCACCGGCTGGAACACATGCTTCATCCGGTTGCCTACCAGCGGATTCTCATCTCGGAGAACGAACCGGCCATGCGCGAAATTCTCCAGGCGGAGCTGATGGAATCTTTGAGCGTGCCGGTTGACGCCGCCGGTTTAAAGCTCTCAGAACTCTCGCCGGGGGGCCGCGCGCTGGTGGTAGCGCTGCCTACCCGCGCCGCGAAAATACGGAGGCAGCTGCCTCCCGGTGTTCCCTGCATTGCCCTGCGTCTCAGTTCGGTGCGGGCCTCCATCGAAGGCCAGAGCAAGCCGCCGCCCGACACGGTGATCGCGATTGTTTCGCGCTCGGCCGAGATCAGGTTGTGGGCGCGAGCGATGCTGATTGCCGTTGGCCTGGATCCCGATGCTTTGTCGGAGATCGATGCATCGGGCGCCGGGTGGCGGCACCGTCTGGCTCGCAACGCGCTGGTGGTGGCCGATGTTATTGTCGCGCGCGAGTTGCCGCCCGGCAGCCAGGCACGAGTGTTTCGAGTGGTCGCCGATTCCTCCCTCGCCGAGCTGAAGCAATTCTGCGGCGGCTGATCTTGTGACGCCCGCTGAAAGTGCCACAAGCGTGGCCTGACAGCTTCCGTTTCGGCCGTAAGCTGGGCTCACTATGAAACACATATTTGGCTCGTTTGCTTTTTGCACCTTGGCGGCCTGGGCTCCGATCCACGCCGCCGATCTTCAGGCACATTGGACTGAATTGTGCCGCGTCGCCGGCGCTCACCAACTCAATGTCACTACATCCGACGGCAAAACGCTCAGCGGCTCCTGCGCATCCACCGACGCCGATGGACTTTCCCTCAGTACCAATCAACGCGTCGTCAAAATCGCGCGTTCTACGCTTGCGCGGATTCAGATGTACCAGCCGGGCGCCGGCCACCATCTGGCGGATCTGGGCGACGGCATGCACAAGAGCTTCCGGAAGGGCTTCGGCTGGTTATTTTCGCCCGCCGCGCCGCTGGGATTGGTAGCCATCCCGGCTACCGTCGCGTGGGGCGCCGTCGCCGCGCCGTTTTGTCTCTTGGGTGATCTGGGAGATAACGGGCCGGTGACCCAAGACATCCAAGTGACCGATTGAACACCAGCCTCCGGCCCGGGTTTCGAACTGTTGTGATAGGATCTCAGTTCGACCCAAAACCCGGAGGTTTTCATGCGTATCATCGTTGCCAGCTTTGCCCTAACCATAGCCGTGGGCTTCGCCTGTGCCCAACAGCCGGCGCAGCCCACGAAGATGTACTCCTCTGCCGCCGACGTCGCCGCGCTGCTTGCCAAAGCGAAGGCGGAGCACAAAGACGGCCAGCCTACGGTCGTCGAACACATTTTGACGCTGGCCCCGTATGGCGCGAATCTCGAATATCGAAGTGCCGTGGGCCCGGCCGCCGTTCACGAAAAGGAAGCCGAAATGTTTTACGTGATTGACGGCTCCGCCACGCTCACCACCGGCGGAAAACTGGTCAACGAAAAGCGCAATAACGCGGAAAATCTGGGCGGTACGGGCATCGAAGGTGGAAAATCCCAAGCTGTCGCCAAGGGCGACTTTTTCATCGTCCCGGAAAACACGCCGCACCAGTTCAGCGCTATCGATGGAACCATCGTCCTGATGTCGCTGCACGTGCCGCGGTCCGGCGCACCTGCTCCTTGACACGGCCGGTTCGTCCTTATGTACTTTTGTTCCTGGCGCTCAGCCTCGTTTATCACGCCAACCTCCGGCCCGTGGATTCGAGCGATGCGTTGCCGGCGTCGCTAGTCCCTTTCGCCATCCTGCTCGATCACACGGTCACGCTGGACCGTTTTGTCCCCTGGCTGCGCGGGCACGTCTGGTACACGCCTTCGGTGATCCACCAGGCGCACGGTCATTTCTTCAGCAGCTATCCTATCGGAGGTCCGCTGCTCGTGTCGCCGCTTTATTTGCCGCTCGCCTTTATCGGCCTGGGCCACTGGGATCCCGGGTCGTTGGTGATGTTCGCGAGAATCGCTGGAAAATTTGCAGCCGCTACTATCGCGGCCCTCTCAGCCGTATTGCTTCTGGCGCTGCTGAAGCGCATCACTTCGGTGTCTTGGGCCTGGCGCCTCACGTTGGTGTACGCTCTGGCAACCGAAACGTGGTCTATCTCGAGCCAGGCGCTGTGGCAGCACGGCCCGGGTGAATTCGCAATCATCGGCAGCTTCTATTGCCTGGAGCGCTGGTCCCAGGATCACGCCCGCAACCGCTGGCTGTGGCTGAGCGGCTCATGCGCCGCCGCTGCGTTCGTTATTCGTCCGGCGAATATCGTTTTGTTGGCGGCTCTCGCAGCGGCGCTTTTGGCGGCCAGGACGAAGTTCACCCAATATATTCGGCTTCTGACTGTGCCGTTAGCCGGCGCCATGCTTCTGGCCGGCTATAACTGGCACGCGTTCCATCGGCTTTCGGGAGGTTATGGCGTGGATGTCCTCAACGGACCCGTGATCCCGGATCTCGCGGGACTGTTCCTGAGCCCGGGGCGCGGCTTGTTGATTTACACTCCGGTGGTTGTCTTCGCCTTATGCGCGTTCCTGCCCGGGGCTTCCGCGACGCGAGGCCGGCACCATTCGCTGCTGGTGGCGGCGGTGGTCTTCACTGTCCTCGACGCCATCGTCATCACGCCCTCCATCAGTTCCCGTTCGGTGGTCTGGTGGGGCGGCTACTGCTGGGGACCGCGCTTGCTCACCGAGCTGGTCCCGCCGCTGATGGTACTGATGGCTCTCGGCGTGTCGGTGATGAATGGCGCCTGGCCGCGCCGCGCATTTGCGGCGCTGGCTGTCTACTCCGTCCTCATCCAAGCGCTCGGAGTTTTCTTCTATCCCAACGGACACTGGGACGCCACACCTCAGAGTGTGGACCGCGCGCCAGCACGGCTGTGGGATTGGAGGGATAATCCAATCGCTCGAACGGCGCATGGCGGATTCTATTGGGAGCCTTACGCCATCGTCGGAGCCGCGCTCCGTGGCGGTCTGCCCGTGGCCGAACGGCGGATGCGTGAATTGAACGCCGATCCGTATGAGGGCGCCGAACCGTTACCATGAAGAACATGCTTGGAGTGAACGAAATCGCCGCGAACATTCGCATGCTGCTTATGGACGTCGACGGCGTCCTCACCGACGGCAAGGTATTCGGCGTGCCGGACGCCTCCGGCAACATCGTGGAGACCAAGGGCTTCGACACGCAGGACGGCATCGCGCTGCAATGGCTCTCCTGGAAGGGACTGGTGACCGGCCTTATCAGCGGCCGCGTGTCGCCCGCTACCGAAGTCCGCGCCAAGCAGTGCAACATGACCTACGTCTATCAGGGCCACATTGAAAAGATTCCAATCGTCGAAGAGATCCTCACACGCTCGGGCATTGCTGCATCGCAGGTGGCTTATATCGGCGACGATCTCACCGACGTGGTGGTTATGAATCGCGTGGGCCTGAGCATAGCGCCGGCCAACGCCAGGCCAGAGGTGAAGCGCTCGGTCCACCACGTCACTGAGAGCGCGGGCGGCCAGGGTGCGGTGCGCGAAGTGTGCGAGCTGCTGCTCAAGGCGCAAGGCCACTGGGACGACCTGCTGCGGAAGTACGAAATACAATAATGAGCGAGCCAATTGGAATCGTAGTGGTGGCGCGGTCGGGCCCCGGAGTGCTCCACGAACTGACCGGCGTGATTGCGCAGCACAGCGGAGATATCGCTTCGGTCTCCATCATCGAGGAGCAGCCGGAATCGCGCATTTATTTCGAGATCAATCTTCCGGAAACGCCCGAGGTCCTGCAGGGTGATCTTAGGAAACTGCCGATCGTCCGTCAGGTGGATATCGTCAAGACGCTGCAAAAGGTCTACGGCAAACGGATTATCATCGTCGGCGGCGGCGCGCAAGTGGGGCAGGTGGCGATCGGCGCGATCTCGGAAGCCGACCGTCACAACATTCGGGGCGAGCACATCTCCGTGGATACCATTCCACTGGTGGGCGAGCAGGTGCTGGCCGATGCCGTCCGCGCGGTGGGAAGATTATCGCGCGCCCGCGCCTTGGTGCTGGCCGGCGCGCTGATGGGCGGCGACATCGAGAAGGCTGTGCGCGAAGTGCGCGCGCAAGGGCTGCTGGTGATCAGCTTGAACATGGCCGGCAGCGTTCCGGACGCATCCGATCTGGTGGTGTCGGATCCGGTGCAGGCTGGCGTAATGGCGGTGATGGCGATCGCCGATACAGCCAAATTTACGATCGCTCGACTGCACCGCAGGGTGTTCTAGTCGAGGGCTTCGAACGTTACGAAAAGGTTGCCGTCCAAAAAAACAGCAGCGCAGTGACCAGAGTGGCGGCCGCTGCCATAGGTTTCGACAAGCGCCTGCGCGTTCCCGCCGCCAGGGCAGCGGCCGCTTTTACGACGCGAATGTACTCATCCGCCTGCGCCACTAGATCCTGGCACGCGGGGCACAGCAGCAGATGTTCTTCGAGTGGCGTGCAATCGTCTTCAGATTGCATGCCCATGGAGTATTTTTCCCACACCTCTGCAGGATAGTGACGATCAAAGCCAGCGTTCATGACAAGAACCTTTCTCGGGGGACGGAACGGATCCCCAACGGCTCGACCCCGACCCAGAGTGCGGACTGCACCCTTTGGAAGCCCTAGTGGAACTAACGGGCGGAAATTCTCGAAAAAAATGGGACCAGCATCTTTTGCTGCAGCTTCCGCTTACCCAGATCGCCGAAACGAGCCTTCGCCCGTGATTTAAGCAAACGGAATTGCGTCTCCGTCAGGTCCATCTCCTGGCAAATCTCCTCCTGGGACTCCTCATGCAAGTAAAAGCGAGTCAGAATCTCCCGATCTCGGTCTGAAAGCTGATTCAGGATCTCAAGCATAAAGTCCACTTTTTGCTGGAAAGCCATGTTCTGCTCGGGGTTACGCCGCCCGTCTACCACCCGGACGCCGACATCCAAATGCAACTCGTCCCGCCGGCTGTGCACTACTTGATCGATGTGCGCAGCAACTTGGCGCCTTACCACCGTCCTGACGAAACCCATCAGGCGTTCAGGCTCGCGCAAATCTCCACGCCGGATCGCTTGCACCACAATCAGAAAAGTATCGTGGACCTTGTCATCCAGTTCTTGCATCCCCAATTGCCGGCATAGGTAAAAGCGGATGCCGCGCGCGAACAGCCGGTACAAGTCTTCCATCCCGCTTTCATCCCCCCGTTGGATACGGTACACCAGTTCCGGCCAATCTACAGAAGTGCTCGGTTGCTCATCCTCGCCGCTGTCTACTGCCTCCGCAACGCCTGGAAGTGCGTGCTTCGCGTCCTGGTCCTTAGTTTCTTTTTCGTTCGCGGGCGCGTTTTGAGCACGCAGAGAGGCAGCCATGGCAGGGTCATCCTTTCCAAAGGGGACTCCGAGCGTGTTCCAGAAGGATCGCTACTGACCGAGTGCGGCATGCCTGCCCGCGCGGTCCAGGAGCTAGTCACTTGTCACTAGCCTTGGGAGTACGGCCCGGCATTATGCACACGTAGGACCAAACGGTAATGAAGTAAGTTGCTACCGGAAACGGCTCCAGCCGGTTCTTCAGGGACCGGCAACGTGCGGTGACGATCCAATGTTGTAGATTGCGTTAGCTATTCAAAACGCGAGGATTGCAAGCGTCTGGCACCCGCATCGAGAGACCGCTTTGCGCAGGGGCGCATCTCCTTACGCAGAAGCGCATCTAGCAGCCCGTGTCTAAAGTGCAAAAACATGTGGTACTGAAAATGTTTTGATCTTACAATCGATCTATGGCGATGGGGACGCGAAAGAAGCGGCAAAGACAAGAGGAACTCTGGTACGGCGGCGAG
>Ga0302324_100001524_pt1 | contig 56053 bp, 51 predicted proteins | sample Palsa_T0_1_FD_201949 | JGI IMG/M metagenome (GOLD analysis project Ga0302324, IMG submission 201949) | Peat permafrost microbial communities from Stordalen Mire near Abisko, Sweden - Palsa_T0_1 | ecosystem: Environmental > Terrestrial > Soil > Palsa > Peat permafrost | place: Sweden: Abisko...
GGCACCTCGCTCTTGCGCAGTTCGCGGATGGTCGGGAAGTCCAGGTGATCGTAGTGATCGTGCGAGATCACGATGAGGTCCAGGGGCGGCAGCGCACGCAGCGGCACCGGCACCGGCTGGAAGCGCTTCGGTCCTGCCAGGCGCGAGGGCGAGGCGCGCGGACCCCACACCGGATCGGTGAGCACGCGCAAGCCGTCGATCTCGATGAGGACGGTTGAATGTCCGAGCCAGGTGGCCCGCAGCTTGCTGCCCGGCGCGCGGCGCCACACTTCCAGCGGGTTCAGCGCCGGCAGGGGTGCCTTGGGTACCCGGCGTACGCCGCCGCAGAAGAACTCCCCGATGCTCGGCATGGGGACGTTCGGATCGCGCAGTCCCGGCAGGATCGGATGCAGGTTGCGGAACACCCCGTCCGCGAAGCGCGGCGAGGCCTGCATGCGCTCCAGTCGCGCCCCTTCCGGCCGTCGGCCCATGGACTTCATGCCCTCACCATACCTCAGTCGCCGGTTTTCAATGCATCGCGGCGAGCCGCGCGCCGCCGTCGCCCCGGCTGACGCCCCCCAGGGCCTTGTAGATTGCGACCGCGCGCACGTTGACCTGGGTCTGCGATTGCACCACGGCATCCTCGGCCTCGAGCTGCGTGCGCTGCGCATCGAGCAGCGTCAGGAAGTCCGTGACTCCGGCGCGATACTGCAGTTCTGCGATCTCGGAGGCGTGCGCTGAGGCGCGCGCCTGCTCGGTCAGGCTCGCAAGCGCCGCCTGCTCCTTGGCGTAGCCGACGAAACCGTTCTCCGTTTCCTCGAGTGCCAGCAGCACCGTCTGGCTATAGGCGGCGCTCGCGGCATCAAGCTCCGCCTGGCGTCCGCGTAGCCGTGCGCGCACCGAACCATAGTCGAGCGCCGCCCAGCTCACCGTTGGGGTCACAGCCCAGGCGCGCGCATCGTCACCGCCGCTGAGGCTGAACAGATGCCCCACGTTGCCGGACAGGAAGCCGACAAAGCCGCTCACGGTCACCCGCGGAAACAGGTCCGCGGTCGCGACCCCCACCCGCGCCGAGGCCAGCGCCAGCCGCCGCTCCGCCGCGCGCACGTCCGGCCGCTGCTGCAGGAGGGCCGCGGTGTCCCCGACCGGCAGCGCGGTTGCGAAAGCGCGGATCGGTGCCGGCGCGAGCTCCGCATCAAGAGTGCCAGGCCTGAGCCCCAGCAGCACGGCCAGGCGGTACATCGCCTGCTTTTCCTGCGCTTCCAACGGCGGAATGCTGGCCTCGGTGGCCGCCAGGCGCGCCCGCGCGCGCTCCACGTCCAGTTCCGTGACCCGCCCCCCCTCGTAACGGATGCGCGTCAGCTGCGCGGTCTGTGACTCGCTCAAGAGATTGCGCCGCGCGACGTCCAGGCGCGTCTGCGTGCCGCGCAGCTCGAAGTAGTTGCGGGCCACCTCGGCGGCGACGCTCACCTGCGCCCCCCGCAGGTCCGCCTGCTCCGCGCCGAGCTGTGCCTGCGCAGCCTCCACCGAGCGGCGTACGTGGCCGAACAGGTCGAGCTCCCACTGCATGTCGAAGCCGAGCGAGTCACTCTCGACCGGGATGCGCCCGGTGCCAAAGCCCGGCTGCTGCTGATCGGCCTTGGAGTAGCCGGCGGTCAACGGCACGTGCGGTGCGAGATCAAAGCGGTTCTCGACCAGGACCGCCCGTGCCGCGTGCACTCGCGCCGCCGCCGCCGCGAGGTCGAGGTTCGCGCCCAGGGCATGCGTAACCAGTCCATCAAGCTCCGGGTCACCGAACTCGTGCCACCAGGCGGCTTCCGGGCTCGCGGCCGTAAACTGCACTGCCCGCGCATTGGCGATGAGCGCCGGCGCCGGCTGCGGCGCGCGGTAGTCGGGTCCCACGGCGCAGGCGCCGAGCAGCACAGCGACGAGGCCGGGGAGAGCACGCCGCGTGACCTGCAGGTACTTCACGCCGCGGCTCCCTGCGCCCCGGGCACGAGTGCCGCCGCTGCCGGCGCGCGCCGCACCCCTAAGCGGCGCACCAGGAGGTAGAAGAGCGGCGTCAGCAGCAGCCCGAAGAAGGTGACCCCGAGCATGCCTGAGAACACGGCCACGCCCATGGCGTGGCGCATCTCGGCCCCGGCGCCGCGCGAGAGCACCAGCGGCACGACACCCATGATGAAGGCGAGCGAGGTCATGAGGATCGGCCGCAGGCGCAGGCGCGCCGCATCGAGCACGGCGCGCAGGGTGCGCTCCCCGTGCGCCTCGCGGTCGCGCGCGAATTCGACGATCAGGATCGCGTTCTTGCCGGCCAGACCCACGAGCACGATGAGGCCGATCTGCGTGAAGATGTTGTTGTCGCTGCCGGCCAGCTGCACTCCGGTGATGGCCGAGAACAGCACCATCGGCATGATGAGGATCACCGCGAGCGGCAGACGCAGGCTCTCGTACTGGGCCGCGAGCACCAGGAATACCAGCAGCACCACCAGCGGGAAGACGATGATCGCGGTATTGCCCGCCAGGATCTGCTGGTAGGTAAGCTCGGTCCACTCGAAGCCCATGCCGTTGGGCAGTTCGCGGCGTGCCAGGGCCTCCATGGCCGCCTGCGCCTGGCCGGTGCTGTAGCCCGGTGCTGGCCCGCCGTTGATCTCCGCGGTCGGATAGCCGTTGTAGTGCATGACGCGGTCCGGCCCCGAGGACGGCCTTACCGTGACGAAGGAGCCGAGCGGAATCATGTCGCCGGCGGCATTGCGGGTCTTCAGTCGCGCAATGTCTTCCGCGTGCAGGCGAAAGCGCGGCTCGGCCTGGGCATTCACCTGGTAGGTGCGCCCGAAGAGGTTGAAGTCGTTCACGTAAAGGGAGCCCAGGTAGATCTGCATGGTGTCGAACAGGTCTTGCAGCGCCACGCCCTGGGACTTGGCCTTCTCGCGGTCCACCTGCGCATCCACCTGCGGCACGTTCACCTGGTAGCTCGTGAAGAGCCCGGCGAGCTCAGGCGACTTGTGACTCTTGGCGATGAGGTTGTCGGTCTGGCGCGCGAGTTCCTCGAAGCCGAGGCTGCCGCGGTCCTCCACCTGCAGGCGGAAGCCGCCGATGGTGCCGAGCCCCTGCACCGGCGGCGGCGGAAAGACGGCGATGAAGGCGTCCTGGATCTTGCCGTAAGCGCCGTTGAGAGTCTGCGCGATCGCCGCCGCGGACTGCGCCTGCGCCGTGCGCTCCCCGAAGGGCTTGAGCGTGACGAACACGATGCCGGAGCTTGGCGAATTGGTGAGGCCGTTGATGTTGAGGCCGGGGAACGCCACCGCGCTCTCCACGCCTGGCTGCTTGAGGGCGATGCCGCCCATGCGCCGGATCACCGCCTCGGTACGATCGAGGGTCGCCGCCGGCGGCAGCTGCGCGAACGCCACGAGGTACTGCTTGTCCTGCTGCGGCACGAAGCCGGTGGGCGTGCGCTCGAAGCCCAGATAGGTAAGCCCGATGAGGCCCGCGTAGATTGCGAGCACCACGCCCCCCATGCGCAGCACACGACCCACACCACGCACGTAACCGTGCGAGGCGCGCGCGAACAAGCGATTGAAGGGGCGGAACAGCCAGCCGAACGCCCGGTTGAGGACGCGCGTGAAGCGGTCCGGCGGCGCATCGTGTGCCTTGAGCAGCAGCGCCGAGAGCGCCGGCGACAGGGTCAGCGAGTTGAACGCCGAGATCACGGTGCTGATGGCGATGGTGAGGGCGAACTGCTTGTAGAACTCACCGGTGAGCCCGCTGATGAAAGCCGTGGGCACGAACACCGCACACAGCACGAGAGCGGTGGCGACGATCGGCCCGGTGACCTCGCGCATCGCCTGCCGCGTGGCCGCAACCGGTGACAGACCACGGGCGATGTTGCGCTCGACGTTCTCCACCACAACGATCGCATCGTCGACGACGATGCCGATCGCCAGTACCAGGCCAAAGAGCGACAGCGCGTTGAGCGAGAAGCCGAACAGCTTCATGACCGCGAAGGTGCCGATCAGCGACACCGGCACCGCGATCAGCGGGATGATCGAGGCGCGCCAGGTCTGCAGGAACAGGATCACCACGATCACGACCAGCAGCGTCGCCTCGAGGAGCGTATGCACCACCGCCTCGATCGAGCCGCGCACGAACACGGTCGGATCGTAGACGATGTGGTAGTCGACGCCCGGCGGGAAGTCGCGCTTGAGCTCCTCCATCTTGGCGCGCACGCTCTTGGAGACCTCGATCGCATTGCTCCCCGGGCGCTGGAAAATCGGGATGGCGGCCGCGGGCTTGTTGTCGAGCAGCGCCCGCAGCGCGTAGGAATCCGAGCCGAGCTCGATCCGTGCCACGTCCTTCAGCCGCGTCACCTGGCCGGCCTCCCCGGTCTTGATGATGATGTCGGCGAAGTCCTCGGCGCTGCTCAGGCGTCCCTTGGTGTTGATCGCCAGCTGAAAGCTCGGCGTGCCCGCGCCGTTACCCGCGGAGCCGATGGCGGCCGGGGCCCCGAGCTGACCTGCGGCCACCTGCACGTTCTGCTCGCGCAGCGCCCGCACTACGTCCGTCGCCGTCAGGCCGCGGCTGGCGACCTTCTCGGGGTCGAGCCAGATGCGCATGGAGTAGTTGCCGGCGCCGAATACCTTGGCATCCCCGACGCCGGGCAGGCGTGCGAGTTCGTCCTTCACGCGCAGGATCGCGTAGTTGGCCAGATACAGGGTGTCGTAGCGGTTGTCGGGCGACACCATGTGCACGACCATGGTCAGCTCAGGCGATGCCTTCTCGGTCGTCACCCCGAGTCGCTGCACCACGTCCGGGAGTTTGGGGAGCGCCTGGGCCACGCGGTTCTGCACCTGCACCTGGGCCTTGTCGATGTCGGTACCGAGCGCGAAGGTCACCGTGAGCGTCATGGCGCCATCGGCGGTCGCCTGCGAGAACTGATAGAGCATGCCCTCGACGCCGTTGATGGACTGCTCGAGCGGGCTTGCCACGGTCTCGGCGATTACCTTCGGGTTGGCGCCGGGATACAGCCCGTGCACGACCACCGTCGGCGGCACCACCTGCGGGTACTCGGTGATCGGCAGCGTCGGCAGCGCCAGGAGGCCGGCAAGAAAGATCAGTGCCGAAAGCACGCCGGCAAAGATCGGGCGCGAGATGAAGAACTGGGAGAGTTTCATGACCGCACTCGTTTCAGGTGTTCAGCCGGCGCGCGCCACGACGGCCGCGGCGGGGGATTTGGGAGCCGCCGGCGCAGGCGTCACGGCCGGGACGCGCGGCGCATCGATCTGATGCAGCCCGACCCGGTCGGCGTTCATCGGCACGTGTGCGGCGGCGACCGCCGCTCCCGGACGCACGCGCTGCAGGCCGTTGACGACCACGGTGTCACCGCCGCTGAGCCCGCTGCGGATGACGCGCAACCCGTCAACATCGGGACCGAGCTCGATGAAGCGCTGCTCGACGCGGTTGTCCGGGGTGAGGATGAGCACGTAGCTGCGGCCGAGATCCGTGCCGATGGCACGCTCGTCCACGAGCACCGTCTCAGACTCGGTACCGCCGACGAGGCGGATACGGGCGAACAGCCCCGGCGTGAAGCGCCCGTCCGGGTTCTCGAATACCGCGCGGGCGCGGATGGTGCCGGTGCTCGGATCGACGCGGTTGTCGACGAAGTTGAGCTTGCCCGCGTGCGGGTAGCCCTCCTCGTCCACCAGTCCCATGTAGACCCCGGCCGCTCCTGTCTCGCGGCTGCCGTCGGCTGCCGGGGCGCTGTTCAGCTGCCGGTAACGCAGATAGGTCGACTCATCGGCATCGAAATAGGCGTACACCGGATCGTCCGACACCACCGTCGTCAGGACGCTCGCACTCGTCACGAGGTTGCCGGCTGTGATCAGCGCACGCGACACGTGGCCATCGATCGGCGCACGCACCTCGGTGAACTCGCGGTTCAGGCGCGCCGCAGCCAGTGAGCTGCTGACGGAATCCAGGGCCCCCTGCGCCGAGATCTCGGCGGCCGCGAGGCGCTCGTATTCTTCGCGCGAGATGGCGTGTGCGCCGATCAGCCCTTCCGCGCGCGCGTGGTTGGCGCGCGCCAGCTCGTGGTCGGCGGCCGCGCGGGTGCGTTCCGCGGCCAGACGGTCGACTTCATCCTGGAAGGGCCGCGGGTCGATCTGGAACAGCAGGTCACCCTTCCTGACGCGCGCACCGTCGGTGAAGGTGACCTTGTTGACGAAACCGCTGACCCGCGGACGCACTTCCACGGTGTCGACCGCCTGCAGGCGGCCACTGAACTCCTGCCATTCGCGCAGGGGCCTGTGGATGACCTCCGCAACCGTCACCTCGGGCGGGGCGGCTTCGGGTGCCGGCAGCTTCGCTTCGCTGCGGCCGTGCAGGGCCATCAGGATCGCCCCGGCCAGGACCGGGCTTAAGTACAGGGCCGCCTTGATAAAGCGGATCGGGCGCAGATGATTGCTGTTCACGGACTTCTCCCTTGAATTGGCGGTTCTACCCGGCGTCCCGGCCCCCTTTCCAGGGGCCGCCTTGACACCGGGCGGTAACACGAAGATGCTTAGGCTGTTACCGGTCAGTAACTAACGTGGTAGGATGTTAGTTACCGGTCAGTCACATGTCAAGAGGGGGTATTCCAGTGAACGCCAAGAGCAGCGCGCCCAAGCCCGTCGAGTGCGAGGCGGCCAAGCCGCGGGTGCGCGACCGCATCTTCAAGACGGCCTGCGACCTCTTCTACCGCCATGGCATCCGCGCGGTGGGCGTGGATGCCATCGCGAGCGCGGCCGGCACCAACAAGATGAGCTTCTACCGCAGCTTTGCGTCCAAGGATGAGCTGGTGGCGCAGTACCTGCGCGAGGAAGTACGCGAGGGCTGGCAGTGGTGGGACGCGCTGGTGGCGCCGCATGCCGGCAACGCGCGCGCCCAGGTCGAGGCACTGTTCGATGCGCACGCAGTTCGCTCCTGCACCAGTGACAGTGATTCGCGCGGCTGTGCGCTGGCGAACGCGGCGGTGGAGATCGATACCAAGGATCATCCGGCGCTGCGCGTGATCGAGGAGTACAAACAGGAGCTGCGGCGGCGTTTCCGCCAGCTCGCACGCGACATGCATGCGCGCGATCCCGGGGCGCTCGGGGATGCCCTGCTGCTGCTGTTCGAGGGCAGCTACCTCACGCAGCTCACCTTCCACAGCCAGCACGGCCCGGCGCAGAACGCAGCGCCGGCGGCGCGCGCCCTGATCGACGCCTACACCGCCTAAGCGGCGGGCATGGCCTGAGCGCGCATCAGGCCGGTCTCAGAAAACGGCACGCACCCGCCCCGGTATCCCGCGCGGGCACTCGAGTGCCGCGCGGTCCCAGCTGGCCGCATCCGCAGCTGCCGCGTACGTCGCGGCGAGAAAATCGAGCACCAGCTGATCGGGATCCACCGCCGCGCGCACGCGTGCGTAGGGCAGCACGTACTCCCCGAGCGTCGCCTCATAGCGGGCGCCGGAGGGCAGCGCGCGCGCGCGGTACCCGGGTGGCTCCGGGTAGGCGTAGGAATAGAAGGCAGCCTCCGGAAACGCATCATTACCCGGCCAGAAGCCGGCGCTGCTGACTTCGTGGGAATAGGCCTCCAGCACCACCGCGTCCGGTAATCCCGGCACCCCGCCCGGGTGCGGCGGCGCACGTCGCCCGGAGAAGCGCGTGACGGCCAGGTCGAAGCTGCCCCAGAAGAAGTGCACCGGGCTGACCTTGCCGATGAAGCCCGTGCGAAAGAGCTTCAGCAGCCGATCCGCCTGCAGCAGCGCCCGCCAGAAGCGCCACGCGGCCGCGCCGTCGTAGCTCGCGTGCGTGTGGTCCTGCGCGAAGGGGATGGCAGCGGCGAGCTCGGAAGGCCGCCCGTTGATGGCGACCTCGATACCGAGCTCGCGCAGGCGCTGCATCAGCTGCTCGTGGAAGTCGGCCACGCTGCGCGGCTGCAGCGCCAGGGAGCGTACCCCGCCGGCACTCGTGTGCAGGTGCAGCTGCTGGGCGAGGAAATCGAACTCCAGCTCCACGACCTCAGCGCCCGCCGTCATCGGTGACGTGCCCAGACCCCGCGCCGTGACGTAGAGCGGCACCTGCCAGCTGTGGTTGACCCACGGCGACAGCGACAGGCGCACCTTGCCGACGATCTGTGTCCACAGCTGCAGCGTCATGAGGGTGTCGCGCCACCGGGGGTACAAAAGCTCCGGCCACGCCGTCTCCGCCACCATTGCCTCCGCCTTTCAGCCACCGGCGCCGTAAGTCAGCGGCAAGCATAGGCCCCTCGCACCTCGCTTTCACGCGCCGCTGCGGCGCTGTCGACGTGCTGCCATCGGGCTAACATGCCCGGCACATGAACCCGGCAGACGAGCCAAAGACCTCGAGCGCACCCCCAGCCGGACCCTGGAGTGCGCTGCGCTACCCGCTGTTCCGCTACCTGTGGGTCGCCACCGTGGTCTCCAACATCGGCGGCTGGCTTTACGACGCTGCCGCGGCGTGGCTGATGACCGGCTTGAGTCCGAGCCCGCTCATCGTGGCCCTGGTGCAGGTCGCCAACAGCCTGCCACTGTTCCTGTTCGCGCTGCCGGCCGGCGCACTCGCCGACATGGTCGACCGGCGTCGCCTGATCCTGACGCTCGAGATACTCACGACGGTCTTCTCGGCGCTGTTTGCGGTGCTCGTGATGCTGCACCTGGCGAGCCCGCTCGTGCTCCTGGTATTCGTGTTCCTGATCGCAGCACTCGGGGCTATCGAGACCCCCGCCTGGCAGGCGATCGTGCCGCAGCTGGTGCCACCGGTCGCCCTCACCTCCGCCATCGCCACCAACAGCGTCGGGGTGAACATCAGCCGCGTGCTCGGCCCGGCGCTGGCGGGCGTCGTGATCCTCGGCCTCGGCATCGCCGCGCCCTTCTGGGTCGACGCCTTCAGCAACCTCGGCGTGATCGCCGTCATCCTGTGGTGGCGCGAACCGGCGCGCCCCGCGCACGCGCTGCCGCCGGAACATCTGACCGGCGCCATCCGCGCCGGCTGGCGTTACGCCCGCAACAACCGCGCGCTCAAGGCGACGCTCGCGCGCGCCGTCGGGTTCTTCCTGTTCGCGAGCGCCTACTGGGCGCTGCTGCCGCTCCTTGCGCGCACCCAGCTCGGCGGTGGACCCACGCTTTACGGCGTGCTGCTCGGGGCCATCGGCGCGGGCGCGGTGGCCGGTGCGTTCGTGCTGCCAAGGCTCAAGGCGCGCTCCAGCGCCGACACTGTGATCCTGTGCGGCGAAGCTGGGACGGCGCTGGCGCTCCTGCTGTTCGGTCTTGCGCACACCGCCGCCGTCGCGATGCTGGCCTGCCTGATCGCCGGGGTGTCATGGATCGTGGTGCTTGCAACCCTCAACGTTTCAGCCCAGGTGGCACTACCGGAGTGGGTGCGCGGCCGCGGACTTGCCGCCTACGTGGCGGTGTTCTTCGGCACCATGAGTGTCGGCAGCCTCTTGTGGGGTTATCTCGCCACGCGCGTGGGCCTGATGCCGGCGCAGTGCGCGGCCGCCGCAGGCGCCGTGCTGGCGATGCTCCTCACGCGGCACTGGCGACTCGGTACCGGTCCGCAGGCCGACCTCACCCCCTCGATGCACTGGCCCGCCCCGGTGCTGGTCGACGCCTCGCAGGATGATGCCGGGCCGGTGATGGTGAACGTGGAGTACCGGGTGAGCGCCGCCAACCGGACGGAGTTTCTCGCAGCCCTCGCGCCCGTGGCGCGCGAGCGCCTGCGCGATGGTGCCTATGACTGGGACATCTTCGAGGACACCGCGCACCCGGAGCGGCTGGTCGAGATCTTCTTCGTGGATTCCTGGCTCGAGCATCTGCGCCAGCACCAGCGCGTCACCAAGGCCGATGAGCTCGTCGAGACGCGTCTGCGCCGGCTGGTGCACGGGGAACCGCTGATCACACACTACCTGGCTGCGCGCCGGCCGCCCCCTGAGCTGAGGCCACGCCGAGGGATGCCCGCGCCATGAACGAAGACCGACGAGGCGTCGCAGAAGTTTGAATCGCGGCCGCCAGCTCATCCTGTTTCACGCGGTTGTGAGTTGTCCCTGCAAGGCATGAAACAGATCAGCCTGCGCTCGAGCACTCATGCGCCGATCCTGCGATTTGGGTTCCTTCTCATGGGCGTCGCGGTGCCCGACACTTCGAGCGCTTCCATGGGCCTCGCTACGGCGCCCCTCGGGCCCAAAGGCTCCTAGGGCCGCGCCGGCCACTCCCGGGCGATGTCACGTTCGATCTCGGCGGCCAGATCGCGTTCCGCGGCAATGGCGAGCAGCGCCCGGGTCATGGGGGTGAGGGGGTCGCGCGAGGAAGCCACGAGCCCCACCGAGTGCGCGCCGCTGGGCTCGTGCAGCGGCAGGGCGATGAGGCCTGCGCGTGGCCCGAGCAGCAAGAGGAACGTGTGCGGCACTACCGTCGACCATTTCCCGAACCGTATGTGTGACCAGAGCGTGACCAGCGAGTTGGTCTCGATCCTGGCCTCCACCGCCGCGCCTGCGGCGAGGAAGTAGTCATCGAGGATGCGTCGGTTCTGCATCGAGGGGATGAGCAGGCACAGTGGCAGACGCGCCGCCTGGGCCCAGGTGGCTGAAGCGCCCGCGGCCAGCTCGCTGTCGGCGTGCGTCACCAGCACGTAGCGCTCCTGGTAGAGGGGCGTCGTGCGCACCCGCACCAGCGGGTCGTTGTCGAGGTAGGTTACGCCGACGTCGATGGCGAATTCGTCCAGCCCGCGCTGGATCTCGGCAGAGGTCTGGGAAATGATCTGCAGCCGTGCGCGCGGATGGCGCTCGGCGAATGCTGCGCTCAGGAGGCCAAGCGCCGGCAGCCCCACGGGGATGCCCCCGATGCGCAGCTGCCCGACCAGCCCCTCACGCAGCTCCCCCAGTTCCTGCTCGAGGCCGCGGTAGTCGGCCAGAATACGCTGCGCCCACGCGAGCACCCGCTCACCCTCGGGCGTGAAGCCGGCAAAGCGCTGGCGGCGTTCCACGATCAGCACCCCGAGGCTGTCTTCCAGCTGCTTGATGCCGGCCGACAGGGTGGGCTGCGTCACGTGACAGGCCTGGGCTGCGCGCGCGAAATGCTGCTCGCGGGCCAGGGCGACGATGTATTCCAGATAGCGAACGATCACGGCACGGGTGCTTCGGTAAGGTGGGAGGATCCGCTCGTCCGCGCCTGGGCCGCGCGCCGGCCGCGAGCGTAGCCTGATCGGTGCTCGCCGCTCAACTGCCGCGCCTTCAGGCGCGCGGCACGAATTTCAGAGCCACCGAGTTCATGCAGTAGCGCAGCCCCGTCGGCCGCGGCCCATCATCGAAGACGTGCCCGAGGTGGGCATCGCAGCGGTGACAGGAGACCGCGACGCGCACCATGCCGAGGCTGTGGTCGGACCCCTCGGCCACGTTGGCATGGGAAATCGAGCGCCAGAAGCTCGGCCAGCCGGTGCCGGAATCAAACTTGGTGTGCGAGTCAAACAGCGCCGTGTCGCAGCAGATACAGCGATACAGACCGTCCTTGTAGAAGTGGTCGTATTCCCCCGAGAAAGCAGGCTCGGTGCCCTCGTGGCGGGTGACCTGGAACGCCGCCGGCGAGAGTAGTGCACGCCACTCCTCGTCGGTCTTCACCACGCGCTCGACCTGCATCCGCCCGAGGCTCGCGCCCGCGGCGGAGAAGTTTTCCAGGGTGACGCTCTCCGCACCCTGCGCAGCCTGCGCGCCCGGCGCTGCGAGCATGCGGCTGCCCGCGCCTGCAACCCCGAGAGTCACGAGTGAGCCCACGATGAACCTGCGCCGCGACAGCGGCCCCGTGGCCGCGCTTTGCACCCTGAAGTCCTCGTTGTCTTCCATGCCTGCTGCCTCGCTCTAACCAAACGTGAAGGAATAGGCGCGCACGCCGGCATCCAGGAACTGGATGCTGAAGGTGTGGTCGCCGATGCTGCCGGACTGGCGCAGGAGCTGGTAGAGGCGCTGCTCGCCGACGCTCCCCTGGCCGTGCTCATCAACATCCGCGCCGTGATCCTGGCCGGGTTCATGACCGTCGATCAGCACCCGGAAGCGCACCGGGCGCCCGTCCGCCGACGGCCCGAGCACCAGATGCAGGTCGCGCGCGTGGAAGCGAAACAGGATCTGGCCACCGCTGGCATCGGCCTGGGCGAACTCCGGGGTCACCGTCCAGCGGCCGCCGAGCGACCACTGGTTGAGCGCGAGGGTTGCCGCTACCCGATACTCGGTGGCCCGGTCCTGGCGCAGCGCCACGGGCGAGACGAAGTTGGTGGCGCGCTCGTAGCCTACGTAGGTTTCCGGTGAGGCGACGTCGGGCATGTCCGGGGCCACTTCGACCCCCTGGGCTTTAAGCGCGCCGGCGAGCGCGGGCAGATTCATGGCGCCGGCCTCGGAGAGCAGTTCGCGGATCAGTTCTTCGGATTCCTGGTAGCCGCCCTCGCCGAAGTGATGGCCGCGGATGCGGCCGCGCGCATCGATGAAGTAATGCGCGGGCCAGTACTGGTTGTCGAAGGCCCGCCAGATCGCGTAGTCGTTGTCGATGGCAACCGGATAGCGGATGCCCAGGTCCGCGACGGCGCGGCGCACATTGGCCTCATCCTTCTCGAAGGCGAACTCAGGCGCGTGCACGCCGATGATGACGAGGCCGTAGTCCTTGTAGCGTTCGTCCCAGGCCTTCAGGTAGGGCAGCGTCCGCAGGCAATTGATACAGGAGTAGGTCCAGAAGTCGATGAGCACGACCTTACCGCGCAGCTGCTGCGCGGTAAGCGGCGCGGAATTGAGCCACGCGGTGGCGCCAGCAAGCGGCGGCAGCTCACCCTCCACCGGCGGCGCCGTGGCGGGCGGGCGGCTGGCCGGCGGCGCGTCCTTGCCGAGGACCGCTGGTGCTGCGCCCTGAGCCGGCGTGGCGCCAGCGCCGCGCAGCGCCTCGATCAGGGATTGTTCCACATGGTTAGTGCTGGCGAAGGACAGCCGCGTCAGCAGACCGGTGTCCCAGCCGAGGGCGATGGCGCACACCCCCGCGAGCACCGCAACCCCGAGGCCGCGGCGTACCCAGTCGGTCGCCTGGAGCGAGGACTTAAAGGCTCGAAAGACGCGCGCGCCGGCGAGCGTCGCAAGGGCGAGGGAGCTGATGGCGCCGAGCGCGTAGGCCAGCAGCAGGAGGCTCGTGCGCGCGCTGGGGCCGCTGATGGCCGCACCCGTCAGGATCAGTCCCAGGATCGGGCCGGCGCACGGCGCCCACAGGAACCCGGTCGCCACCCCGAGCAGCGCCGAGGGCAGCACGCTGTCGCTCGCCCCCTGCCGCTCGATGAGCCGGTTGCCGAGCGCGACGAACGGGCGCGCGATCCAGTCGGCGAACGCCTTCGAGAGCAGCGCCACCCCGAACACCGCCAGCAGCACAAGAGCCGCCAGCCGCCCGAGGGAGTTGACCCGCACCGCCCATGCACCGCCGACGGCGGCGAGCGTCGCAATCAGTGCAAACGTCACGGCCATACCCGCCAGGAGCGGCAGCGTGCCGCGCAGGAACGAGCGGTCCTGGCGCGCGAACACGAAGGGCAGCACCGGCAGGATACAGGGGCTGATGATGGTCAGCGCGCCGCCGAGGAATGCGAGGACGGCGAGTAGCATGGCGTGCGATGCGCGCGGCGCTTACCAGGCACCCGGGCCGAGCTTCGCGGGGCTCGCCGCATAGAGAGACGGCAGTACCTTGCGGAAATTCTCGATCTTCGGCAGATCGTTGACCACGATATAACCGTTGTTGGGATTGCGCAGCAGGAAGTCCTGGTGATACCCCTCGGCCGCGTAGAAGCCCTTCAGCGGATCCACACGGGTCACGATGGGCGCGCGGTATACGCCGGCATTGTTCAGCTGCTCGATATAGGCCTGCGCAATCTTCTGCTGCGCGTCGTTGGCATAGAAGATGGAGGAACGGTACTGCGAGCCCATGTCCGGGCCCTGCCGGTTCAGCTCCGTCGGGTCGTGCGCGACTGAGAAAAACACCTGCAGGATCTGACCATAGGTCACCTGCTGAGGGTCGTAGGTAATCTGCACCGACTCCGCGTGCCCGGTGCCACCGGCCCCCACGATCTCGTAGCGGGCCGAGGTGCGATCGCCGCCGGCGTAGCCGGCCAGCACACGCTTCACGCCCGTCAGGTGCTCAAACACCCCCTGCACTCCCCAGAAGCAGCCCCCTGCCAGCACTACGGTCTGCGTGGGTCCGGCGGCCTTGGGACTGTCCTCCGCCGGAGGCGGGATGACCACCGCCGGCTCTGCGGCGCCGGAGGTGCCAAAAGCCATCAGGGTTGCCACGGCGAGCGCGGCGAGCACAGCCGCAGCGCCTGCGGGCAGCCTGACGGTGGAGGAATGCTGTCTCAGCTCGCTCATGGTAAGTCCTTGAATTGCGGTTTCACTTGGGCGGAAATCATAGTATCGATATAGTCGGCCGCGAAGCCGCCCGGCAACAGCCCTACTACGGAAGAAGACCGTGCCGCGGCCGCTGCAATTGCAGCACTGGGCGAGTATGCCGGGCCACGAAAATGAGGAACCAGACCTTGCCCGCCAAGACTAGCCGTGCCTCCGTGCCGGTCGCGGAAGCCCTTCTCGGCGCTCAGCGGCAGGCTGAGCAGCTGTTCGACGAAATCCTCAGCAGCGGGATGATCCGGCCGGGTGTGCGAGAGAGTGAGCTCAGCCAGGAAATCCATGAGCTCGCGAACCGCCGCTACGGCGTGCGCCGTCACTGGCACAAGCGCGTCGTACGCTGCGGGCCGAACACGCTGCTCAGCTATTACGCGGATCCACCCGAGCGCGTCATCGCTGCCGATGATGTCGTATATCTGGATTTCGGCCCGGTTTTCAACAGCTGGGAAGCCGACTACGGACGTACCTACGTGCTCGGCAACGACGCACGCAAACACCAGCTCGTGGCGGACATCACTGCGGCATTCCGCAAGGGCAAGCGGCTGTACCTGGATACCCCGGACATCACGGCCGGAGCGCTCTACGACTACGTCGCGTCACTGGCGGCTGAGTCCGGCTGGGAGTTCGGCAACTCGACCGCCGGACATCTCATCGGGCACTTCCCCCACGAACACGCGCCCGGGGAGCTGAAGCCCTTTTCCATCCGCCACGGCAACGAGCTGCGCATCCGCGAACCCGATGCCAAGGGTGCCCCACGCCACTGGATCCTCGAGATCCATTTCATCGACCGGGCGCGCGGCTATGGCGGCTTCTGCGAGGAGCTCCTGACGCTCGGGCAGCCCTGAGGCACAGCGACACGCGCCCCTCGCGGTGCGCCTTTCTCCTTTCGATCAGTACCACGTGCGCAGCCGCATCACGGCCCGGGACGAATGTCTTTGCCGCCCTCGCGCACCTCGTACCAGATGGCGTTCAGCACCCCGAAGGTGAGCGCCAGACCGAGCCCGAGAATCCAGCTGAAATACCACATGTTGAGACCTAATAGATTCCGGTGTGACGCCGGATCTCCTCGAGCGTAATGCGACCGCGCAGCACCCGGTAAACCCACGCCGTATAGGCCAGTACGATCGGCAGGAAAACGATCACCGCGGCCAGCATGACGCCGAGCGTGTGCTGACTGCTGGAGGCGTCCCAGATCGTCAGCCCATGGTTCGGGCGCGTCGAGGAGGGCATGAGGAACGGGAACAAGGCGACCCCGGCCGTCAAAATCGTGCCGGCCAGGGCAACACAGCTGCTGAGGAACGCAACGCCCGCCAGGCGGGCGCCGAGCAGGACCCAGGTGGCAGCGGCTGCGGCCACGGCGGCTGCCGGGATGAGCCACAGCGCGCCATGGGCGCGGAAGTTGGCAAGCCATCCGCCATGCACGAGCGCAACCTGCTTGGCGATCGGGTTGGAAACCCCGGTGCCGGTGGCGCCGAAGGTGACGTGATGACCGTCGAGCCCCGCCACCCAGATGCCAGCCGCGATGAAGGTCACTAGATAGATGACAGCCGTCGCGCGCCCGAGGGTCGCGGCGCGCTGCGCCATAGGCGGCCCGACTTTCATGGCCGCGTATGCGGTGCCGTGCATGACGATCATCGAGAGACTCACGATGCCGACGAGCAGTGCAAAAGGCCGCAGGAGCGAGAACAGGCCGCCGGCAAACACCGGCCGTTGCAGCGCATCGTAGTGAAACGGCAGGCCGAGAAACAGGTTGCCGAAGGCGACCCCGAACAGCAGCGCGGGGACGGCACCCCCGATGAACAGCGCCCAGTCCCACGCATTGCGCCAGCGCAGGTCCGCCACCTTGTTGCGGAACATGAAACCCACCGGGCGCAGTATCAGGGCGAGCAGCAGCAGGAACATCGCCACATAAAGCCCGGAGAAGGAGGCGGCGTACAAGAGGGGCCAGGCGGCGAACACGGCACCGCCGCCGAGAATGAACCACACCTGATTGCCGTCCCAAACCGGCTCGATCGATTCGATCAGGGTGCGACGTTCCTCGTCCGTGTGCCCGAGGAAGCGGAAAGTGGCCCCGACACCGAGATCAAACCCGTCCATCACGGCGAAGCCGATGAGCAAGACGCCGAGGATGAGCCACCAGATCACGCGCAGGGTTGGATAGTCCGGCATGCGCGGCTCCTCAACTTGCGGTCGGTGCCGGTGCCACCGGCGGCCAATAGCCCAGGCCCTCTGGTCCGCGACGGATCATGCGTATCAGCAGATACACGTCGATTACGGCCAGCGCGGAATAGAAGATCGCAAAACCGCTGAGGGAGAGCAGCACGTTGGTTTCTGAGGTGGCCGAGACTCCGAGAAAGGTCGGCAGCACACCGTCGATCGCCCAGGGCTGGCGGCCATACTCGGCCACGATCCAGCCGAGCTCGGCCGCGATCCACGGCAGCGGCAGGCTTAAGAAGGCAATCCACAGGAAGCCGCGATGCAGCTGCAGCCTATGGCGGCTCGCCAAATAAAACGCCGTGGCGAAGAGCGCAATCAGAAACAGCCCGATGCCCACCATGAAGCGAAAGCTCCAGAAGAGCACCGGCACGTTCGGCACCGTGGACCATGCCGCCGCCTCGATCTGGGCCGCGGTGGCCTTGCTCGGATCGTCGACGTAGCGCAGCAGCAGCAGTGCGTAGCCGAGGTCCGCATTGTGCGCCTCGAAGCGGGCTACGGCTGTGGGATCTTCCGGATCAACACGCACCAGCTGCAGCGCCGCGTGCGCCTGGATGCCGCTCACGATGCGCTCCCTGGCATGTTCGACCAGTTCAAACATCCCCGGCACGGGCTTGTCCACCGAGCGCGTGGCGATCAGTCCGAGGAGCCAGGGTACGCGCACCTCGGCGTGGGTGGAATGCGACCCCAGATCTGGGAAACCGAACAGCGTGAAAGACGCGGGCGGTTGCTGCGTGTGCCATTCCGCCTCGATCGCCGCCACCTTCATCTTCTGGTTGGCGCTCGCCTCGTAGCCGGACTCATCGCCGAGCACGACGACCGACAGGGAACATGCCAGCCCGAAACTCGCCGCGACAGCCATTGAGCGGCGCGCGACCTCCACGTTGCGTCCGCGCAGCAGGTACCAGGCGCTGATCGCCAGCACGAAGACCGAGCCGACCACGTAGCCGGCGGCAACCGTATGGACGAACTTTGCCTGCGCGACCGGGTTGAGGAGCACCTCGGTAAAGGAATCGAGCTCCATGCGCATCGTCTGCGGATTGAAGCGCGCCCCCACGGGGTTCTGCATCCAGGCGTTGGCGATGAGGATCCACAGGGCCGAGAGGCTCGATCCGAGCGCCACCAAGGCCGTGACGATGAGATGACCGATCTTGGAGAGCCGGTCCCAGCCGAAAAAGAACAAGCCGACGAAGGTCGACTCGAGGAAGAACGCCATCAGACCCTCGATGGCCAGCGGCGCCCCGAAGATGTCTCCGACGTAATGCGCGTAGTACGCCCAGTTGGTGCCGAACTGGAACTCCATGGTGATGCCGGTGGCAACGCCCATGGCGAAGTTGATGCCGAACAGCATCCCCCAGAAGCGCGTCATGCGCTTCCAGATCTCGCGCCCGGTCATGACGTAGGTCGCCTCCATGATCACGAGGATCATCGAGAGCCCGAGCGTGAGCGGCACGAACAGGAAGTGGTACAGCGCCGTGAGCGCAAACTGCATGCGCGAGACGTGCACGAGCCCGAAATCGATCAAGGCTGCTCTCCCGTCTGAGCTGCGCCGCCGTCCGCCGCCGCGCGCGGCGGCGCGGCCTCGAGCGCCAGGTGGCGCCCGGTCGCCGCCGGATCAACCGCGGGCCGGTGAGCGGGAGAAAAAAACAACCACCACAGCAACGCCAGCGCGAGCGCTTTGAACAGCAGCAGCAGCGACACGTCGCGCCCCAGCGCCGCACGCCAGCCGACAGTCGTCGCGACTGCGTCGAGCCTCCCGTCCGCTGCCTCATTTGGCGTCATTTGTGTTTTCCCTGGCTTCCCGCCCCGCGGCCGGGCGCCATTGTGCCGCAAACACGCAAGTTTAGCCCCCGGCCGCCACCGCGTCATGACGGTGCGCAAAACACCGCTGCCGGGGAGTGTCCAAACGGTTGTGGAGCTGCGGGCACGAGGCGCAAGATCGACAGTGGAGGCGTGCGCGGGAAGCGGTATGACCCCGAGGCGCCAGCTGGCAAGCCCGGAGTGGTTCCTGGTGGGCTGCAGGAAGGCAGGGACGCCGACACGTGCCGGCTCGCACGCCGCAGCGCACGCCAAAGAAGAACAGGACTGAAGCCAATGCCCCACTTCGCCCGTGACCCGCGCCGCACCGTGCTGGCTTCCGCCGCAATCATGGCGGGGCTGTTGGCCGGCTGCACACCCAAGAAGCCTCCGGCGCCCCCGCCGCCCGCGGTCACAGTCCTGGATGTCAAGCACACGCCGGCGACCTACACCGAGGACTACGTGGCACAGACCGAAGCGGTGAACACGGTCGAGATCCGCCCGCGCGTGGGGGGCGTGCTCGAGAAGCAGCTGCCGAACGAGGGCGAGCGGGTCAAGGCCGGGGAGCTGCTGTTCGTCATCGACCCGCAACCCTACATCGAGGCGCTGGCGCAGGCGCGCGCCACGCTTGCGCAGAACGAAGCCTCGCTCGAGCAGTCGCAGCGCGACCTCGGCCGCGCCCAGTCGCTGTCGCAGATCGATGCGGTCAGCCAGCAGGAGCTGGATGCCACCATCGCCAAGAACAAGGCCAATCTCGCGTCAGTGTCCGCCGGCCAGGCGGAGGTCAAGACCGCGCAGCTGAACCTCGGCTACACGAGCATCGCCAGCCCGATCGACGGCACCATGGGGCGGGCCAACCTGCGCCTCGGCGGGCTTGCGGTGGCCAACTCGACGCTGCTCACCACGGTGTACGAGACCAGCCGCGTCTACGTGAACCTGAGCATCAGCGAGCAGCGCCTGCTGGCGCTGCAGAAGCAGATCGGGCGCGCCCCCAACCAGAACAGCAAGGAGGCCCCGCCCTTCCGGCTGTTCCTCATCGACGGCTCCGAGTACCCGACGCGGCCGAAGCTGAACTTCATCGACCCGGCCGTGGATACGCGCACCGGTACCCTCGCCATCCGCCTGGAAGTTCCGAACCCCGACCGCCTGCTGCACGCCGGGGAATTCGCGCGCGTGCAGGTGACCACCCTGCAGGACCCCGACGCCATCGTGCTGCCGCAGCGCGCCATCCAGGACCTGCAGGGCAAGAACTACGTCTGGGTACTCGACGGCGACGGCAAGGCGCAGCAGCGCAACGTCGAGATGGGTCCGCGCATCGGCGAGGACTGGCTGGTGGCGAAGGGCGTCACTGTAGGGGATCGCGTGATCGTCGACGGCGTACAGCGGCTGCGGCCCGGCATGCCGGTCAAGGCCTCGCCCTACGTCGCCTCGCAGGCCCCACCCAGCGGCGCCGCGGCGGGCACCGGCACATGATTGATTTCTTCATCGACCGGCCGATCTTCTCGACCGTGCTGGCGATCATCATCACGCTCGCGGGCGCCGTGGCCCTGTCCGCGTTACCGATCGCGCGCTTCCCGCAGATCACCCCGCCCTCCATCGTCGTGTCGACGACCTTCCCCGGGGCGGATGCGGCGACGATCGAGGAGTCCGTGGCGGCGCCCATCGAGCAGCAGGTCAACGGCGTGCCGCACATGATCTACATGGACTCGAAGAGCGCGAGCGATGGCAGCTACACGCTGACCGTCACCTTCGAGGTGGGCACCGACCAGGACATCGCGGCCGTCGACGTGCAGAACCAGGTGGCGATTGCCCAGCGGCAGCTGCCCCAGCAGGTGCTGCAGCAGGGCATCACGGTGGCCAAGCGGCAGCCGCAGATCCTGCTGGTGGTAGCGATCGGATCGGACGATCCGCGCTACGACTCGGTGTTCCTGTCGAATTTCGCGACGCTGCGCGTCTATGACGCCCTGGCGCGCGTCAAGGGCGTCGGCCAGGTGACCATCCTGGGGGCCCGCGACTATGGCATGCGTATCTGGCTCGATCCGACAAAGATGGCGAGCCTCAGCGTCACGACCCAGGACGTGAGCGACATCCTCAACGAGCAGAATACCGTGGCGCCGGCAGGCACGGTCGGGGGCGAGCCTGCGCCTCCGGGCCAGCAGATGCAGTACATCGCCTCCGTCAAGGGGCGCCTCTCGACCGTGCAGGAATACGGCAACATCGTGGTGCGCACCGGCAGCGACGGCGCCGTCGTGCGGCTGCGCGACATCGCCCGCATCGAACTGGCGGCCACCAACTACGCGCAGTCGGGCAAGCTCAACAACGTGCCGACCGCCATGATCGGCGTTTATCAGCTGCCCGATGCCAACGCGCTGGAGGTATCCAAGGGCGTGCGCAAGGTGATGGCGGAGGCGGCGCCCACCTTCCCACCGGGCATTCACTACTCGGTCCCCTTCGATACGACGCTGTTTGTATCCGAGTCGGTGCGCGAGGTGGTCAAGACCCTGGGTGAAGCGGGCCTGCTGGTGCTGCTGGTGGTTTTCATATTCCTGGAAAGCTGGCGCGCCACCCTCATCCCGATGCTGGCGGTGCCGGTTTCGCTGATCGGCTCGTTTACAGCCTTCCTGGCACTCGGCTTCTCGATCAACACGCTGACGCTCTTCGCGCTGGTGCTCGCCATCGGACTCGTCGTCGACGACGCCATCGTCGTGGTAGAGGCGGTGAGCGAGATCATGGAGAACCGCAAGCTGCCGCCGCGCGAGGCGACCAAGGCGGCCATGCGCGAGGTCGGCGGACCGGTGATCGCGATCGCGCTGGTATTGATATCGGTGTTCGTGCCCGTGGCCTTCCTTGGTGGCCTGACCGGCCAGTTCTACCGCCAGTTCGCGCTGACGCTGGCGGTCTCGGTGGGCATTTCCGCGATCGTCGCCCTCACCTTCACTCCGGCGCTGTGCGCGCTGTTGCTGCGCCCCCCGGAGGAGTCGCACTTTCCGGGATTGCTGGGGCGCGCCTTCGCCGCTTTCAACCGCGGCTTCCGCAACTTCACCAACCGCTATACGCACACCGTGGGCGGCGCGATACGCCGCAGCGTCCTCTCGATGACGCTGTTCGTGATACTGGCGCTCGGGGCCTACGTGCTCATGCACCTGCGGCCTACCGGCTTCATGCCGGACGAGGACCAGGGCTACCTGATCAGCCTGATCACGCTGCCGCTGGGAGCCTCGCTGCAGCGCACCGAGGCGGTCGCCGACGCCTTCAGCAAGCAGATGCGTGAGCAGCCGGAGGTCGAGTCAACCTTCGCCATCACCGGTCTGAACGTCCTGACCGGGACTAACTCCTCTTACGCTGCGACCATGTTCACGATCCTCAAGCCCTGGTCCAAACGCAGCGGCGCCAAGCATGGTGCGCTGGCCGTGGCGGCGCGGGCCAATGGCATCGGCGCGCGCATCTCGAAGGCCACGGTCCTGACCCTGAATCCGCCCCCGATCCCCGGCATCGGCACCGCCGGGGGCTTCGAGTTCATCCTGGAAAACCGCGCGGGCGAGGACATCCAGAAGTTTGCCACCACGCTCAATGACTTCGTCGGCCAGGCCAACCACCGCGCCGAGCTGACGCGCGTGTTCACGCAGTTCAGCACGCGCTCGCCGCAGATCGAGTACGTGCTCGACCGCGACCGCGCCAAGGTGCTCGGGGTGCCGCTGTCGAGCATCTTCAACACGCTGCAGGCGTTCCTTGGCGGCGCCTACATCAATGACTTCAACCTCTTCGGCCGCACCTACCGCGTCACCGCGCAGGCTGAGGCCAATGCGCGCAACACGCCCGAGTCGGTCAACAGCCTGTACGTACGCAGCGCCCAGGGCGACATGGTGCCGCTGTCGGCGCTGGTGTCCATCAAGCCGCGCCAGGGACCCGAGTACATCGAGCGCTACAACATCTACCGGGCCGCCACCATCAACGGCTCCGCGGCCCCCGGGTACAGCTCCGGACAGGCCACCCTCGCCATGGAGCAGCTGGCGGATGGCTTGCCACCCGGCTATGGCTACGAGTGGACCGGTACGACCTACCAGGAGAAGCTCTCCGGCGGACAGACCGGCGCGGTCTTCGGCATGGCGATCGTGTTCGTGTTCCTGGTGCTGGCAGCCCTCTATGAAAGCTGGTCCGTGCCGCTGGCGGTACTGCTCGGGATTCCCTTCGCCGTGCTCGGCGCGTTCATCGGCCTGACGCTGCGCGGCATGGCGAACGACATCTACGCGCAGATCGGGCTCGTAATGCTGATCGGGCTGGCGGCCAAGAACGCGATCCTGATCGTGGAGTTCGCCAAGCTCGAGTACGAGCGCGGCAAGCCGCTGGTGGACGCGGCCATTGAGGGCGCGCGCCTGCGCCTGCGGCCAATCCTGATGACCTCCTTCGCATTCGTGCTCGGCTCGGTGCCCCTGGCCCTGGCGAGCGGCGCAGGTTCCGGCGCGCGCCTGGTGCTGGGCACCGCCGTGGTGTTCGGCATGACGGCCGCCACGATGATCGGCATCTTCATCATCCCGGTGTTCTACGTCGTGGTGATGCGCTTCTCGGAGCGCCTGCGCGGTAAACCCGCGCCGGCGGTGCAGACGCCGGCATGAAAGCGCGTAGCGCAGCGTCGCGCTCACTCGTGATCACCCTGCTGGTGGCCGGCGGCTGCGCAGTGGGGCCGGACTACCATCGGCCGAAAAACGCGGTACCGGCGGCTTACCGCTTCGACCCGAACCCCGTCCCGGAGTCCTTCGCTGACAAGGGCTGGTGGGAAATCTACCAGGACCCGCTGCTGCTGAAGCTGATCGAGACGGCACTCGCCAGCAACTACGACGTGCGCATCGCCGCGGCACGGGTCGATGAGGCGCGCGCGATGCTCGGGATCGCGCACCTGCAGCAGCTGCCCCAGGTGTCGCTAGCGGGCGGCGCGCAGCGGGCGCGCACCTCCGCGTTCGAGCTCACCCCGGGAGAGCCTGCGATCCTCAACGTCTTCGAGCTGCAGGGCAACCTCTCCTACGAGCTCGACTTCTGGGGCAAGTACCGGCGGGCCTCGGAGGCCGCACGCGCCCAACTGCTCTCGTCACGCTACTCGCACGATGACGTCGCCGCGGGCTTGGTCGCAAGCGTCGCCACCTCGTATTTCACCCTGCAGACGCTCGACGAGCAGCTCGCCATCACGCGCCGCACGGTCGAGACGCGCCGCAAGTTCGTCGAGCTCACGCATGCCCAGCATGAGCGCGGCACCGTCTCCGGACTGGATGTCGCCACCGCGCTAGCCCAGTTGGCGATCGCCGAGGCCACCATCCCGGACCTGCAGCGACAGATCGGCCAGACCGAGGACCAGCTGAGCGTGCTCTTGGGTCGCAGCCCCGATGAGGTGCTGCGCAACGGCAACGGCCAGCTCAAACGCACGGCCGAAGCATCGCCCCCGCCGATACCGCCTGCGGGGCTGCCCTCGAGTCTCATGGAGCGTCGCCCCGACGTGCGGGCAGCAGAGGAGAACCTCGTGGCCGCCAATGCCCAGGTGGGTGTCGCGCGCGCCAACCTGTATCCGAGCATTACGCTCACCGCGAGCGGTGGCGTCATCAGCACCGCGCTCTCCAGCCTCTTCACCTCCCCCTCGCACGGCTGGTCCTTCGGCGGCAGCTTCCTGCAGCCCCTGCTCGATCCACAGCACAGTTACTTCCAGGTCGAGCTGGCGAACGCGCAGAAGCGCGAGGCGCTCCTGCAGTACCAGAAGAGCGTCCAGACCGCCTTCCAGGAGGTTTCTGACGCGTTGATCGCGCGCCAGAAGTACGCCGAGTTCCAGGACGCCCAGCAGGCGCAGGTGGACGCTGAGCGCACCGCTAATACCATCGCCCTCGCCCGTTACCGGGTAGGCTATTCCTCCTACTTCAACGTCATCGATGCCGACCGCGACCTGTTCACTGCCGAACTGTCGCTCTCGGCTGCGCACCTGAACACTCTGTTGTCGATGGTGCAGCTGTACCGGGCCCTCGGCGGGGGCTGGCAGGTCGCCTCTGCGGCGCAGATCGCAGCGGCGCCCGCGCCGCAGCCCGGATACTGAAGCATGCGGCGGCCGGCCTGCGGCTGCCCTACAATCCCCTAGGCCTCTTGCCCGCCGAGGCAGTGATCCGCGCGGGCGGCCGGCCCCGACGCCGAAGTGGCTGCGAACCTGACGGAGAATCGAATCGTGAGCGCAATCCCCTCCTCTGTGCGGCGCGACCCGGGTTACACCGGGCTGACCGCTGCGGTCGAAACGCTGCCCGCCCACTATTATTTCGACGCCGAGCACTACCAGCGCGAACTCAAGGCCATCTGGCAGAGAAACTGGATCTACGTGTGCCGCTCGAGCGCCATCGAGAAGCCGCGCAGCTATCGCACGCTAACGATCGGCGACCAGTCGGTCCTCGTGGTGCGCGGCGAGGACCAGGTCGTGCGTGCGTTTCACAACACCTGCCGGCACCGGGGCGCGGCCCTGTGTCGGACGAGTGAGGGGCGCTTCGGCGCCACCGGCATCGTCTGCCCCTACCACAGCTGGCGCTACAGCCTGCGCGGCGAGCTGCTGCAGACCTCTTCCGCGCAGACCCCGGACGGGTTCGAACGAAGCGACTTTCCGCTCTACGGCCTGCCGGCGCATGAGTGGAACGGCTTCGTCTTCGTCGCCCTGACCCAGGAGCCGCCGCTGTTCGAGAAGAGCTTCGACCTGCCCCTGAGTCGCTTTGACGCCTACCGGCTGGGCGACCTCGCCACCGGTCACACCCTCAGCAAGCTCATCAAGTGCAACTGGAAGGTGTTCTGGGAGAACTACAACGAGTGCCTGCACTGCCCCGCCGTGCACCCGAAGCTTGCGCAGCTCGTGCCGATCTTCGGCCGCGCGCTGCTGGAGCCGCGCGACGACCCGAGCTGGCAGGACCATGCCGGGGACCCGGACCCGAAATACACCGGCGGCCTGCGCGCGGGCGCGCAGTCCTGGACGATGGACGGCAAGCCCGTCGGCGTGCTGTTCCCGGGCCTCAGCGAGGAAGACCAGAAGGCCGGGCATCTGTACCTGACGAGCGTGCCTTCGGTGTTCATAGTGACGCACGTCGACTACGTGCGCGTGGTGCGCCTCTTGCCCCTGGGGCCGGAGCTCACCGAGATGAGCATCGAGTTTCTGTTCCTTCCCGAGACGCTCGCGGATCCGCAGCGCGACATCTCCGGCGCGGTGGAGTTCACCAATATCGTCATGAGCGAGGATGCCGAGATCAGCGAGCTCAATCAGCGCGGCCTGCGCGCCCGGGCGCACGAGCACGGGGTGCTGATGCCCGAAGAGTATGCCATCCGGCAGTTCCAGGACTGGGTGAGAGCGGAGCTGACGCGACCCTAGTGGACCTGCCGACCGGGTGCAGGCCGGTTCCGGCCACTGGCCGCACAGGCGCGCGCGCCGGCTTCCTTTTCCTGGGCGTCGTGGCGGCGTTGCTGGCTGCGGCCGTGGGCGGCTGTGCCCGTTCCGCCCCCCATCCTGCGACCGCGAGCAGCGCCAGGCCGCCGCCCGAGGAACGGGTGCTGCGCGTCTACAACTGGGACGACTACATCGGCTTTCATACCGTCGCCGACTTCGAGCGCGCGACCGGCATCCAGGTGGTCTACGACCTGTTCGACTCGAACGAAACTCTCGAGGGAAAACTACTGGTCGGTGATTCCGGCTATGACATCGTCAGTACCAGCGAGAACTACTACGGGCGCCAGATCCGCGCCGGACTCTATGAGCCGCTGAACAAGGCTGAGCTGCCCAACTGGAAGTACCTGGACCCGCAGGTGCTGGCACTGCAGGCGCGCTTCGATCCGGGCAACCGCTTTGCGGCCCCCTACCTGCACTCCATGAACGGCTTCGCCTACAACCGATCCCTGGTGAAGGCGCGCCTGCCGGATGCACCGGTGGACAGCCTCGACATGCTCTTCAAGCCCGCGGTCGTGGCGAAGCTTGCGGACTGCGGCGTGAGCTTCCTCGACTCCCCGGACGACGTCATCCAGCTCGCGCTCGCCTACCTGCACCTCGACCCCAACTCGCACCGGGTCGAGGACCTGGCGGCTGCGGAGAAGTTGCTGACCGCGGTGCGCCCCTACATCCGCGTGTTCGACTCGAGCGACTACATCAACCAGCTGGCGACCAAGGAGCTGTGCGTCGCGATGGCCTGGTCGAGTGACTACTCGATCGCCGTGGTGCGCTCGCGCGCCGCAGGACTGCACCTGGACCTGGCGTTCACGGTCCCCCGGGAGGGCTCGGACATCACTTACAACGCCCTGCTTATCCCGATTGGCGCACCGCACCCGCACGCGGCCCACGAATTCATCAACTTCATCCTCGACCCGAACGTGATCGCGGCGATCACCAACGACATCCACTACGGCAACGACAACCTCGCCGCACAGCCGCTGGTCGATCCGCAGATCCGCGATGACCCGGCGGTCTACCCGCCGCCGCAGATCCGCGCGCACCTGTACCTGCCCACCGAGTTCGACGCCAAGTACCAGCGCCTGCGCACGCGCACCTGGACACGCATCAAGAGCGGCATCTGATGCCGCGGGGTCGCGCGCCCTCAGCGACCCGTCAGCTCTCGACACAGTCCCTCGAACACGCCGATATAGCGCTCGAGGTCTGCGGCCGTGGTGTCCGGGCACATGAGCAACATGCTGTGGAACGGAGTAATCAGGACGCCGCGGTTGAGCATGTAAAGATGCAGCAGCGTCTCGAGGGTACCGTCACGCGTGCGCGCCAGCTCCGAGGCATTGCGTGGCGCCCGCGGTGTGAGCAGCGTTTCCACGCGCGCGCCGCTTTGCGCGATAAACCATGGCAGTCCACATTTGCTGACCACGCTGCGGCAACGCCTGCCGAGCTCGTCCGCCAGGGCGATCATGCGCGCAAAGTTCTCCGCGGTGAGGACCTGCGAGAGCACGGCACGCACCGCGGCGACCTGCAACGCGCTGCCGGCGAGCGTGCCCCCGAACCCGAGGTGTGAGCTTTGGCGCACCCCGGGGCGGTCCGACTCGCGCGGCGCATGTTCCCACAGCCGTGCGGCGACTTCGCCGCTCACGCCATAGAGCCCGACCGGCACGCCGCCGCCGATCGCCTTGCCGATGGTAAAGAGATCCGGATCGAGATGATCGCGGCCGGTGTAGCCGCCCGGTCCGGCCGACCAGGTATGGGTCTCGTCGTAGAGGAGCAGCGTACCGGTGCGCCGCGTGAGCCCGCGCAGCGCGGTCAGGAATCCGGGCTGGGCCTCGATCAGGCCGTAGTTGGTCATGCACGGCTCGGCGAGCACCAGCGCCACGTCGCCCTCCCGCAGGGCGGACTCGAGGGCCGGCAGGTCGTTGAACTCCACCACCCGCGAGACGCGCTCGTGCTCCACGGCATTGGCATGCACGCCTGAGCGCATGACCATGCGCCCGCCCGCCAGTCCCACGTGCGCCTCCTCGACCGAGCCGTGGTAGCAGCCGTTGAACACCAGCACTCGGTCGCGCCCGGTGATCAGACGCGCGATGCGGATCGCCGCGCGATTGGCATCGCTCGCCGAGGTGGTAAATCCCCAGTAAGGAAGCCCGAAGCGCCGCGTCAGCTCGGCACCGACCCAGGCGGCATCCCGGGTGGGCAGCATGAGCGTCGCGCCGCGCTGCAGCTGCGCGCTCACCGCCGAGGTCACGGCGGGCGCTGCGTGCCCGGTCATCGCCCCGGTATCCCCGAGACACATGTCGACGTACTCAAAGCCGTCCACGCACCACAGACGGGCGCCGCTGGCGCGCTCGGCATACAGCGGAAAGCCGCCCGCCCAGCGCCGCATCCAGTGCAGCGGCGCACCGTAGAGATAATGCTGCTCGCCCTCGGCGTACAGGGCACGCGAACGCGGCCGGCGTTCGCTGAACTCGTGCTGCTCCCGCGCCAGCCACTCGCAGAGCTGCGCGGGGCTCACGTGCGCAGCCGCCGTGCGTAGAGTGCCTCGAACGCGGGCATGACCTCCTCGAGGATCCCCGCCAGCGCTCTCGGCACCTCGACGTCCTCCGCCACCGGCGGCTCGAAGCCGGTCGAACGATAGACCTGCGCGTACCAGTGCGGTGCCCAGACCCCATCGCTCGCGCGCGGGCCCGGTGGCCAATGCAGCATCCGCGGCGTGAAGGGGACGCCGAGGGCGCTGCACAGTGCGCGCAACTGCGCCTCTGGCGCGCGCAGGAACTCCCCGGCATCGACCACCAGTGGCGCTGCACCCGCGACGGCCTGCACATGCCGGTAGATATCCTGCTGCTGCAGGAAGCCGAGATCCGCGGCGGTCACGTTCGGGCGGCTCCTGATGTAGGACGCCAGCACGCGGCGCGGGTCGCGGATCAGGAAAACATTGGTGAGTCCCGCCAGCCACTCGCGCCCCATGTGGGGCAGGAGGTGGTGCGTCATGTGTTTCTGGTAGCTGCAGGCGGCACCGTGGGACGCAGGTCCGGTGAGCCGTGCGGCGACCCGGCGCCAGTCGGTCTCGCCGCTGGCGATGACCGCCTCGCGCCCCGGATGGTCAAGGCCGGTATGCGCAAGGTAGTGCGCGTAGAAGGGCTCGTCGAATACCTCGCAGTCGCCGCGGTTCTCCCAGGCACGCATCATCGCGGTGGAGATGTTGCGCGGGCCCGACCACATCGCGATGTGGCGCGTAGTCATACGGCGCGCTGACCGACGTCGCGCTCGATCAGTTCAAGATACAGCTGCTGCAGGCGCTCCACCATCGGGCCGCGCGCGCCGCTGATGGTGCGCCCATCGATAATCGCGACCGGTGCGATGCCTGCGAACGTACCGGTGACGAAGGCCTCGTCGGCGCCGTAGACCTCGGTCAGGCTGAAATCCTTCTCGAGCGCTGGTATGCCGGCCTCGCGGCACACCCGCAGCACATTGGCACGCGTGATGCCGGCGAGGCAGTACTTGCCGGTAGAGGTCCAGACCTCCCCGCGGCGCACGATGAAGAAGTGGGTGGAATTGCAGGTGGCGACGAAGCCGTGCGGGTCCAGCATGAGCGCCTCGTCGGCGCCGGCCTTGGTGGCCTGGATACAGGCGGTAATGCAGTTGAGCTTGGAGTGCGAGTTGAGCTTCGGATCCTGCACGTCCGGCGCCCCGCGCCGCACGTGCACCGTGAAGAGACTCAGCCCCCGCGTGAGCGTGTCCGGCCGCGGCACCTTGAACTCCGGGATGACGACGATGGTGGCCGGGCCCAGACACACGCGCGGGTCCTGATAGGGGGTGCTCTTCAGGCCGCGCGTCACCATCAGCCGCACGTGAACTCCCTGGTCCATTTTGTTTGCCTGAAGCGTGCGGTAGAGCGCCTGCGTCAGCGCCGCGCGGTCGAGGCCGATATCCAGGTCGATGGCCTTGGCGGCCTCGAACAGACGGTCGAGGTGCATATCGAGGAAGGCAATGCGCCCGTGATGCACGCGCAGGCCCTCCCATACCCCATCGCCCAGGATGAAACCGGAGTCGAACACGGAGACCACCGCGCGCTCACGTGGCAGCAGTTCGCCATTTACATAGATGAGGATTGACCCGTTGCGTGGATCATCGGCCGTGTGGTGTGTGCCCTGGGGCATGGGAAAGGTCCTCGCGCGTGACCCCGGCGCTCATGCGGCGCCGCGGCGGAATCGGACGCGAAGCTTAAGACTTTCCGCCCCGGGCGGGTATGGGTCGGTAGGCGATGGGGGGCGGGCGACGCTAAGTCGCGGCCGCGCCTGCCGGCGGAACAAGGGCCAGCGCCGCCTTCCCTGGCAGCGCCGACTTTTCGGTTGGCTAACGGATCGGTTGCACAGTCTTATCGCAGGCCGTGCCCGTCAGACCCTGGATCTGCCGGCGAGCAGCGTGACCACCGCACCGATCAGGAACACGACGAACAGAATCTTGGCGATACCCGCAGCGCCGGCGGCGATGCCGCCGAATCCCAGCACTCCGGCGATGATCGCGACGATGAAAAATACAACTGCGTAGTGAAGCATAAGACCCTCGACCTTCGGTTTGCTGATGTTGCTCGGCTTCCTCTGGAAGAAGTATCGGCAGGCAGCCATCCGGGTTGGATCAGGGGCCGTATCCAACTGCTGTAGGATTCCGGCTACACCCCCCAATTGTCTGCCGCAGCGGGGGCAGCAGCCGACGCGGCAGGAGGCAGACGGAGACGCGGCGATGCATACACTGATCATCATAGTGACGGGGCTTGGGGTATTGGCGGTGTGTCTGCTGGCAGGGCATGCCGTCGGCGCCGCGGCGGGGACCGCGCGGGCGGCGCTCTACTTCCTGCCGCTGTGGTTCCTCGCAGCTGCACTCAACATGTACCTGGGCGTGCGCATGGCAGGCTACGCGCTCAGGGAAGAGGCTCCCATCTTGCTGCTTGTGTTTACCGTACCGGCGTTGGTTGCGCTCTGGTGCTGGTGGCGGTTTGCGCAGCGCTAGAGGCGGGACACCCGCCCCGCGCAGCCCGCGGTTGTGATGCGGACCGCCACCCGGTAGGGTACGGCCATGCCGCCTGCGCAATCGCGCGGCGACCCCGAACCAGGAGAACAACAATGATCTTGGGGATGTCCACCGCAGCCTTTACGACCCTGCACGTCATCATCAGCCTCATCGGCCTCGGCTCGGGCATCGTCGTGGTGCTGGGTATGTGCCAGGGGTCGCGCCTGCCGCGCTGGACCGCGCTGTTCCTTCTGACGACGGTCCTGACGAGCGCGACCGGCTTCCTGTTTCACTCCGCGTTCGGGCCGCCGCACGTGATCGGACTGATCTCGCTGGTGATTCTGGCGGTCGCCAGCATCGCTCTGTACGTCAATCACCTGGCCGGTGCCGCCCGCTGGATCTACATCGTGAGCGCGGTTCTCGCCCTCTGGTTCAATGCGTTCGTCGGCGTCGTGCAGGCGTTTCAGAAACTTCCCGCCCTGCACGCGCTGGCGCCGACGCAGAAGGAACCTCCCTTCTTCGCCGCCCAGCTTGTCGTGCTCGCGCTCTTCGCGGTGATCACCGCGATCGCCCTGAAGCGCTTTCCGGCGCGCACCATCCGCTCGGTGGTCTGACACGTGCCCTCCGGCGCGCACGCCAGGAGCGAGCGCACCCTACGCTTCGCAGGAGCCTCATCATGATCAAGGTTACCGTCCTCTACCCGAACGGCGCCGGCGCCAAGTTCGACATGAGCTACTACGTCACGAAGCACCTGCCGATGGTGCGCGAGCGCTGCGGCCCAGCCTGTCGGGGCATCGCCGCCGAGAGCGGCGTCGGCGGGGGCGCCCCGGGTTCACCGGCCCCCTACATCGCGGTGGGGTACCTGAGCTTCGATTCGGTGCCTGCCTTCCAGCAGGCGTTTGCCCCGCACGCGGCGGAGATCATGGGCGACATACCCAACTACACCAACACCACGCCGGTGCTGCAGATCAGCGAGGTAACTCTCTGAAGAGATCCGCGGTTGCGGATCACTGCGCGTCGCGGAATTTCACCGCGGCGTGCGAGCCGTCGCAGAAGGGCTTGTTTTTGGACGCGCCGCAGCGGCACACGGTGACACGGTTGCGCACCTCGTAGGCGCTGCCGTCCGCTGCCACGAGCGGGATCCCGCCGCGCAGCCACAGCGGACCGCTGACTTTCTCGACCGGGTCCTCGATGATCCCGATGGAGACCGGCAGCGTGTGTTCGACGGGCTTGCTGGCGGCGCGGTCCCAGGCGACCAGCCGTCCGGAGGGGCAGTTGTTCACCTGGCGCACGAACATCGCGCTCACCTTCGGATCGTCGGTATGTTCGACCTGGCTCCAGACCTGACCGTTCGGGTCGCAGAAGCGCGCGAATGCGCACAGCGCTTCGGCGTCGGTGAGGGACAGGGACGGGCCTTCGGTGAGCTGTGCCTGCTTGATATAGGGCTCGCGGCTGGCGGTCTCCGTGCCATCGAACCTGACCTTGGCGTGCGCCCCGTCGCAGTAGGGTTTGTTCTTGGAGTGGCCGCAGCGGCACAGGGCGTAGCTTGCCTGTGCCGGCAACGCCTCCCCCTGCCGCCACTCCAGCGAGTCCCCTTCCGCATCGCTCACGATGGTCTGCTTGGCGAGTGGTACGTTGCCGGAGACGAGGTACGGTCCGTCCTTGGTCACGACGACCTTAACTTCGATCTTGATCTTGGTCATGATGACTCCTGGGGCGGCCCTGGGCCGCCTCGCGGTAGCTAGCGTGAACCCTCCCCGCGCGAACGACAAGAGCCGCGCGGGCGCAAAGTATCCGTGCGTTGGCGGCGATGGAGCAAGCTGATGGCAAAAAAGCACAAGGCGCGCCCGGTAACTCCGAAGCTCGGCAAGAAAGAGTACGAGCACGCACTGCGGCGGCTACAGATCGAGCTGGTCAAGCTGCACCATCACGTCATCGCCCACGACCTGAAGATCCTGGTGATCCTCGAGGGCCGCGACAGCGCCGGAAAAGACGGCACCATCAAGCGCATCGTGGAACACCTGAGCCCGCGCGAGGCGCGGGTGGTGGCGCCGGGCAAGCCGAGCGACCGCGAGGAGACCGAGTGGTACTTCCAGCGTTATGTGCGCTACCTGCCTGCCGCGCAGGAGATCGTGCTGTTCAACCGCAGCTGGTACAACCGCGCCGGCGTCGAGCCGGTCATGAACTTCTGCACGCCCGAACAGCACGAGGCCTTCCTCAAGGCGGTCCCGCACTTCGAGCGGCTGCTGGTGCGCTCCGGCACCTTCATTCTCAAGTACTACCTCGACATCAGCCACGAGGAACAGGCGCAGCGCCTGCGCGAGCGCCGTAAGGACCCGCTCAAACAGTGGAAAATCAGCCCGGTGGATGACGCCGCCCAGGCCCACTGGAAGGACTACAGCCGTGCGCGTGACAGCATGCTGCTGCGTACGCATACTGAGGATGCCCCGTGGATCGTGGTGCGCGCCGATGACAAGCAGCAGACGCGCCTCAATGTCATCCGCGACCTGCTGATGCGCATCCCGGGGCGCGCGGAGCGGCGGCGCGAGCAACCTGATGCCCGCGTAGTGCGTGAATTCCGCAAGAGCCTGATCACCAAGGGATGGCTTGCAGCGTGAGCCGCCCCTGGCGGCGCCGGCAGACCCCGCGGCTGCGGTAAACTGCAGCCATGGACAGCCCCGCGAGCCCCAATAGCCTGGACCTCGATCGCACCCTCGCGATGGCCGGGAGTGCGGCGGCAAGCTTCGCGCGCCTGTGGCAGGCGCTGTGGGTGCAGCCCTACGTGGCGCCGCCGCTGCTGGAGATGTGCCGCCTGACGCTCGCGCGCCTGCATCGGGACGAGCACGAGCTCGCCGCCACCAATCCGCACCTCGAACCCGGCGCCCTGGCGGCGGCACGGCGCGCGGCCGTCATCGCCGGCCAGGCGCACGCCGCTACCGGCTTCTCGGTCACCGAGAGGGCGGTGCTGCAGTTCGCCGAGTGCTATGCGCTCGATGCGCAGTCCATTCCCGATGGGACCGCGGATATGGTCAAGGCACAGCTGGGAGAGCCCGCCCTGGTATTTCTGATCGAGGCGCTCGGCTGCATTGACGGGCGTATCCGCACCGCGCGCTGCCTGCGTGATCTGCAGCGCTTCGCGCCGGCGCAGGCCGCCCATGTCGGCTAAAGCGCGCGCGCGTGCTCCCGCGCGCCGCACCGGCAATCCCATCCGCGACAGCGCGCTCGCGCTGGTACCGGAGACGGTGGATGAGATCGTCGCCCTCAACAGCGCGGTATGGAAGCGCAGCCTGGTGTCGCCGGCGCTCCTGGAGACCCTGCGTTTGCGCAATGCCCGCACGGTGAACTGCGTGTTCTGCAAGGCCGTGCGCTACGAGGTGGCACGCGCGGATGGCCTGACGGAGGCGCGTGCGGCGATGATCGATACCGGGTACCAGGACAGCGCACTGACGGAACGCGAAAAACTGGCGGTCGCCCTTGCCGATAGCTATCTCGGGTTTCCGGCGGGGATGGGCGCTGAGCTGGCGCAGCGCCTCGCGCGTGAGTTTTCCGCCGAGCAGATCGCCTCCATGTTCGTGGCGCTCATGACCTTCAACTTCACCTCGCGCACCGCCGTGAGCATCGGCGGGATGCCCGAGGAGCCCCTGCCGGTGGTCCTCGTGCCGCTTGCCACCGACGACTAGGCCGCCGCCACCCGCGCCGCCCAGGTCCGTACGTAGACCTCGATGTCGGTTTTGCGCTTCAGCCCGGCCGCATTCATGTAGCGCACGTTGCCGAAGATCGGCCGCTCCGGCCAGGGGCGATCGTGCAGGCCAAACACCCAGCCGACGTTGGCGTAGGAGCTCGCGTCGCGCCCGTCGAGGAAGTAGCTGTTGTTCAGGCGCAGCAGCGTCGCATAGCCCTGCTGCGGCGTCGGCGACCACTCCAGTACCTTCTTGCCCCAGTACATGCGCATGTAGTTGTGCATGAAGCCGGTGAGGCGCATCTCCTGCATCGCCGCGTTCCAGTACGGATCGTGGGTGTGGGCCGCGGCGAGCTGCTCGAAGTCATAGGTATGCGCCCGCGCATCCCGTGCGTGCAGCGCCAGCGTGCGCTGCGCCCAGCCCGGCAGTGACTCGAAACAATCGTAGCGCGCATTGCTGAGGACGAAATTGGCCGCCAGTTCACGCCGCACGATGAGCTCCTCGAGGTAGCTGTCGCGCTCGGCGAGCGGGGCGCTCGCCTGCCGCACCGCAAGTGCGATCTCCACCGGCGAGATCTGCCCGAAGTGCAGGTACGGGGAGAGCATCGAGACCCGCGGCTCGCCCGGGCTGGCGCGCGCCGCAACGTAGCGGCGCAGACCGCGCGCCACGAACTGCCGCAGCCGCCGCCGCGCCGCCGCGTGGCCACCGCAAAAGGCGGCGACCGGCGCCACGCTGCGGTCGACCCTGAGGGCCTTGAGCGTCTCGGGAAGCGCATCGAGGTCCACCTCCGATGCCAGCCGCAGGCGCCCTGCCGCGATCAGCGGGCGCGCGCGCCGCAGTGGCTTGAGAAACTTTTCCCGCAAGTGCGCGATCCGCGGGCGCAGGGAGCGTGCGCCGATCTCCTGCTTGTCGGAGGCCAGCTGCACGGGGACGACCACGTCGCCCTCGACCTGCAGCACGCGCCGGCCGGCCGCCCGCGCCACGTTCTGCCGCCACTCACACTGCCTGCGCAGGTACCCGCGGTCGCACACGATGAGCGCGGCCTGGGGCGCGAGCCGGAGGATTACTTCATCCGGTGAGCCGCGGCGTATGACGAAGGCAATGCCGCGCTGGCGCAGGGCAGCGGCCGTCTCCGCCAGTCCCTGCAGCATGAAGGCGTAATGGCGCGCCTTGGCGTGCGGCAGGTTATCGAGAAGACCAAATCCGACGACCAGCGGCAGCCGCAGGCGATTCGCTGCCGCGATCGCCACCTCGAGTGCCGGATTGAAGACCGCGCGCTGCGACTGCTGCATCCAGTAGAGCACGTAGGCACCGCGCTGTTCGGGTGCTGCGTTCAGCTCGCTTAAGCGCTCACGCTCGACCATTGCGTCGGGCCCTTTTTGACACGGTCTATCCGCACTCACAGTAGAATCTTTCTAACGTCGCGCGCAAGCGCGCCGTGCCCACCCAAGCGGCGCCCACTTGAGTACAATCCCCGGCGCCCTCTTACGTGACCCGAGAACATGATGCCGGTCGAACTTGCGCACTACGTGTTGCCTGCGGCGCCAGCCGGCCCGTCAACGGCCCGGGGTGCGTCCGGCAGGCACATCGAACTGCTCGAGCCGGCCGCCAGTCTCTCGTGAATCCAGCTCCCGTCCAGACGCGCCCCAAGCCTTCGGTCGCGGCGCAGTCGCTGTTTTTCGTCGCCGCGGCGCTGGTGATGCTCGGCAACTATTACGTCTATGACGCCATAGCGCCGGTCGCGGAACTGCTGACGCAGCAGCTGCACTTCAGCGACACCCAGATCGGTACCCTGAACGCGATCTACAGCCTGCCGAACATCGTCCTGGTTCTGATCGGGGGCGTGCTGGTGGATCGCTACAGCGCCCGGGTGATGGTGGTCGTCACCACCAGCATCTGCCTGGCCGGTGCCGTAGTCACCGCGCTCGGCGCGCACTTCCCGGTGATGGCGCTCGGGCGGCTGCTGTTCGGCATCGGCGCGGAAACCCTGGTGGTGGCGGTGCTGGTGGCACTGGCGCAGTGGTTCACGGGACGTTACTTCGCGTTGCAGCTGGCACTTAACTTATGTCTGGCGCGCATCGGCTCTTACCTCGCCGACCGCTCGCCGTCATTCGCCCGGCACATCTATGAGCAGGGCTGGCAGGCGCCGCTGTGGCTGGCGGTCGGTTTTGCCGCCCTGTCATCCCTCGGCGCCTTCCTTTATTTCTACATCGATCGGCGCGAGGCCCCGCGCGGCACGCTCGCGGTCCCGCCGCCCCCGGAACGCATTGACTGGAGTCACCTGCTGCGCTTTCCCCGCGGTTACTGGCTGCTGGTGGCGACCTGCGTGGCGTTTTATTCGGTGATCTTCCCTTTCCGCAGCACCTTTGCCATCAAGTACCTGCAGGAAGCGCAGGGGATGACGCTCGAGCAGGCGAGCACCATCAACAGCAACGTGTTTCTGGCCGCCGCCTTCGGCACGCCGCTGTTCGGCTTCCTGCTCGACCGCGTGGGGCGCAATGCGCTGCTGCTGGCCGTGGGGGCACTGTTGCTGCCGATCAGCTTCGTGGTCTTAGGCGTGATGCCGGGTGCAGCGGGCATCTCCACCGCACTGCTCGGCATCAGCTTCGCCTTCCTGCCCGCGGTGCTGTGGCCCACGGTACCCCGCTATGCGGCGCCCGAGCAGCTCGGCACCGCCTACGGCCTGATGACGACGCTGCAGAACGCCGGCCTCGCCGCCGCCAACCTCGCCGCGGGCCTGATCAACGATGCGAGCGGCGCGAGCGCCGCGAACCCCGGCGGGTACACCCCAATGCTGTGGTTCTTCGGCGTGCTCAGCCTGCTTGCCTTTCTCTGCACCGTATTCCTGTGGCTGAGCGATCGCGGACAGTCCCGCCCCGCCCTCGCCTGAGGGCGCGCCGCGCTGCCCAGCCGCCGCGCGTGCTGGCGTAGACTTCGCTCCATGGCCTGGCTGACCCCGCTTTACGTTGCCGCCGTGGTTGCCGCGACCGTGCTCGAGCTGTGGCTCGCGCGGCGCCAGGTCGCGGCCGTGATCCGTCATCGCAGCGCGGTGCCTGCGCCCTTTGCCGGCAGCGTCAGCGCCCAGGAGCACGCCAAGGCCGCCGACTACACCATCGCCAAGGCGCGCTTGGCACGCACCACGACGGTGGTGGACGCAGCCCTGGCGCTCGTTCTTACCGTCGGCGGCGGCATCTCCTACATCGACGCGCTGTGGCGCACGAGCGGCTGGCCGCAGCCCTGGCTCGGCCTCGCCGTCATCGGCAGCGTCGCGCTCGTGATCCAGCTCGTGAACCTGCCGTTCTCGATCTGGCGCACCTTCGGGCTCGAGGCACGCTTCGGCTTCAACCGCACCACCCCGGCCCTCTATCTCGCGGATCTGGCCAAAGGCATGGCGCTCGCGGTGCTACTCGGCGGAACGCTCGTGGCCGCCACGCTCCTGCTGATGGAGCGCGCCGGTCACTGGTGGTGGGTGTGGGCCTGGGCCCTGTGGCTCGCGGTGATGTTCATCATGGCCTGGGCGTGGCCGGCGTTCATCGCTCCGCTGTTCAACAAGTTCTCGCCCCTGAAGGATCAGTCGCTGAAGGAGCGCATCGAGGCACTGCTCGCGCGCTGCGGATTCGCCTCCAAGGGCGTGTTCGTGGTGGACAACTCCCGCCGCTCGAGCCACGGCAATGCCTACTTCACGGGCATCGGCCGTCACAAGCGCATCGTGTTCTTCGACACGCTGCTCGAGCGCCTCGCGCCTCCCGAAGTCGAAGCGGTGCTCGCCCATGAACTCGGGCACTTCCGCCTCAAGCACGTGCGCCAGCGGCTCCTGCTCTCAATCGGCACCAGCTTCGCGGGCCTCGCGTTGCTCGGCTGGCTCGCCGGCCGCAGCGGCTTCTACAGTGCCCTGGGCGTGCCGCAGCCCTCGAGCCACGCAGCGCTGCTGCTCTTCATGCTGGTGGTGCCGGCGTTCATGTTCTTCGTGACGCCCCTGAGCGCCTTGTGGTCGCGACGGCACGAGTTCGCGGCGGATGAGTTTGCGACCCGCTACGCCGACGCGCGCGAACTCGCCGCCGCCCTCGTGAAGCTGCACCGGGACAACGCCAGCACCTTGACGCCGGATCCGGTGTATGCGGCCTTCTACTACTCGCACCCGCCACCGCTCACCCGCATCTCGCGTCTGCAGGCAGCCGCGGCCACCTGAGCCGCTAAGCCCTAGGGATGTAGTACAGGTCGATCGTGTGGCCGACGCGCTCGAGCGGCCGGTAGGCATCGAGCCAGGCGTAGTCGGCCGGGTTACGGGTGCGCGCCAGCGCAGAGATCGCCACCCAGCCGCTCACCGGCTGGCGCGGCCTGAGCGGCTCAATGGGCGGCAGGGGCTCACGCGCAAGATCCGCCGTCCCCTGGTAGGCCAGATGCAGCAGCGGGATGTTAAGCGCCTGCGCACGCAGTTCCAGGCGCTTCAAGTCCTGTCCCCAGTCCAGATCCGAGTCGACGAGCACATGCTGCGGATCGCTCACCGCCTCGTTGAAGTACGGCAGGTAGTCCGGGTAAGCGCGCCACAGCGTACTCAGCTGCCAGCCCAGAAGAGCCAGCAGCAGTCCCGTCGCCGGCAAGCGCAGCCGCGCCTTTGGGAGTGAACCCACCAGCACCCAGCAGCGCTGCACGAGATAGGCGGCACCCAGCGCCAAAAACGGGTAGAGGATGAGCACGTGGCGGATGCCGATATTGATGCGGCTGAAGAGGCTGGCGAACGCCAGGATCGTCACCACCAGCACCAGGGGAGCCAGTGCCCAGCCATCGCGCTCGCGCCACCCGGTGCGCGCAAGCCACGCAAGTCCCACCGAGCCGCCCGCGAGCAGCGGCAGCGGTGTTTTGACCGCGAGCGTCACCAGGTAGAAGTACCACCAGCCGTCGATGCTCACGCGGCCGAGCAGATACGAGCGGTGGCCGGCATCGTTGTGCGCCTTGACCGCGATCACCCCGTTGAACAGATCCTTCAGCTCGCGCGGCAGCCAGGCGTGCGCCAGCCATACCCCGAGGGTGTGGTCAAATCCTGAGCGCGACAGCAGGTAGTTCACCGCCCAGTCGTAACGCACTTCCACGCCCGAGACGTCCGGGGCACGCACCGCGTATACGGCAAGCAGGGGCACCAGCGCTGCGAGACCTGCGAGCACCGCCCCGGTGAGGCGCGAGCGCAGCACCCACCAGGGGTGATGCACGTGGCTCTCCCAGGCGATGCGGCCGCTGTTCAGCCCCTGCACGATCCCGAGCACGATGAGCGAGAGCGCGATGAAGGGCACCGCGGAGAACTTAGTGGCGATGGCTATCCCGGAGGTGACGCCGAACAGCACCGCCTCCTCCCAGCGGCCCGAGGTCAACCAGTTCTCGAGGAAGTAGAGCGCCAGCAGCGTGGTCGCGGCGGCGGCGATGTCCAGGGTGGCGAGTGCGGCGTGGCCGAGGATCGGGGGCACGCAGACGAGTAACAGCACCCCCAGGAGCGAGGCAGAATCGGACTCGAAGAGCTTGCGGGCCCACAGCCAGGTCGCGAGCAGCAGCAGCGCGAGGAAGGGCAGCGTGCCGGCGCGCGCCAAGAGCAGGTAGCGCTCGTAGTGCCCGTCGGAGTAGAGGATGTCCCTGCCCTCCTGGGTGCCATCCGGGGGCGGGGTACCGAAGGAGCGCGCACCAGCAAGATACGGGCCCAGCGCGAGGAACAGGCGCGCGAGCGGCGGGTGCTCGGTATCGTACTCGTAATGGCCCTTGTCGAGGAGTTCGATGCCGGCCGCGATGTGCTCCGGCTCATCCCAGGTGTTCGAGTAGATGCGCCAGCAGCCGGCGGCGAGCAGGCAGGCGCCGAGGATGATCAGTGCCAGGCCTGAGCGCACTGCCCAGGCGGAGTGCGCGCGCGGCAGCGCCGACAGGTCAGGCTCCGAACGGGTGCCGCAGCACGATGGTCTGCTCGCGATCGGGCCCCGTGGAGATCATGTCGAGCGGCACGTCGACCAGGCGCTCCAGGCGCTCCAGGTAGCGGCGGGCGTTGCCCGGCAGCGCCTCGTAATCGGTGATGCCGACGGTGGACTCGCGCCAGCCGGGCATCTCCTCGTAGATCGGCTCGACGTCGGCGTAGCCCCCGACGCTCAATGGCGGCTCGGGCGTCACCACGCCATTGATGCGGTAGCCAACGCAGATGCGGATGGTGTCGAGCCCGTCGAGCACATCGAGCTTGGTGATGCACAGGCCCGAAACGGAGGAATTCACGATCGAGCGGCGCAGCGCCACGGAATCGAACCAGCCGCAGCGGCGCCGCCGGCCGGTGACCGAGCCGAACTCGTGGCCGACCCGCGACAGATGCTCACCATACTCATCGAAGAGCTCGGTCGGAAAGGGCCCCGCGCCCACACGCGTGGTGTAGGCCTTGACGATGCCGAGCACGGCATCAAACACCCGTGGCCCCAGGCCCGTGCCGGTGCCGGCAAAGCCGGCGGTAGTATTGGAGGAAGTCACGAACGGGTAGGTGCCGTGGTCGACATCGAGCATCGCACCCTGGGCACCCTCGAACAGTACGTTGGCATCGGTGCCGCGCAACTGATGCAGCGCCAGCGTCACATCCGTGATCAGCGGCGCCAGCTTCTCGGCCATCGCCAGCTGCGCATCGAGGGTCTTCTGGAAGTCGACGACCGGGGCGCGGTAGTAGTTCTGCAGCACAAAGTTGTGGAAGTCGAGCACTTCGCCGAGCTGCGCGGCGAAGCGGTCGCGCTGGAACAGGTCCGCGACCCGCAGCGCCCGGCGCGCCGCCTTATCCTCGTACGCCGGGCCGATGCCGCGCCCGGTGGTGCCGATGGCGTTCAGCCCGCGGGCGCGCTCGCGCGCCTGATCGAGCAGCACGTGCGAGGGCAGGATCAACGGGCAATTGGGGGAGATGCGCAGGCGCTCGAATACCGGCACGCCCTGCTTCATGAGCATCGCGCTCTCGCTGAACAGCGCCTCGAGCGACAGCACGACGCCGTTGCCGATGAAGCAGCGCACCTCATCGCGCAGGATGCCCGAGGGGATGAGCGACAGCACGGTCTTCTGGCCGCCGATGACCAGCGTGTGGCCGGCATTGTGGCCGCCCTGGAAGCGCGCCACCGCGGCGGCACGCTCGGTCAGCAGGTCGACCACCTTGCCCTTGCCCTCATCACCCCACTGCGTACCGATGATGATGACGAATTTTCCCATGCCCGCCGTCACTCCTAGCGCACGAGAAAGAGAATCAGGACCCCGACCAGCATGCTGCCCAGGCCCGCAATGCGCAACTCGCGGTCGCGCACCTCCAGCAGCCGGGCCAGCGCGCGCTTCACTCCCGGGGGGTTGAGAAAAGGCGCGATCCCCTCCATCACGAAAAACAGCCCGAGCGCGGCCAGCAGGTCCGAGAGATTGATCGGCATGTGGGTACCGCGGCTGCTAGTGCCGCGGGGCGGAAGCGTTCGGGGAGCCCGCATCCTTCAGGTACTTGAAGAACTCGCCGTCAGGGGTGATGACCAGCAGGTCGCCCTCGCGTCCGATCGCCTGCTCGTAGGCGCGCATGCTGCGCCAGAACGCGTAGAACTCCGGGTTCTTGGCGTAGGCACGGGCATAGGTCTGCGTGGCGACGGCGTCTCCCTCGCCGCGCGTGCGCAGCGCATCGCGCTCGGCTTCCGCGAGAATCACGGTGCGCTGGCGCTCGGCCGCGGCGCGGATGCCAGTGCTCGCCTTCTGGCCTTCCGCACGAAACTGGTTGGCGGTCTTGGCGAAGTTCTGCTTCATGCTCTCATACACCCGCGCCGCCACCTCATCGGGCAGGTCGATACGCTGCACGCGCACGTCCACCAGATCGACGCCGAGCGCTGCAGCCTTGGCACTGGCCTCGCCCAGCATCTCGCCCGTGACCGCGGCGCGCTCGGCCGAGACGATCTGCTGCAGCGGGCGCTGCGCAACCACGGTCTTGATGCCGTCCTTGACCGAGCTCGCCAGACGCGCCGCCGCCACCTCTTCGGTACCGGTGCTGGCGGTGTAATAGAGCACCGGGTCCTTCACCTTCCACTTGATGTAGAAGTCCACGATCAGGCCGCGGCCGTCGTTGGTGAGGAAGGTCTCGCCGGTGAAGGACTGCGACAGCAGGCGGTTGTCGAACTTGGTGACGCTGTCCCAGGGCCGCTTGTAATGCAGTCCGGGGCTGTAGTGCGCGCCGACGATGCGTCCGAACTCCTTGCGGATCGCGAACTGCGTCACGCTGACGGTGAACATCGAGAGCCCGGCCGTGATCAGGAGCGCGCCGAGTACCAGGTACCAGGGCAGGTAGCGCAGGTTCATCAGCGCTCGCTCCGGCCGCGCGCCTCGACCGTCACCTGGTCGGGCTCCTTGGCGCCGCCGGCGGGGTTTGCGCTCTCCCCGGGCACGGCTTCCACCTCGCGCGCCGTGCCCTTCTCCAGCAGCTTATCGATCGGCAGGTAGAGCATGTTGCTGCCGGCCTTGCCGTCGATCAGCACCTTGTGGGCACGTGACAGCACGCCCTCGATCGTGTCCATGTAGAGGCGCCGGCGCGTCACCTCCGGAGCGAGCGCATAAGCCGCCTCGACCTGTGTGAAGAGCGCGGCCTGTCCCTCGGCGAGGGCTACCACCTGCGCCTTGTAGGCCTCCGCATCCTGCTGGATACGCGAGGCTGCGCCCTGGGCCACCGGGATGATCTGGTTGGCGTAGGCCTCGGACTCGAGGATGAAGCGTTCCTTGTCCGCCTGCGCTTTGTTGGCGTCGCGTTGCGAGGGGATGACCGCATCCGGCACCTGCACGTCCTCGAGGTTGACGGTCACGACGCTGATGCCGGAGTTATAGGCATCGAGCGTGCGCTGGATCAGCTCCTTGGTGCGCCGCGTGATCTCCGGGCGCGTCTTGCCGACCAGTACCTCATCGAGAGTGCTGCGACCCACGGTCTCGCGGATCGCGCTCTCGCTGACCTCGCTCAGGGTCTGCTCGGGGTCGCGCACGCTGAAGAGTACCTTGACCGGGTCGGCGAGCTGGTACTGCACCGAGAAGCGCAGGTCGGCAAGATTGATGTCGGAGGTGAGGACGCGCGAGTTGAAAGCGCTCGAGTTGACCTTGCCCACATTGACCTTGGTGACCGTCTCGATCGGCCAGGGCCAGTGCCAGTTGAGGCCATCGCCGGCGGGTTTGATGGCCACCAGCGCACCAAAGCGCTGCACCACCGCGCTCTCGGCCTGCTTCACCTGGTAGAAGCCGGTGCAGATCCATACGAGCAGCGCCGCCAGGCCGAGGATCACGGCCAGCGAACCGCCAGCGCCACCCTCGCCGCTGCCGCCGAAGCGGAACAGCGACTCGAGCCTCTTCTGCAGGCCCTTCAGGCGCTCATCGATGTCAGTGCCCTGCCCGGGACGGCGTCCCCATGGGTTCTGCTGACCACCATTCGGTTGATTCCACGCCATAAGAGCTTGTGCGCGCTGCGCGCGTTATTTGGTCGCGCTGGAAAGGGCGGACGATTGTAGGTAGAGGTCCGCAGGTGCACAAGGCATGTCCGCGCCCTGTACTTCGAGTATCTGCACGCCTTCGGTCCTTGCCAGGTGCAGCAGTTCCAGGTCGGGTAGCTCCACCGCCAGCTCCATGGAACCATCGGGCGCGGTGCTCTCGGCGCGCACCGCCTGGGCTGCGTACAGGCGCGAGCGCAGCGCGCCGGCACTGGGCGGTACCCGCAGGCGCGCACGCCGCGTGAAGCGCGCCAGCCGCTCGGCCACCGCCTGCACCAGCAGCTCGAGACCGGCGCCGTGCTGGGCGGAGATCCACACCGCCACCGCGCGCCCGTCCGGGTCGCGGTCGATGTGCGGCAGGCTCTCGATACGGTCGATCTTGTTGTAGATGCGCAGCTGCGGGATCCCCTGCGCGCCAATCTCCTCGAGCACCTCGTCCACCTGCGCGATCTGCTCCTCGCGGCGCGGGTTGCTGGCATCCACGACGTGCAGCAGCAGGGTCGCGGCACGGGCCTCGGTGAGGGTTGACTGGAACGCCGCCACCAGCTCGTGCGGCAGCTCGCGGATGAAGCCGACGGTATCGGCGGCCACCACCGCGGTGCCCCCGGGGAGCACGATGCGCCGCACCGTCGGATCGAGGGTGGCGAACAGCTGATCGGCCACGTAGGCATCGGCGCCGGTGAGCGCGCGGAACAGCGTCGATTTGCCGGCATTGGTATAGCCGACCAGTGCCAGTGAGGGCACGGGGATCTCGGCGCGCATCTGCCGGCCGGTGTCGCGCTGCTGGCGGATCTTCTCCAGGCGCTTGGTGAGTACTTTCACCCGCTGGCCGAGAATGCGGCGGTCGGTCTCCAGCTGCGTCTCGCCGGGACCGCGCAGGCCGATGCCGCCCTTCTGGCGTTCGAGGTGAGTCCAGCCGCGCACCAGGCGGCTGGCGATGTGCTTCAGCTGCGCCAGTTCCACCTCGAGCTTGCCCTCGAAGCTGCGCGCACGCTGGGCGAAGATGTCGAGGATCAGGCCGTTACGATCGAGTACGCGCCGCTCGATGAGCTTCTCGAGATTGCGTTCCTGACTCGGTGACAGCGCGTGGTCGACCAGGATGACGTCGGCCTCGCTGGCATGGGCGACGTCGCGAAGCTCTGCGGCCTTGCCGCTGCCGAGGAAATAGCGCGGGTCCGGCCGGTCGCGCCGCCCGGTGACCGTCGCGACCGGCACGGCGCCGGCCGAGGCGGCCAGCTGCTTGAACTCCTGCAGGTCCTCCGGATCTACGGGTGCGCCCATTCCCAGGCGCACGAGTACCGCGCGCTCACCAGTCCGTGGGCGTTCGAACACTCAGGCTTCCCGCAGCAGGGTGCATCACTCGGCAGGCGTCTCGGGGGCAGGACCGCCCTCTTCGGCCGTCAGGCGCACGTTGCGCGCCGGTACGACGGTCGAGATCGCGTGCTTGTAGACCATCTGGCTGACACTGTTCTTGAGGAGGACGACAAACTGGTCAAAGGAGTCGATCTGGCCCTGCAGCTTGATGCCGTTGACCAGGTAGATCGACACCGGTACCCGCTCCTTGCGCAACGCATTCAGGAAGGGGTCTTGCAGGGACTGGCCTTTGGCCATCGTGTTCTCCTTATTTTTCCGCTTCGAGTTGTTCGGCGAGGCAGAGTTGGGACCGCGAACGAACGCTCCCTGTTCCCGCGATCCACACAAGCTTTTGTGCCCCATAAAAAGGCGGGGCACCGACACTTCACATCTTAACATGCAGCTTCCGTCAAAACCCAAAGGCAGCCAGCCGCGCGCATGTGTCTCGAATCCACGACAGGGGTTCGGTCCGCAGCGGGTCGATCGGCTCGCCTGATTTCTCGCTGCGCATCCACGTCAGCTGTCGCTTGGCCAGTTGGCGCGTCGCGGCAACCCCACGCTCCACCGCATCCTCGAGGTTGTAGTCCCCGTCCAGGTGCCCCCACAGCTGGCGGTACCCCACAGCGCGCATGGCGGGGTGGCGAGCCGTCAGATCACCCCGGGTGTGCAGGCTGCGCACCTCCTCCAGGAATCCGGCCGCCATCATGGCGCGGAACCGTTGCGCCAGCCGCTCGTGCAGGAGCGCCCGCGCCCCGGGTACCAGCATCCAGTGGTGGACCGGCCAGCCAGCGAGGGGGCTCACCGTCGCGCGCTGCAGCTCCGAGATCGGCCGGCCGGCGCTCAGACACACCTCAAGCGCGCGCTGGATGCGCTGGCCGTCCGCGGCCGCGATGCGCGCCGCGGCTGCCGGATCCAGTCGCGCGAGCTGCGTGTGCAGCGCGGGCCAGCCGAGGAGCCGCGCCCGCTCGTTGAGCTCGGCGCGCAACGCCGGTGAGGCCTCGGGCAGGCTCGCCAGCCCGACCAGCAGCGCCCGCAGGTAAAGCATGGTGCCCCCGACGAGCAGGGGCAGCCGCCGGCGCGCGTGGATGGCGTCGATCGCGGCCAAGGCATCGGCCACGAAGCGTCCGGCGGAATAGCTCTCAGTCGGCTCGCAGATATCGACGAGGTGATGGGGAATCAGCGCCCGCAGCCGCGCGGGCGGCTTGGCCGTGCCGATGTCCAGACCGCGGTACACCAGCGCCGAATCCACGCTCACGATCTCGACGGGGGCAGCACGCGCCAGTGCGATCGCCCAGTCGGTCTTGCCCGAGCCGGTGGGTCCTGAGAGCACCAGCACCGGCAGGCGCCCGGCCGGCTCGCCAACCGCCCTCATCTAGCGACCCCGCAGGAACAGCTGGTCCAGCTGCTGCAGCGTCAGGCGCGTCCAGGTCGGACGCCCGTGGTTGCACTGGTTGGCGCGCTCGGTGGCCTCCATCTGCCGCAGCAGCGCATCCATCTCCTCCAGGCTCAGGCGGCGGTTGGCATGGATCGCAGTGCGGCAGGCGAGCGTACCGAGGAAGCGGTCGGCTGCGCCCTCGAGGTGGTGCGTACTCGCGTCGAGGGCGAGGTCGGCGATGAGTGCGTTCACCACGTGGCGGATCTCGCGCCCGGATAGTGCCGCCGGCACCCGTCGCAGCGCCAGGCGCGCAGGCCCCAGGGCATCGATCTCGAACCCCGCTGCCTGCCACTGCGAGCGCTCCTCCAGCACGCGCCCGAGCTCGTGCGCCTTGAGCTCGATCACCAGAGGCTCGAGCAGCTGCTGCGAGGCAATGGTGCTCGCGGCCGCTTCGGCCTTGAACCTCTCATACAGCACGCGCTCGTGCGCGGCGTGCATATCAACAAGCACCAGCCCGTCGGGGCTCTGCGCAAGGATGTAGGCGCCGTGCAGCTGCGCGATCGGCGTGCCGAGCGGCGCATCGGCGCGCGGCACGACCGCCGCCGCGCCTGCCTCGCTGACGGCCGCCGCGAGCTGCCAGGGATCGCGTGCCACGCTGTACAGCGGCAGGCTCAGGGCGCCGGCAGCGTCCGCCGCGGGCGCGCCCCTCGCCGCGGCCACCGCCGCCGGCTGCGCGGCGGAGGCGCCGGAGTCGGGCTTGGTGTCGCGCAGGGCGCGCTCCACGGCGCGGAACACGAACTCGTGTATCTGGCGGCTGTCGCGGAAGCGCACCTCGAGCTTCGCAGGATGCGCGTTGACATCCACCAGCCGCGGGTCGAGCGTCAGGTAGAGCACGTAGGCGGCATGGCGGCCGTGGTAGAGGACGTCGCGATAGGCGAGCCGCACGGCATTCATGAGGAGGCGATCGCGGACGCTGCGGCCGTTGACGAACCAGAACTGCTGGTCGGCCTGCGCACGCGAGCGCGTCGGCAGTCCCGCCCAGCCGGAGATCATCACCGGGCCCGCGGCGTGCTGCACGGGCAGCGCGGCTGCGGGAAAATCGCTGCCCAGTACGGCGGCGAGGCGCGCGAGCTCCCCCCCGGGAGCGCTGACCGCCGGCGCCTCGAGCAGCACGCGCGCGCCGTGACGCAGGCGGAAGCCGACATCGAAGCGCGACAGCGCCAGGCGCTCGCTGAGGGTCGCGATGTGGCCCAGCTCGGTGGCATCGCTGCGCACGAACTTGCGCCGGGCGGGCACATTGTAGAAAAGGTCGCGCACCTCGATGGTGCTACCGGGCGGGTGCGCGGCGGGGCGCACCGCGCTCACCGCGCCACCCTCGCAGCTGATCTCCGCGCCGTGCGCAGCTTCCGCCACGCAGGACACGATGCGCAGTCGCGCCACCGAGCCGATCGACGGCAGCGCCTCGCCGCGGAAGCCGAGCGTGCTCACCGCCTCAAGATCATCGAGTGATGCGATCTTGCTGGTGGCATGGCGTTGCAGGGCGAGCGGCAATTCCCCGGCACCGATGCCGTGCCCGTCATCGCGCACCCGGATGAGGCCGACCCCGCCGCGCTCGACGTCAATGTCGATGCGGCTCGCCCCGGCATCGAGGCTGTTCTCGACGATCTCCTTGACGACCGAGGCCGGCCGCTCGATCACCTCGCCGGCGGCGATCTGGTCGACGAGCTCGCCGGAGAGTATGCGGATGGGCATCAGGCGCCGCAGTTTACAGGCGAACGAGCGCGCCCGGTGTGGCGGCGCCGGGCGCGAGGCGTGAACCCTCTAGCGGGTCGCGCTGCCGGCTGCGGAAGTGTCCGCGGCGCTGGCCAGGGTCTCGCGGCGTTGCTGCTTGAAGCGGGTGCCGTCCGGGGGGTTCTGCAGGAAGAAACTGCGCACGCCGCTGGCGATGGCATCGGCGAGGCGCGCCTGCTGGGGTGCGCTCTTCAGCCGCCGCTCTTCCTCGGGGTTGGAGATGTAGGCGGTCTCTACCAGCATGGAGGGAATGTCCGGGGACTTCAGCACCACGAAGCCGGCGTGCTGGACCTGGGCCTTGCGCACTTCGCCGACGTTCTCGAGCGCGCTCACCACGCGTTCCGCGGCGCTGGCGCTGACGCCGATGATCTCGCTCTGGGTCGCATCCAGAAGCACCGGGGCGAGGCTGCCCTTGTCATCGAGGCGCACGCCGCCCATGAGGTCGGCGGCATTCTCGCGCTCGGCTAGCCAGCGCGCCGCCTCGTTCGAGGCACCGTGCACGGACAGCACGTACACCGAGGCGCCGGTGATGCTGCGGTCGGCGATCGAGTCGGCGTGCACGGAGACGAACATGTCGGCCCGCGCCAGGCGCGCCCGGTGGATGCGGTCGCGCAGCTCGAGGAACTCGTCATGATCGCGGGTCAGCACCGCGCGCATCCCGGGTTGTGCGTTGATGCGCTCGGCGAGTGCGCGCGCGATGGCAAGCGTCACGTCCTTCTCGCGCGTGCCGCCGTGGCCGATGGCACCCGGATCCTGCCCGCCGTGGCCGGCATCCACCGCGATGATGACGTCGCGGCTGCCCTCATCCGCGGCATGCAGCGTCTGCACGGGTGCGGCAGCGGCAGCGGCTGCGGCAAGCGGCGCCGCGACACTCCCCTGGCCCAGGCTGACGAGCAGCCGCGGCTGCCGCGCACCGCCGGCCCACAGGCTGTGCGGCGCGAGCGGGGAACTCAGCTGCAGCACGAGCCGCAGGGTGCCGCCGGGCTGGGCACCGAGGCGCGCTCCGGTCACGACACCCGCGGCGGCGGGCGCCTGCAGCCCTCGGCGCCGTTGGGTGCGCAGCAGGTCGATCACGATGCGGTCGGGATGCTCGAGGCGGAACACCTTCTGGGTCACCGCCGCGTCCAGATCGAGCGTGACTTGGGCCGTATCCGCGTCGGTTATGAGGTGGATCGCGCGCAACTCCGCCGCCGCCAGTGGGGAAAACGCGCTGCAGTTTGCCAGCGCAGCGGCGAGCCCCCAATAAAAGACCTTTCTAATCATTAAGTTCGCAGCACTACCTTGCGCGTAATCTACGGCGTCGGCCGCGCCATTTCAAGGCATGCCCGGCGCGCCGGGGGATCCGCCGCCGCCCAGGCGCCCGACCCACTGCGCGCCGCGGCGCGATGCGGGCGTGACTTCGATGTGGTGCGCCCCCGGTCGCACGGTCAGGGCCACTCGCAGATCCGGCGCCGGCAGGTGGCCGGTGCCGCGCTCCGGCCACTCGATCAGCCACAGGTGATTGGGGCCGGCCCACTCGCGCAGCCCGAGATCTTCGAGCTGCTGCGGAGCGCGCAGCCGATAGAGGTCCGCATGCACGGCGGTCAGGCCCTCCAGGGGGTAGAGCTCCACCAGCGTGTAGGTCGGGCTGCGCACCGGGCCTGCGACGCCAAGTGCCCGCAGTAAGCCGCGCGCGAGCGTGGTCTTGCCCGCACCGAGCTCGCCCTCGAGGAACAGTACCGCAAGCTCATCGCGCGGCGGGCGCGTGCCTGCGAGCCGTGCCCCCAGCGCCTCGGTGTCGCTCTCACTGCGGGCCAGCACGCGCACGCGCAGGCGCTAGAGATTGACGCAGTGATGCAGCTCGCGCGTGAGGTCGCCCGCCAGCACGCCACGCTCGCCGGCGCGCGCCGCGGCGTCCCCGGCCATCGCGTGCACCAGCACCCCGACACGCGCCGCCGCCCAGTGGTCGTGGCACTGCGCGAGGATCCCGGCGATGGCGCCGGTGAGCACGTCCCCCGTGCCCGCGGTGGCCATGCCGGGGTTGCCGCGCTCGCACACGCCGGGCGTGCGGCCGCGCGCACCGACGAGGGTGCCCGCCCCCTTGAGCACGATGGTGCCGTGGAAGCGCTCGAGCAGCCGGTCGAGGGCTGCGAGGCGATCGTGCTGGATGTCCTGCGCGGTGATCCCGAGCAGCCGTCCGGCTTCCCCGGGGTGCGGGGTGAGAATCCAGTCCTCGCGTGCCGCGAAGCGGCCCTCGGCGAGCAGGTTGAGCGCATCGGCGTCTACCACCAGGGGTTTGCCGGAATCGAGCACCACGTCCAGGGCGTTCTTGGCCCAGGCGGAGCGCCCGAGTCCCGGGCCCACCGCGATGACGTCCGCGCGGCCGACGGCCTCGGCCAGTGCGCCATCGCCATTCCACCCGATGCAGATGAGTTCCGGGCGGCCGGCGGAGATCGCCGCCACGTTCTCGGGTGCCACCGCGACCGTGGTGAGGCCGGCGCCGACCCGCAGACACGCCTCGCCCGCAAGACGCGCAGCGCCTGGCATCCCGCTACCGCTGCCGACGATCAGCACGCGCCCGAAGTCGCCCTTGTTGGAGGAGCGCGGCCGCCGCGGCAGCGCCTCCAGGATCTCGGACTCGACGATGCGCGTGAGTCGCGGCGCCGGCTGCGCCGAGGGCGCGGGCGAGATCTCGAGGTCATCGCAGAACACCGTGCCAGCGAACTCCGGGCCATCGCCGACGAACAGGCCCGTCTTGAGCCCGACGAACGTGACGGTGGCATCGGCGCGGATCGCCTCCTCGCCGAGCACCGTGCCGGCATCCCCGTCGAGCCCGGAAGGGACATCGAGGGCAAACACCGGCCGGCCGCTCTGGTTGATGGCGCGGATGACGGGCGCGAGGTCGCCACGCACGTCGCCCTTAAGCCCCGTACCGAGCAGCGCGTCGACGATCACTTCCCCGGCAGCGAGGTGTTCGGCGGCGAAGGTGTGCACAGTGCCGCCGCTGCCGCGGAAATCGGCGTAGGCCTGGCGGGCGTCGCCCTTGAGCTGCTCGGGTGAGCTCGCGGCGAGTACCGTCACCGTGAGGCCCGCCGCCTGGGCGAAGCGCGCGAGTACGTAGCCGTCGCCGCCGTTGTTGCCGCTGCCGCAGACGATGACGATGCGATGCGCCATCGGCCAGCGGGTGCGCAGGTAGCGCAGCGCCGCCTCCCCGGCGCGCTTCATCAGCGTGTAGCCGGGCACCCCCAGTTCGATGGCGTGCGCATCCAGCGCCCGCACCTGGGAAGTCGAGTACATGGCGACCGGTAGAGCCATGCCGGTCATTATACTGTCGGCGGTGCCATCGCCATGACGCAGCTTTCGATCACCGACCTGAGCGCACTGAAACGGCTGTTCCAGGAGCGCGCACGGGCCCTGGGATTTAACGCCCTGGGAGTGGCCGGCATCGCCATCCCCGAGGATGAGCGCCACCTCATCCGCTGGCTTGCGGATGGCTTCCACGGCCAGATGAACTTCATGCAGCGCCACGGACTCAAGCGCAGCCGGCCGCAGCAGTTCAAACCCGGCACGGTGCGTGTCCTGAGCGCACGCATGGACTACTGGCCCGCGGACGCGCGGCCGGCGCGGGAAGTGCTCGGTGATGGCAGCCTCGGCTACATCTCCCGCTACGCGCTCGGGCGCGACTATCACCGTATCCTGCGGCCGGCGCTGGCGCGGCTGGCGACGCAGCTGCAGGCCGAGGCCGGCGCATTTGGCTACCGCGTATGCGTCGACACCGCCCCGGTGCTCGAGCGCGCCCATGCACGCGATGCCGGGCTCGGCTGGATCGGCAAGCACACTAACCTCATCAACCGCGACGCCGGCTCCTGGTTCTTTCTCGGGGAGATCCTCACCGACCTGCCGCTGCCGGAAGATGCTCCGGCCAGCGCCCATTGCGGCACCTGTACCTCATGCATAGCCGCCTGCCCCACCGCGGCGATCGTCGCCCCCTGGCGGGTGGATGCGCGCCGCTGCATCTCCTACCTGACCATCGAGCACGCCGACGCGATCCCCGAGGAGCTGCGCGCGGCGATCGGCAATCGCATCTACGGCTGCGATGACTGCCAGCTGGCGTGCCCGTGGAACCGCTTCGCGCAGGCCGCGGCCCATCCGGACTTCAAGGTGCGCCACGCCCTGGACGCCACGGCGCTGCCGGAGCTGTTCGGCTGGAGCGCGGCGCAGTTCGAGGAGCGCATGCGCGGTTCGGCGATCTACCGCATCGGCTTCGTACGCTGGTCGCGCAACCTCGCGGTCGCGCTCGGCAACGCACCCACCTCAGCGCGCATCATCGCTGCCCTGGAAAGCCGTCGTGATGATGCTTCTGCGCTGGTGCGTGAGCACGTCGCCTGGGCGCTCGCGCAGCACCGGCGCGCTGCCTGAAGGAGCCCCCTTCAGACGCGCGTGACGCGCATGTTGTCGATGAGGCGCGCCTTGCTCATGCGCGCCGCGGTCAGCACCACGAGTTCGCGCTCGTGCGCTGTCGGGGCGCCAAGATCGGCCGCCCGGCGGATCGCGAAGTAGTCTGGCCGCAGCCCCGCTGACTCCAGCGAGGTGAAACCCGCGCGCTCGATGCTGGCGAACTCGGCGTCCCCGGCCGCCAGCCGCCGGGCGGCCGCCGCCAGAGTGGCATGGATGGTCGGCGCCAGCTGCCGCTCGGCGACGCTCAGGTACTGGTTGCGCGAACTCATAGCCAGTCCGTCGGCATCGCGCACCGTGGGCGCGGCGATGATCTCGACCGGCATACACAGCTCCGCGACCATGCGCCGGATGATCGTGAGCTGCTGGAAATCCTTCTCGCCGAAGACCGCGATCTGCGGCTCGACGATGTGGAACAGCTTCGCCACCACCGTCGTGACACCCTCGAAATGACCGGGACGCAGCTCCCCCTCGAGGATGCGCGACAGCCCCGGCACCTCCACGCGCGTCGCGCGCTCGGAACCGCTCGGATAGATCTCGGCGACGTCGGGCATGAACATCAGGTCGCAGCCGGCATCGGAAAGCATGCGCTCATCGTCCCTCGGGGTGCGCGGGTAGTGCGCGAAGTCCTCGTTCGGACCGAACTGCATCGGGTTGACGAAGATGCTGGCGACGAAGCGGTCGCCGTGGCGGCGCGCCGCCTCGATCAGGCTGACATGGCCGGCGTGCAGGTTCCCCATCGTGGGCACGAAGGCGACGCGATGGCCTTCGCGGTGCCAGCCGCGCACGCGCTCGCGAACGGCGGCGTTGGTGGTGACCGTGTCCATGGCTACTGGAAGGTGTGCTCGGGAGCCGGGTACTCGCCCTCTTTGACCGCGCGCACGTAGCGTTGCACGGCCTCGAGGTTGCTCTCGGAGCCTTCCATGAAATTGCGCACGAAGCGCGGTTTACGCCCGGTCGTGATGTCGAGCATGTCGTAGACGACGAGAATCTGGCCGTCGGTGTCGGGGCCGGCGCCGATGCCGATGACCGGCACCTGCAGGGCCGCGGTGATCTGGCTCCCGAGGGTCGCCGGAATGCACTCGAGCAGCACGATGTCGGCACCGGCGGCCTCCAGCTGCCGAGCCTCCTCCAGTAGGCGCGCCGCGGTATCGCGCTCGCGGCCCTGCACGCGGAAACCACCGGTCTTGTGTACTGACTGGGGCTTCAAGCCGACGTGCGCGCACACGGCGATGTCGTGGCCGGTGAGAAATTCCACGATCTCGGTCTGCTTGCCGCCGGACTCAAGCTTCACCATCTTGGCCCCGCCCTCCTGCATCAGGCGCACTGAATGCGCGAGCGCCAGGTCCTTGGAGGGGTAGCTCATGAACGGCAGGTCGGCGATCAGGAACGGCCGGTGCAGTCCGCGCGCCACGGCGGCGCTGTGGTAGACCATGTGATCCATGGTGACTGGCACCGTGGTGTCGTAGCCCTGGATCACCATGCCGAGCGAATCCCCCACCAGCACGACGTCGACGTCGGCGCTGTCGAGCAGCACCGCGAAGCTTGCGTCATAACAGGTGAGGCTGGCGATCTTCTCGCCGTCGGCCTTCATGCGCTGAAGCGTCGCGAGCGTGACCGGCGGCCGGCTCGCATCCCGCTGCAGGTGCGTGTACATGGTTCTGAGGAGTGTAGCTAGATCGCGCGGCTGCGCAACGGGTTGTAGTAAAGGCGCCCGCGGTTCATGCGTTTGATGGCCGCCAGCAGCTCCTCGTAGTCGCGGGCGTTGGCAATGGGGTCGATGGAGGCGGCATTGACGATCAGCAGCGGGGCCGCCTCAAACTCGTGAAAGAAGCGCGCGTAGGCCTCGTTGAGGCGCTCCAGGTACTGGCGGTCGATATGCTGCTCGTAATCGACCCCGCGCTTGGCGATGCGCTCGATCAGGACGTCCACGGGCGCCTGCAGGTACACCACGAGATCGGGCTTCGGCGCCTGGATGTCGAGCTTGGCGTACAGCTGCTCATAGAGCGCGTACTCGGCCTCATCGAGCGTGACGCGCGCAAACAGCCGGTCCTTCTCGAACAGGTAGTCGGCCACGCGCACCGGGGCGAACAGGTCGGCCTGCTTGAGGGAGGCGAGCTGCTGGGCACGCTGCAGCAGGAAGTACAGCTGCGTCGGCAGCGCGCCGGCGCGTGGGTTCTTGTAGAAGCGTTCGAGGAAGGGATTCTGCTCCGCGTGCTCGAGCACCCCCTGCGCCGCAAGGCTCGTGCACAGCCGGCGCGCGAGGCTGGTCTTGCCCACGCCGATCGGCCCCTCCACCACGATGTACTTGTGGGTCGTTTCGCTTGCCATGCACTTACAACAAGGTCAGCCCCGCGCAGGTGATGCGCCCCTTGAGCTCGGTCAGGCGACCAAGCCCGGGCAGCTCGAGGTCGGGGGCAATGTCCGCCAGAGGATACAGAACGAAGTTGCGCTCCACTATCCCCGGATGCGGCACGGTGAGTTCCGGCTCCGCGCGCCGCTCGCGGGCGAACGCGAGCAGATCGAGGTCCAACACCCGCGGCCCCCAGCGCTCGCGCCGCGCAGGTCGGCCGAAGGCCGCCTCGAGGGCACGCAGCGCCCCGAGCAGTTCGGGCGCGCTCAGCTGTGTCAGCAGTCCCGCAGCTGCATTGACGTAATCCGGCTGCACCACCGGACCGAAGGGTCGCGAAGCATAGAGTCTGGAGCGCACCAGGCAGCAGCTGCGCGGCAGCTGCGTGAGTTCGTTGAGCGCACGCTCGACCTGCGCTCGCGGCTCGCCGAGATTGCTGCCGATGCCGATGTAGGCCGGCTGCCAGACCGACACGCGGGCGGCTGCCTCTTAAGTGGCGCTCGAGGTGCCCGAGCCGCGCCGCCGCCGCCGGCCGCGCCGCCGCGGACCCGCTGTCGATCGGGGCTCGCCGGCAAGCGCATCAGCCATGCGACCGCGTTCCTCGGGATTGACCTCCTGCAGGCGCGTCCACCAGTCCGCCATCTCGCGCGGCGCGAGCCCGAACTGCGCGCGCAGCAGCAGCAGATCGTAGGAAGCGCGGAAGCGCGGATG
>Ga0302324_100001528_pt1 | contig 55959 bp, 51 predicted proteins | sample Palsa_T0_1_FD_201949 | JGI IMG/M metagenome (GOLD analysis project Ga0302324, IMG submission 201949) | Peat permafrost microbial communities from Stordalen Mire near Abisko, Sweden - Palsa_T0_1 | ecosystem: Environmental > Terrestrial > Soil > Palsa > Peat permafrost | place: Sweden: Abisko...
AACTCTCAGGCGACTTTGGCTTGTATTGCCAAAGGACATTTACGATGACCCAACGCCCATCGAGTCGGGCAAGATGAATATAGTCGACCCACTCCAAGAAGACCACCTTCGCGCTGGCTTCATCCCGGTAGATATCGAAAATACTTACGTCCTTCTGCTGTTTCTCTTTGGGAGTCTTCGTACCTTCCCCATCCCGTGTGTAGCCTACCAACATGGACGCGCTCATCTCGCGCAAGCGATCACTGCCGGTCTTAGGGTCTTTGTCGACAATCCGCTTCTGCAAGTCCGGATGCAGTGCCCGCCCCATTCGTTCCGCGTTACCTTCGTACCAACCCTCGACGTAATCGAGCGCAGTCCGCCTGACCGCGGCGGCATCGGATGCATCTTGCGTTACAGAAGTCGACCGAGTAGTTGCGTTTACGTCGTTCATTGTTTCAACCCCCTTTTGCTTCTTGACGACCGCTGCTTCAATGCCAAGTTTGCCTTATGCAGTTCGCGAATGTCCGCTTTGATGCTGTCTGTTCGTGATCGTCACCGGCAGGAACTGGCCGTATGGAGCCTGTCGCCTTCATCTATCGATTTAACGATGCGCTCGCATTCACTTGGCGCGCTAAGCCGTTTCTAAGTGCGCCCTGTTTTCAGTTAGCCAGGCCATGGACGGAAGTCCCCGAAATGTCATCATCAAAGGACTTTATCCATGGACATGCGGGGTACACTTATCATCGCATGTTTTCCCCAGCAAAATTCCACGTCCATACCCCGGTAGCTAACCGGTAGAGCTTGATCTCGTAGGTCCATTCCGCGCCTTCCGGAATCTTGGCGACCGGCAAACACTCCATCGTTTCGATAAACGATGCGGAGACTGCTTTGAGGGACTTGCTCACCATTGAAGGATCGTAACAACGAAGTCGCGGTCACCGCTGCCGCGCATCAGCTGGTCGAACAATAACCGGTTTCGCAGCATTTTCGTCGAAACCGACTCCACCTCTGCCGCAGCCGGGTATATTCTTCATTTGTGACAACTTAGCCCTAAACGACCGGAACCACACATGAAGGTCGTACATGGACGCCCCCCGAACGGCAAGTGACGTTTTGCTCGGTTTGGTCTTTCTCGGCTTGGACTCACAGGTAGAAATTGCAGTCGTACATTCGGCCTCGTTAGTGCGGCGCTTAGGCCGCGGGCCCTGATGGAATCCGCTGGTTGATGCCTGAACGTTTATGCGGACTCTGGAGAGTCCCATGACCTTCGCAGGTTGAATCAACCCCGGTTTTACCTGTTTTGCCATCACCTTGAAAATCACCCGAGCAATAGCTGGTCGTATGCTGAATGGGTCGCCAATTTGGTTACGCTGCTGCGACGGCCGCAGGTCTGCAGTAGTTAGCTTGATACTCTCGTCCGTGAGCCAAGAGGGCCCAGATCACACGAGCGTTCTTGTTCGCCAGCGCAACTGCGGCGACATTGCAGTTACGCCGTTCAACCAAGCGCCCGAGCCAGCCCGTGGACTGGTCACCCTGCCGGCGATAGCGCTGCAACACGGCTCGAGCGCCATGGATCAGCAGTGTGCGCAGGTAGGTATCACCGCGTTTACTGATGCCCAGCAGCCGTTCCTTGCCGCCGCTGGAGTTCTGTCGGGGCACCAGCCCAATCCAGGCCGACAGTTGACGGGCATTCTTGAATTGCTTCGCGTCGCCCACTGTTGCTACCAGCGCGCTCGCCGTCAACGGGCCGATTCCTGGGATCGCCTCCAATCGCAGGCTGAGCGGGTTCTCCTGGTGCCACGCCTTGATCTGAGATTGCAGCTCATCTACTTGACGATCGAGCTCGCGATAGTGGTCCAACAGACGCGCGAAGAGTTCGCGACTGGTGCCAGGCAGCTCATTCTCGGCGTTTTCCAGAATATCAGGCACTCTTTGTGGGATGCAGTGAATTCCCTTGGGAATTGCAATACCAAACTCGGCGAGAAGCCCACGAATCTGATTGGCCTGTGCGGTGCGAGCTGCCACGAAACCCTGCCTCGCGCGATGCAACCCAAGGAGTGCCTGTTGCTCAGGGTTTTTGACGGGCACAAAACGCATGGTCGGTCGCCCCACCGCCTCACAGATGGCTTCCGCATCGGCCGCATCGTTCTTGTTTGTTTTAACGTACGGCTTCACAAATTGCGGCGCCATCAACTTCACCGTGTGGCCGAGTTCCATCAGTTTGCGCGCCCAAAAATGCGAGCCGGTGCATGCCTCCATTCCGATCAAACACTTAGGCAAGTTCACGAAAAACTCCAGGACCTGGCTGCGCTTGAGCTGCTTGCGCATTACCACGTTGCCCCTCTCATCTGCCCCATGAACCTGAAAGACATTCTTTGCAAGGTCAATGCCGATCGTCGAAACACTCATTTCCCACCCCTTCTTAACTTGGTGACCACCACTATGCGCTCCCACTACTTTCGCACGCCTGATGTCTCGCAGCGTCGGGCGTCCATTCCATTGTTTATGAATTCCGACGAGTCTTTGCCCGTACAGCCGGCATCACCGGCTGCATCTTGCCGAGTTAGTCTCTCGCCTTACGTCAACGAGCTATTCCCGAACTGGGAAGAACTACTGTCCGCCCACGATGTGGCACGTCTGACTCGCCGGCCGCGCTGGATGCTGAACAGCATGGTATTGCTGCGAAGATTTCCACGAAAGCGGCGATACCACGGTCGCGGGGTCGGCTGGCTGCGCTCCGATGTCATTGACTGGCTCGGGAAGGAATTGCGGGCCGTACATTGCCTACGCGGGCAAGCGCTGCCTCTCCCGCCTTTGATGGCTCGGCAGACGTCGCACCCTCTCGAATGCACCGAGCCTTGCGCATTGCGCAGAGGCCGTGGCCGGCGCTCCGTGCTGTCGAGGCGGATTGCATCATGAGTAGCCGCCCTATTCGGATGCTTCGACTGCCGCAGGTCATCGATGCCACGGGATTACGCAAAACCAAGATCTACGAGTTGCAGGGCCAAGGGGATTTCCCCATGCGCATCAAAATCACAGCGCATTCCGTCGCATGGGTCGAAGAGGAAGTGCAGGCGTGGCTCGCGGCGCGGATAGAGCGAAATCGATCCGATCTCAGCCCCGAGACCACTGCGATCGTCACTCAACCTGCACGCCGCGGGCGTCGCAAACCCCGGCGCTGACATCCCCCGCTCCGCCTATGCCCAGTACCGCGCGCCCTCGGCTGCAAATCGCAGCCTCACTTCTGCCGCTATGCTTGACGGCCGAAGAGGTGGAACTGCCCTGCGAAGGTCCCTGTGTGGCGCGGCGCGGGGGCTTTCGGCGTGATGCCCGATGGCGTGAGCGAAAGCCTTGAACTCGAACCTTGCCATGGCCGCAGAAGACTCAGAAACACTCACCCGCCCGCCGAGTCCACTTCATGCTCCGTTTGTGGAATCACAATTGAGCGGTGATATCCTAGACGTGGAGAGAGCAGCCGAACTACTCCTTATGCGGCCGAAGACTATCCGTTCTCTTGCATCCGCGCGAATTATCCCCGGAGCAAAGATCGGTAAAGCTTGGCGTTTCGACGAGAGGCTGCTTCGTGAATGGCTCGTCGCAAAATCCAGGGAGAACATGAAGCAATGCCCGTCCACAAACGCCCCGACTCTCAGTTTTGGCAGATCCGGTTCAAGCTCGCTGGGCGCACGATTAGACGAGCTACTGGAGAAACAGACCGAGCCGCCGCCGAGGAGCTCGAGGAAAAGCTTCGCCGTCATCTCTGGCGGCAAATCAAGCTAGGCGAGAAACACTTCACCTGGGAGCAGGCGGTCGAGCAGTGCAAGCTCGAGGACTCGCACCAGCCCTCCTGGGAACGCACGGAGCGCTCGATCGAGCGGCTCAACCGATTCTTCGCCGGCGCGCCCTTGGCCGAGATCACGCGCGAGAACATCGTCAAGATCCGCACCGCCCTCACCCGGCACACCTATCCCGCCGCCGGCGGCATTCCGACGCCGCTTTCGCATGCGACCATCAATCGGGACGTTGCGGTACTGCGATCGATCCTGAAGCGTTGTGCCGGCGACTGGAAAATGCTCGACGCGGCGCCAACGGTGCCGCTCTTCCGGATCGACAAGGTGGATCCACTTTGGGTCACGCGCGAGCAGGCTCATCAGCTGCTCGGTAAGTTCCCGAAACACACGCGCGGGATGATGATGATGGCGCTCGCGACTGGGATGCGGCGCTCGAACGTCACGGACATGGAATGGTCGCGCGTTGATATGCAACGCCGCACCTACTACGTGCCGGCCTCAAACGCCAAGGGCCGGAAGAAAGGCATCACAGTGCCCTTGAACTCGGACGCGATCGCGATCTTGAAGCAATGGGAGGGGGTACACGCGCGCTATGTGTTCGCGTTCCGGAAGCGCGCGCCGATAAAGCAGGTGGCGACGCAGATGTGGCGGCGGGTGGTCAAGGAAGCGGGACTCGAGGGGGTAACGTTCCACTCGATGCGGCACAGCTGGGCGAGCTGGCATGTCCAGGGTGGGACGCCCTTGAAGATGCTACAGGAGATGGGCGGCTGGGCGACGCTCGACATGCCTATGCGTTATGCGCATCTGGATCCAGGACACCTGGCCCAGTACGCCGAGACGACGGCGATCGGCGAGGCGCCAAAGGAAAGACCGGCGGCTGCTCTTCTGCCTAAGCTACTGTCCGGTCCGGCTCGGTCTACCCGTGAAAAAGCGGAAGTGAGCACGAAAAGTGACACGGTCGAGTTGGAGAGGAAAAAGGCGTGATGCAAGTTATTGATTTTGGTGGTGAGAGAGGGACTCGAACCCTCGACCTCGGCATTATGAGTGCCACGCTCTAACCAGCTGAGCTACCTCACCACGAAGAGCGGCGGATTGTGTGGAGCCAGGGCTTGACTGTCAAGCCAGGTTTGCGCCCTAGTCTTACAAAATCAACGGCTTATCATCGTTCTGTGATCGCAGCCCAATATCAGTACTGCCCCGGAGCAGTGTCCCTCTAGCTATATATCGCCCCGCCGGCCAACTCCGGTCAATCATCAAAAACGCCGTCTTTGTGCAGTTAAACGTTAAACCTGAAATGCATGACATCGCCTTCCTTGACGATGTATTCCTTGCCTTCCAGCCGCAGCTTTCCCGCCTCTTTGGCCCCGGCCTCACCCTTGAACGCAATGAAATCCTGATAAGCGATCACTTCGGCGCGAATGAAGCCGCGCTCAAAATCCGTGTGGATGACTCCGGCGGCCTGCGGCGCGGTGGCCCCCGCGTGCACCGTCCACGCGCGGACCTCCTTAGGACCCGCCGTGAAATAAGTCTGCAGACCGAGCAGTGAATATCCCCCGCGAATCACGCGATTCAGTCCCGGCTCGTCGAGCTTGAGCTCCGCGAGAAACTCGGCGCGATCGGCTTCCTCGAGCTGCGCGATCTCCGCCTCGATGGCCGCGCAGATCGGCACCACGATGGAGCCTTCGCTTGCCGCAATGGCGCGCACCCGATCAAGGCGCGGGTTATCCTTGAAACCGCCCTCATCGACGTTGGCCACGTACATCACCGGCTTGTCCGTCAACAAATGCAGATCGCGCAGCAGCGCATGATCGTTGGCATCGAGCTTCAGCAGCCGCACCGGCTTTGCCAGGTTCAATTGAGCGCGTACTTTCTCCAGCAGGTCGCGCAATTTGACGGCATCCTTGTCCGCGGCCTTTGCCGCCTTCAGCGCCTTCTGGTATGCCCGTTCGACGCTGTCCAGATCCGCCAGCGCCAATTCGGTGTTGATGACTTCGATATCGCTGGCCGGATCGATCTTGCCGGCCACATGGATGATGTCGTCGTTCTCGAAGCAGCGCACCACGTGCGCGATCGCATCAACCTCGCGAATGTGCGCCAGAAATTTGTTGCCCAACCCCTCGCCCTTCGAGGCGCCGGCCACCAGCCCGGCAATGTCGACGAACTCCACCGTCGTGGGCAGAATCCGCTCTGGATGCACGATGGCGCTAAGCTTCTCCAGGCGTGGATCGGGCACGGGGACCACGCCGACGTTGGGATCGATGGTGCAGAAGGGATAATTTTCCGCCGCGATCTGCGCGCGCGTCAGCGCATTGAACAGCGTTGACTTGCCGACGTTAGGCAGACCGACGATACCGCAACGAATGGGCATCAGATCTTCCCCGCGCGGCTATGCAGCCGCGTCATGGCGCGCTCCGCGCCCTGCTCGAGCAGAAGCGGCATGCAATCGGCCGCTGTGCTGACCGCCTCCAGGATCAAATCCTCTTCGGCTCGCGGCGCGCGAGTCAGCACATAATCGATGACCTCCGCCTTGTTGCCGGGGTGGCCTATCCCCAGGCGCAGCCGCCAAAACGTCTCGCCGATATGCGCAATCGTGTCGCGCAAACCATTGTGACCGCCGGGACCGCCGCCTTGCTTCAGACGCACGCTTCCCACCGGCAAATCCAATTCGTCATGCGCCACCAAAATATCCTCAGGAGCGATTTTGAAGAAATCGCTCAACTGCCTGATCGACAAGCCGCTTCGGTTCATGTAAGTCGTCGGCTTGAGCAATACGATCTCCGTGCCGCTGATGTTGATCTTCGCCGTCTCGCCCGAATACTTGCGGTAATCGCGAAACTCTCCGCCGTGACGCTGCGCAAGCAAGTCCACGAACCAGAAACCCGCGTTGTGGCGGGTCACCTGATGTTCAGGACCTGGATTGCCCAGACCGACGATAATGCGCAACGGTAAACCAGCCATTGGACAGATCACCCAAACTTATAAAAAACAAGGGCCGTCAAACCGACGGCCCTGATGTACCAAGTATGCAAAAAATTATTTCTTGGCGTCTTTCTTTGCCGGCTCCTTCTTGGCTTCCTCTTTCTTCGCAGATTCGCCTTTCTTCGCCGCATCCCCAGCAGCCGCCGGCGCTGCCGCCGCTCCCGCCGCTCCCGCCGCTCCCGCCGCCGGTGTAGCCGCCGCGCCTTCCGCCACCGGCGCTTCGGTCGCCGCAGTGGGTTCGGGCTCTTCCGCACGCGGGCTATGGATCGCCACCACCGCCGCATCTTCCTTCGCAAGTTCCACCAGAACCACGCCTTCAGGAACCTTCAGCTGCGACAGATGGATGCTCTCGTTGAGCGAAAGCCCGGAAATATCGACTTCGATGAACTCCGGCAAATCCTTCGGCAAGCAAGACACTTCCGCCTCGGTGCGCATGTGCGACACGATGCCGCCCTGTGTTTTCACGCCCGGCGACACGGCAGCGCCCGTGAAGTGCAAGGGAATGCTGATGCGGATCTTTTCATTCTCTTCGACACGTTGAAAATCGACGTGCACGATGGCGTTCCTGAAAGGATGTCTTTGCACATCCTTCAAGATCGCTGCCTGCGTTTGATCGCCGACCTTCAAACTCAAGATGGTCGAATAGAAGCGCTCGTTGTCGAGCATGATCAAAAGCTTCTGATGGTTCAGCATCAGCGTTCGCGCGGCGATATGCCCGCCATAGAGAATTGCCGGTACTTTTCCATCGTGACGCAGGCGGCGGCTCGCACCTTTGCCTTGCGTCTCGCGGAACTCGGCAACGAGTTCAAAAGAGGTTTTCATAATCTTCTCCAGTTACATCACAAACACAGCGCCTTCGCATCGCGACCAATTGCCAAGGCACCGACCTAATCGATATACAGCGAACTCACCGACTCCTCGTCGCTGATGCGGCGAATGGTTTCAGCCAACAAGCCCGCCACGCTCAACTGCCTTATTCGCGGGCAAGCCATGCCGGCGTCCGACAGCGGTATGGTGTCGGTCACCACCAGCTCGTCCAGAACCGAATTCGAAATGCGCTCGATCGCCGCGCCCGACAACACGGCGTGCGTGATATAGGCCACCACTTTGAGCGCCCCTTCATCTTTGAGCGCCCGCGCGGCCTGGCACAATGTGCCCGCCGTATCCACCATGTCATCGACCAGCACGCAGGTCTTGCCTTCGACTTCGCCGATGATGTTCATCACCTTCGATTCATTCGGCCGCGGGCGGCGTTTGTCGATGATGGCAAGATCGGCATCATCCAAGCGCTTCGCCAGCGCTCGTGCGCGCACCACGCCGCCGACATCGGGCGACACCACGATCATGTTCTCGTACTTCTGCTTCCAGACTTCTCCCAGCAGCACCGGCGATGCATACACGTTGTCCACCGGAATGTCGAAAAAGCCCTGAATCTGATCCGCGTGCAGATCGATCGTCAGCAATCGATCGACGCCGGCGCGCGCGATCATGTTCGCCACCAACTTCGCGGTGATGGCCACCCGCGTGGCGCGCGGCCGCCGATCCTGCCGAGCGTAGCCGTAGTAAGGCACCACCGCCGTGACGCGTTTCGCCGATGCCCGGCGGCAGGCGTCCGTCATCATCAGCAGCTCCATCAAATTCTCCGCGGGCGGACAGGTCGGCTGCAGGATGAATACATCCCGGCCGCGGACGTTTTCCCGCAGCTCGACGCTGACCTCACCGTCGCTGAATCGCTCGACATCGGCGCGGCCCAAAGGCACGTGCAAATGCCGGGTAATCTCCTGCGCGAGCGCTGGATTCGCATTGCCCGTAAACACGGCAATCGACAATGAACCAAAACCATTATTTTGCGACATCAACCTTGCTCAAAATGGCTGGGGTGGAAGGATTCGAACCTCCGTATGGCGGGATCAAAACCCGCTGCCTTACCGCTTGGCGACACCCCAACTTGGAAAACAACAATCTCGAACTTGTTTAAGCGTGGCGGATGGCAGTCCGCAATCTTTCAAGCAAGGGCGAGTCGTTCGATCCGCGCGCCAAATAGGCGGTAAACGCCGGCGGCAACTCACGCATAATTTCGCGGCCCCGATCCATGGTCTCACAAGCCAAGAAAACGCATGCCCCCGTGCCAGTCAGGCGCGCAGAACCAAAGACCGATAGCCAATCGAGCGCATGTGCAACTTCAGGGTAACGGCGTCGCACCACGCCCAAGCAATCGTTCCTTCCGCCGGACGCCAGGAAACCGTGAATTGTGATGGGCGCTGAATTTCTTGTCAATTCGGGATCCCTGAACACATCGGCGGTATTCACGAGAACATTCGGCTTTAAAATCAGATAGTTAGTCTCTATAGGGGCTTCCGGCGGATACAAAGGGGTGAGGCGTTCACCTACCCCTTCGGCCCAGGCGACCCTGCCGCGGACGAAAACCGGCACATCTGCCCCCAATTCCAAGCCCAGCGCCGCGAGCTTGTCGGGCGGCCAGTGAATCCCCCACAGATGATTGAGCGCAACCAAGACGGTCGCGGCATCGGAGCTTCCGCCCCCCAACCCGCCGCCGATTGGGATTCGCTTGAGCAAGCCGATATCGGCGCCCAAGGAACAGCCTGCTGCCTGCTTCAGCGCGCGGGCAGCGCGTAAGCATAGATCTGCCTCCTCCGATACCCCGGGCAAGTCCACGGCACGCCGAATCGCGCCGTCCGCCCGCACCTCGATTTTGATCTCATCGCATAAATCGATGAATTGAAAGCACGTTTGCAATTCGTGGTAACCATCGGGCCGCCGTCCCAGGATGTGCAAGAACAGATTGAGCTTCGCAGGCGCAGGCCACGCAGGCGCCCTCGAAGCGCTCATCGGGACCAATCCCAATGATCGATCACAATCCGCACCCGAACATCCTCGCGGCTCAAGGTCACATGGCCGGGGAGCAAGTCGCCCGCCACCGGCAGGTAGCGATCATAAAGAATGCTCCAGCCGGTCTGCGTGAGCTTCAAGGCACGATCCTGCCCATTGCGGGTCAGCTCGTAGGGCGCGCCTGGATCGGGAACCCCCAGCAGCCAAAAGCGCAAGTTGTCGAGCGGCAGCTCGAAGCCCAGACGGTCCTGAAGCTGCGACAACACCGCATCGCTCGGGGGTGCTCCGTTCAATGAAAGGCCGCCCGGCTGCTGCTCGAGAACCAGCGCGCCGATGCCGAAGGGGCCCGATAAATGCACCACCGCGTACGGGCCGCTCTGCTGCCAATTCAAGGTGGCCTGCCAGCCTTGAGTGCCGACCGCGACGGCGGCGCGACCCTGAAGCTGCCACCGATCGGCATGCTGCAAATCGCTGGCCCGCTCATCCCACCTCACCGATGGCGGCGTGAGCTTGGTGGTCGCGCAAGCGGCGAGCACCGTACAGCAAATCAAAATCAACGCGCGCTGCATACGCTAGTTGGCTGGATGCAGGCGTTGCCGCGTCGACTTCAACAAGCGATTGTCGGGATCCAGGGCGCTCGCTTCGGACCATACCCGCAGCGCCTCTTCTTGTTGGTTAAGCTGCCAGAGCACCTCGCCCAAATGTGCGGCGATATCGCCGTCGTGATCGTCGGCATAGGCGGCGCTCAAATACGGCACCGCCTCTGCGGCTCTCCCCTGCCGGAACAACACCCAACCCAAGCTATCGAGAATCGCCGCATTTCTTGGCGCAGCCGCATAAGCTCGTTCGATCAGTCTGCGCGCCCTAGGGAGATCCTTGTCGTGATCCGCCAGAGTAAAGCCCAGAGCGTTCAAGGCCGCAGGATCATTCGGCCGGGTCCTCAAGACCTGCGTCAATTCATTCAATGCGGCGGGTACTTGCCCTTGATCCTCGTACATCGACGCCGTGGCGTAGCGCAGTTCCATGCTGTCCGGGTACTGCGTGAGGCCATTCTCCAATGTAGCAAGCGCCCTGGGGAAATCCCGCGACTGCGCGTACATGCGGGCGCGCGCCGTGAGAATTTCAGGCGCCCGCTGCGGTTCATCCTCGATGAGCCGATCGAACAATTCTTCGGCCGCGGACGCGGCGCCGTGTGTTTGCAGCAGGGCTGCAGCACGCAGCAGCGCGGGCACCGCGTTCTCGCCATTTTGCACCTGCGCGAACAAGCGCAGGGCGCGCTCCGGATCTGCATTGCGATCCGCGATCAATCCCAGGTAGAAGAAGGCATCATCCATGAGCTTGCCGGTGGTCAGCAGCTGTTTGAATTTGGCCGATGCCGCATCCAGATGGCCCTCTTGAAAATCGAGCAAGCCTAAGAGGCGCAACGCCACTGCTTTTGACTCAGGATCGCGCGCCAAAATTTGCAGTTCCTCCGCAGCTTCGTCTTCGCGCTGCGCCGTCATGAGCAAGACCGCATAATCGAAGCGGTTGGAAGGCGTATCCTCGCCCTCGAGCCGCGCCTGCGCGGCCTTGAGCGGCCCATCGACATCGCCCGCCAGGATTCGCGCACGCAAAAGAGTTTGCGACAATTCCTTGCGCGCAGATTGTTTTCCCTCTTCCTTGGGATCGATCGCGAGAGCCGCGGTCAAACTTCGTACCGCCGCCGCCGGGTCGTCCGCCCGCATTGCGGTTATTCCCTGCAGCCGCAATGCCGCCGGCGAGGTTGGAAAGAACGCGGCCAATCGGTCCGCCACCTGACGCGCGCCAAAGCTGCTCTCGTCCGCACTCATGTCAGCCTCGAGGTCGGCGAATTCCGCATCCACACCCTCCGGTGAATTCAACAGCATGATGCGGTAGTGCGCGGCCGCCTCATCGAGCTTGTACAGCGCCAGCGCAGCTCTCGCCGCGGCACGCTGCGCGTCCAGCGATTTGGGATCGAGGTAGATCCAACGCGCGGCGACGCCCGCCGTCAGCGTGGGCTGCAAGGTGCCAGCCGTCACTTCGGCGGCACGCTTCACCAATTCGGTGTCAGTCTCGTTCACCGCGGCGGCCGCATACTGGAGCGCGGCGACACGCGGCTCGCCGCGCGCAAGAGCGATCTCGCCCGTGACGGTATAAAATGCCTGTGGCGCGGGCCTGGCATCCGGCTCAAGTCCAGTGCCTGCGCACGCGCTCATGGCGAGCACGCCAAGCACCAGGGAAGCCCTTGCGGAGATGAAAAACGAGAACACGGCCGCACTATAGCGAAATGAATACCCCGATGCCGTGGATTCATCCTTGATCTGGCAGTGTCAAATCCACCAGAATCCTGAAGGTTAGGCCTGAAGCGCTTCCATGGCATTCAACATCCTCGGTATCAATCACAAGACGGCACCGGTCGCGTTGCGCGAGAAGGTGGCGTTCAGCGAGGATCGGCTGGTAGCGGCTTTGCAAACCTTGCGTCAGGAGAGCGGAATTGCGGAAGTGGTGATCTTGTCCACCTGCAATCGAACCGAGGTGTATTGGTCCGGGTCGGCCAGCGGCGCGGAGCTGTCGCAATGGCTGGAGCGGCATCATGGCAATAATTTGGACCTTGCCCCGAGTCTCTACATCCACCAGGAGTCGCGCGCGGTGGAACATGCCTTCAGCGTCGCCTCGGGACTCGATTCCATGGTGCTCGGCGAGGCGCAAATCCTCGGCCAACTGAAGGATGCCTATCGCGTTGCGCAGGCAACGGGCAGCACCGGGCCTACGCTCAACAAGCTGTTTCAGGCGGCATTTTCGGCCGCCAAGCGGGTGCGCTCGGAAACCCGCATTGGCGCCAACGCGGTGTCGCTCGCCTCCGCGACGGTGAGTCTGGCGCGGCGCGTTTACGCAGATTTGAGCGCTCATAATGCCTTAGTTGTAGGTGCCGGAGAGATGAACGCCCTCACGGCGCGGCATTTCATCAGCGCCGGCGTCAAACGTCTGGTGATTGCCAATCGCACATTGTCGAGGGCGCAGGCTCTCGCCGCGGAACTCAACGCCACCGCCGTGGGACTGGACGCCCTGGACAAGGAATTGACTGAGGCGGATATCGTCATCAGCTGCACAGCGAGCCCCACTCCCATCATCAGCAAGCGTGCGGTGGAGGCTGCGATCCGCGACCGGCGCCGCCGGCCGATCTTTATGGTCGACATGGCCGTGCCGCGCGACATCGATCCCGCTGTCGCCGATCTGGAAGATGTCTATTTATTCTCCATCGACGACCTGCAGCAATTGGTGGATGAAAATCTGCAGCAGCGCGAGCTGGCGGCGGGCGGGGCGCGCCTCCTCATCAATGAGGAAGTGGCCCGATTTCTCGCCGAATCGAGGGCACAGGACGCGGGGCCGGCGATCCGTGCGCTGCGCCTGCAGGCAGAAGGGATCCGCCAGCAAACGGTCGATCAGGCGCGGCGCATGATCGCCTCGGGCAAGTCCAGCGACGAGGTCATCGAGTTTCTCGCCAACACCCTCACGAATCGGCTGCTGCACGCCCCCACCCAAGCCCTGCGCCAAGCCTCAGAATTGGCCGATCTGGCATTGGCCGAGACCCTCACCCGGCTGCTAACGGAAGAACGCGACCGGCATTGAGGCGGAACGCCGCTATAATCCGCGGCCATGAAAGACTCCATCCGGCGCAAGCTGGAAAAACTCGACGAGCGGTTCGAGGAGATTAGCCGGCTTCTGTCGGACGCGGGCGTCATTGGCCGTCAAAATCAATTTCGCGAGTTGTCAATGGAATACGCCAAGCTGGGCCCCTTGGTGGAACGCTATCGGCGCTTCGTCGCGCTCGAGGGTGATGTGGCGACCGCCCGCGAATTGGCGCAGGACAAAGATCCCGCCACGCGAAACATGGGCGAGGAGGAACTTGCCGAGATCAATCCGCGCATCGCCCGGGATGAACTCGAGCTGCAAGGCCTGCTCATCCCGAAGGACCCGTACGACGACAGCAATATCTTTTTGGAAGTGCGCGCCGGGACCGGCGGCGACGAAGCGGCGATTTTTGCCGGCGATCTGTTCCGCATGTATACACGCTATGCCGAATCCAAGGGTTGGACCGTGGAGGTGTTGAGCGAGAGCCCCGGCGAACATGGCGGATACAAGGAAATCATCAGCCGCATCATCGGCCGGGGCGCATATTCGCTGCTCAAATTCGAGTCGGGTACGCATCGCGTGCAGCGCGTGCCCGCGACGGAAGCGCAGGGGCGCATTCATACCTCCGCCTGCACGGTGGCCATCCTGCCCGAATTGGAAGAGGTCGAAGCGGTGGACTTGAACCCGGCGGATTTACGCGTCGACACGTACCGCTCTTCAGGCGCCGGGGGTCAGCACGTCAACAAGACCGATTCGGCGATTCGCATCACGCATTTGCCGACGGGGATAGTCGTGGAATGCCAGGATGAGCGCTCGCAGCACAAGAACCGCTCGCGCGCCATGTCCTTGCTCAAGGCCAGGCTGTTGTCCGCTGAGCGCGAAAAGCAGCAGAACGCGCAGGCGCAATCGCGCAAGCTGCAAGTGGGCTCCGGTGATCGTTCGGAACGCATTCGCACTTACAACTTCCCGCAAGGCCGCGTCACCGACCATCGAATCAACCTGACGTTGTACAAGTTGGACGACGTCATGAACGGCAACCTCGGCGAGTTGATTCGCGCGCTGAATCAGGAATACCAGGCCGAAGAATTGGCCAATCAGGTCGAATGAATACCTTGAGTTCCGTGAATACCTTGAGTTCCGCGAATGCCATAAGCAGCGCACCGGCCTTGAGTTCCATAGGGCAAATCCTGCGGCTCGCCGCCCGCACGCTGGCTCCGCACAGCGATTCGCCGCGCCTCGACGCGGAATTGCTGCTCGGGCAGCTCTTGGGTCTATCGCGTTCCGCACTGCCGGCGCGCGATCAAGACCCTGTGAGCCCGGAATCTGAGCGCGCCTACGAGGAATTGATCGCAAAGCGCGCGCGTGGAACTCCCGTCGCCTACCTGACCGGCAGCCGCGAATTCTGGTCGCTGCCCCTTCGCGTGACTCCCGCCGTCCTCGTGCCGCGGCCGGAAACCGAATTGCTGATCGAGCGCGCTTTGGAACTGGTAGCTTCGGATGAGCGCTGCGAGGTGCTGGACCTGGGCACCGGCAGCGGCGCCATCGCTTTGGCCATCGCCTCGGAGCGCCCGCATTGGAGCGTCACGGGTGTCGATGTGTCGCCGGCCGCGCTTGAAGTGGCGCTGCAAAACTCCAGGGCGCTGGGGCTCGCGCACATCCACTGGCTTTTGGGCAGCTGGTTCGAGGCGCTTACCGCCAAGCGCTTCGACTTGATCATCGCCAATCCGCCGTATATCGCCGCGTCGGACCCGGCTCTCGCAATGCTGTCCGCGGAGCCGGACATGGCCCTATGCTCGGGGCCGACCGGACTCGAAGCGCTGCGCGCGATTATCACCGACGCGCCGGCGCATCTGCATTTGGGCGGTTGGCTCATCCTCGAGCATGGCGCAGCCCAAGGGCCCGACGTCGCGCGACTGCTCGAGGAACGCGGCTTCGCGCGCATTCGCACCCATCTCGATTTATCAGGCAAGCCCCGCGCTACGCTGGGAACCATTCATTCGCAACACCAGGAACTTCCATGATCCGCTTCGAAACCACGCTGGGCGATTTCACCATTGAGTTCTTCGAGAAAGAGGCCCCCGAATCCGTCGCTAATTTTGTCCGCTACATCGACGATGGATTCTTTGACGGCACCATCTTTCACCGCATCGTCCCGGGATTTGTCATCCAGGGAGGCGGCTTCACCGAAGACATGACTCAGAAGCGCACCAAGCCGCCGGTCAAGAACGAAGCCGACAACGGATTGAAGAATTCGCGCGGTACGCTGTCAATGGCGCGCACCAATGACATCAACAGCGCGACCTCGCAGTTCTTCGTCAATCTGAAGGACAACGATTTTCTCGACCACTCGCGCGGCAACTTCGGCTATGCGGTATTTGCCCGAGTCACGCAAGGGATGGATGTGGTCGACAAAATTGCCGCGGTGGAAACCGGCCGCAAGCGCGGCTTTGACGATGTCCCGGTGGAACCCGTCATCATGAAAAGCGTGCGGCGCGTGACCGCTTAAGCCGAGCGCTTGTTGTTGCCGCTCAAGCCGAACCCTTCTTAAGGCATGGCGAGAAACAGATCGTGGCTGCGGCGGCTCGGGCTGCTGATCGTATGGCTGCTGGTGCTTGGCATCGGCATCAGCGTGCTCTGCGTGGTGCTGCTGCGCTGGATCAATCCGCCGTTCACCGCCTTCATGGCGCAGGCGCAGATCGCCGCTTGGGCGAAGCATGATACGACTTACGTGTTTCGCCATCGCTGGGTGGATCTCAATCAGATCTCGCCGAATCTCGCACTGGCGGTGGTTGCCTCGGAAGATCAGAAGTTTCCCGAGCATTGGGGCTTCGATGTAGAGGCCATCGAAAGGGCCTACCAGTTGAACCAGCACAGCCATCGAACGCGCGGCGCCAGCACCATCAGCCAGCAAGTCGCCAAGAATCTCTACCTTTGGTCAGGCCGCAGTTACTTTCGCAAAGCGCTCGAGGCGTACTTCACGCTGCTGATCGAAGTCTCCTGGCCGAAGCGGCGGATCCTGGAGATCTACTTGAACAGCGCCGAATTCGGCCCCGGCACCTATGGCGCCAAGGCCGCGGCGGAGCGCTACTTCCACAAGCCTGCCTCGAGGCTCACACGCAGCGATGCCGCCGTACTCGCCGCCGTGTTGCCGAATCCGCAGCTATTTTCCGCCGCGATGCCCTCGGCCTATATCCAGCGCAGGCGCGATTGGATCCTAGGACAGATGCAGGCGCTCGGCGGTCCGGAAATGCTGGATGACATCGACGCCTACCCTGACCGGCGCCGCTAGAATGCGCTCCAGAATTTCTGGAATCTCGAACACTGCACGATTGTGGATGCGCCGCACGCTCGCGCGGTAATCCTCGATATTAGCCGTTATCTGTGCCACCCCTGAGCGGATGGCCTTGAACGAATCCAATACCACTCCCACGTCATTTTCTTCGACCCACTCGGCGTTGTAGCGCTCTTGCGGCATGGTCCAGGCGTTGCGAACCACGATCACCGGCAGTCCTTGCTGCACAGCTTCACTGATGCTGCCCGGACCGGGCTTGCCGATGAAGAAGTCGCAGAGCTGCATGTAATAGCGCATCTTCGAGGTGAAACCGATCACCACATGCGGCGCGGCGGACTTCCGCCGGCGCAGCTGCTCCGCAAGAGTCGCGTTGTGTCCGCATACCAGTATCAACTGCGTGTCGTCGAGCCTTCTCGCGATGGCGCGCATGACGCGTGAGCCGTGGCCGCCGAACATGACGATGCCGGTTGGCCGGTCCGGATCGAGCTGCATTTTTTGCATCTCGGCGCGCCGGTCCAAGCTCGAGTCGCGGTAAAAATCCGGGCTGACAATCATGCCCGAGCTCTTGTGAACTTGCGCGTCGCCGTAGCCCGCCGCCTTGGCTTGCGCGATTGCGCGCGGCGTTCCGCAAACAAAGTGCTGCGCTTGATGCGGCTCGATCCAAAAGTGCGGCGGGAAATCAGCAAAGTCGGTCAGAATGGTGACGTACGGCGTATTGGGCCGCACCGCAGCCAAGGCCTGATACATGACGCGATTGAAATTAGGCACCAGTGAGACGACCAGATCCGGCTTGGTCGCCTGCCAGTGGCGGCGCACCTGGGCCACCAGGGATTTATGGCTCAATCGAATCAGCGCCTGCAATATCCGCAATTCTTGCGCGAGCCCCAGAGTCCATCCCTTGGCCAGGCGCACGTTATAATAATGCTCCATCTTCACGCCGGTGGCCTTGCGAAATAGATCTTGCGGATCGAGGACTTCAAACAAGTTGACCAGCCGAACCTGCCAGCCTCTTGCCTGCTCGCGAATCGCCATGTCGAGGGCGGTCGCGGCCGAGCGATGCCCACCGCCGGCGTTGATGTAGACAAGATCGATTGTGCTCATTTGACTCCAAGCATTTTGCGCCGCGAGTATGACTAACCGATGAAATTGCGCCTGGCGTTGATGTCGATGGCCCTCCTCAGCGCCGTGGCCGATATGGCAGCGGTCGCACAAAACCCCGCGCCTGTGGCCGCCAAGGTAACGCGCCTCAGTCACGGCCGGTTCAAAGATGTCATGGTTTACGCTCCGGCCGGCGACGCCACCGGTTTTGTATTGTTCCTATCGGGCGATGAGGGATGGAACACGGCGGCCGACTCCATGGCGCAAACACTCGTGCGCCAGGGTGCCATGGTCGCCGGCATCGATTTGCCGCAGCTCAAAGCGATGCTCGAAGCCGACGGCGACCAATGCGAATCTCCCGACGGCGATTTCGAAAACTTGAGTCACTTCGTGCAAGCCTACGCGCACAACCCCACATATCTTGCGCCTATGCTGGTGGGTGATTCAGCGGGCGGCACATTGGCCTATGCCGTCCTGGCGCAGGCTCCCCGTGACACTTTTGCGGGCGCCATCAGTTTAGGATTTTGCCCCAGTTTCAAATTGGAGAAGCCGCTGTGCAAGGGCTCGGGACTCGAGATGGCGCGCAGCTCCGCTGGGCCGGGCGTGGAATTCCTGCCGATCAAATCCTTAAGCAATCCCTGGGTCGTCATCCAGGGCAAGGACGGCAATTCCTGCCCGGTCAACACCGCGGAATTTGTTTCCAAAGTGCATGGCGCAGCGATTGCAGCCGTGCCTCATGCGGGGCCGCAGCCGCTCGCCGCCGCGTTTCAATCCCTCGCCGGCGCGAATCGATCGGCGCGAGTTGCAGCGCCGCCGGCGGCGCTCGGCGACCTGCCCGTGGTCGAGGTGCCTGCGCAACCTGGGACCCCGCCGGCGGAATATTTCGCCATTCTCATGTCAGGCGATGGCGGCTGGGCGGGCCTGGATCAAGACATCGCCGCGGCCTTGAGCGCCAAGGGCATTCCCGTCGTCGGTTGGGATTCGCTGCGCTATTACTGGACGGCACGCACACCGGAGAGCGTGGCCGCAGATACCGATCGCATGATCCGCTACTATTTATCGCGCTTCGGCAAGAAACGCGTCCTGCTCATCGGCTATTCGCAGGGCGCCGACGTGCTGCCGTTCGCGGTGAATCGCCTGCCTGAGGCCACCCGTTCGCGCGTCGCCCTGGCGGCGATCCTGGGAATGTCCGAACACGCTCTGTTCGTATTTCACGTCAGCAGCTGGGTATCGGACGACGCATCCGGCCCCGCCACGCTGCCGGAGGTCAACCGCATGACCGGCATGCCGGTGCTGTGCATTTACGGAGAAGACGAGCATGACTCGTTATGCCCCAAGCTCGATGCGCAGAAGTTCATCGTCGTGAAGGTCAAGGGCGGTCATCACTTCGATGGCAACTATGCCGGCCTCGCGCAGCAGATCCTGTCCGCCGCCGCGAAACCCTAGGATGTTCCTAGCCGCCAAGTTCGGCTAGATCCTCCCTTCCGCCGCCATCCAATCGTAGCAGTCCTTCACCATTTCCTTCAGGCTGACGATTCGGTAGCCGAGCTCGCGTTGCGCCTTGGCGGAAGTCACCGTGGCGTTCTTGCTCATCGTGGAGACTATTTCACGCGTGATGGCCGGCGCCTTGCCGGTGAAGTTGCTGACGAACTCGCCCGCCACGGCCACCAGGCGCAGCACGTTCGGGGAAATCTCCTTGGTCGGCGCGGGTTTCCCCAACAACGCCGAGATTTCCCGCACCAGGTCGAGCATGGTTTTATTTTCGCCGCCCAGCAGGTAGTCACCACCATTCTGGCCCTTGTCGGCGGCCGCAATGTGAGCGGCGACGCACTCGCGCACATGCGTGAAGGTCAGCCCCGAGGCGGGCACGCCGGGAAGTTTCGCATCGCGAACCATGACGAACAGCCGCGACCAGGTGCCAAGATCGTACGGTCCGATGATGGCGCCCGGCTGCATGATGACCACCTCGAGGCCGCGGCTTACCGCGGCGCGCGCGATTTCCTGGGCCTGCCATTTGGTCTTCTGGTAATTGACGCGCGAAGTCGCGGCAACGCTGGGTGTCGCCTCGTTGACTTCACCTGATACCGAACCATAGGCCGAGATCGACGAGGTCACCACGAGTCGGCGAACCCCGCGCGCCAACGCAGCGTCGACCACATTGCGCGTTCCCTCGACATTATCAAGGGTCTGTTCAGCATCCCTCTTGCGCCACATGCTGGTATTGCCGGCGACGTGAAACACCGTGTCGGTGCCCTGCGGCAGCGCGCTCGCGAGCGAGGCCGGATCGGTGATCGCTCCGACCGCAAGCTTCGGCCGGAATCGCTTCAGGTATTTAAGGTCCGATGAGGGCCGATGCAGGGCGGTGACATCCCAGCCCCGAATCATCAGCTCCTTGACCAGATTGAGCCCGACGAAACCGGTTCCGCCGGTGACAAAGGCAGTCCGCGGCAGGCTAGGCGGCATCGGCCGCGTCTCCCGCTTGCGGGTCGTAGCCTAGGATGGGAGACAGCCAGCGTTCGGTGTCGCTCAATGTGAATCCCTTGCGCTGCGCATAGCTCGCCACCTGATCGCGGTCGATTTTGCCGACCCCGAAATAATGCGCCTTCGGGTGCGAGAAATAAAATCCGCTCACCGCAGCGGTGGGAAACATGGCGTACGACTCGGTCAAGGAGATTCCCGCCCTGCGCTCGGCATCGAGCAGCCGCCACAGGGCTGCCTTTTCGGTGTGATCCGGGCAAGCCGGATATCCTGGTGCCGGCCGTATGCCTTGATATTCCTCGCGAATCAGCCCGGACGCGTCCAGATGCTCCTGCGGCGCGTATGCCCACCATTCCCGCCGCACACGCTCGTGCAGGCGCTCGGCCAAGGCTTCGGCGAGGCGATCGGCGAGCGCTTTGAGCATGATGCTGCTGTAGTCATCGTGCGCCGCCTCGAATCTCGCCACGTGTGCATCGATACCGATGCCGGCGGTCACCGCAAAGGCGCCAAGGTAGTCGGCGCGGCCGGATTGGGCCGGAGCCACGAAGTCCGCCAGGCACAACTGCGCCTGATCCTGAGGTTTGGATTTTTGCTGCCGCAAATGATGCAGGCGCAACTCGACGTGCAACCTCGTATCGTCGCTGAATACGTTGATGTCGTCATCCGCGGTGCTGTTGGCCGGAAAGAATCCCACCACGGCCCGGGCCTTAAGCCACTTTTCCTGCACCAACCGGTTCAGCATTTGAACCGCATCCGCATACAGGCTGCTTGCCGCCTCGCCGACCACCACATCCGTCAGGATATCCGGGAATTTACCCGCAAATTCCCATGCGTTGAAAAACGGCATCCAGTCTATGTAGGGCACGAGCTCGTGCAGCGGGTAATCTTCGAATGAGCGCACACCCAGGAAAACCGGAACCGGCGGAGTATAGTGGGCCCACTCGATCTTGAATTTCTTCGCCCGCGCCTGCGGCAGCGACAGTTGCGGCGCTTTGGCACTTTTGTTGCGGTGCTGTTCGCGCCGCCGCTCGTGCTCGGCCTTGATGTTCGACACATAGGCATCGTAGGTGCCCTTGGTCACCAGCTGCTGGCACACGCCAACCGAGCGCGACGCGTCCTTGACGTAGATCACCGCGCCTGCATATTGCGGATCGATCTTGACGGCAGTGTGCGCCGGCGAAGTCGTCGCGCCGCCGATCAAGAGCGGCTGCTTGTAGCCCAAGCGCTGCATTTCTTTGGCGACGTGAACCATCTCATCCAGCGACGGCGTGATCAGCCCCGATAGACCGATCAGATTCGCGCCCTCGCGGGTGGCGGCTTCGAGAATTTTCTCGCAGCTGGCCATGACGCCGAGATCCACCACCTCGAAGTTGTTACATTGCAAGACCACGCTGACGATGTTCTTGCCGATGTCATGGACGTCGCCCTTGACCGTGGCAATCACCAGCTTGCCGTTGGAGCGGCTGGTGCCATCCTTTTCCCGCTCGATGTACGGGATCAACACCGACACGGCCTTTTTCATGACGCGCGCGCTCTTGACCACCTGCGGCAGAAACATCTTGCCGCTGCCGAAGAGATCGCCGACCACGTTCATGCCGTCCATCAAGGGGCCCTCGATGACATCCAGCGGACGCTTGGCAAGCAGCCGCGCCTCCTCGGTGTCCTCGAGCACGAATTCATCCAATCCCTTGATCAGCGCATGCTGCAGCCGTTCTTCGACCTTGAGCTTGCGCCACTCCAGATCATCGCCGCGCTTGAGAGCGCCGCCGCCCTTGAATTGCTCCGCCGTTTCAAGCAGCCGCTCGGTCGCATCCGCCCGGCGCGCCAGGATCACATCCTCGACCCGCTCGCGCAGGTCGGCGGGAATGTCCTCGTAGATGGCCAGCTGCCCCGCATTCACGATGCCCATGGTGAGGCCGGCGCGAATCGCGTGGTACAGAAACACCGAGTGCATGGCTTCGCGCACCCGCTCATTGCCGCGGAAGGAAAACGACACATTGCTCACGCCGCCGCTCACGTGCACCGCCGGCATGCGCTGCTTGATGAGCGCGGTGGCTTCGATGAAATCAAGGCTGTAGCGATTGTGCTCCTCGATTCCCGTGGCAACGGCAAAGATGTTCGGATCGAAAATGATGTCCTCGGGTGGAAAATCGATGCGCTCGGTCAAGAGCTTGTAGGCTCGTTCGCAGATCGACACTTTGCGATCGATGGTATCCGCCTGGCCCTTCTCGTCGAAGGCCATGACGACCACCGCGGCGCCGTAGCGCATACACAAGCGGGCGTGCGCAAGGAAGGCCTCTTCACCTTCCTTGAGGCTGATCGAATTGACGATGCCCTTTCCCTGCACGCACTTCAGTCCCGCCTCGATCACCGACCATTTCGAGGAATCGATCATCACGGGCACGCGCGCAATATCCGGTTCGCCCGCGATGAGGTTCAAGAACTTCACCATGGCGGCTTGCGAGTCGAGCATGCCCTCGTCCATGTTCACATCGATCATCTGCGCGCCATTGGCCACCTGCTGCCTCGCGACATCGACCGCCGAGGCATAATCGCCCGCCTCGATCAGCTTGCGAAACTTGGCGGAGCCGGTGACGTTGGTGCGTTCACCGATGTTGAGGAACAGACTCTTGGCATCGATGCTGAGCGGCTCCAAGCCGCTCAAACGGCAGGCCGCTGCGAACTCTGGGACGACGCGCGGCGGAATTCCGGCGACGGCGCGCGCAATGGCGCGGATATGATCGGGCGTGGTGCCGCAACAGCCGCCCACCATGTTCAAGAAGCCGCTGGCCGCGAATTCGCTCAAGATCTCTGCGGTTTGCTCCGCCGTCTCATCGTATTCGCCGAAGGCATTGGGCAGTCCCGCATTCGGATATGCGCATACATACACATCGGCGATGCGCGACAGCTCCTCGACATAGGGGCGCAGCTGCTTGCCGCCGAGCGCGCAATTGAGCCCAATCACCGTGGGGCGCGCATGCCGGATCGAGTTCCAAAACGCTTCCGTGGTTTGTCCCGACAAAGTACGTCCCGAGGCATCGCTGATCGTACCGGAGACGACGATGGGGAGTTCTACCCCCACTTCGTCGAATACTCCACGCACCGCGTAGAGAGCCGCCTTCGCATTCAACGTATCGAAGATCGTCTCGATCAGGATCATATCCACGCCGCCCGCGATCAGCGCGCGCGAAACATCGGAGTAGGCCGCCACCAACTCATCGAAACTGATATTGCGAAATCCCGGATCACTGACATCGGGAGACAACGAGGCCGTCCGGTTGGTGGGACCTAAGGCGCCCGCGACGAAGCGCTGCACACCGCTCTGCGCCGTCACCTCATCGGCGACTTGGCGCGCCAGGCGCGCGGCCGCAAGATTCAGCTCGCCGACGAGCGCCTGCATGCCGTAATCCGCCTGAGATACGGCGGTGGAATTGAACGTGTTGGTGGAGATGACATCCGCGCCGGCATCCAAGTACTGGCGATGAATGTCGGCAACGATTGTTGGTTGGGTGATCGCCAGCAAATCGTTGTTGCCGCGCAAATCGTTGCTCGAGGCCGCAAACCGCTCGCCGCGAAATTCCTCCTCGCTCAAATGATGCGCCTGGATCATGGTCCCCATGGCGCCGTCGAAAATCACTAGACGCTGCTCGAGCAGCGCGAGAAACGCCTCTGTCCGCGGCGCTGTCCGCAACTTTTGCATCAAGCCACCCGCGCTTCGCTCAAATGCGGCCGCAGCCCCAGGGCGTGGCAAATGGCATAGGTGAGTTCGGCGCGGTTCAGCGTGTAGAAGTGGAACTCTTCCACGCCGTGCTGGCGCAGCCGCTGTACCTGCTCGATGGCCACATTCGCCGCAATCAGGCGGCGCGTCTCCGGGTCATCATCCAAGCCATCGAAACGGCTGCGCAGCCAATCCGGCACCGTGGCGCCGCAGCGTGCGGCGAAACGCAGCATTTGCGGGAAGCGCGTGATGGGCAGAATCCCCGGGACGATGCTGACGCCCATGCCGGCTGCCGCGCAGCGATCTCGATATCGCAGGAATACATCCGGCTCGAAGAAAAATTGCGTGATGGCCCGGCCGGCCCCGGCATCGACCTTGCGTCTCAAATTCGACAGGTCCGCATCGATGCCGCCCGATTCAGGATGGCCCTCAGGATAGGCGGCAACCGACATGTCAAAGTTTTCGACCTGCTTCAAGCCGCCTACCAAATCGGACGCATAGGCGAAACCGTCGGGGTGGGGCTGGTAGCGGCCGTTCGCATTTAAATTGGCCGCAGGCACATCGCCGCGCAGCGCCACCAAGTGCCGGACGCCGAGGCGCCAATATCCCCGCGCAATGTCCAACACCTCATCGCGCGATGCCCCCACGCAAGTCAAATGCGGGGCAACTCGAAGATCGGTCTCGCGCAATATTCTTTCCACGAACTCGTGCGTGCGCGTGCGCGTCGAGCCATCGGCGCCGTAGGTGACGGAGATGAATTCCGGTTGCAGGGGCGCGAGCCGCAGTACACATTCCCATAGCTGCTGCGCCATCGCCTGATCGCCGGGCGGGAAGAACTCGAAAGAGACGCTAGGACTGGACATGCAAGCTCCCCTGGGGGACTACCTCGACATTGAGGATGCTTGAGTCTAGGATTTGACTCAATCTCATTATTCTAATGGCCGGAATGAAATAGACTCATGTCAACGACCGCGCTGGAAGTGCGCCATCTGGAGACTTTATTGGCGCTGTCCGAGTGCGGCAGCCTTTCGAAGGCCGCTGCCCGGCTATTTCTCACCCAATCCGCGCTATCGCACCAGTTAAGAGCCCTGGAAAGCCACTACGGCGCGGCGCTGGTTGAAAAGAATGTCAGGCCGCTGCGATTTACGGCCATCGGCAACCGGCTGCTGGCCTTGGCACGGGTGGTATTGCCGCAAATGGCCGAGGCTGGCCGCGATGTCGCGCGGCTGGCTCAGGGCCACGCGGGACCGCTGCGCGTGGCGGTGCAGTGCCACAACTGTTTCGACTGGCTGATGCCTGCGATGGATGCTTATCGGAGCCTCTGGCCCGAGGTCGAATTGGATATTATCTCGGGGTTCGTCGTCGACCCGCTGCCGCTGCTCGATCGGGGCGAGGCCGAACTCGCCATCATCCACGATCGGCATGAAGAGCACCCCAACATCGCCTTCAGCCCGCTGTTCCGCTATGAAAGCGTGGCATTGATGAGCCCCCGTCACCCCTTGGCCGCCAAGCCGTGGCTAGAGGCCGCGGATTTTGCGGCGGAAACGCTCATCACCTACCCCGTGCCCGACGAGATGTTGGACGTGATGAAGCACTGTCTCACGCCCGCTCATATCAACCCCAAACGACGCACCGCAGAATTGACGGTAGCCATCCTGCAATTGGTCGCCAGCGGTCGCGGCATCGCGGCGCTGCCGTCTTGGACCGTGGGCAACTACATCGAGCGCGGCTACGTGGTGTCGCGGCCCATCGGACCCTCGGGACTGCGCTGCGAACTGTATGCCGCCACTACCACCGCGGGTGCGGAGGCGGCCTATATAAGAGAGTTCATCGCGTTGACCCGCGCCCAAAGCCTGACCGAACTCGCGGGCGTTTCAGCGCTCTAGCCCGATCGAGCGCTCTGGCCGCCGTCCACCGGCAGCGCTACCGCAGTGATGAATGCTGATTCGTCCGAATGCAGGAACAGCGCGGCGTGAGCCACATCCCAAGCGGTCCCCATCTTTCCGAGCAGCGGCACCCGCTTCTCGCGTGCCGCCCGCAATTCCGCTTTGGGAATATTGCGTGCCGCCGCCTGGCCCTCGATGGCCATCGGCGTATCCATCAATCCGGGCATGATGGTATTCACGCGAATGCCGTACTTGGCGTTGCTCAGGGCCAGCTGTGTGCCCAGCATGTTCATGCCGATCTTCGATAACTTATAGGCGGTGAGTCCGGGCGCGTAGCACACCGCCGCGATCGATGAAATATTCACGATGCTGCCAGAGGCCTGCTCGCGCATGACGGGCAGGACGGCCTGACATGAGAGCAGGCATCCCTTCAAATTGACCCGCATGATGCGATCGTACGCTTCCTCGGAGATATCCGAGGGCGGACCGTCGCCCGCACCGATACCGACATTGTTGTGCAGGAAGTCGACGCGGCCCCACGCATCCAAGCATGCCTTGACGTAGCTCGAGCAATCGGCTGCGCGCGTCCAATCACCGGCGACGGGTTTGGCGACGCCGCCTTTTCCCTCGATCAAGGCAGCGGTTTCCTCGGCACGCTGCATATCCCGATCGACCACGATCACCTTGGCGCCTTCGCGCGCGAACAGCATGGCCGCGGCGCGTCCGTTGCCGATGGTATCGCCCGGGGTCTGGCCCGCGCCTACCACGATGCCAACCTTGCCCTCGAGTCTCATCGCTTCGCACCCGGCAAATAGTCATCGAGTGGAACGCCAAAGCTGTTGAGCGCCCAAGAAACCAGGTTGTACTGGCCGATGGTAAAGACCAGGTCCATCATCTGCATGGTCGAATACCTGGCCGCCAACGCAGCCCAAGTGGCATCGGAAACCACCGACCCCTCATACAGGTCATCCACCGCCTGCAGCAGTACCGCATCCTCGGGCGCCCAATCGGCGGCCGCAGGACCCCGTTGCACGCGCTCGATTTCCTGCTCCGTGATGCCGACGCGCTTGGCAATTTCGACATGCTGTGCCCACTCGTACTCGGCTTGATTCAGCCAACCGATGCGCAGAATCAATAATTCGCGCTCGCGCGGCGCCAGGCTTTGCTTGCGCAGCACGTGTCCCGCAAACACCGCCCAGCGCCGGGTGAGCTCGGGATGATGCATCATCACCCGGAAAAGATTGATGTCGCGCCCGCCGACGCGCTGTTTGGCCGCCGTCTCGGCATCCTCGCCGCTCAGTTGCGAAAGATCGCGCATCGCAATGCGCTGTTTGCGTTTGATCATGGGCCGATCATGCCACATCGGCGCGGGCGTATAAAAAAGCTAGTGCGCAGGGTAGCCGTCGGTGAGGGTGCGCAGAAACGCGACGATATCCGCAACGTCGTTGTCGCTGAATGCAGGGGGATCGCCGCGGTTCTTATCGAGGGGCGGCTGCGTGTCGATATTGTCTTGATATTGGGCCGGCAAATCATCGAATTTCAGGGTGCTGCCGTCGGGCGCGCGCGAGTACCACCGTCGCGGCACCGTATCCCGCTCGGCGTAAAAGCGCACCACCTGATCGAGGGAGTGCAGCACTCCATTGTGAAAGAACACGCGCCGCCGCGCCGCATTGCGAAGAGTGGGAGTGCGAAACAGGCCGCAGTATTGATGCTTGCCGGCAAGATCGGTGCGCAGCGGCCCGCACAATCCGAGATCGACGTAGCGCGAGTCCCGATTGGCCGGAATGGCCGCATTGCGCGGCACACCGAGTGCGGCATAGCCAAAATCCGTAAATTGCGGCAAAGCGCCTCTTCTCATGGCGCCGGGGTGACAGCGAGCGCAGTTGCCTTTCAAAGGATCGTTGAATGCGGCCAAGCCGCGCAACTCCGCCGCGCTCAAAGATGCTTCATGGCGCAGCCATGCGTCGTACTTGCTGCTGTAGGGATAGAAGTCGTCCGGGTCCTGCTGGTAGGTCTCGAGCGCCAGCAGAACGGCTTTGAATGCCGAGGATTTATCCTCGAGCACCTTCTCGCCGAAGGCCGCGCGAAATTGCGCGGCGTAGGCCGCGCGCCGTACCTCGGCGACCACGGCATCCGCATCGGCGTTGCCCATCTCGAAGGGCGAGAACAGGGGCAATCGCGCCTGATCATGGGCGGATTGCGCGCGCCCGTCCCAGGTGCGTCCGCCGGCGGGTCCCTGATCGATGCCGTCATCGTCCTCATCATCGACGTAATGTTCGGTAAATGGCGGTACATTTTGCGCGTACTTGAGCGACGGCACGGCGCGCACTCCGTAGCTTCGCCCGTCGCCTCCGCCTCGCTGTACTGCCAAGTCGTTCGGCGGCCCAAAGTCGTGCTTGGGATCGTGACATGTCGCGCAGGACATTTTCCCCGACGCCGACAAGTTAGGATCGAAGAACAACGCCCGCCCAATTGAGGTCAGCGCTGCCGCGGTCGGCAACCTGGCAAAGGTAATGGCATAGAAAGGTTCGCTATCGGCGCCGCTCTGGTCCTGCGCAGCCGGCGCAAGGCCCCAGAGGAGCGCGCCCCCAAGCACCATGCCCCTTGATACACGCGCAAAATTAAGGGCGGCGATCGGGTGCCGTTCAGTGGACTGAACTGCTGCTCTCGCGCGCCACCACAGCCTTGAACAGCTCGGCGACGTCGACCTTGTCGAACACATAGGCCCGATTGCAGAAATCGCAGCGCACCTCCACTTCTCCGCGTTCCGCGAGAACCGAACGGGTTTCCGCCTCGCCAAGGCCTTGCAGCATGCCGGCGACACGTTCGCGCGAGCAGCGGCAGCGAAAATAAACCGGTGAGGGCTCGAACAATCGCACATCGTCTTCGTTGAACAGACGGTACAGAATTTCAGCGTCCGCCAAGGTCCGCAGCTCCTCAGGCGTCAGGGTATCGGCGATCAGCTGAACACGTCTCCAGGCATCATCGATCGCCGCGGCCTCCTCGCTGGGCAGAGACGCTCCTCCGGGAAGCTTCTGCAGCAGCATTCCCGATACCCCCTGGGCGTCGGCATGCAGCCAAAGCCGTGTCGGCAATTGCTCTGAATTCTCGAAATAAACCTGCAGCGATTCGGCCAAACGATCGCCCGCAATGGGAACGATGCCTTGGTAGCGCTGGGCTCCGTCATCGGTTTCCAAAGTGACAGTCATGTTGCCGGCACCGATCAAATCGCCCAAGCGCCCTGCCGCAATATCCGCATCCCCGCAATGCGCGAGTCCTCTGACCCCTAAGCCGCTGGTGCATTGCGCCAGCATCAAATGCACCGGTCCATTGCCCTGCAGCTGCAAGGATAAGACCCCCTCGAACTTGATGGTGGCCGCCAGCAGCAGCGATGCCCCAACAGCTTCGCCGAGCAGGTCGCGTATGGGGTTGGGATACTCGCGATGCTCGATCAAGGCGCGCCAGGCAGCGTCCAAGTGCACCAGATGTCCGCGGATCGGATACTGCTCGAACAAAAATCGATGCAGGCTGTCCCGATCATGCATCTTTGGCGCCGCCCAACTTGATCTTCAACAATTCGTTGAGCTGCGCCGGATTCGCCTTGCCCGAGGTGGCCTTCATCACCTGCCCGACGAAGAACCCGAACAGCTTGTCCTTGCCCGCTCGATAGTCCGCCAGCTGCTTCGGGTTGGCGGCAATGACCCCGTCGATGACCGCTTCAATGGCGCCGGCATCGGTAATCTGTCTCAAGCCCTTGGCCTCGATGATGGCGTCCGCCGGCTTGCCCTCGGTCCACATCGACTCGAACACCTCTTTGGCGATCTTGCCGGAGATGGTCTCATCGGTGATCCGCCGCAAGAGTCCCGTCAATTGCGAGGGATCCACGCGTGAATTCTCGATCTCGACATTGTCGCGATTGAGCACGCTCGACAGCTCGCCCATGACCCAATTGGCCGCGAGCTTCGCGTGGCTTGCCCCCAATATCGACACCACCGCTTCGAAGTAGGCGCCAAGCTCGCGGCTGGCGCTCAAGACGCCGGCATCGTAGCCCGAGAGTCCGAAGTCGCGGGCGAAGCGCGCCGCCTTCTCGTCGGGCAGCTCCGGCAACGTGGCCCTGACCTGCTCGATGAATGGTTCATCGATTTCCACTGGCAAAAGATCCGGATCCGGGAAGTAGCGGTAGTCGTTGGCTTCCTCCTTGGAGCGCATCGATCGGGTCTCGTCCTTGTCGGAATCATACAGGCGAGTCTCTTGAACCACCGTCCCGCCGCTCTCGAGCAGTTCGACCTGCCGCGCGACCTCGTACTGGATCGCCTTTTCGACGAATCGAAACGAATTCAAATTCTTGATTTCAGCGCGGGTGCCGAATTTTTCGCGGCCCTTGGGACGCACCGAGACATTGGCATCGCAGCGAAACGAGCCTTCCTGCATGTTGCCGTCGCAGATCTCCAGGTAGCGAACCAGGGTATGGATCTTCTTCATGTAAGCCACCGCTTCCTTGGCCGAACGCATGTCCGGTTCTGAAACGATTTCAAGCAGCGGAGTGCCGGCGCGGTTCAAGTCGATCCCGGTGGCATTCGCCAGACCTTCATGCAGCGATTTGCCGGCATCCTCCTCCAGATGTGCGCGCGTAATCCCGATGGTCTTCACCGAGCCGTCATCGAGCATCACATTGAGCGATCCGCGCGCCACCACGGGCAGCTCGTACTGGCTGATTTGGTAGCCTTTGGGCAGATCGGGATAGAAATAATTCTTGCGCGCGAATACCGAGCGGCTCGCGATCCTGGCGCCGATCGCCAGGCCGAATTTAACGGCCATTTGCACGGCCGCGCCGTTGAGCACGGGCAACACGCCGGGATAGGCCAAATCCACCAGATTCGCCTGCGTGTTCGGCGGCGCCCCGTAGGTGGTTGCGGAGCCGGAAAAGATCTTGGATCTTGTGGCGAGCTGCGCGTGTATTTCCAGCCCGATGACAACTTCCCAGCCGTTCATCATTCGTACCCGCCCGGCGCCTGCTTGTGCCATTCGGTGGCTTGCTGGAATTGATGGGCCGCGTTCAAGAGCTTCGCCTCGGCAAAATGCGGTCCGACCAGCTGCAGTCCCACCGGTAACTCATCGACGAAGCCGCAGGGCACCGAGACGCCGGGAAGTCCCGCGAGATTGGCACCGATGGTGTAGATGTCATTGAGATACATGGTGACGGGGTCATCGACCTTCGCGCCGATAGCAAAGGCCGGTGTCGGGGTCGTGGGACCGATCACCAGATCGACCTTGGCGAACGCCGCGCGAAAATCATCGGTGATCAAGCGGCGCACTTTTTGGGCTTTTAAATAGTACGCATCGAAATATCCGGCCGAAAGCACATAGGTGCCGGTCATGATGCGGCGTTTCACTTCGGCGCCGAAACCCTCGCCTCGCGATCGCTTGTACAGATCCATCAAATCCACAGGGTTTTGACAGCGGTGCCCGAAGCGCACGCCGTCGAAGCGCGACAGATTGGAGGAACACTCCGCCGGCGCCACCACGTAGTACGTGGGTACCGACAAGGGCAGGCTCGGCAGGCTCACTTCCACGGTTTCTGCCCCGAGGCTCCTGTAGACCTTCAGGGTGTCTTGAATCAGCGACGCATTGCGCGCCTCCAGCCCCTCGAAGAATTCTCGCAGCAGGCCGATCTTCAATCCCTGGAGCGGTGCCTCGAGCGCAGCGGGATAATCCGGCACGGGCACATCGACGCTGGTCGAATCCTTAGGGTCGAATCCGGCCATCACCTGCAAAACGGCCGCCGCATCCGCCGCACTTCGAGCGAAAACCCCTGCCTGGTCGAGGCTGGATGCGAACGCGATCATACCGTAGCGAGAGACTCGACCGTAGGTGGGCTTGAACCCGGTCACCCCCGTCAAGGCCGCCGGCTGACGAATCGAGCCGCCGGTGTCGGTGCCGGTGGCGAACGGAGCGAACCTCGCGGCGGTCGCCGCCGCCGAACCGCCTGAGGACCCGCCGGGCACCATGCTCGTATCCCAGGGGTTTCTCACCGGACCATAAAAACTGGTTTCGTTGGAGGAGCCCATGGCGAACTCATCCATATTGGACTTGCCCAGCATGACGGTGCCCGCCGCCTTCAGCCGCGTCACCACGGTCGCGTCGTAGGGAGCCACGAAATTGTCCAGCATGCGCGAGCCGCAGCTGGTCCGGACGCCATCCGTGCAGAAAATGTCTTTATGAATGAGGGGGATGCCGAGCAGCGGGCCACGCTCGCCCTTGCCCAACTTAAGGTCCGCGGCGGCCGCATCCTGGAGTGCCCCCTCGGCCGTCAGGGTGATGAAGGCGTTCAATGCAGGGTTCAAGCGCTCGATACGGTCTAAGAAGTGCCGGGTGAGTTCCGTGCTCGAAATCTGTCGTTTGCTCAGGCGCTCGGCAAGTTCGGCGATGAAAAGGTTATGCAGCATCGCTCAAGAATAGCACCTGTCTACTCGATCACCCGCGGTACCACATAGAGCCCCGCCGTCACCGCCGGCGCGTTGGTTTGGTACTTGTCGTGGTGGTCGCTCTCGGTCACCACATCGGCTCGCACGCGTTGATGTTGGCCATCGAGCGGATGCGCCATCGGCAGCACGTCGCCGGTCTGCGCTCGCGACAATTCGTCCACGAAGTTCACGATGCTCGACAGGCTGGTCACATAGACCGGCATCTCTTGTTCGGTGATGGAAAGTCGTGCGAGGTGCGCGATCTTTTCGACGTCTTGCCGGGTTAGGATCATAGTGACTGCAAAAACTGCGCTGCAACTCACGCAAAATTAGCTCGAGCAATGGTACACGTTGCCTTGCTGAATGTCGTCTCGGTTGTTACATTAGCGCAACTTTTTTTACCCCCTTTTTCCTAGAAAAAATACCCCATGTTCAAACGCCTTAGAGGCTATTTCTCCAATGACCTCTCAATCGATCTTGGAACCGCGAACACTCTGATTTACGTGCGCGAGCGCGGGATCGTTTTGAACGAACCCTCGGTCGTTGCAGTGCAGGACGAACCCACCCGGGGGGGCAAAATCATCGTCGCCGTCGGGGTAGAGGCCAAAAACATGTTGGGGCGCACCCCGGGGCACATCACCGCGGTTCGGCCCATGAAAGATGGGGTCATTGCGGATTTCACCTACACGGAAAAAATGCTGCAGTACTTCATCAAGAAGGTGCACGGCAACCGCTTCTTGAGCCCGAGCCCGCGCGTCTTGGTATGCGTGCCATTCGGTTCGACCCAGGTCGAGCGCCGCGCCATCAAGGAATCAGCTGAAGGGGCCGGTGCGCGCAGCGTCGATATCGTTCCGGAACCGATGGCCGCGGCGGTGGGCGCGGGCCTGCCCGTTCAGGAGGCGCGCGGTTCCATGGTTCTTGATATCGGCGGCGGCACCTCCGAAGTCGCGGTCATTTCTTTGAACGGCATCGTCTACGCAGCGAGCGTGCGCATAGGCGGGGACAAATTTGACGAGGCGATCACCAACTACGTGCGCCGCAATTACGGCATCCTGATCGGCGAGGCCACCGCGGAACGCATCAAGCTGGAAATCGGATCGGCCTACCCCGGTCAGACGGTGCGCGAGATTTCCGTGAAGGGCCGAAATCTGTCGGAAGGTGTGCCGCGCAGCTTTACGCTGAACTCCAACGAAATCTTGGAAGCACTGCAAGAACCCTTGCAGGGCATCGTGGGCGCGGTCAAACAAGCGCTCGAACAAACACCGCCGGAACTCGGTGCCGACGTCGCAGAGCGCGGCATCGTACTCACCGGTGGCGGCGCGTTGCTGCGCGACGTCGACAAACTCCTCATGGAAGAGACCGGTTTGCCTGTGGTGGTCGCCGATGATCCTCTGACCTGCGTGGCGCGCGGCGGCGGACGCATCCTCGAACTCACCGAGGAACACGGGCCGGGCATTTTCGGACTGGAGTAATGCAAGCGACTAGGGATCGTTTAGCCCATGGTCGCCTTTCGTAGCACCGACACATCCGGTCGAACGACGGGACTTCTGCTCCGCTGCGTCCTGTACTGCCTGCTGGCATTGGGTTTGATCATCGTGGATAAGCGCTACGATCATCTCGGCAGGATTCGCCGGCTTCTGTCGGTCGTTGCGTACCCGGTGCAAATCGCCGTCGCCAGTCCATTCGAGGGTTGGGATTGGTTCAAGGACAGCGTGACCACCCGCGACGCGCTGCGTGCCGATAAAACCAAGCTGGAAGCGGAGCTGCGGCTGGCTCAATTCCGGCTGCAGCGCTATGAGGCGCTGGAGGCTGAGAGTCAAAGGCTGCGCGCGTTGCGCGACAGTACCGCCGGAGTGACGGATCGCTTCGTCATCGGCGATGTGATGGATGTGGATCTGGATGCGTTTCGCGAGCGGGTGCTGGTCAATAAAGGTGCCGGCGACGGCGTGTTCGTGGGGCAGGCCGTATTGGACGCGGGCGGTGTGTTCGGGCAGGTTGCACGGGTCGGACAGCTCACCAGCGAAGTGATACTCGTGAGCGACGCCGCGCACGCCATACCCGTTCAAATAAATCGCAATGGATTGCGCACCATCGCGGTAGGCACGGGAGACATGCACATATTGAAACTGCCGTATCTGCCAACCAGCGCCGACATAGTCGCGGGCGATCTGTTGGTGACTTCGGGCCTGGGAGGCGGATTTCCGGCGGGCTATCCCGTCGGCACGGTGGCTGAAGTGAAGCGAGATCCGGCGCAATCGCTCGCCGACATCGATGTAAAGCCGGCGGCGGCTCTCGATCGCTCGCGCGAACTTCTCTTTGTCTGGTTGAAGCCGCACGACGCCGAACCGCCCGCGCAGTCCGACAAACCCGCGCAATCCGACAAGCCCGGGCCGGCCGCCAAGCCGGCGCCTAAACCGTCAGCCATCAAGCCCACAACAACCGCGGCGGCCGCGCCATGATGCGCGAGACGCGAATTCGCCGGCTGCCCATGGCGCTTTCTGCGCTAGTGGCGCTGGCTCTTGCCATACTGCCGCTGCCCACGGTGCTCGAGTCATTTCGCCCTGACTTTCTGGTGCTGGTGGTATTTTATTGGTGCATCGAGTCGCCCCGCGCTGGGGGACTGGGATTGGCGTTCGCCTCCGGTCTTGCACTCGATGTCATCCAAGGTGTCGTGCTCGGGCAGCACGCGCTGGCGCTGACCCTCATGGGCGCGTGGGCCACGCACCTTCGCTTGCGGATTAGAGTTTTCTCTGTCTTGTCGCAGTGTTTGACCATTTTCGCGCTGCTGGCCGGCTATCAGTTCGTCCTTTTCTGGGTCGATGGCGCAACCGGCAACCCGGTGACGAACTTCAGCCGCTGGCTTGCACCCGTGATTGGCGCGCTTCTTTGGCCGGCGCTGGTGAGCACCTTGAGCAGAGTGCATGAGCGCTAACACATGATATACGACGAATTTTCCCCTTCGCGCACCCGCAGAACCTTGACGGCGGGAGGGCGTACGCTGCGTGCGCTCGGCTTGGATGGACCGCTCACCGGCGTATTGGCCATCATCGTGTGCATCGGCATATTGGTGGTGTACAGCGCATCCGGTCAAAACTGGAAAATGGTGGAGCACCATCTGGTGAATATCGGCATCGCCGTGGCGGCGCTGCTGGCGCTGGCCAAGTTCGCGACTCCGCAGTATCTGCGCCTATTTGCGCCGGCCGCGTACATCATCGGCGTGCTGCTGCTGATTGTAGTCGATGTGACAGGTCACGTCGGCAAAGGCGCGCAGCGCTGGCTCGACATCGGCTTCATGCGCTTTCAACCCTCCGAGATCATGAAGCTGGCGGTGCCGATGGCCTGCGCCTGGTATATGCACGAGCGCCCTCTGCCGCCGACATTCCTGGACCTGATCGTCATGGGTATCATGATCGCCATTCCGACCGCCATGATCGTCACGCAACCGGATTTGGGGACGGCATTGCTGATCGCCGCATCCGGCTTGATCGTCATGCTGTTGGCCGGATTGCAGTTTCGGATCATTTTGATCTCCATTCCCCTGCTGGGCGGCGCCGCGTGGGCAGCGTGGCACTTCATTCATGATTATCAGCGGCAGCGCATCTTGATGTTTCTCAACCCCGAGAACGACCGTTTGGGCGCCGGATACCACATCATCCAATCGCAAATCGCCATCGGTTCTGGCGGCGTATTCGGCAAGGGCTACATGAACGGCAGTCAGGCGCAGCTCGAATTCCTTCCCGAGCGATCCACCGACTTCATTTTTGCGGTGATCGGCGAGGAATTCGGCCTGCTCGGCCAATTGCTGATATTGGCGCTTTACGGCGTCGTCATCGGCCGGGCGCTGTACCTGGCGATGCAGGCTCAGGGAACCTTCGCCCGTCTGACCGGCGGCGCCATTGCCTTGAGCTTTTTTGTGTACGTATTCGTCAATTCAGGCATGGTGAGCGGAATACTGCCCGTGGTCGGCGTGCCGCTGCCGCTGATCAGCTATGGGGGCACGTCGATGGTCACTCTGTTGGCGGGGTTTGGCATACTGATGTCGCTGCACTCGCATCGCAAGCTGATTGGATCGTAAGCGCATGTCCCCTACATTTCAGTGGAAGCAGCTCTTGTGCGTCGTGGCTCTCCTCTGCGCGAGCACCGGACCCGCGGCCGCCATCGATACCCGTCGCGGCGACGTCAAGGACTTCATCGCGCACATGGCCGACACGTATGCCTTCAAGAAGCATGCGCTGCGCAAACTCCTGAACTCGGCGCAAAGCCAGCCGGCCATCATCGAGGCCATGAGCAAGCCGGCCGAAAAAGCCAAGCTGTGGTACGAGTATCGCCCCATTTTCATCACCGAAAGACGCATCCGCGAGGGCACTGATTTCTGGATCGCCCACCGCCAGGCGCTCGATCAAGCCAGTGTGCGCAGCGGTGTGGCGCCGGAGTACTTGGCGGCAATTCTTGGCGTGGAGACCTACTACGGCCGATTGACCGGCACCTACCGCGTGCTCGATGCTCTGGTGACGCTATCGTTCGATTACCCGGCGCGGGCAAAGTTCTTTCGCGATGAACTCGAACAGTTTCTATTGCTGACGCGCGATGCGCACCTCGATCCCCTGGCGATCAAAGGGTCCTATGCAGGCGCCATGGGCGCGCCGCAATTCATGCCGTCGAACTACCGCCGCTACGCAGTCGATGCGGACGCGGATGGCCGTATCGATCTGTGGACCAATTGGCCGGACGTCTGCGCGAGTGTCGGCAACTACCTCAAGGAACACGGTTGGAATGCAGGCGAGCCTGTTTTGGGGGAGGCCACCGTGCTGCCCGAGAACGCTGGAGAATTGGATGGCCGCAAGTTGGGGCTGTCCGAAACCGTGAGCTCGCTCATGGCGAAGGGAGTGAGCTTCGAGACCTCGCTTCCGCCCGATGCCCCCGCCGAACTGATCGCGGTCGATGAAGAGGACGGCACTCACTGGCGCGTGGGCTACAACAATTTCTATGTGATCACCCGCTACAATCACAGCGCGCTCTATGCCATGGCCGTGTACGAGCTCGCGGCGGCGGTCAAGCAACGCATCCTGCTAAGCGATGCGCAGCCGAGCGCTGCGCAGCCCAGCATCGCGCCGCAGGCGGCTTCCACACCCATCGCTTCCGCCGTTCCGTGAGGATCGGACGCTGGCTGAGCGTCCCCGGCTGCGTCTTTGCCGCACTCCTGCTGGCGGGATGCTTCGCGGCGCGGCGCGAGCCCCTACCGCCGAGCCCCGCCCCAGCGGCGCCGCAACCGCCCGCGGCCGAGACGCAGCCCACCTGGCCCGCTTCGGTGCCCGACATGGTGCCGCGGGTCGAACCGCGCTCCCGCTACGGCAATCCCCCGTTTTATGATGTGTTCGGCAAGCGCTACTACGTCTTGTCCTCGGGCGTCGGCTACATCGAACGAGGTGTCGCCTCCTGGTATGGTCCGGGCTTCCACAAGATCCGCACGTCCATCGGCGAGCCCTACGACATGTACGCCATGACGGCCGCGCATACGACGCTGCCGTTGCCCACCTACGTTCGCGTCACGAATCTACAGAACGGCCGCAGCGTCGTCGTGCGCGTCAATGATCGCGGACCTTTCGTCGACAACCGCATCATCGACCTCTCCTACACAGCCGCCGCCAAGCTCGACATGCTGCGCAATGGCACCGCACTGGTGGAAGTCAGCAGCATCGAGCCGCCGCCGAGCACCGCGGTAGCCGCAACCGCCGCGGCGAGCCCGGCCGCGATTCCCGCGGCGACCGCGATGCCGGCCACCTCCGCGCCGACCGCAGCTGCGCCGATCGAGAAGACCTTCTTCGTCCAAGCCGGCGCATTCAGCGATCCCGCCAATGCACAGCGCCTGGCTGATAAGCTGCGCGACGGCGGCTTCGGTACGGTATTCGTGCGCGACGATCAAATCGCGGGCCGCCGCATGTTTCGAGTCCGCATTGGTCCGATTACCGGCGTCGCGGACTTCGACCGCATCGTCGCCGCCCTGGAACGCAGCGGCATCAGCGATGCACGACTCGCGCTTGACTAGGCTCCTTCTCGCGGCTACTGCCGTTCAGCGAACCAAAGTACACTCCGCCATTTGCCCAGGTATCCAATGACCAAGCTTCGATCTTTAGCTGCGTATCTCTTGCTGACGGCATTGTCCGCACCCAGCCTTGCCCAAGCGCCCGCGCCGACGGCCATACCGAGCGCGCCGCAGGTCGATGCGCGCGCCTACATTCTCGTCGATTATCGCACCGGCAAAACTCTGGCCTCCAAAGACGCCGTGGCGCGCATGGAGCCGGCCAGCCTGACGAAACTGATGACCGCGTATCTGGTGTTCCAAGAATTGGCGGCCGGCAAGCTCAACCTGGACGACATGGTCACGGTCAGCGAGCACGCATGGCGGTCCGAAGGCTCGCGCACATTCATCGAATTGGGCAAGCCGGTGTCTGTCCAAGATCTCATCTTGGGAATGATCGTGCAGTCGGGCAACGATGCCACCATTGCGCTGGCCGAGCGCATTGCCGGCACCGAAGAAACATTCGCCCAGCTGATGAACTCCAATGCGAAGCGCTTAGGAATGGTCGGCACACATTTCGAGAACAGCTCGGGACTCCCCTCCCCGCAGCACTACACCACTGCCCGCGATATGTCGCTGTTGGCAAACGCCATGATTCGCGACTTTCCGCAGTACTACAAATATTATTCAATTCGCGAATTCGAGCATAACGGCATCAAGCAGCAGAATCGCAACGGCCTGCTCGAAAAGGATCCCACAGTCGACGGACTGAAGACCGGCCACACCGACTCCGCGGGCTTTTGCTTGGTGACCTCAGCGTTGCGCGACGGCATGCGCCTGGTATCGGTGGTGTTGGGTTCGACCAGCATGAAGGCCCGAGAGAACGCCAGCGCTGCGCTGCTCAACTACGGCTTTACGTTCTATGACACCCGCTTGGTGGTCAAAGGCGGCAGCGTGCTCGCCACGTCGCGCGTCTGGAAGGCGGCGCATTCGACGGTCGAACTTGGCATCAAGGAGGATCTGTACTTGACGCTGCCGCGCGGCCAATCGGACTTGAAGACGGCGGCCGACGTCCAACCGCGGCTCATCGCACCGCTCGCAACGGATGCGGCGGTCGGTTCACTGCGCGTGCTCGCCGGCGGCGAAACTTTGGCCACGGTTCCGCTGCACCCGTTGAAACCCGTTGATGCCGGCGGCTGGTGGCGCCGCCTGATCGACACCATTCGGCTGTGGTTCGCGTGACCGCGCCGCTACCCATCTGCTACTTGAACGGCGCATATCTACCGCTCGCGGAGGCGCGCGTTTCGCCGCTCGATCGAGCATTTCTGTTCGGCGATGCCGTATACGAAGTGGTGCCGGTGTACGGCTCCCGTCCGTTCCGTCTCAGGCAGCACCTGGAGCGCTTGGATCGAAGCCTCGGTGCAATCCGGATGCCCACCCCCTTGCCGCACGGCGACTGGGCGCAGATCTGTCGGGAGCTGATTTCGCGCAACGGCGCACGCGACGCCTATCTATACATTCAAGTGACGCGCGGCGCGGAATTCGGCCGCAATCACGCATGGCCCGAGGGGCTGAAGCCCACGTTGTTTGCTTATTGCACCGTGCTGGAGGCGCCGGCGCCGGCGCTGCTCGAACGAGGAGTCGCCGCGATCACGGCTGCCGATACTCGTTGGGCGCGGCGCGACATCAAATCCACGGCACTATTGGCCAATATTCTCTTGAAGAAACTCTCCGTCGATGCGGGCGCGTTCGAAACCATCATGCTCGACAATGGCGAGCTGACCGAGGGTTCGTCCACCACCGTGCATGTGATCAAGGGCGGCGTCATTCGTACCCCGCCGAATGGGCATCATATTCTTCCCGGGACGACGCGAGACGTCATCGCCGAACTCGCCGATCGCTTGAGTGTGCGCCGGGAAACCGTCTCCATTCCGGAGACGCAGCTGCGCGACGCCGACGAGATATGGCTTGCGTTCGCAACCCGAGGGATGTTGCCGGTGACGACGCTTGATGGCGGGCGCGTGGGCAGCGGCCTGCCCGGACCACTCTTCAAGCAGATGAGCGCTGCGTTTGCGGACTATGTCCAGGAGCTCACCGGAACTCCGGCATTATGAGCGGCAGCGCGACTCAGGAATTCCCCAGCCAATTCCCGATCAAGGTGATGGGGCGGCACGACAGCGACCTGCGCGCCATCACGCAGGCCATCATCGAGCGTCACAGCGGGCCCATTGCTGATTCGAGCGTGCGGACCCGAACCAGCGCTGACGGCAATTTCTTGGCGCTCACCTACCTGGTGCTGGCGGAGAGCCGCGAGCAGCTCGATGCGATCTACCGGGAACTGACCGCCTGTAAATCCGTGTTGATGGCGCTGTAGCTCGAATCGAGCTTCAGTTCCCGCAGCAAGTGAGGCGTCAATTGCATCGCCGCCGAGCGCACATCGGCGCGGATGCCATGATCGATCAGGCGGGTAACGGCCAATCCCGGATGTCCGCAAACGTTGATCCGCCCGAAGGGTTCCGTGTCCAGCGAAACGTTGAGCGCAAGCCCGTGGTAGCTCGCGCCGCGGCGAATTCGCAGGCCGATGCTGGCAAGCTTGGCCCCATCAATATACACGCCGGGAGCCGCGCGAGACCCGCCGGCTTTGACCCCGAGGTCCGCGACATAGGCAATGATGGCATTTTCCAGAGCCATCACCATGGCGTGCACGCCAAGCTTGAGGCGCTTTAAATTGAGCAGCGGATAGATCACCAGTTGCCCAGGTCCATGGTAGGTGACCTGGCCGCCGCGATCGATTTGCACCACCGGGATATCTCCCGGCGACAACAAGTGCTCGCGGCTGGCGTTCAGCCCCAGAGTAAACACTGGCGGATGTTCGACGAACCAGATTTCGTCCGGCGTCGAATCATTCCTTTCGTCGGTAAAGCGCTGCATCGCCCGCCAGGTCGGCTCGTACGGCACCAGCCCGAGATGGCGGATCACTGGCTCAGGGCTCACAGGCTCGGGACTCACAGCGCTCTCGAGGCCCGTGTTGCCGAGACCGGCGTTGTCGAGTCCGGCGTTGTTGCGGGCCAGCGCCCGCTCCGCGCGATAGCTCGATCGCACCAGGGGACCGGATACGCATTCCAGGAACCCGAGCGCGAGGGCCCAATCACGGTATTGATCGAACTGCGCCGGCGTCACGAATCGCTCAACTTGCAGGTGATTCTGCGTCGGACGCAGGTACTGGCCCAGGGTCAAAATATCCACTCGGGCTGCGCGCAGGTCCGTCATGGCTTGGTGAATTTCCTCGTCGGTCTCCCCCAATCCCAGCATCAAACTGGTCTTGGTGAGCACTGACGGCATGTGTTCCTTTGCCGCCCGCAGAATCTCGATGGTTTGCGCGTAACCGGCGCGAGGATCGCGCACCGGATGAGTCAAGCGCTCGACGGTCTCCACATTTTGCGCGAACACGTCCAGACCCGATTCGAGTACGGTGCGCACGTCGCGCATCACGCCCTGAAAATCCGGCGTCAGCGCCTCGACCGCGGTGGCGGGATTGCGGCGCTTGATGGCGCGAACCGCCGCCGCATAGTGCGCCGCTCCGCCGTCGGGCAAGTCGTCGCGATTCACGGAAGTGAGAACGATGTATTTGAGGCCCATCAGTTCGACCGATCGCGCGACGTTTTCCGGTTCCTCTTGATCCAGCCAGCCGCGTGGGTTGCCGGTGTCCACGGCACAAAAGCGGCACGCTCGTGTGCATACGGCGCCCATCAGCATAATGGTCGCGGTTCCAGCATTCCAACACTCGCCGATGTTGGGGCACTTCGCCTCTTCGCACACTGTGCTCAGGCGATGCTCGCGCACGATGCTCTTGACGGCGGAGAACTGTGCTCCGGCCGCCATGGGCACTCGCAGCCAGGCCGGCTTGCGCGGCGCCGGGCCGCTCGGATGCGATTGCTTGACGCCGTCCTTGATGGCAGTAAAGCCTTGCGGGGTCGTGTATTTCTCGCCGCTGCGCGCCGGCCGCGACGGCGGCACGATCGGGATACCTTTGAACTCGGCCATGCGCCAATTGTACCCGATTGCCGCTATTTGCTACCCCGCGGCCGTCTCACGGCCACTTCGACAGGATCCAGGTGATCAGCACCGTCAGTTCTGACTGAGGAATGACGAACGATGGCATGGTATTCGATCCCCAGTCCCCGCTGCTGCCATTGAGTACGCTTGACTCCATTTCATCCCGTCCCTCCGGAGCGCTCGCATACTTGTGTGCGATGGCATGCAGTGAAGGACCCTTCATCGATGGATCATCCTGGAGTGAATGGCAGGACTGGCAGTTATATTTGGCCATGAGCGCGCTGCCAGTGGTATTGCCAGCGGGTGCATCTGCCTTGGCAACCGCAACGGCGCCCTGCGCCATCAGCAAAATCAGCAGGAGCTCTTTCATAACCAAACCTCTTCTATGAGCGACGCCGAGTGTCTACTCTTGAAGCCAAGTGCGGACAATGCACTAATTCGCAGGCATTCTAGCGTTCAGCTGCGCAAGCCGCTCAGGCGTTCCGACGTCCTCCCACAGGCCGGTGTACAGTTCAGCGGAGCAGCGCCCCGCGGCCATTGAGCGCAGCAGCAGCGGTTTCAACGGAAACACCCCGTCGACGCAGCCGTTGAAAAATACCTCGCGGTACACAGCGATGCCGGTAAAGGTATAGAGCTGCGCCGCCTGCGGGAGGGCGATGCCCCGCTCGAAACCGAAGTCGCCATGCGGGTGCTGCGCCGGATTGGGCGCCAGCACCAGATGTGCATCGTGGGCGGCGGCAAGCGCCAGGGTCGCGTAGGGGAAATCGGTAAAGATGTCGCCATTGACGACCGCGAATGGACCCGGCGAAAGATACGGCAGTGCGCGAAATATACCGCCCGCGGTTTCGAGCGCCTGCGGCTGTTCGTCGCTGTAGGTGATCGTCGCGCCGACGCGCGCGCCATCGCCTAGATAGTCGCGAATCTGTGAGCCCAGCCAAGCCAGATTGATGACGATGCGCGGGATACCGGCGCGAACCAAGCCGGCGACGTGGCGTTCGATCAGCGGTGTTCCGTGCACACGCAGCAGGGGTTTCGGAGTGTCATCGGTGAGCGGGCGCATGCGTTCTCCGCGCCCCGCGGCAAGTATCATCGCCGCCAGCGGCCGATCCGGCGCGCGGCTCATCCGAGCACTCGTTGCTGCGCGGCGCCAAAGTGCGGATCGATGCGTTCGGCGATGAAGTCGGCGAATTGCGCCGTCTCGGCGTAGTCGCCGGCCGTCTCCTGCACATACTGCAGCACTCGCGGCAGATCCTTCAGGTACTGGGATTTGCCGTCGCGATAATACAAGCGCGCGAAAATCCCCAAGACCTTGATATGGCGCTGCAGGCCGATCAGATCGAACCAACGCATGAACTGGTCTGCGTCCGCCGCCAGGACAAACCCGGCATCGAGCAGTTGCTCCCGGTACTCCAACACCCAGTCGCGCACTTGCGGCCGCGGCCACGCAATGTAGCAATCCTTGAGGAGGGACGCTAAATCGTAGGTGATCGGCCCCCACACCGCATCTTGGAAATCCAAGATTCCGGGATTATTGCCGGGACAGAGCAGCAGATTGCGCGAATGATAGTCGCGATGTACGAGCACCGCTGGCTGGACTGCGGCGACCTGAACCAGAGTCTCAAATAGCCGGCCCAGCATGGCTCGCTCGGCGGCATCCACATGCACATCAAGATGCCTGTCCAGGAACCACTCCGGCATCAACTCCATCTCTCGCATGAGCAGGGACCGGTCATAGCGGGGCAGATCGCGCGACACTTGCGCATCCGCCGATTGAATTTTTTGCAGTGCCTGCAGCGCATCGGCGTACAGCCCGTCGGCGGTGCCCCGCGCGGTGAGTTCGTCGAGGTATTGGCGCGAACCCAAGTCTGTCAACAACAGAAAGCCGCGCCTGACATCGCGAGCCAGGACTATCGGAACGTTCAGCTCCAGGGCCGCCAAAATCTTCGCCACCTTGAGAAACGGGCCCAAGTCTTCCTTTTCGGGCGGCGCATCCATCACAATGTAGGAATCGGCATCGCGCGAGACGCGGAAATATCGTCGAAAACTCGCATCTGCCGATGCGGGCGCAATCGAGCTGCCGGCAAATCCCAAATCATCCTGGACCCAGTGCGTCAAATCCGCCAGACGGGAATCGCTTGCATCCTCTACATCCATGCTTGACCATTCGCAGACCGCAAATGCGGCGAATCAAGTATACCGACTAAGGCGATGCATTTTGTCCATGGCTTCTCAGGTTCGGGCCGCATTCATTTTCATCTGCCTAACGTCGGCCTCCATGGTTCGCGCCGGAGATGTTTGTCCCGCGCCTCCGAAATATACCTCGACCCGGCCTGCCGGCGTCTCGGTGGACGATCACCGCATTTTCATTGACACCGATGATGCCTTGATCGGCGTCGCTGACGGCAATGCCGCCGCGAATGGCCGCGTGACGGTGCATCAGGATGAGCGCAGCGTGACGGGAGACTCGGTCTCCTACGACTACAACATCGATCAATTGACGATCAAAGGGATGGTGGACTTCATCGATCCGCGATTGCGGGTGCGCAGCGACACGGGAATCTATGATCCTGTGGCGGGCGCGGATTTCAAACAGGCTTTCTTTTCGCTCATGAACCGCAATGGGCGTGGATTTGCCGAAGATCTTGCAGTCCATCCGGACGGCAAGGTCGATCTCAACCATGTCCGCTACACCAGCTGCCCGGTCGGCAACGACGATTGGATGATCCACGCCAGCGATATCGACCTGGACACAAATCAACAGGTGGGTGTCGCGCATCATGTGACCATGCGCTTCAAGGATGTGCCAATTTTCTACACGCCCTACATCTCGTTTCCGTTGGGCGATGAACGCAAGAGCGGATTTCTGTTTCCGAATCTTGGACATTCCGGCAGCAACGGCTTCGAACTCGAGGTCCCCTACTACTTCAACCTGGCGCCCAACTATGACCTGACGGTCACGCCGGGAATACTCACCGCTCGCGGCGTGCAGCTGGGCGAGGATTTCCGCTACCTGACATCAAGCTCGCATGGCCAATTGGACGCGACTTTTCTACCCAACGACAAGAGCGACAACGGCGACGACCGCAGCTATCTGCGATTCACCGACGTCACGGATCTGATGCGCGGGCTGCGGGTGGATGCCGACATCGCCAACGTCAGCGATAGCAATTATTTTCAGGATTTTGCGGTGGGATCGGATCAGACCAGCGTGACTTACCTGGAGCGCCGCGCCGATGTGTATTACTACGATGATTATTGGCGGATCCGCACCGAAGTGCAGAATTATCAAACCATCGATTGGAGTGTTTTGCACGTCGATAGGCCTTATTCGCGCCTGCCGCGGGTGCAGGCGGATGCGCTCTATCCCATCGATGACAGCAATCTTGAATTCGTCTTCGACAGCGAGGCGGTCGATTTCGTGCGCGACGTCGGACTGACCAATGGCATCGGACCTACGGGTTTGCGTTTGAACCTGGCGCCCGAGTTGCGCTGGTCGAGCCGCGGGCCGGGCTATTTCTTCGAACCCGCCGTGGGCTACGACTTCACGCAGTATGATTTGCAGAATGTGGCCGCGGGAATGCCGAGCACGCCCACTCGCGCGCTGCCCTTTGCCCGGCTGGACACGGGATTGGTTTTCGAGCGCCAGGCGGGATCCCAGGGACAACGCACGCAGACGCTGGAGCCGCGCATCGTCTACAGCTACGTGCCCTACCGAAATCAGAATAATCTGCCGATTTTCGACAGCGCCCTGCCCGACTTCAATCTGACCGAACTGTTCAACACCAATCGCTATGTCGGGTTCGACCGCATCGGCGATGCCAATCAAGTGGCGCTGGCCTTGACCACGCGGCTCTTCGACACGGCCTCCGGCACGCAGTATCTATCCGCGACGATCGGGCAAATTCGTTACTTCAAGATCCCGCAAGTGGGCCTCACGGACAACGACTTCTGCTACGCCTGCGTCCCGACGACGATTCAGGCGGCACAGCTCGCCCCGGTGGTGAATCCCTTGGCGATCCCGGGCGCTCTGATTTGGCGCGGACAGTCTTTTACAGCCTACCCGGGACAATATGTCTCGCCCTATCCATCTCAGTACAGTCAATCCCAGTACGCCCAATATGTGGCCGCTCAATATTTGTACGGTCAATATCCGTATGCCTTTCCCAGGCAACCGGTCGACATGGAGCCGGGGCAGACCAACTCCGCATTTCCGGCTTCCGACATCATTGGCGATGTCTCTTTGACCGGCTACAAGCACCTGAGCGTCAATTTGGACTACATATGGAATCCCTACACCTCGCAGACCGAGAAAACGGAGGTTTCGGTGCAATATCACCCGGATTCCGCCCGGGTCGTGAACATCGGCTATATCTTTCAAGAGGGCATCCTGAAGCAATATGAGGGCTCCTTTGCGTGGCCGATCGCCGACCGGTGGAACACGGTGGGCCGCTGGGTGTACTCCCTGGAGGACCACCAGACCATCGAGCAAGTGGCTGGTTTTGAATACAAAAGCTGCTGTTATCGGGTTCAGGTGGTGGAGCGCCGCTACGTCAGCAGTCCGGGGCGACTGGATACCTCGATTGCATTACAATTGGAACTGACGGGGCTAAGTTCGGTCGGAAAGCGTGAGGATTCCTTCCTAGAACGATCGATCCGCGGGTATTCCACCCGAGACCCGGACATCCAGTAAACAGCTTTTGGGAATCAGGATTTTGACGTATGCGTAAAGTTGCTCTTTTCTGCACGGTTGCCGTGGCGCAGATGCTGGTGCTATCGGCCGTATTCGCACAGACCCGCGACATCAGCGTTCACGGCGAGCTCCTGGATCGCATTGCCGCCATCGTCAATGACGGTCTGGTCTTGAAGAGCGAGCTGGATTCGCAAATGGACTCTGTCACCAAGCGGCTGATCGAACAGAAAATCGAGCTGCCCTCGCAAAGCGTGCTGCGGCAGCAGGTGCTCGACCGTCTGGTCGTGCAGGAAATCGAGATGCAGCACGCGAAGCGGGTGGGTTTGACGATCTCCGACGAGCAGCTGAACAGCGCGCTGCAGGAGATTGCCAGTCGAAATAAAATCCCGTTCGATCAGCTGCCGACGGCGCTCGCGGCGCAGGGCATCGATTACAAGCAATACCGCGAGTCCATGCGCAAGGAAATGACGCTGAACACGCTCCGATCCCGCGATGTGATCGCTCACATCAATGTCTCTCCCCACGAGCTCGAGCAGTATCTTGCGCGCGAGCAGAGCGCCGCGGCGAACGATGAATTCAACGTCTCGCACATTCTGCTGTCGCTGCCGGCCGCCGCCACACCGGAGCAGCTGGAGGAGATCTCGCACAAGGCGCAGGATCTATCGGGGCGCGCATCGAAAGGCGAGGACTTTGGTCAATTGGCGATCGCAAACTCGAATAGTCAAACGGCCCTGGACGGCGGCCAATTAGGCTGGCGCAAGGGCACACAGCTCCCGCAGTTCATATTGGATCTGGTGGCGAAGATGAAGCCGGGCGATGTCAGCGCGCCGGTCCGCACGCCGAGCGGATTCCACATCGTCAAGCTCAATGAACGGCGCAGCGGCGCTACCCCGGTCATCATCAACCAAATCCATGTCCGCCACATACTCCTGAAACCGAACGAGCTGGATGACGACGAAACGGTTCATCAGAAGCTTTCCAGGCTTCGCGAGCGAATCTTGGCTGGCGAAGATTTCGCCGGCATCGCCTCGACCACGTCGGAAGATGCGGGCTCGGCGCCCGACGGCGGTGATTTAGGATGGACAGGTCCAGGCACGTTCGTGCCGGAATTCGACAAGGCGATCGCGGATCTCAAGGAAAACGAGATCACGGAGCCGTTCAAGACCCGCTATGGCTGGCACATCGTGCAGTTCCTCGGCACGCGAACCTACGACAGCACCGACGACGTGCGGCGCCAGAAGGCGTTTGCGGCCATCCGCGAAAGCAAGGCGGACGAGGAAACCGAGCTGTGGCTGCGCCGGCTCCGCGACGAGGCCTTCGTCGAAACCAAGATGTAGTGTACAAACCGCGCATCGTCGTCACCTCCGGGGAACCCGCCGGTGTGGGACCGGACGCTTGCGTTGCCCTGGCGCAGACGGATTGGGAAGCGGACCTGGTCGTGGCGGGCGATGCCGCATTGTTGGCGGCGACGGCGGCAGCGCTTGAATTGCCCTTGCGCATTGAGCCCTACAACCCCGCCCGGCCCGCCCAATCGCATCGCGCCGGAACTCTCGCGGTTTTGCACATTCCGGCCAGGAACCCGGTGATTGCCGGTGTGCCGGACGTGGGCAATGCCCCCTATGTCATCGAAATGCTGGATCGCGCCTGCGACGGCTGCACAAATGGTGAGTTCGCCGCCATGGTGACTGCGCCGGTGCAAAAGAGCACGCTCATGGATGGCGGATACGCCTTCAGCGGCCATACCGAATATCTCGCGGCGAGAACCCGAGCTGCGCTGCCGGTGATGCTGCTGCTCAACGATCGGCTGCGCGTCGCCCTGGTGACCACTCACCTGGCACTGGCCGACGTCCCCCGGGCCATCACACGCGAGCGCCTGCGTTCCACCTTGCGCATCGTGAACTCCGACCTCGAGCGGTTTTTTTCTCTGGATTCCCCGAGGATTGCAGTGCTCGGCCTCAACCCGCACGCCGGCGAGGCGGGACACTTGGGAAGAGAAGAATTGGAGGTGATTCAGCCGGTGATCGAAGAACTCAAGGCCGAGGGGTTGAACTTGCTTGGTCCGGTGCCGGCGGACACCGCCTTCACCTCGCGCTTCTTGAATACCGTGGATGTGATCGTCGCCATGTATCACGATCAAGGATTGCCAGTCATCAAGCATATTGGATTCGGCCACGCCGTGAATATGACCCTGGGCTTGCCGATATTGCGCACCAGCGTCGATCACGGCACCGCCCTGGGGTTGGCGCGAACCGGCAAGGCAGACACCGGCAGTTTGAGCGCGGCACTCAAGCTGGCCATCGAGCTGTCGAGTTCGCACACCCGCAATGCCGGTTCGTAAACGCTTCGGTCAGCATTTTTTGCATGACCCCGGCGTCATCCGGCGAATCATCGATGCAGTGGCGCCCGCCGCCGGCGAACGTTTGGTGGAAATCGGACCGGGCCGCGGCGCACTTACCTGGGATCTTCTGCGGCGCGCTCAAAGGTTGGACGTCATCGAAATCGATCGCGATCTGGCGCAATCCCTCATGCAGGATGCCCGCGCGGCCGATGGTCTGCGCATCCATGTTGAAAATGCGCTCGAGACCGACTTCGCGCGCCTGCGCGGGGATGGCGCACCGCTGCGCATCGTCGGCAATCTTCCCTACAACATTTCGACACCGCTGCTGTTCCGCTTGTTGTCACAGCGCGGCGCGATCTCGGATATGCATTTCATGCTGCAGAAGGAAGTCGTGGATCGCATGACGTCGCAGCCTGGCAACAAGACATATGGGCGGCTGACGGTCATGCTGGCCGCCGTTGCCGAAGTCGAACACCTGTTCGATGTCGGGCCGGGGGCGTTTCAGCCGCGGCCGAAGGTCTGGTCAGCCATCGTGCGCTTGCGGCCGGCGAGCGAGCCGCGTTTCGAGGTCGGCGAGGAGGGCGTGCTGCGCACGCTGGTCACCGCGGCGTTTTCCCACCGTCGCAAGACCCTGCGCAATGGATTAAGAGGATTGCTGAGCCCGGAGGAGATTGAATCCTGCGGCATCGATCCGCAGCTGCGCCCGGAGGCGCTGGCGCCGGCGCAATTCGGCCTGCTCGCGGCCGCCCGCTCTCGGTTATACTCAAAGACGCATGGCAGCCTACAAGAAAATCTTGATTTTGCTGGACCTGTCCGATGACAGCGAGCGCGTCGCCGTTGCCGGCCGGGAATTGGCGACTTATTCGAACGCGGCCATGGTCATCTTGCACGTGGTTGATTTCGTGCCGGTTGAGCCAATGGGCGAATCATTGATGCCGACCATGCAGATCGAGGAAGACCTCATGAAGCGATCGCGGGTAAAGCTTGAAGGTCTGTGTGCGCGATTGGGCCTGTCGGAGGCGGGCAAGCGGGTTGAAGCAGGCAATACCAAAGCCGAGATACTTCGCGTTGCCGAAGAAGAATCCGCCGATTTGATCGTCCTCGGCAGCCGTGAACGCCACGGCCTCGCCATCCTGGTAAATTTTACCGAGGATACGGTCCTGCACGCCGCACATTGCGATGTGCTCGCCGTGCGCTTGGTCTAGAGAGCCTGTCAGGTACGATGCAAGGCATGACTCCAGAGCCGGCGAACCCCAGAATACGGGTTGACGTTGAAACCACCTATATCGAGGAACAATCCGATCCGCGCGACAAGCGGTTCGTGTTCTCATGCACCATTACGATTCGCAACGAGGGCCATGTGCCCGCGAGGCTGCTCACCCGCCATTGGATCATCACGGATGCAAACGGCAACGTAAAGGAAACGCGCGGCGATGGCGTGGTCGGCGAACAGCCCTACCTCAAACCCGGCCAGGGATTTCGCTACTCGACCGGCGCCGTCATCGAAACCCCCGTGGGCACGATGCAAGGCAGCTACCAAATGGTGGCTGATGACGGGCAGCAATTCGACGCGCCAATCGCGCCATTCAGGCTGGCGATGCCCGGCGTGCTGCATTAGCAGCCCGCCCGATGGCACTGTATGCGATCGGCGATGTGCAAGGCTGCGACGCGCAACTCGGCGAATTGCTCGGCGCGCTGAGATTTTCCGCCGATCGCGATTCTGTTTGGTTCGTGGGAGATTTGGTCAATCGCGGACCGGAGTCGCTCAAAGTGCTGCGCCGAGTTCGCGCCCTGGGCGAGGCCGCGACGGTGATACTCGGCAATCACGATCTGCATCTCTTGGCCGTAGCCTTTGGCAAGGCCCGCCTGCGCGCTGACGATACGCTCGACGACATACTGGCCGCTCCCGATCGCGCTCAACTGCTCGAGTGGCTGAGCTTACGGCCGCTGCTGCACGAGCATTCGAATTTGAATGTTTGCATGGTCCATGCGGGTTTGGCGCCGCAGTGGGACTTGAGCCTCGCCAGACAGTGCGCGCGGGAATTCGAACGAGCCATGAGGCGCGATCCGGCGACGCTATTGGATCGCCTGTATGGCGATCAGCCGGATCGCTGGGACGATGACCTAGAGGGCGAGGAGCGGCTGCGCTTCATCGTCAATTGTTTCACCCGGCTGCGATACCTCGACGCGGATGGACGCTTGGCGCTGCGCGCCAAGGGATCGCCGAAGAAAGCGCAATCGAAGTCGCTGATTCCATGGTTCGAAGCGCAGGACGCCCGCTGGCGCGGATCGCGCATCGTCTTCGGGCACTGGTCAACCTTGGGGTTTTTCAAGAACGCCGATGTGACCGGCATCGATACGGGCTGTGTGTGGGGAGACAGCTTGACGGCACTGCGGTTGGACATACCGGATGCGCATCCCGTGCAGGTAGCCTGCCGGTTGGGGTAGGCTAATCAATACGATCTGCAGCCGCTCAACCCAGGGATAATTCGATGAACTCCTCGAATACGCCTCCAGTCGCCGCTGGCGGCACGTCGTACGCAATATTGAGACGCGCGACTCTTGGCGCGGTGCTCCTGCTGCTGGCGCCGCTCACTGCCGGCGCGGTTCCCGCCGCCGCGCTTGCCGATGCCGCGAAGGTTGAGTGGCAATGGGGCGTGAAAATTCCTTTGCGGGACGGCGTACGCCTGAACGCCACGCTCTACAAACCCGCTGGGCTGAAAGAGCCGCGACCGTGTCTATTCACGCTCACGCCCTATATCGGCCAGAGCTATCACGACCGCGCCATGTATTTTGCCGCGCACGGCTATCCGTTTCTCACCGTCGATGTGCGCGGCCGGGGAAATTCGGAAGGTTCGTTCAGGCCTTTGATCCAGGAAGCGAAAGACGGCTACGATGTGGTTGAGTGGCTTGCCGAGCAGCCCTACTGCAATGGCAAGGTCTCGATGTGGGGCGGCTCCTACGCGGGATACGATCAATGGGCAACTGCCAAGGAATTTCCGCAGCACCTCGCGACCATCGTGCCCGTGGCCTCGCCCGCCGCGGGCGTCGATTTTCCGGCACGCAACAACGTGTTCGGACCTTACCAAATGCAATGGCTGACCTTCACGAGCGGGCAAACCGGGCAGGACCGCCTGTTTGGCGACGATGCCTTCTGGACAGGTAGGTTTCGCGGCTGGATCGAGTCGGGGACCTCGTATCGCAGGCTCGACAGTTTCCTCGGCAACCCGTCGCCCATTTTTCAGGAGTGGGTCAGTCACCCGCATCTCGATGCCTATTGGGACTCCTATAACCCCACGGCTGAGCAGTACGCCAAATTGCAACTGCCGATCTTGACGATCACGGGCATGTATGACGGCGATCAACCCGGCGCGCTGGCGCACTACAGCCGCTACATGCGCGCAGCATCGCCGGCAGCTCGGGCGCGCCACTATCTGGTGATCGGCCCCTGGGACCATCCTGGCACTCGAACCCCTAAACAGGAATTCATGGGTATGAAGTTCGGGCCGGCGAGCCTCGTCGACCTGCCGCAACTGCACCTTGACTGGTATCGGTTCACGATGGAAGGAGGACCGAAACCTGAGTTCCTGCGCAAACCGGTCGCCTACTACGTGAGCGGCGCCGAGCATTGGCGCTACGCCGATACTCTCGAAGCGATTACTGCCGAGTCGCGGCCCTACTTTCTCGATTCAAGCGGCGGCGCCGGCCGCGAGCTGTATGCAGCCGGCAGTCTCGCTGCCGGTCATGCCGGCCGCGGTGCGCCTGACTTCTATCGCTACGATCCGCGAGATTTATCGCTGGCCAAGATCGAGTCGGAAAGCAACCTCGACTCGGCGCTTGACCAAGAGGTGTTTCTCGCCAATAAAGCGCAGCTCGTCTACGTGTCCGCGCCCTTCGAGCAAGATCAAGAGCTGAGCGGATTTTTCCGCTTCGAAGCGTGGCTTTCGATCGATCAACCGGACACGGATTTTGTCGTGAACGTCTCCGTCATCGCTCCAGACGGCACGGTCACGCCGCTGAGCTCGGATATCATGAGGGCTCGCTACCGCGAAACTCTCCGCTCGCAGAAGCTCGTGGCCACGAAGGAGCCGCTCCGATACGACTTCAATGATTTTACATTTGCCTCCCGCCTGGTCGGCAAGGGCAGTCGCCTCGAACTGGTATTATCGGCGGCCAATTCGATCGGATTCGAGAAGAACTACAATTCCGGAGGCGTGATCGCGGACGAAACGGTCGCGGATTCGCGCACCGTTACCGTCAGACTCTTCCACGATGCCAAGCGGCGAAGCGCGCTTTACGTTCCCGTCGCTCTGACGGAGAGTCCTGGCGCAACCCCTTGACGGCCACCCGTGCGATCTCATTGACAAACTTTGCGGTTCACCAGCGTCGGATCGCTAACCGTCACCGGAACTTCGCCCTAGAACTCGACCTCGGCAGATGAACCAACCGCTGCAATTCGACGACCGCGCATAATGCCTTGCGACAGTTGGGAGTTAGCGAACCCGCATCTTAACTCTACTCGACAAACGGCGCGGCCATGACTTCTTTTTCGACCGTGTCGTTCCAAGCTTGAGGCACCTGCTCCCGGCAAAGGCCTTCCAACCAAGTGCCTCGCTGCGACGTGGGCTTTCGCCTGCAGTGATCAATTAAAAGCGTGGTAAAGCGGTTTTTAAACTGTAATCGAGGGAATGCCGCCACAACTTCTGCGAGCTGCCTCTTTTCCTCCTCCGTATTGAGGTCCGGGCCGTCGACGTCACCTCCAGCACCGAGAGCGACGAGCATGGCCTCAGGGCCGGCACGTCGCGTAATGGAAAAGCGGACATCGTGAAACGCGATACCATGCCAGACTATATCGGCTTGTGCAGCACTCAGGCCGCTATCGAGTGCAAACTTTTCGCCAGCGTTCGCCCCATCAATCTCGAAGGACTGAGACTTGCTCGCAAAGGCCGGCAATAGGCCGAGATCGTGCAGGGCGGCCGCAACAAATGCGTCATCAGCGTTGTACGCCAGGCTCTGTTTCCGCATGGCCAGCGCGCCAATCAAAAAAGTGCGCATACAATGGTTGAAGAGAAAAACGGGACAGGATTGCCGGGCAAGCGCTGCGGCGCGAGTCGCCGTAGTAGAGCGAGGAATGGCAATGCCGGCCACCTCCTGAGGAAAGGCGGAAACTACATCTGTCGCATGAATCAGCGCCCATGGCAGCGCGCTGAGGGACAGCGCGGCCCCGCAAAACCTGCGTCTCGAGTGGACGCATGAATCTCCTTCGTAGAGATCTTGCATTACTTATCGCTTCTCAGTTCGTCTATGACGCCCGCCGCAGAGGCGCCGCTCCTTGATGACGAATCTCCAACGCTTCGCTCGCGGCGTGCAAAGTCCCGTTTCCAGCGGAAACGAGCGCGTTCAATCGAAAACTAGTTGTCAAGCCGAGGTCCTTGCGAGTCGCCGCACTCCTTTAGAGACATTGTGCCGATTTCGAGGAGGCGAGCGCTTTCAAATCTTGCCTATTTTCACCGACTTGTAAAATAATCCGCGCACTCAAGTTGCAGCGGCCTTCAAAAGTGAATATTGCACGCTATCATGGTTGAAACGCGTGGAATGCAAAGAGGAATCAAGAAATGCCAGCAATCAATTTCGCTGCAGTGGTCGTAGCGGCCATCTCGGCGGGGCGGCCTTTTCTGCGGGATTGTGCTGGGTCACTGGCAGCTTGGGTATCAACTACCTATTCGAGCGTCGTAGCATGCGGTTGTTCTTGATTAATGGTGGCTATCACACCCTGCAATTCACGCTTTACGGTGTGGTATGGGGACTTTGGCATTGACCAAAACTGGGATGCGCACAGCCTTCTACTTTGGAACGAAGACAGGCGGAGATCGCGAGTTCATTGCTATCTGCTAAGCTTCACGGGGTTCTTGTGCCTGATACCCACTCTTTGCTGGCATTCATGGCAGCCTCACTAATCGTTCTGCTGATTCCCGGACCAGGTGTCTTGTATGTCTTCGCCCGTACCACAACTCAAGGGTTGCGAGCGGGATTGATTTCTGTTCTCGGGCTTGCTGCGGGCGTTCTTGTGCACATCGCCGCAGCGGTGGCAGGAATATCAGCGGTTCTGATGGCTTCCGGATCGGCATTTAATATCCTTAGGTTGCTGGGCGCTTGTTACCTGATCTACCTTGGACTTCGCACACTGTTGACACGCAGCCTACCCACAGGCACTGAATTGCAGTTACGGCGAACATCGCGTCGCATTTTCACGGATGGAGTTCTGGTCAGTATCCTTAATCCGAAGCTAGCGTTGTTTTTTCTCGCTTTTCTACCGCAGTTTGTCACGCCTGGCAGATTGCCGGTTCCCTATCAGATTCTATATCTTGGTTTCGTGTACGCTGTATTGGCGCTGATCACGGACGGCACTTATGCCTTGCTTGCTGGACATATACAGAGTCGGCTGACCTACCGAGTCATGACAGGGCCCCTGCCGAGATATCTGAGCGGAAGCGTCTTGGTTAGTTTGGGCTTAGGCGCGGCGCTCACTGGGTCGCAACACTGAGTCGTTCATTCGGCCAATGGCTTCAGGCACGCCACTGTCGACTGGCGAAGCCGGCCGCCAATTCATCAACTCTCTACCTAGGGCAACAACTCCTTTAGGATCAAGACGACGGTCCTAGGCTGCCCTTCACGGACGATTGACAAC